>Ga0209987_10000662_pt1 | contig 18253 bp, 20 predicted proteins | sample N074metaG_FD_182134 | JGI IMG/M metagenome (GOLD analysis project Ga0209987, IMG submission 182134) | Deep subsurface microbial communities from Kermadec Trench to uncover new lineages of life (NeLLi) - N074 metaG (SPAdes) (version 2) | ecosystem: Environmental > Aquatic > Marine > Ocean trench... | reverse complement strand
GCGTTCCTTAAAGAGTGGTGCCACCGTTTCCATTTCGGCCTCGGCTAAATCTTCGAAAATGGCGACCCCGCTTAGAAACTCTGTATTCTCGTTCATTTTTTTCCTAAGGGAATGAGAAGTCTTTCCAGGTCCGGCAGTTGATAATGCTCTACCAGCCCGGCAAGGGTGTCTTGCACTGTTTTTAAATCCTGCAGATGATTTTGAACTTGGTCGATCAGTGGCTCACTATGAAAGGATAGCTTATCACAATTCAGAGCATGTTGAGCCCCTTTTCGGGCCAGATAGTGCCCCAGAGTCCGTGCTGCCGGGTAAAAGAAGAAGATGTTTGGACCGGGCAGGGGCATCAGCGGGATCCCCACAACGATAGCCAAAAAAGCGTCAATTCCGACCCAACGGCTGTGTTTGCTGTAGCAAGATTTGAGGAAGTCACGAAGCCTGTTTTGTGCCTCAGTTGCCTCAATGTGGGAAGGATGGTAGACCTGAAGATCCGTGGAGTGTCGCAGCTGAGAGCACAGTCTTTCGTGGTAGTCCACACGGTCCATGAGCCTCCGATAAGTCTGGTACACCCGTTTCTTGATACGGCTCCATCTTCCTGAACCGGTAGCAAAACCCGGTTCGGGCCTGGAAACCATTTCCAGGATGGGGTAAAGATCTCCAGCCTGGGTTTGAAACAACAGCAAGTTCATCAACGGATCACCGAAATAAGCAATTGCCATCGGGGTGTCCATGGCTCCCCGGCGCTCAAGGATGAGACTCCTTCCCCAGGCTTAGTGTCCCGCCGCCACCCATCGGACTGATGGGTGGCGGCGGGCGACCTCGGGGCACCCGCTTGCGGGTCGCGCAACACAGGCAGGGTGGATGGTTTCGCTGCTGCAGTAGAGAATCTATGCATAATCCCGGCTACCTTCTTGATCTCGCCTCACAAGCCCCATCAGCAAACATCATCTTATGTATGGAGCGAGGCACTTAGATATTGGGAGACCCGCAGGGCCGGATCTTCAGCATTGGCGATGTCGGAAATCACGGCCACGGAAGCGGCTCCCGCTGTCCATACCTGTGGAGCTTTTTCCAAAGAGATCCCCCCGATAGCAACCACCGGATAGCGGCTGTCAGCGATAAGCTCGCCCAGAGCTTCGACTCCCAGCGCTGGATTATCCGTTTCCTTGGTGGAAGTGGAAAAAACAGGTCCCATGGCGATGTAGTCGAGGTCTTGAGCCTGAGCGTCTAGAAACTGTTGGCGATTGTGGGTGGAGAGGCCAATGATGGCCGCTTCTCCCAATAGATCGCGGGCCACCCGCACGGGCAGGTCGTCTTGACCCAAGTGAACTCCGTGGGCTCGGGCAGCCAGGGCAAGATCGACCCGGTCGTTGATCAGAAATCGTGCTCCCAATGGCTCGCACAAAGACCGAATCTTCAGCAATTGTGGATAGAGAAGAGAATCGGGAAGGGAGGGTTCTCGCACCTGAAGAAAACGGGCCCCTCCTTTCAAGTATTGCTCCACTAATTGGACGTGATCCAAGCTGTTGAGGTTGTTGGAAGCAGTGATGGGATACACTTTTCCCAATTTGAGGTGGCGCATCAGGATCTAAAAGACGATATCAGGATAAAGGCAATGGCTGCCGGGCAGGCATAGCGGACCAAGAAGCTCCACAATTTTGCCAGCCGCAAGGAAGGGTAGCCCATGCGAATTTCCTCCAGGGCCTTGTGAATACCCCACTTCCAACCGGCAAATAGACAGAGGAACAAGGCTCCCACGGCCAGGGCGATCTCCCCGAAGTAGCGAAAGGCCAGATCCATGAATCCCGACAAAAAAGAGACCGAGCCATTGCTCAGCGCACTGGGAATCCCCATCAGGAAAGCGGAGGAACCGATCACGAGAGCCGCCCTTTTTCTTGGCCATCCCCGTTGGTCGATGAAATAGGCCACTACCACCTCCAGGAGAGAAATGGTGGAGGTCAGGGCCGCAATTGCCAAGAGAAAAAAGAAGGTCGTCCCGAAAATTTGTCCCAAGGGTATGGCATTGAAGATGTTGGGAAGAACCAAAAAGATAAGGCCGGGGCCGGCCTCCGGAGACAGGCCGGGAACGGAGAAAAGGGCCGGAAAAATGGCGAATCCGGCCAGAAACGCAATCATCGTATCGGCGAGGCTGATGTAAATGGCACTGGAGACCAGATTGTCGTTCCGGGAAACATAACTTCCATAGGTGATCATGGCTCCCATCCCCAAACTGAGTGTGAAGAAAGCATGTCCCAGCGCGGTCCTGACGACGACGAAGTCGACCTTGCTGAAATCCGGGTTGAGATAAAAGTTTAGACCCTCCCGGGCTCCCGGAAGGGTGACCGAGCGGACCACCAAAAGAAGGAGCAGGGCGACCAGAACGGGCATCAGAATCTTGGTGGCTTTTTCGATGCCTCCTTCAATCCCGCCACTGACAATCCAAGTGGTCATCCCCATAAAGAGGAGGTGATAGAAAAGGGTTGAGGGGCCGTTGCCGACAAACTCGCTGAAAATGTTGCCAATAGTGGTTGAATCCACTCCGGCAAACTGACCACTCAAAGTGACCAGGATATACTTCACCGTCCATCCGGCCACCACGCTGTAAGCACTGAGGATCATGAACCCGGTGAACACTCCCAGAGCTCCCAATGTCTTCCACCAGGTGTTGGGGGCAAGAATCTTAAAGGCGCCCACAGGGTCACTACCTGCTTTGCGACCGATGGAAAGTTCCGCCAGCATCACCGGAACACCAATCATCAGAACACAGCCCAGATAGATCAAGACGAAGGCGGCCCCCCCGTTTTGCCCGGTCATGGTCGGGAACCTCCAGATATTTCCCAAGCCGACGGCGGATCCCGAAGCTGCCAGAATGAATCCCCATTTGGATCCCCAATGGCCTCGGATGGAGGGATTCTCTCTCATGAATTCAATCGACTCACGAACGAAGTGTCGAATTGACCTTCGATGAAATCTGGATGATTGATGATTTTTTTGTGCAGAGGGATCAGAGTTTGAATCCCCTCGATGACGAATAGATCCAGCGCCCGATTCATGCGGGCCAGAGCTTCTTGTCGGTCGCTGCCATGGGCAATCAGCTTGGCGATCAAGGAATCGTAGTGGGGAGAAACCAGATACTCGGTGAAGGCGGCAGAATCCACTCGTATACCGGGACCGCCGGGCGGATGGAAGGCTGTAATACGCCCGGGAGAAGGGGTGAACTTCTCCGGACACTCCGCATTGATTCGGCATTCGATACTGTGCCCACGAAAAGTGATGTCCTGCTGAGCAAAGCGTAGTTTTTCCCCGGCTGCCGCTCGAATTTGTTCCTTGACGATGTCCAGTCCGGTGACCATCTCTGTAACGGGATGTTCCACCTGAATACGAGTATTCATTTCCAGAAAGTAGAAACTGCCGTCCGGGGTGAAAAGGAATTCTACGGTTCCAACATTTTCGTAACCGACGGCTTTCATGGCCAGAACGACCTTCTGCCCCAGTTCTTGTCGAAGTTCCTCAGAAACAAAGGGGCTTGGAGATTCCTCGATCAACTTCTGATGGCGGCGTTGAATCGTGCACTCCCGTTCTCCGAGATGAACAACGTTACCGTGCTGGTCTGCCAAAATCTGAAATTCGATATGGCGGGGATTCTCCAGGAAGCGTTCGGCATAAATATCTGAGCTACCGAAGGCGCTCTCAGCTTCTGATTGAGCAATGGCCAGAGCATTCAATAGTTGTTCGGGCTTGGTCACGACTCGCATTCCTCTTCCTCCACCGCCTGCCGCCGCTTTGAGGATTAACGGATAGCCCACCTCTTCAGTCATTTGCTCCAGTTTCCCATCGGCTTCCTTGATAATGCCGGTGCCGGGAACAATGGCGAGCCCGACTTCGCTCATCTTCTTTTTGGCCCGGGCTTTGTTTCCCATGAGTTCCATCACTCCGGCAGAGGGGCCAATAAACTTGATGCCGCAGGTTTCACACACTTCGGCAAAATGAGAGCTTTCGGCGAGGTAGCCGTAGCCGGGATGGATCGCATCCACATCGGCGATTTCAGCAGCACTAATGATACTGGGGATGTTGAGGTAACTTTCCTGACTGCTGGCAGGCCCAATGCAGAGGGCTTCGTCAGCAAAGCGAACGTGAAGAGAGTGGCGATCTTCCTCTGAGTAAACTGCTACCGTGGGGATCTGCAGTTCCTTGCAGGCATAAATAATACGTAGCGCGATCTCACCGCGATTCGCAACGAGGATTTTTCCGAACATCGGGTCAGCTGTTTACCTGAATTTCGAATAAAGGTTGGCCATACTCCACCGGCTGGCCGTTTTCGACAAGTATCCGGATGATGTCGCCCTCGACTTCGCATTCAATCTGATTGAAGATTTTCATGGCTTCAATAATGCACAAAACAGTGCTTTCCGTCACATGATCTCCTGGCTTGACAAAGGGTTCCGCATCCGGCTTGGGGGTCAGATAGAAGGTCCCCACAATGGGGGCTGTAAAGATATGGTTGGTTTCCTCTTTTTCAGGTGTCTCCTCTGTTAGGGTGCTTTCGGAGGAATCCGTTGAAGGGGTTTTGGCAACAATCGGCGCCTGTGCGACGGCTGGACCGGTTAGACTCTTCCTGATCCGTATTCGAACTCCAGATCTCTCCATCTCGAATTCTTCAATATTGGATTGCTCAATCAGCTCGATCAGCTCTCTGAGCTCTTTGATGTTCATGCCGCGATTATTGTCCTTGCTTGGTGTTGATTAGTCAATTAATAAGGCGTTAGCCCGGGTTATACATGAATTCGAATTCAATTCCCCCCCCAACTCTCTCAGTACCCTACTGATCTCGGTTGGAAAGTAACTGATAGCCGTTCTGGGTCACCACGACGGCGTCTTCGATTCTCACGCCATACTGGCCTGGCAGGTAGATTCCCGGCTCGATGGTAAAGGCCATCCCTTGCTGAATCTCATCCGGTCTGGCACTGGATATCCTGGGCAACTCGTGTACTTCCAGACCGAGACCGTGCCCGGTACTGTGCCCGAAGTAATCTTCGAATCCATGCTGTGAAATCACTCCGCGCGCTGCAGCATCGATCCGGGAAGAGAGAACCCCGGGTTCAATCAAGGAAAGAGCCGCCTCTTGGGCTTCTTGAACCACCTGATAAATGGCCGGTCGTTGGGTATCAGACAAGAAGTGAATTCGTGTGAGATCACTGCAGTAGCCTTGATACTTCAGGCCGAAATCCAGCAACACAAACTCATCCGATTCGATCTTCCTGGCAGTGGAGGAGCCGTGAGGAAGAGAGCTGCGCGGTCCTGAGGCAACGATGGTTTCGAAGGCAAGGCCCTGGCCTCCTGCCTTGCGGAGTTCGAACTCCAGGATTCCTGCGACTTCCCCTTCCGTCATTCCTGCGCGGACCTGCTTCACCGATCGTTGATAAGCTTTTTGAGCCATCTGAAAGGCCTTTTCCAGGAGTTCTATTTCTTCTTCGTCTTTGATCATTCGGAATTCTTCGATCAGGTCACGGGTGGGGACCCACTCAACAGGGAGGGTCCAGGACTGGAGTCGAAGGATGTAATCGTAGGAGACATGGTGGGCTTCAAGACCGATTCTGGCGGTGCCACCCTTGATGCGGCTGGAATTTGAAAGGGTCGTTTTGAGCGTGTCCTCAAGGGATTTCTCTGCCAGCATGCTCTGACAGTTGAGGGTTTCAGAGGCAGCCTGTTCCAGGTACCTTGAATCCACAATCAGATGAGTCTCTGCCCCCAGAAAACAAGCCAGACCGGTCGAACCCGTAAAGTTAAAGAGGTATCGGAGATTCGGAGGATGGGTGACCAGAAAGCCATCCAGGCGATGCCCTTCCAGGGCCTTGAGCCAACGCCTGTAGCGAGATTCCAAATGCGGGCGGATCACTTCTGGATTCGAGCGGTAATGAAGAAAATAATTTCCCGGGTATCCTTCGATTTGGTATTGGATTTGAACAGATTTCCGAGCAGGGGGATTCTGCCCAGACCTGGGACTCGGTCCTCGGTCTCACTCTCGGATTGGACATAGATGCCGCCGATCACCGTCGTTCCACCGTCTTGGACCATGACCTGAGTGGTCGCTTCACTGGTCTGAATGGCGGGAATTCCAAGGACGGTCCTGGCGAAGTCGGGGACATTATTTTCCACGTGGATGTTCAGGAGGATCGTTCCCACGTTCGTCACTCGGGGAATGACAGTCAATTGCAGAGCGGCTGTTTGGAACTGGACGGTGGTGGTGAAATTCTGCTGGACGGGAATGGGAATTTCGGAACCCTGAGTGATGATTGCTTCGGTGTTGTTCTGTGTTGTCACTCTCGGTTTGGATAGGATCCGCGCTTCACCATCTGTCTCTGCTGCTGAGATGAGCGCGTCCAGGCGAAAGACATCTACCAACCCACCAACCATCAGCCCGGCTATGCCCGTGATCTGACCTGAAGCAGGTGTGATGGTATTGATTTGACTGGTCACCCGGTCGGCCACATCACCAAAGGCATTCTTGGGAGGTTCGATTCTACCGATCCCGAATCCCAGCTGAACGCCCAGAGAACGGGAGAAGTTGGTCGAGGCCTCGATGATGCGAGCTTCGATCTCCACCTGTTTTTCGGCTACATCCAGGATCTTGATCAAGCTGGTCACGGCATCAATACCATAGGGAACGTCGCTGATGATCAGAGTATTGGTGCGATCATCGACGTTCATGCTTCCGCGGGGGGTCAGATGGGGTTCCAAAGTTCCCCTGATCTCGGAGCCGGTGGCGTAATTGAGGCGCTTGGTGACGGTCAGGGTGTCGGCCGCCAAAAAGGTCGCCTCTTTCAGGCTCTGATTGATTTCCTGTTCGGCTCTTAACTTGTCCTGGGTGGAGATACGTACCAGATTTCCCTCGATCCTTTTCGCCAGTCCCTGACTCTGCAGGACGGCGTCAAAGAGTTGATCCCAGGGAACCTGTTCTACGTTCAGCGTGAGTGATCCACCCACTTCGGGGTCGATTAAGATGTTCAGTCCGCTTAACTCCGAAATGGTTCTAAAGAAGTCGGTGACTGAGATCTGCACCACTTTGAGTGAAACGGGTTGGCCCGTGTAGGGACCTTGTGCTTGAGCACTCGGGCTTGCCAGATAAAGCGAAAAAGAGCAAGCCCAAGCAAGACATAAAACCTGAGTGAGGCCTCTTCTTAAGATGTGTTGTTTCGTATGGGGCATTCTTTTAATCCTCTTCTGTAAACAGCCGTTTGACCACTCTTAAGGTTTCCCTGCCGCCTCGTGGGTCAAGGACTTCTTGAATGAAGACTACCTCTTCTTCTGAAATCTCGAACACATAACCGTCGAACAGTTTGTTTTCCTCGCGGGCCATATAAGTAAAACCGTCAATACCTTTGAGAATAACGACTCGGTTATCTTCTGCCAGGGCAACTCCGGTGACGGTCACTTCAGAGATGGCCATTCCCACCAAGCCTAAAGGTCTTTCGCTCAGAGGGGGGAGTTCCGGGATGAAGACCCGGGGCTGCTCCTGACGAAAAAGCTCTTGCAAGTTGATAAAGGGATCTCTCTTTCCCCTGGGGTTATAGACTTGGGCGAGAAGCTCTAAGGGCAGTCCCACGCTGCAAACAAACACAATGAGAAAAATACCGAGCACCTTAATAAAAGCCTGTCTCATTTTCTTTGTTCCATGGTTAGGTTCCTTGTTCCAAAAGAACAAACGTAGTAGCCGTACAAGTTGCTGAGATGGTTCGGTCTGGATCCGGATTGGAGAGGGCTTTGATTTCAATAGCATCGACGTTGATAATGCGCTGGAAGTTGGCCACCCTTTGGAAGAAAAGCCCCAGATTATTGTAGCTGCCCTCCAGGGACATTCGAATGGGCCAGTCTTCATAAAATTCGTAGGCGACGGTTGCCTGGGGAGTGAAGCTCCTGATGCTGAGATCGGATTCAACCGCTAACTGTTCAACCCGGCGAACAATCTCGGCTGTTTCTTTCTCATCGGGCAGAATCTGCTTGAGTTCGTCCAACTGGAGGGACAACTCTTGAACGTCCGCTTCGAATTGAGGACGTCTGGCCGCGATAGCTTGTGCCGTCTCCACTTCAGCCAGGAGTTCATTGACGTTTTGGTTCAGGGCGTTCATCTGAGCGCTGACAGGAAAGATGAGTTGATGCCAGAAAAGCCCCAGTGCAGCCACAGCCAAAACGGCGAGCATGATCTGCTGCTGCTGCGGTAATTCCATTATTTTCTTGATCATTCGGTTTCGCCCTCGGTTCCACAACTCAGTTGAAATCGGATGCTGTTGTCCTGGTCCTGCTCCCAAAATTCGAGGTCCACATAGCTAAAGATGCGCGTATCATCCAGGGCGGCAATAAAATCAGCCACAAAGGGTACGTCAAATGCTCTTCCTTCGATGGAGATGGTGGCCTCTTGTTGCACCAGGCTGGTCAACCACAGTCCGGGGGGGTTGTCGGGAATGGCCCCGATCACGATATTCATCAGCTCGACCGGCCCCTGTTGGTTGGCCTTCAGCCGTTCAATAATGGCGATGCGCTCCTCCAGAGATCGTTTCTGTGCTTCAAAGGCCACGACCTCAGCCGTGATTACCTTAAGCTCAGCGCTCCTCACCTCCAGAAGGTTGACCTGCTCTTGCAGATCGGCTCGACCGCTGGTTGCGTTCAAGTACCAGCCACCCATAGCAACGACCCCAAGCACAAACAACAAGACGCCGTATTGCTGGATGGGCGTTCCTTCGGCAGTTTCAAATGTTGGAAACAGATTAATCTTTATCATCGCTGATCAAGAACCCTCAGGCCTCAACTCCTCAAATCCAACCATGATTTTAAGATAACCGAAAAGTCTGTTTCACTTCCAATAGTCACCCCTATAGAGACCGACCGGTGGTCGGAATCCGGAGATCGCGTATTGCTGGATTTTCTAAGATTCCAAAGCGTGCGGGGCACGGTGAAGGACAGGGTCTCGGGAGAGGAAAGAACCTTGGACCCGTACTCTTGGGACAAGAGATCCGAGGCCGGGAACCCGTGATGGGCACACATCCCCCCGGCATGGCCCACTGGGGTGCCTTCGAAGGCTGGAGTACCGACACCTCTACCGATTAAACCTTTTGCTTCCCCAAAAAATAATCCAGTAAGCTCCATCAGCTTAGCCGAGCGTGGAACGATGCCTACCATAGTTTTCTAGTATGACATTTTCCACAGCTGAGTTAAATTTTTTCACAGTTTTTCCACCCCGCTTTCCCTGGTAGAGAATAGAGGTTTTGCCGCGGAACTCGGACTATGCATAGGTTCTTGTCACCAAGTGGGGTAGGGGAGAGCCGATGGCTTGCCACCCCTGGCAAGCCACACGGTCAGGTCGGCGCGCTTTCGGTGTTTCGTGGCGAGAACCTATGCATAATCCGGGCTGAGGAGGCGTGAGTACTAAGTGTCCCGTTCCATAAAATACGGTGACGTTTCTGGCGAGCGCGACGGCGTCGAGTTCGCGACCAAGAAATCGATGCCGTCGCGCCGCCACCCTTCGGGCTGATGGGGCTTGCGGGCGATCTCGGGGCACCCGCTTGCGGGTCACTCGTCGTCGCCGATGTCCCTGCATCACCTCCTCCTCGCTCCTTGATCTTCCCTCGCAAGCCCCATCAGCAAACATCATCGTATTTTATGGAACGAGACACTATAGGTGTAACCGTCATGAAAGAGGCTTGCTCTCTGCTGTTTGGCGGCCTTGCCGGAACTTGACACTGATAGGCAGTTCCTGTATTTTTTGCGTTTACTTTTTCGATGGTTTTTTGGAAGGTCTCTATCCCCGGATGAAAACTTACTTGCCCTCGGTGCACGACATCGAAAGAAAATGGTTCCTGGTGGATGCAGAGGAACGTGTGTTGGGTCGACTGGCTTCACGCATTGCCTCCGTTCTAATGGGCAAGGAAAAGCCGTGTTATACTGCCTTTCTGGACACCGGCGATTTTCTGATCGTGATCAATGCCGACAAGGTGAAGCTCACGGGGAATAAGTGGGAAAACAAGACCTATTATTCCCACACTGGTTATCCTGGTGGTCTCAAGCAGATCCAGGCTCGGGAGTTGCTTGGCAAGCATCCTGAACAGCTGATGAAGCGGGCTGTCAAGGGAATGCTTCCCAAGAACAAGTTGGGTCGGAAGATGTTTAAGAAGCTCAAAGTTTATGCGGGAAGCGATCATCCTCACCAGGCCCAGAAGCCCGAACCTCTGGTATTAGGAGAAAATTAGCCTTGGAGAAAACTCAGTACTATGGAACCGGCAAGCGGAAGACTTCGACGGCTCGAGTTTTCTTGATGCCGGGCACCGGGCAGATTGTGGTCAACCGAATGGAATTTAAGGAGTATTTCAAAAGTAAGGCCCAACATGAGATGGTTACCCAGCCCCTTGTTCTGACTGAACATTCCGAGGAGTTTGATGTGTATATCAATGTGAAGGGGGGAGGCTCTTCGGGACAGGCGGGCGCAAGCCGCTTAGGAATTTCCAGGGCCTTATTGAAGTTCGATTCTGATTTGCGTCAGAAATTGAAGAAAGCCGGATGTCTTACCCGCGATCCACGAATTAAAGAACGCAAGAAATACGGTCAGCCGGGCGCCAGGAAACGATTTCAATTTTCCAAGAGATAATACAGGAGGATCCGTTTGGGGGCGATCTCAATAAAACAATTACTGGAAGCGGGTGTTCACTTTGGTCATCAGACCAGACGCTGGAATCCGAAGATGAAGCCTTTCATTTTTGGCAAGCGTAACGGTGTTCACATCATTGATCTACAGAAAACCCTTCAGCTTTTCAAGGAAGCGGTTGACTTTCTCACCCAATTAGCAGCCCAGGGCAAAACGGTTCTCTTTGTGGGAACCAAGAGCCAGGCTCAGGAGACCGTCGAAGAAGAAGCTCGTCGGTGTGGGATGTATTGGGTCAACAATCGATGGCTGGGCGGCTTGCTCACAAATTTCCCCACCATCCAGACCAGCATCAAGCGCTACCGGGAACTGGAGTCGATGCGCGAAAATGGCCACTACGAGAAGCTGTCCAAGAAAGAAGTTGCCCGATTGGAGCGTGAAAGAAAGAAGCTGGAGAAGAACTTACTGGGCATCAAGGATATTGAGCGATGTCCCGATGCGCTGTTTGTGGTGGACTCCAGGCAGGAGACCATTGCTATTCGAGAGGCCGCTAAGCTGAAGATTCCCATCGTTGCCATCGTCGATACCAACAGTGACCCCGACCTGATCGACTATCTTATTCCCGGAAATGACGATGCGCTGAGAGCGATCAAGTTATTTGCGGGAACGATGGCCGATGCCATCCTGGCGGGAAAGGCTGTCTATTCGACTCGCCTGGAAGCTGAGATGAAAGAAGCCCAGGAGAAGGCCGATAAGATCGCTAAGGAGGCCGCTCAGCGCCAGGCCGCAAAGGAGGCCAAGGAGGCAGCCCAGCATGCGGCCCAGCATGCTGCCGAGGGGAAAGAGGCAGTCGAGACAGGCGCAGTTCCTGCGGAAGAACAGGTTGGAGAGGAGAAGAGGTCTGAGGCGGCGGAAATAGCAACAGCAGGTGCAACTGCCGTTGCTGTACCCGTCGCAGCTCTTCCGGTTGAGGAAAGCACAGGAGTGAAACCCGCTCCGGCGCAAGAGATGAAGGAAGAGGAGAAGAAAGAGGTACCCAAGAGGAAGACACTAGCCAAGAAAGCGAAAAGCGAGACGGAAAAGTCCAAGTCGATTCAGGCGGCTAAAGAAAAAAAGACCAAGAAGAAGTCTGAGAAATCAGCTTCGAAAACCCGCAAGACTGCCTCTGCGAAGAGCAAGTCCACGAAGAGTCCGGCAAAGTCAAAAACCCGTAAAGAGACGACTTCCAAGGATTCTTCTGCTTCCTCCGGCTCTTCCAGCTAACGGTGGTTGTTCATAACCCCGAGCAGCTCGGGTAAGCCACGGGCTGACGCGACCCCACTTAATTACTCGGACAGGCTCCCAGCCCGGATTAGGCATAATTCAGGCTAGAGAGAAGGAGGATACTCATGGCCATTTCTGCGGAACAAGTAAAAGCGCTGCGAGATCAAACGGGCGCTGGGATGATGGAGTGTAAAAAGGCCCTGTTGGAAGCCGACGGAGATCTTGAGAAGGCTGTCACCTTACTTCGGGAGCGAGGTCTGGCCGCTGCGGCAAAGAGAGCGGATCGTCAGACCCGGGAAGGGATCATCGGTCATTATATCCACTCCGGGGGGAGGTTGGGTGTTCTGGCTGAGGTAAACTGCGAGACCGATTTTGTGGCCGCCACTGAAGAATTTCAGGGATTGGTGCGCGATATTGCCATGCAGATCGCCGCTTCTAATCCTTCCTATGTGCGGCGCGAGGACGTCCGTCAAGAAGAGATCGAACGGGAAAAGGAGATTTACCATAACCAGGCCCAATCGACCGGAAAGCCTGAAAAAATTATGGAGAGAATAGTTGAAGGGAAACTGAATAAATACTATTCTGAGGTTTGTCTGTATGAGCAGCCGTTCATTAAAGATCCCGAACTGACCGTTGAGGAGCTCATCAAGGCCAAAATTGCGGTGCTCAAAGAGAATATTACGGTAAAACGGTTCGCTCGTTTCAAGGTCGGAGAATAGAGCAGACCTCGACCTTCAGGAGAGGGGAGACGGGAGTATGACAGGGGAGGCGGTTCAGAAAAGACAAACGGCTGCAGTAGATGCGGTCGAAATCGGAAAGCCGCGCTACAAACGAGTCCTCATCAAGCTCAGCGGAGAAGCGCTGATGGGTTTCCAATCCTTCGGGGTGGACCCCACAGTTATGGCGAAAATCGCCCGCGAGATCGCGGAAGTTCATCAGCTGGGCGTGGAAATTGCGATCGTTGTGGGGGGAGGAAATATCATCCGGGGCGTCAATGTGAGCGAGGCCGGTTTTGATCGAGCTACCGGGGACTATATGGGCATGTTGGCTACCGTCATTAACTCCCTGGCCCTTCAGAGCGCCCTGGAGAAGGATGGTATCGACACTCGAGTCTTGAGTGCGATCCAAATGTCCGAGGTGGCTGAGCCCTTTATTCGACGCAGAGCCATTCGTCACCTGGAGAAAAAGAGAGTGGTGATCTTGGCGGCGGGGACGGGTAACCCTTATTTTTCCACCGATACCGCCGCTGTTTTGAGGGCCATGGAGATCAAGGCGGAAGTCATCTTGAAGGCCACAAAGGTGGATGGAGTCTATGACAGTGATCCGTCAGAGAACAAAAACGCTAAGCTGCTTAAGGAGCTCACTTGTTTTCAGGTGTTGGAAAAGGGTCTCAAGGTCATGGATACGACGGCCATTTCCCTGTGTATGGACAATGGGCTTCCCATCATCGTTTTTAATCTGCGCCAGGTAGGAAATATCAAGGCTGCGGTGATGGGAGAAAGCGTGGGCTCGGTCATTAAGGGTTAACCGGGTTTCTGCATCATCCCGGCTAGTGCCCCATTGTCCCTTTCAGAGTGTTCTATGAAAGAGATTCTCGCAGAGACGAAACAACGAATGCGAAAGACTCTTGAGGACCTGACTATGGATCTGGCCACGATTCGAACCGGCCGAGCCTCGGTCCACCTGCTGGACCAGGTGAGTGTGGATTACTATGGGAATCCCACTCCCGTCAATCAGTTGGCCACCCTGCACGCTCCGGAACCCAACCTCATTACCGTTCAGCCCTATGATACTTCCCAAATCGATCAGATTGAGAAGGCCATTCTCACTGCCGATTTAGATCTCAACCCCTCCAATGATGGTAGGCTGATACGAGTTCCTATCCCTGCCTTGACCCAGGAAAGAAGGGAAAGCCTGGCCAAACAGGTCGGTAAAATCGCTGAGGGACACCGTACCGCGATTCGAAATATTCGTCGAGATACCAATGACAAACTCAAGAAGTTGCTGAAAGCGAAAGAACTTTCCGAAGACCTGGAACACACGGGTCTGGACCAAGTCCAGGAAATTACCGACCAGCGCATCAAAGAGATTGACGAACTCGCCAAGCAAAAGGAAAAGGAACTCGTTGAGGTTTGATCTGATCTGGGGACAGGCCCAGAATTCTGCGATAAACGCCTGACTTCAAAGGAGAATTTCTGGGGCTGGCACCGAATTCCCCAAACTCCTAGTCTGTGATGAGAACGGCTGCGGCCACAACGGTCGTCCACAGTCCGTTTTTGTTCCCGACGGCCGACTGAGTCATGTTGGTTGTTCTGACGATTCGACCTGAGATTCTCCAGAGTTCCCTTTTGGCATCCCAGTCTTGATCGGGATCGAAAGCCACTCCTAGGGTGGTTGCCAGCATTTCAGCAGCGAGATCTTCCGAATAATCTCCGGCTACTCTTTCGGTTTGGCCGTGACTGTGATGTTCACTGAGGTAGCCATAGAGAGTGGGGTCCCTGGGCATGGCGACGCCTACGGCTGCTGCAACCAGCCGGTTGGCTTCGTCGGTGGCCGCTTCGCTCATCACGGTAAAAACGATTTGGCCCTGTTGGAGTTTCTTTAATCCCTTGCTTTTCGATATCAGCTTGCAGTGAGGCGGAAAGATGCTGGAAACCCGCACGAGATTGAAGGCGGCGATGCCAGCATCTCTCAGTGCCATCTCGAAACTGGTTAACTGTTCCCGGTGTTTGCCGGTGCCCTTGGTTAAGAACATTTCCTTGGCAATGAACAACGTTGACGTTCCTTCCCTGAAGTATGAGTGTCTCGTTTCATATATTCGGTGACGTTTATGGAGCAAGACACTTAAAACCGCGTTATTTTCACTCATTAGGGGGGCGTCGACAAGGGAAAAGTGTTGTGGTCGTCCGGGAAGTGGCAATGGACCCGAATAGACTCGTTTGGCTTTTTTTGCAAATATATTAGGACTCTAAGGTTAGAGAGGAAGCACGAGAGTACTGACAATGGCCATGGAACGGGATTTATTTCGTAACCCAGCAGTGGACCCACCCCAGGAAGAGGAGGTGTCCGTGGATCGGCCCTCGCTGGGTCAAGAAGTGCGAGGCTGGGCCAGAGATATCTTCTTTACGGCCTTGATCGCCATACTGGTGGTGATTTTCGTGGTACAGCCGGTGAAGGTCGAAGGGACCAGTATGGAACCCAGGCTCGCACCCCAGGATCGAATTTTTGTGAATAAATTCGTTTATTATTTCTCAGGGGTCAAACGGGCAGACATCGTTGTATTCTGGTATCCGAAGGATAAGACGAAATCCTTTATCAAGCGGGTGATCGGGCTCCCGGGGGAGTCCGTTGAAGTGCGATCGGGAGTGGTTTACCTCAATGGCCAAAAGCTCGTAGAACCTTATTTGGCAGGGGAATTCGACCACGATTCGTACTCCCTACAGGTGGTGCCCCCGGAGCACTACTTTGTTTTGGGAGACCACCGGAACTCCAGTAACGATAGTCGGGACTGGGGCTTTGTCCCGGAACAGAACATCTTTGGCGAGGCCGTTTTTCGTTACTGGCCCCTTTCCAAGCTGGGATTGATTCGGTAGGAGATAATTGACAACTGACCACATGAACACACGTAAAGCTGTCCTGTACCTAGAAGACGGAAGACTGTTCGAAGGCCTGGGTATTGGGGCGGAAGGGGAGTCTGTCGGAGAGGTCGTCTTCAATACGTCGATGACAGGCTACCAGGAGATCTTGACCGATCCGTCTTACGCCGGTCAAATCGTGGTCATGACCCAGCCGGAGATTGGAAACTATGGGGTAAACCGGGAGGACGAGGAATCCCGAAAACCATTCGTGGAGGGTCTCATAGTCCGCGAATGCAGCACTATTTTCAGCAACTGGAGAGGAGAGAACACTTTAGACGGATACCTCCAGGAGAACTCCATTCCTGGTATTGCCGAAACCGACACACGCGCCCTGGTACGTCATATTCGTGGGCAGGGAGCGATGCGGGGTATCCTCTCAACCGTTGACCTTGATCCGGAGTCACTGAAGCGGAAGGTGTTGCAACATCCCACGATGGAAGGAAGTGACTATGTGCACGCCGTTACTTCCAATGAGCCCTATTCCTGGGCCAGCGAGAGCCCGCGCTTCCGTGTGGTTGCTTATGATTTTGGTATCAAGAGGAACATACTGCGATCTCTGGCATCTCGAGGATGCGATCTGACCATTGTGCCGGCCACCACAAGTGCCGAGGATGTCCTGGCGCTGAATCCAGATGGAATTTTTCTCTCCAATGGTCCTGGGGATCCTGAGCCGCTGGACTATATCGTTAAGGATCTGAAAAAACTAATCCACAAGAAACCTGTTTTTGGAATCTGTCTTGGCCATCAACTGCTAGGGTTAGCCTTTGAAGGCAAGACCTACAAACTGAAGTTCGGACACCGGGGAGGAAACCACCCGGTGAAGAACCTGATCACCGGAAAGGTGGAAATCAGCGCTCATAATCACGGGTTTGCAGTGGACCCCGATTCGCTCAAGGCCAGCGAGATTCAGCTCACCCACCTGAACCTGAATGACCAGACTCTTGAGGGATTTCGTCACCGCTATCTTCCCGTGTTTTCGGTTCAGTACCACCCTGAGGGGGCTCCAGGGCCACACGATTCGCTCTACCTGTTTGACGATTTCCTTCGCCTGATGAAGGAGGAAAAGGACAACTGACAGCAGACAACTGACAAGGAGCCATGCCCAAGAGAACGGATATCCAGAAAATCATGATCATAGGTTCGGGGCCCATCGTCATTGGCCAGGCCTGTGAATTTGACTATTCCGGTACTCAGGCTTGTAAAGCCCTGTCCAGCGAAGGGTTTCAGGTGGTGCTGGTGAACTCCAATCCGGCCACCATCATGACTGATCCGGAGTTTGCGGCCCGAACCTACATCGAGCCCCTGACCCTCGAGTATGCAACGGAGATTATCAGGCGTGAGCGCCCTGACGCCTTACTTTCCACGGTAGGAGGCCAGACGGGACTGAATCTTTCCGTAGAACTGTGTGAGGCGGGTGTTCTCGATGAATTTGGTGTCGAGATGATCGGGGCAAAGCTGAATGCGATTAAGGTTGCGGAGGACCGACGCCTTTTCCGGGCTGCCATGGAAGAAATTGAGTTGGAGGTTCCTCGATCCGGATTTGCCAATAGCCTGAAAGAGGCTGAGGTCATCATTGAGGAGATTGGGCTTCCCGCTGTGATTCGCCCTTCCTTCACTCTGGGAGGGACGGGAGGGGGCATCGCCTTCAACAGCGAAGAGCTTGAAGAGATTGTCACTCGCGGATTACAGCTCTCTCCCATTCATGAGATTATGGTTGAGGAATCCATCATGGGCTGGAAGGAATTCGAGCTGGAGGTGATGCGGGACGTCAATGACAACGTTGTGGTCGTCTGTTCCATTGAAAACGTTGATCCCATGGGCGTTCACACCGGGGATTCGATTACCGTTGCTCCTGCCCAAACCCTATCCGACAGAGAATACCAGCGAATGCGTGATGCCGGACTTGCCATCATCCGCAAGGTTGGGGTGGAAACGGGTGGCTCGAACATTCAGTTTGCCGTTCACCCGGAGACCGGTCGGATGGTGATCATTGAAATGAACCCGCGAGTCAGCAGAAGTTCGGCGCTGGCATCGAAGGCAACCGGATTCCCCATCGCCAAGATCGCCGCCAAGCTGGCGGTGGGCTATACCCTGGACGAAATTCCCAATGATATTACTCTGAAAACCCCCGCCTGCTTTGAACCCACTCTCGACTATGTGGTGGTTAAAATACCCAAATGGAACTTCGAAAAGTTTCCTGAGGCCAGTTGCATTCTGGGCACACAGATGAAGTCGGTGGGGGAAGTGATGGCCATAGGCCGAACTTTTCGTGAAGCTTTCCTCAAGGCTCTGCGCTCGCTGGAAACAGGCACGACCTTGGCAAGTGAGAAGGTCTCCAAGGAGCGCATCCGGGAAAATCTGATACAGCCCACACCTCAACGAATGGCTTACATCCGGCTGGCTTTTCTGGAAGGCTACACCATTGATCAGATTTACGAGTTGACACGGATCGATCGCTGGTTTCTCAATCAGATTCTCCAGATCGTGACTTTGAGCCAGGGCTTGAAAGCATACGATTTAAAGACGATCGATCCGCAGTTGCTTCGGCAGGCGAAACAGGCAGGGCTTTCTGACCTTCGACTGACCCAGATCCTAGGCTCAGGGCTGACGGAACCCGATTTGTGGAGCTATCGCAAGAAGAAGGGTATTTTGCCGGTCTTCAAGAGAGTGGATACTTGTGGTGGGGAGTTTGAATCTTTCACGCCTTATCTCTATTCCACCTATG
>Ga0209987_10000661_pt1 | contig 18254 bp, 24 predicted proteins | sample N074metaG_FD_182134 | JGI IMG/M metagenome (GOLD analysis project Ga0209987, IMG submission 182134) | Deep subsurface microbial communities from Kermadec Trench to uncover new lineages of life (NeLLi) - N074 metaG (SPAdes) (version 2) | ecosystem: Environmental > Aquatic > Marine > Ocean trench... | reverse complement strand
TCCTACGTACGGGGGCGGGCAATATCGCGCGCCGGGGCGCGCTCCTACAGCCGAAGTCATACAATTTTCAAGGCATCGTAGTTTTCTGGAACACAGCCAACGATTCAACATGCCCGGTATGTGCAAACATATCGATGATGCCGGCTGCTTCGAGCCGATAGCCCCCGGACTGGACCAGCGTTGCTGCATCTCTTGCCAGCGTGCCCGGATGGCAGGACACGTAGACGATTCGAGCCGCACCGATCCTGCTCATCAGGCCGACGATCTCCGCAGCCCCGCTTCTCGCCGGGTCCAGCAACACCCGATCCCAACCGGCATTGAGCCAGGATTCGCTACCGTCCACTTTGCTGAGATCTGCACAACGAAACTCGCAGTTGTCGATATCGTTCTGTCGCGCGTTGTCCGTTGCACGCTGAACCTGTTTCATCTCACCCTCAACGCCAAGAACATGTTGTGCATTCCTCGCCATCGGCAGCGAAAAATTACCAATTCCACAATACAAATCAAGGACCCGGTCGTCCTCCCCGATCTGCAGCAAGCTGACGGCCTCACGCACCATGAGCTGATTCACGCGGCCATTGATCTGCACAAAGTCGGATGCGTCAAAGCTGATCGTGAGGTCGAAGTCGGGCAATCGATACGACAACGGATCCAGCGGTGGCTCCGGATACAGTGGGGTAACAGAATCGAGGCCACCGGTTTGCAACAACACCCGCACGTCATGCTCGATCGCGAAGGCTGTGAACGCGGCACAATCTTCATCCGTAGGCGGATCAAGCACCCGAAACAAAAGCGCAACTGCATTATCAGCAACCGCCACCTCGATTTGTGGTAAGCGTTTCCGGATACTCAGTTTGCCGATCAGTTCGCTCAATGGATCAAGCAGGCTGTCCACTGGCTTTGCCAGGACTTCGCAGCGGTGCATATCCGTCAGATAAGGCGCATGGCGCTCGCGGAAACCGACCAGCACCCTGCCCTTGCCGGCGACGTCCTTGACCGCAAGCCTGGCGCGACGGCGATAGTGCCAACTCCCGTCTGCGGAATCGTCATAGATCGGCTCGAGCCAGTGCTCTGGCTCAACCTGGCCAATGCGCTGCAGATTGTCCGCCAGTGCCTTGAGCTTGATAGACCGTTGCTCCTCGCCGGAGGTGTGCTGCAGCGAGCAACCGCCGCAAGTGCCATAAACAGCACAACGCGGCTCGATACGAGCGCTCGAGGCTTCAAGGACCTCCAGTAATTCCGCCTCGTCGAAATTACGCCGCCGCTTGCGGCGCAGGAAGCGCACGGTCTCACCCGGCAATGCGCCGGCAACGAAGACTTTCTTGCCCTCGAGCGCGGCAATGCCTTTGCCATCGTGAGTGACCGACTCGATGCTGGCCGTTTCGGGTTCGCGCTTCCGGCGTGTCATGCGTCTGCCGGCCAGGCCTCGGCGAATTCATCCAGGTGCGGCTGCTCCAGCGACGCGATGGTCTTGCGGACGAGCTCATATTCGCGCACCAGCGATTTGTCGTCGAGGTTGCCACGCATGTATTCGAAGCGCAGGTAAATCAGGTAGGTATTGAGGACATCGGTCTCGCAGTAATTGCGAATGTCATCGATGCCGCCGTCGAGCCAGCATTGCCAGACCTTGTCGCCACTCATGCCAAGCTTGCCGGGGAAACCGAGCATTGTTGCCACCTGATCGAGGCTGGCCCTGCCGCGCGGTTGAAACCCCGCCAGCACGTCCATCAGATCGATATGGCGCCAGTGGAACCGGCTCAGGTAATTGTTGTAGCGAAATTCGCGGTCATCGTCACCGGTTTCCCAATACCTTGGCGCCTGTATGCCGTGTTTGAGGGCGCGGTAATGCAACACCGGGAGATCAAAGCCGCTGCCATTCCAGGAAACGAGCTGCGGCGAATAGCGCTCAATGCCATCGAAGAATCTGCGCACGAGTTCCGCTTCATCCGAGTCCTCGTCGCCAAGACTCCAGAACCGGAAGGTGTCTCCGGTACGCAGCGCCACGGATATCGCGACCACGCGCTGCTGGTGCAGCGGCAGGAATTCGTTACCCGTCTTCTGCAGTTGCTTGAAAAACATTGCCCGGCCGACATCCGCGTCGGACAGGTCATCCAGCTGCCACATGCGGCGGCCGAACTCAAGATCCGGAATTGTCTCAATATCGAAGGAAAAACAATGCATTAGAAATTCTATCTCAAGAAATTACTAGGCCTGCATTACGACTGCAAAGGCAAGAATCAGGCCGGCATCGTCGCTCAGGGACACGTGACCGCCACTGATGCCTAGCTGCTCACAGACACCCTGGCCACGAGCAGACCAGATGATTTCCGGGCGGCCCCAGTCGTTGCTGACGAGGCCGACATCACGGATCCACATGCCATGCGCAAACCCGGTTCCCATCGCTTTGACGGTCGCCTCTTTCGCCGCAAAGCGCATCGCCAGAAAACGGACCGGCCATTTATTGCGTGCAAATTGTTCGCGCTCCTCCTGCATCAACAATCGATTGACGAAATGATCGCCGAACCGGTTGTAGGTTTCCTGGATGCGCGATAACTCCAGGAGGTCTGTACCGACGCCGAAAATCACTGCTGATAGCTCACGCGGTTCGTGCCTCGGTCATCAGGCGTTTCATATCGCGCACCGCGCTCGTGAAACCGTCGAAAATAGCACGAGCAATAATCGCATGTCCGATATTGAGTTCGACGATTTCAGGAATTTCGGCAACCGGCTTGACGTTTTCATAGTGAAGGCCGTGGCCGGCATGCACAGTCAGGCCGATTCGTTGTCCGTATGCAGCCGCCTCGACGATGCGTTGTAATTCGGCGTCCTGCTCGCCGGAAGCTGCATCCGCATACGCGCCGGTGTGTAACTCGACCACCGGAGCACCGACGGTGACGGCAGCATCGAGTTGGCGTGGCTCCGGATCGATAAAAAGGGAAACCCGGATACCGTTCCCGGCCAGTTTGCCGCAAGCCCTGGCGACCTTGTCCAGTTGCCCGGCGGCATCCAGTCCGCCCTCGGTCGTGAGTTCTTCACGCTTTTCCGGAACCAGGCAACAATCCTGTGGCTGGATACCGACGGCGATAGCCAGCATTTCATCGGTGACGGCCATCTCGAGGTTCATGTGCGTCTGCATAACCGCTTTTAGCCGTTCGAGATCGTCATCCTGTATGTGCCTCCGATCCTCTCGAAGATGCAGCGTAATGCTGTCAGCGCCGGCGCGCTCTGCCAGCAAGGCAGCTTCGACGGGATCCGGATAATCCGTGCCGCGTGCCTGCCGCACGGTTGCGACATGATCAATATTGACACCAAGGTGTTGCTCGGTCCGGTCGTTCAATTTTCTTTGCTTCCCATTTTTCTATTGCGCATGTCCTTAAGGACCTTGCGACTTTTCAGTTCTTTGCCATCGAGGTGGTACGCAATGACGTTTCGCAACAGGCTACCGGCATTCTTCAATACCGCCGGATCAGCAAATTGCTGATTTCGAATCGCGTCAATTTCCGCGCCCCTGAATACCATGGGTCCTTCACGGTCGCTGACAGGAACCAGCCCTTGTTCAACACGATACTCGTATAGTTGCTGAGGCCGGAGTGGCTCTGTTGTTTCCGTATCATGTTCGAGATTGAGAGCATAGCCAAGTATGCGCAATAACTCGATTTCGAACTGGCGCAAATACGGAGCGACGTCCTGACTTCCCGCGAGGCGCTCGATGGTTCTGCTGTAGGCGGCAAATATTTCCGGCTGCGGATCGTGCCGGTGCAGCAGCTTGAGAATCAACTCGTTCACGTAGTAACCGGACAACAGCGCATCCCCGCTCAGGGATAGCGGCGCGCCGTTCATTTCCGCCCCGGTGAGCGTCCCCAGATCCGAACGAATAAACCAGGAAAGTTGCAACGGCAGGAACGGGCGCAAGATGCCGCGCAATTTGGATTTAGCGCCACGACTGCCTTTCGCAACGACCGCCAGGCGACCTTGATCGAGACTCAGGATATCGAGAATCTGGCTGGAGTCACGAAACGGCCGGTGATGGAGCAGCCAGGCCGGCTCATTCTGAATGCGCTGCGATGCAATCATGGAGAATCATAGCCGAGTCGCAACAGGTCCTTCTCGTTGTCTGCCCAGTTGTCTTTGACTTTGACCCAGAGCTCCAGGTGCACTGGCACGCCAGCTTCTGCTTTCAATTCGAGGCGTGCTGATCGGCCGACTTTTTTCAGGACGTTGCCACCCTTGCCGACGACGATGCCTTTCTGGCTGTTTCGTTCGACCCATATAATGGCGTGCATTTCGATACCGGATGTGTCTTCGACATAGCGCTCAATCTGCACTGTCAATCCGTACGGCACTTCCTGCTGGAGATTCAGTGTCAGTTTCTCCCGAATGATTTCCGCGGCCCGGAATGACTTGCTGCGATCGGTAAACATGTCTTGCGGAAACAGCGCTTCGGACTCGGGCAGGAATCCCGGCAGGATCTGCATCAATTTGTCGAGATTATCTTCCCGTTTCGCGGAAATCGGCAGCATCTCCGCGAATTCGTAACGCGCCGACATTTCAGCCAGCGCCTGCAACAGCCTTTCCTTTGGATGGACCTTGTCGGTTTTGTTCAGCAGTGCAATAACCGGTGCCGTGACTGACTGCAGACGTTGCAGCACATCCTGATCTTCGACGGTCCAGCGCGTTGCTTCGGTCATGAACAACACGACGTCAGCATCGATGAGCGCATTGGCGGCGGTGCGATTCATAATCCGGTTCATCGCCTTGCCGGCTTTGCGATGCAATCCGGGAGTATCAACGAAAATAACCTGGCAGTCCTGCCGCGAATCGACCGCGAGGATGCGGTGCCGGGTGGTTTGCGGCTTTGGCGTCACGATACTGATCTTGCGGCCGAGAATAGTATTGATCAGCGTCGATTTCCCGACGTTCGGGCGGCCGACAACGGCGACGAAGCCACAGCGAAAGGGTTTCTCACTCATCGGTGGCGATCTTCCCGAGCATCGAAGCAGCGGCTTCCTGCTCTGCATCCCTGCGAGTGGATCCGTTGCCGATCGTCACGGCATCGAGTTCCGGAATACTGCAGCTGATTTCGAAGGATTGATTGTGCGCCTTACCGCTTATGTTCTGCACTGCGTACGCCGGCAATGCCATCCTCATGGCCTGCAAATATTCCTGAAGCCGCGACTTCGGATCGCGCAGATCGGCCTCCTCGGGCAGCTCATGCATCCGCTCGCCAAAGGCCGCGTGAATAATTTTTCGGGCACCGGCCAGACCGGAGTCGAGGTACGCTGCACCAAATATTGCCTCAAGAGCGTCAGCCAGGATGGACGACCGGCGGTGTCCACCCGATTTCTTTTCACCGGAACCCAGTATCAGGTGTTCGCCGATGCCGAGGATCGTAGCCACCTCGGCCAGCGTTGTGTCCTTGACCAGCGTTGATCGCAGGCGGCTCAGTTGTCCTTCACTGGCATTATGAGTTTTCTTAAACACCAGTTCGGATACAACGAGTTGCAGAACGGCGTCGCCGAGGAATTCCAGCCTTTCGTTGTTCGATCCGGTCGCACTACGATGCGTCAGCGCCTGCCTTAGCAGATGCTCGTCCTCGAATTCATACGCCAGTGATTTTTTTAGCCAGGCGGCGGCTTTGTCCAAGGTATTTCGCTCTTGCTGCAGTTGTTCCTGCAGTTCATCATAATTGTTCTACGTACGATCAGGCTAGCGCCTGACCAGAACTTCCTTTTGGAACGAGACCGTAAAACTAACATTGCCGATGAACGGCGTCGTGTGATCGTAATCGGCCTCAACCAGGAAGCCACCGCTATCGGCTGTCACCGTAATATCCCGATAAGTGATAACGGTGACACTTTCTACATCGAAACGGCGGGAGATCGACGTCCGGATAGCGGCACGTGTCGGATTCTGACTGTCAAACTCATCGAATACGCCGTCGATCACGCCGGCGACCTTCATGTAATTCAAATAGACCGGCGTGAGACGAATCGCCGCAAACGCGAACAGACCGACAAAAATCACGAGCACCATGACGCCGATTGCGGTCATCCCCGCCTCGCGTGGTGCAGATCTGCCTGCGAGCCGCGATTGACGAAAAAACTGCTTGTTTTTGCGGGGTCCAGCCATGCGGCGGGCATTCATTGTTTTTGCTCGGGTATTCATTAACTTACCTGCTTTGCTGGCAAATAGGCTGCTGGTTCACGCCGAATTCTGCGCAATATTAACGGCAAAATCAGTGACTTGCACCTCATTATTGTATCTTTGTGCCGATCCGGCTCCACGTCGGCCATTCGAGCCCGTCCATATGCATCCAGATACGCACTGCCTCGCCGACGAGATGGGTTTCAGGAATCTCACCAATAAAGCGGCTGTCCTGGCTGTTGTCCCGATTGTCGCCCATCATAAAGTATTGTCCCTCGGGAACCGTGTAGGTCCGTTCAGTCGATCTGCTCCCGGGTCTGGATATGCGGATTTCGTGCTCACGCCCGTCCAGTCCTTCAATGAATATCAGGGCGGAATCGTGCAAACGCGTATCCGGATGTTTCGTGAGCGGCATCTGCTTGCCATTGATGTAGAGCTGGTGGTCCCGGTAAACAATGGTATCACCCGGCAACCCGATCACGCGCTTGATGTAGTTGATACTGGGGTCGGATGGCAGACGAAACACCACCACGTCGCCGCGTTGCGGCGAACCGGTTTCGAAAAACTTTTTCTCGATGACCGGCCAGCGCAATCCATAGGAATACTTTTTCACGAAAATATAATCGCCTTGCAGCAAGGTCGGCATCATGGAACCCGAAGGAATCCGAAACGGCTCGAATATGAACGAACGAATAATCAGAACAAACAAAAGTACTGGAAAAAATGATCGCGAATACTCAATCAGGGTATTCATCGCACGATTACCGCTACCGTCCGATGCCTCGATCTTTTTCTGGTAGTAGAAGCGGTTAAACGCAACCACAATGCCGGATATCAAGGTCAGTGTGAAAAGTATCAATGCCAGGTTAATGCTCAATGCTTTGGTCTCACTTATCGATTCGCAGGACAGCGAGAAACGCTTCCTGCGGAATTTGTACGGATCCGATCTGTTTCATGCGCCGCTTCCCGGCCTTCTGTTTTTCCAGCAATTTTCGCTTGCGTGAAATGTCACCACCATAACATTTGGCAGTGACATTTTTTCGCAACGCTTTCACCGTGCTACGTGAAATGACCTGGCTACCGATTGCCGCCTGGATTGCAACGTCAAACATCTGACGGGGAATCAGCTCACGCATTTTTTCGACCAGCTCACGGCCACGAGCTTTCGCGTTGTCACGGTGCACGATAACCGACAGCGCGTCGACGCATTCCCTGTTGATCATTGTGTCCAGCCGGACCAGTGGCGCTGCTTGGAATCGCTCGAAATGATAGTCAAAAGAGGCATAGCCGCGACTGACTGATTTCAAACGGTCAAAAAAATCAAGCACCACCTCCGCGAGTGGTAATTCATATTCGATCGAAACCTGTCCACCGAGATAGCGAATCTGTTTTTGCACACCACGCTTATTGATGCACAGCTTCATTACGGCACCCACGTGTTTGTCGGGCACCAGGATATTGGCGGTAATAATCGGTTCGCGAAGTTCGACGATTTCGTTGGCCGGTGGAAGATTCGCAGGATTATCGACATATATGACTTTATCATCGGCGAGCAGAACCTCAAATACCACGGTTGGCGCGGTGGTTATCAGGTTCAGTCCGTATTCGCGTTCCAGTCGTTCCTGCACGATCTCCATGTGCAACATGCCAAGAAAACCACAACGAAAGCCGAAGCCTAGCGCGGCTGAGGTCTCAGGCTCAAAATGCAATGCCGCATCATTCAGGCGCAATTTCTGCAGCGCCTCTCTGAAGCTCTCGTAGTCCTCTGACTTGATTGGAAACAATCCTGCAAACACGCGTGGCTGTATCTGCTTGAAACCTGGCAGCGGCTCGTCACAGGGATTCTTTGCAAGCGTCAGGGTATCGCCAACGGGCGCGCCATAGATATCTTTGATGCCTGCAATGACATATCCAACCTCGCCGGATGAGAGGGCGGAACGATCTTCCATCTTCGGCGTAAAACTGCCGACCCGGTCCGCGCCGTACGAGCGTCCGGTCGACATTACTGTGATCTTGCTACCCTTCTTTAGTTGGCCGTTAACGACTCTCACCAGCGACACCACACCAACGTAGTTATCGAACCAGGAATCGATGATTAGCGCCTGCAGCGGACCATCGGGATCGCCTGTTGGCGCCGGAATGGTTTTGACCAGATGTTGCAGCAATTCCGGGATGCCCTCGCCCGTCTTCGCGCTGACGTGTACGGCATCTGATGCGTCGATGCCGATGATTTCCTCAATTTCCTTTATCACCTTGTCCGGGTCCGCCGCCGGCAGATCGATCTTGTTGATCACCGGCAAAACTTCGAGGCCCTGATCGATTGCGGTAATGCAGTTGGCGACGCTTTGCGCTTCGACGCCTTGCGCTGCATCAACTACCAGCAATGCGCCCTCGCAGGCAGCGAGGGAACGGGATACTTCATAGGAGAAGTCGACATGCCCCGGTGTATCGATGAAATTCAGCTGATACTCCTGGCCATCCGGCGCACTGAATTTCAGCGACACACTCTGGGCCTTGATCGTAATGCCGCGTTCCCGCTCGAGGTCCATCGAGTCCAGAACCTGCTCGGACATCTCCCTCTCCTGCAGGCCACCACAGAGCTGGATAAATCGGTCAGCCAGGGTCGACTTGCCGTGATCGATGTGCGCAATAATCGAGAAGTTTCGGATATGTTCCATTGGGGAGGGCTCATTCTTCGCCGCGGCGAAGTATACAGAACCTATCTCATAATACCGCGCTTATGAGCCCGGGAGTTTGCTCAGAATGGAGCGAATAGCAGCGCCGTCCAGATGGTGCTGACAGATGGTGCGACCCGCGTATTCCACCACCGGTATGCGGATGCCGTACTGGATCGTCAATTCGGGGCGCGTATCGATATCGATCACCTCCAGATCAAGGTGACCACGAATCAACGGCAGAAGTTCGTCAATGAGCAGTTCACACAGATGACAACCTGGCCTCGAGTAGACGCGAATCCGGCCAGCCTCCCGGGATTCAGGAAGCGCCACTGACCACTGCTTCAATTTTCGGCGTGAATTGCTTCAGGCAACCGTGCCGATTCAGTTGCCAGCGACCGGCCAAAAGACCTGCCGCCAGGCCGATGATGGCATACACAATGGCCTCCGGGTCGGACAACGGCCTGCTGATCAACCAGCCGGCAACCAGCATCAGGATGATGCCCGCCAGCGGCAATCCGTAGACCAGCAACGATGCCCGCAACAGGTGAGATGGCTCGAGTGTCAGCCGGACCTCATCGCCCTGGCTGAGCTTTAGCTGTGGAGATAAGGGTACTTCCAGCATGGCCGGGCGTGTCGAGCCGCTCAAAAGTCCGGCACCGCAGCCTTTTCCGGCTGCGCATCTCGGGCAGGCTGCAGACCGTGCCACGGCCACGGTAGCGCTGTCCGGCCCGATCGATACGATTTTCCCGATTGGAACGTCCATACGAGCGTAATTTTACGGGATCCTGAATTTGAGTGTGGATTTATGTGTTGGAGCGGCCGTTCTTTTCGGCGTCCTTCGTGGCTTCTGGATCAGGGTCAGGCGTATCTAGTTTTGCTGCATCGAAATAGCAATTTGCCGTACGGTCACCGCGGGAACCTCGCCGACAACGGTGATCTGGACGTCACCGCGCTGAAGGCTGTAGGTGTTCGACGCGCCTAGATTGGATTTCTCGACAAATTGCGTCTCATTCTTTTCGGCGATGAAGACCGAGACTGTCGCCATGCCATCGCTATATACAATGTGTGTAACCGGCGCATCAGCGCCCGGGAGTTGTTCGGTCCTGGTCGATGTAGCCCGGAATCCGGATGGCAGGTCGATACATTCCCAATCCGTGTCGACTTCCACCGCCGCGAAGCGCGCTGGTGCCGTGTACCAGCTGTAGTTGTCGAGACTCATGGAGGGTGCCAGCGCAGCTTTCGAAATGTTGCTGCCAATCCTGATGTCCGCAAACTTGATTTGCTCGATGAGTTCGCCATCGATACCAATAATCTCGGTTTTGAGCGGAAAGGAAGTTTCTTCATCGAGCCAGATGCGATGACCGTAGCGGAATTCATCATGAGGCCGAACCGCCAGCATGAATGCTGCTCGACCGGCAACCCTGTCGCCGCGAACGATAGAGACGTCGTACTCGGCACCGTAGCGAATTTCGCTGCTTGGCAGCGCCGAAAACAGCGTGCTCTGGTTATGAAATTCTTCGATCAGCACCGTTTGTTTATCTGGCAAGATGCAGTGCACATCGTTGCCGATGCGAATTATCTCGAGTCCGTTGCCTTCCTGGGTAATCAGTTTCTCATTGATCACACCATCAATGATCTTGTGCACGATTTTGAGTACTTCAGATTTGCCGTTTTCCCAACGGATCACGGTGCCCTCGTAATCGATGGTTGTGACCACGTGATTCATCCGGTCGAGCAACTCGTCTGGGCTAGGTTGCGCCCAGGCAGTCGCAGAACCAGCGGCCAGCACCACAGCGGCCATCAGGGCTACCAGGTGCCTGAAGCTTCGGATAGTACGAATCATAGAAAACTTCTTGTTACAGGGGATCGATCGCAGATTCTTCTTCATTCGATTCGGCCGTCTCTGTCGGTACCAGGTGCGGATCGGGCTCGATCTCCACCAGCTCACCTTCACGAAGTTCCAGCGTCACCACCTGCGTAAAAATACCGTTTGCACCCAGCCCCGAGGTCGAACCGCTATGACTGAGATAGTACTGCATCAACATCTCGTTCGGCTGGTCGGCAAGAACCTGCTCAACCGCAGGCTCCGTATACGCAGCAGGGCCATCATCGATCGCCACGGCGCGCTGCAGCAGCGGATCGACCGGACCCTGAAGCTGGCTGAGTCCAAGCAGCGCAATCGCCGCAACCGTCGCTGCGACTGCAACCCCGGTGGTCGGCGTCATCAATGCTGATCCAACCGCCGGTTGCTCTTCATCCGGCAGTTCCCGCTCGTCACCGAGGGCTACCGCAATTCGGCCTCGCAACTGGTTCATGCCACGGACTTCACGATCGTGGCGCATCAATCGCCCAATCTCGAGATACCGTGCAACCTGTTGTCTCAGGACAGCATCCTGACTCAATCGCCGCAGTAACAGCTCAGATTCGTTCTCCGGCAATTCGCCGTCGACGAAAGCTGAGATCTGCATTTGTAACGCTTCGTTCATATGTCCCCGTACCGGGCATTTGCCCGTAATCTACCGTTCATCGACCGGAGCGCCAAGTCTTTATTGGCATATCCCGCCGCAAATAATGCGCTCAGTGCGCCAAACCTCGTTGGCCACCAATCCATTCGCGCATCTCATCAATCGATCAGGGTCCCTATCTTCTTACCAATAGCATCTCGCGCCCGAAAAATCCTCGAGCGCACCGTGCCGACCGGGCAGTCCATTGTTTGTGCAATCTCTTCGTAGCTCATTCCATCGAGCTCCCGCAAAATGATGGCCATCCGCAAATCCTCGGGCAGTCCGTCGATGGCGCGTTCCACTGTTTGGTGCAGCTCCTGGCTTAGCGCCATGCCCTCGGGCGTGTCGGTCTCCTTGAGCTTCGCATGCAGCTCGTATTGCTCCGGGTCCTGCAAATCCAGTTCGACATCCATCGGGCGTCGGCGTTGCGCCGCCAGGTGATTTTTCGCCGTATTCACCGCGATCCTGTAAAGCCACGTGTAAAACGCGCTGTCACCGCGAAACCTGGGCAACGCCCGGTAAGCCTTGAGGAAAGCCTCCTGGGAGATGTCCAAAGCAAGGTCCGGATCCCGTACATAACGCATCACCAGATTAACGATTTTATGCTGGTATCTAACCACCAGCAGATCGAAAGCACCTTTGTCGCCCTTTTGGACACGCCGGACCAATTGGGCATCGGTAAACTCAGTGGCCATACACGTTGGCCCCACTCAAAAAGTGGTTCAGCCAACCGACTCCCCGATAGACCCGGGGAAATCCGGAAAGTTCGCTGTGTACCGCATCCATCATGGGTTTTATGCCTGAAACTGTGGCCTCTGTCGCTAAATCGCGGCTACCATAAAGGCGGCAGATGGTATCAGCTTCCATCCTGCCGGCCAAAAGCCCCGCGGCTGTGCCGCCAGATCAGTTGCAGGCGTTGCCACTCAAAGTCTCTGGCCGGATCTCCTCGCAACAGCTCGCCATAACGGCTGCCGTCCGGAAATCGCACCCTGAGCCAGCCCACGCGGGACATAACCACGCTGCCCGACAGTAAGGTCAGGGCTTCGAAGCGGCCATCCGGCCCCAGGCCGGCAATATTGCCGTCAGCATCCAGTCGTATGAGCCGTATGCGTCTGGCGCCGCGGACGAGCCCTCTGAGCTCCCGAAGACTCTCGCCAACCCAGGCGAAAGCGAACAGAATCCGCCAGCCGGGGGCCAGTGGCATGAGAACGATCAGAACTATGCCCGTCATCATGGCCAGCCAGGCGAACAGGAGCAGGCAATGTCGCAGGCGCGGTTCAGGCGTGAGGACGGTCTCGAATCTGGCTGACGACATTGGCTATTGCAATATCCGGCGGGGTCTGTGCGCCCAACAGATACCCGATCAGATCAGGATCCGGTAGCCCCAGAAGTTCACGAAACGCCTGCTTTTGCTCCTCGCTCGAATGCGAGTAGTCGTTTTCGAGGTAGTCCGTCAGCAGCAGATCGAGCTCACGCATGCCGCGTCGGCATTGCCATCTCAGCTTCGAGTCGGTCATACAAATGACTCCGATTTTGGGGGTTGACCCGCTGGTGTCGCAGGAACATCGCTCGCCGGGATAGCTCCTACGAACCCTTCCCGCAATTCCCATCTCCCGAATAAGCAACCAATCCTGTCGTAGGAGCCCGCCCCAGCGGGCGAAATCGTATATCGCTAGTGGCTACGCTCGGCCAGCATTTTTTTAGTGGCGGCGATCGCTTTGGCCGGGTTGAGACCTTTGGGACAGGCGCTGGTGCAGTTCATGATCGTATGACAGCGATACAGGCGAAACGAATCTTCCAGATAATCCAGCCGTTCGTCCTTTGCCTCGTCGCGACTGTCCACCAGCCAGCGATAGGCCGCGAGCAATACTGCCGGACCGAGGAATCGATCGTCGTTCCACCAGTAACTCGGGCAAGCCGTTGAGCAACAGGCACAAAGAATACAGGCAGCCGGTTCGTCGATCAGTTCCTGATCCGACTTGCTTTGCAGCCTTTCGCGATCCGGCGGTGGCGCCGTGCGCGTTTGTAACCAGGGCTTGATCGAGGCGTACTGTGCGTAGAAATTGGTGAGATCCGGAACCAGGTCTTTCACGATCGGCATATGGGGCAACGGGTACACTTTGACGTCGCCGCGAACACTGTCGGAAGCCACGGTACAGGCCAGGGTATTACTGCCGTCAATATTCATCGCGCACGAGCCGCAGATTCCTTCGCGGCATGACCGCCTGAAGGTCAACGTCGGATCGATCTCGTCTTTTATCTTGATCAGCACGTCCAGCACCATCGGGCCGCAGTTGTCCATGTCAACATCGTACGTGTCCATGCGCGGGTTTTCGCCGGAATCCGGATCGAATCGATAGACGGCGAAGCGGCGCACATTGGCGACACCGTCGTCGGCCGGGAAATGCTTGCCTTTTGTGATCCTTGAGTTCCGTGGAAGTCGAAATTCAGTCATCAGTAAACCCGGGCCTTCGGCGGAATCGCCTCGACCTCATCCGTCAGTGTGTTTTGATGAACGGGACGGTAGTCGAACGACACCGTGCCGTCCTGAACGATCCAGGAAAACGTATGTTTCATCCAATTTTCGTCGTCTCTGTCCGGATAGTCTTCACGCGCGTGAGCGCCGCGGCTTTCGAGCCTGTTTGCGGCCGAGTTGATCGTCGTAATCGCGTTAAGCAGCAGGTTTTCGAGCTCCAGCGTTTCGATCAGGTCGGTGTTCCAGATGAGTGAGCGGTCCGAAACATGCACGTCGGCAAAACTTTGATAGGTTTTATGCAGGAGTTCCACGCCTTCCTTCAGTGTTTCCCCGGTGCGGAAAACAGCGGCATGATTTTGCATGATCCGCTGCATTTCGAGCCGGATTTCCGAAGTCGGTCGCGAACCACATGCGTTTCTCATCGTATCGACCCTGGCGACGCTGTTTTCCCCGGCATCATCAGGCAGATCGGCATGACGCGCACCAGGTTGCATGGTTTCAGCGCAGAAACGCGCCGCTGAGCGTCCGAATACGACCAGATCAAGCAGCGAATTCGAGCCCAGGCGGTTCGCGCCATGCACCGAAACGCAAGCTGCTTCGCCAACTGCCATCAGCCCCGGCACCACCGATTCGGCATCGCCATCTTTTAGTGTCACTACCTGGCCATGGTAATTTGTCGGTACGCCACCCATGTTGTAGTGCACCGTTGGCAAGACCGGTATCGGCGCTTTGGTAATATCGACCCCCGCGAAAATTCGAGCGGATTCGGCGATACCCGGGAGACGCTCCTCGATCACTTCCGGGCCCAGGTGCTCCAGGTGCAGGAAAATATGATCTTTATCTTCGCCCACACCTCGTCCTTCCCGGATTTCGACCGTCATCGCGCGGCTCACGACATCGCGTGACGCGAGGTCTTTGGCGTTCGGCGCATACCGTTCCATGAATCGCTCGCCCTCGGAATTGCTTAGATATCCGCCCTCGCCGCGCGATCCTTCAGTGATCAGCATGCCTGCGCCGTAGATGCCGGTCGGATGAAACTGTACGAATTCCATGTCCTGCAACGGCAAACCGGCACGCAACACCATGGCGTTACCATCGCCGGTACAGGTATGTGCCGAGGTGCAGGAGAAATACGCCCGACCATAGCCGCCGGTAGCAAGGATGACCTGGTGCGAGCGAAAGCGATGCAGTCTGCCGGTCGCGAGATCGATGGCAACGACGCCGCGGCAGGCGCCGTCCTCCATGATGAGTTCGATGGCGAAGTACTCGATGTAGAACTCGGCATTGTGCTTGAGAGATTGTTGATACAGGGTGTGCAGCATCGCGTGGCCGGTGCGGTCTGCTGCTGCGCAGGTACGTTGCGCAGTTCCTTCCCCGAAATTCGTCGTCATGCCGCCGAACGGCCGCTGATAAATCCGGCCATCTTCGGTACGTGAGAATGGAACCCCATAGTGCTCAAGTTCGACCACTGCATCTGCAGCCTCTTTGCACATGTACTCGATCGCATCCTGATCGCCAAGCCAGTCCGAGCCCTTGACAGTGTCGTACATGTGCCAGCGCCAGTCATCCTCGCCCATATTGCCAAGTGCCGCGCTGATTCCGCCTTGCGCAGCGACCGTATGGCTTCTGGTCGGGAACACCTTGGTAATACAGGCGGTCGTGAACCCTGCCTCGGCGAGACCAAAAGTAGCGCGCAACCCGGCGCCACCGGCACCGATAACGACGACATCGTCACTGTGATCAATCAATTCGTAGTCGCTCATCAGGATCCGCCAAGCGCAATTCTTACGATCGCGACGACTGCGGCGATCGCCAGAAAGACATGCGCGAATCGATTCAGCAAGAGTGACACCACGCTGATCGACGAACCGTGCACGTAATCTTCAATGACCACCTGCGCGCCGAGCGCGGAATGCCACGCAAGCGTGAGGCTAAGTAGTAACAGCGTGACGCTGTTAAAGGGCCGGCCGGCCCAGGAGAGCAACGCAGAATGTGCAAAGCTGTCGAGCTGCATGATCGAATAAAGAAACCAGCCACCCAGAATGAGCAGGGCGACCGCGGTCACGCGTTGCGCCCACCAGTGTTTGGTGCCGGCTTCGGCCGTTCCCGAACCTGGCACTTGCGCCAATGGAGAACCTACACTCAAATGAGGCTCCGCGGATCGTAAAGCAGGAACCAGTACCCGGCGGTCATCAGCACTGTTGCGACGACAACGAACCACGCCGATGCGTTCGCCTGGCGCATTTCAAAGCCTATGCCGACATCCCAGAAAAGGTGCCGGATGCCGTTGGCCAGGTGAAAAAAGAAGGCAAAACTCCAACCGAGCAACAGCAGCCTGCCAATGATCGTTCCCATGAAGCCGGCTACCGCCTCATAAGCGCCCGCACCGATTGCGATGGACGCGAGCCACAGCACGAACGCGATCAGACCCACAGACAAGGCCACACCCGTCATCCGGTGCAGGATTGAAATCGTCATCGATATTGGCCAGCGATAAATCGACAGGTGTGGCGAGAGCGGCCTGCTCATTCTATGCATACGCGTTACCAGGATACGACGTCAAAAGTCGATGCATCGGCCGCCCTTTTCCCAATCGCCATAACGCGTAGGATCCAGCCCGCCCCTGCCGCCGATTTCCTTATCCCGAGCGGTCTTGCAATGCTCTCCATCCGCAGGACTTTGCTCGCCGGAATCGGCATCCAATTCGTCGCTTGCCGGGGTTTTACTGGTATCTTCACTCATGCGCAAAGTATGCCAGAGTGTGCGGCCATATACAGGCGGCAAAAGACAGCTTCCGCCATTGCCAGGATGACGATTTGTACGGACTAATCCAGATTCGCGGAAATGATGCTGAAGAATTCCTGCAGGGTCAGCTGACACAGGATGTCGCCGCGTTAGGAACAGCAAACAGCCTCCCGGCAGCCTGGTGCAATGCCAAGGGCCGGGTGATCACGTTGCTGCGCCTGCTGGCATCGCCGGATTCGATTGGGTTGGTGCTGCCGATCTCACTCGTTGATGCGGTCGTGCAAAGACTCACCCTGTATCGACTTCGGTCCGACGTCAGCATTGAAGCATTGAATGAAAAGTGGGCCGGTGTGGCGGTCAGCGAAGCGGATGCCTTCGAGCGGCTGGACGCGGCCGGCCTGCTGCCGGATGCCAATGCTGTCTGCGCAGGTCATGGGCTGATTACGGTGGATTATTCTGTCGCCGATCGTTTCGTTGAGATCTTCGGTACCAGCGCAGCCTTCGGCAAGGCCGGGATGAAGTTCGATTCGGTCTTGTCGGATGAAGAACGCACCGCCATGAAAATTCGCGCAGGATTCGCCGAGATTACGCCCGCTAACACCGAGAAATATACGCCGCACATGTTGAACCTCGACCGCATTGGCGCGATCAGTTTTGACAAAGGATGCTATACCGGCCAGGAAGTCGTCGCACGGACGCAGCATCTCGGCGACAGCAAGCGACGCCTCATGCGTTATCGGTGTAACGCTCCCGATATCGCCATCGGAGACAAAGTCTCGGACGACCAGCGCGACGTCGGCAATGTGGTCAATGTTTCGGGTGAGGACTTGCTCGCCGTGACACCGGTCGCAATGCATGAGCAGCCACTGACGATCAATGGCGCAACTGCAACGCCAGTGGGATGATAAAACTGGCATCTATCAATCACTGGTAACTCCAATGAAAAAACACACGAAAGCAGCCTTGCTATCGGCTTTTATTTTTCCCGGCGTCGGGCATTTTCTGTTAAAGAAGCATATCCAAGGCGCCCTTTTGGCTGGCACGGCATTTGTTGCGCTGTATTTCTTGATCGCCAAAACGGTAGAGAAGACGCTGCTGGTGGTTGAAAAAATTCAAAGTGGCGAAGTCCCGTTAGATGCCGTGACAATTACGGAATTGGTGTCGAATCAAACAACGGGCACCGAAACGCAACTGCTGCGACTTGCTACTGCTGCATTAATTATTTCCTGGCTTATCGGGATTGTCGACTCATACAGGGTTGGTCGTGCACAAGGAAAGGAGATTGACGCAGGTGGTTAGCGGCAAAACAAAATACAGCAGCGCGGAACGTCGGCCGTGGCGCTCACGCCGGGAATGGTGACAACTTCACCGCATCGAATTGATTGGCATATGCGTGCACAGCGGGTGTGCCGCCAAGGTGCATGAGCAAGATTTTGCTGCCACTTTCAAAACGGCCATCGTCCGCCAGTGCCAGCAGCCCCCGCACCGCCTTGCCTTCATAGACGGGGTCAGCAATCAGCCCTTCCATCCGCGCAAACTTAAGTATCACATCGAAAGTTTCGCGCTCGGCCGCACCATAAGGACTCTTGTCAGCTGCAATAATCTCAATGTCAGCTGGCGAGACCCGCACAGGGACTTCGATCTCTGCCAGCGAATCATTGGCCAATCGCAAAACGCGATCCCGCTTGATGCTGGTTTCCGCGTCGT
>Ga0209987_10000657_pt1 | contig 18279 bp, 16 predicted proteins | sample N074metaG_FD_182134 | JGI IMG/M metagenome (GOLD analysis project Ga0209987, IMG submission 182134) | Deep subsurface microbial communities from Kermadec Trench to uncover new lineages of life (NeLLi) - N074 metaG (SPAdes) (version 2) | ecosystem: Environmental > Aquatic > Marine > Ocean trench... | reverse complement strand
CTGGGTCTAGGCCATGGACCCGCCCGACCCTGGGTTGACGGCACCTGTTCCTGCGGCAGCGCCTCCGCGATGGCGGCATACGTAGAATCGCTTCTGGACCGGCCGGATGCCTCATGGCCGCTGCACCGCCTGGCCGATCAGATCGAAACGGCCACGCTAAAAGCCATGAAGGGGAGACCAACGACGGCGAAAGATTGGGTGGTGAAGCGAGCGGTGCGGGACGTGGCATTCCTGTTCTTCGTCCATCAGGAAGCCAACGAGAGAATCCTGCAGGAGTGGCCGACTGGCGCGGAATGCTCAGTGAAGCGGGCTTCGCGATCGACGATGAGGGGACGAAGCGCGGCCTGGCCTGGATCTTGGCCACGCGCGTGTGCGAGCCAGTCGCGATGCCGTCCGCCGCACCCACGAAGTCGGCGCTTTCTCGCCATCTCCATTGTTTCTCGCCATCTCCATTGGCTCATGGCCAGTGGGGCCGTCGTGGGCGGTATTCTCTGGTGGATCGGATTCGAAACGGAAGTGCTTCGGACGGCCGACGCTTGGATGGTCGTCACGCAGCTCGGCTCGATCCTTCTAGGTATCGGCGCCTTCGGAACCTGGCTTGCGAAACGGCACAGCCACTCGTCTCAATGAGGCTGTGAGCCCGCGAACATAAACAGGTATTGCTAACTATTTGCATAGTCGCAAGTAACATCAACAATCCGGCCTTAGAACGGCTGAAATCGACAACCAGGAGAATGAACCATGCCCATTACCGATAACGAGAAGACCCGACGCAGGGCCCTGCTTAAAACCCACTATGACGTTGAGAACAGCCACGACATGGATGGTATTATGGCGACCTTCTCACCCGACGGTGAGATGCTTTACAACCGAATCCCGTTCACGGACCCGCAAAGCATTCGTTATGCGCACAACCTTTTGGGGTTTTCCGGCACGGACGGTGCTTTTGAAGACATTCACAACTATATCGACGGTGAACATTTCACAGACGACGAAATCATCGTCGAGGGACGCCTGTGCGGCAAACATGTCGGTGAATTCCAAGGCATTGAACCCACGGGCCGCAACGTCGAACTGCCGTTCGTCGCCTTTTATCACTTCGACAAGACCGACAAACTCATCTCGGAACGTGTAGTCATGAACCTCGGGGTGCTTATCGCTTCGGGGTAGTCAATTGTTGTCAACATCGCAGAGATTATCAAAAGTTGAATGTTCAAATGCCCGCTTTGGGCACTTTGCCGCCCTTGAGCGATGAATTTTGAATGTCTGCTTATCGTGGTTTAGTATCATTTATTGCACATAACTCAAGGTGTTCACCTTAGAAACTTCATCCAATTTATGTTTTAGAACAAGTCAATTATCTCATGATTTCTTGGAGAAATTATTAGGGTGTAATCCTGTTTGGTTGATTGGGGTACACCCCCCTGCCCCCCTATCTAGATCCACCCACTGTGATATAAAGTAGTTCAAAGCCGGAATGAGATGGTTATTCTGTAGTGCTTTATAGAGCGCTTATCTACTAATCTATATTAGGGATTACTAATATATAGATTGTGCCTTAGAGAGCCATACAGGAGCCCTCAGAGGGGTATTTAAATAACGCTGTGGCTTGAAATAAGAGTGTCCAAATCAGCGCAACCTCAAGGGTTTTGAGTAAGCAAGAGATCTTGTTTCAAGAAGCATTTGTAAACCCTGTCAGGGTGAACTATTGGCTACTATATGACTACTATAATAAATAATAAATTAATTTCCATATATAACTAATTGTATTAAAAGGTATATATTTATTATGAGCAACTGACTTGTAATCAGTAGGTCCGGGGTTCGACTCCTCGTGCCGGCACCATTTTTTTCAGTAATATCAATAACTTGGGAAAAATCGCGCTGTTCTGAAGCAATTGACGCTTGTGCCTAAGATTTACTCAATTTAGCGCCTTTACAAATATTAGGCTATAAATATATTGCCAATGACAATTAAATAGGCTATGTTTATATTGCTATAAATTATTATTTCAGCTATATAAATATAGCCTATTAGCTATGAAAAACTTAATCCTCCAGCAATATCAACATAAATTTGACGAGAATTTGATGATCAAAAATATTCGTCGGCCCAAAGAGGGATGGATCAGAACCCTGCGCAAGGCACTTGGCATGAGTAGTCCTCAGCTTGCCCGGATATTGGGATTGGGTAAAGCTCAGGTGTCACAGATGGAGCGCATGGAAATCGACGACCGAATAACTTTGAAACAATTGCGACGGGTCGCTAAAGAACTGGATTGCGAATTAGTATATGCCCTTGTGCCTCGGACTTCGATTCAGGAGATGATTCGCGAACGTGCGGATTTTAAAGCAAAGAAAATTATTGAAGTTGCAAATCAACATATGATTCTCGAATCTCAACAGCTCGATGAAAGCTCGTTAAACGAACAACTCGATCTGGAGACTAATCGCCTGATTCAAGACATGCCCAGAGATTTGTGGGAAGAGTAGGGGAGTGCGATGGAACTAGATCATCCCGACGGAGCGACACCATTAGACCCCGATGAAATTGAAGGGCTCAGATTCAAGCATGTCGAAACTCGTGGCGAGCTCAATCAGCTTGAACAACAGAATATCCAGAATGGATTGAAATGGCTCGAACGACAGAAATCGATTCCAGAAATTCTATCAGAATCGTTCATTCGCAGATTGCACAAGGAGCTGTTTGGCAATGTATGGTCGTGGGCAGGTCGTTTTCGTTTGACTGGGAAATATCTGGGAGTAGATCCCACCGTCATTGGAGTTGAGCTTAGAAATCTTCTCGACGATACCAACTACTGGATTGAACACGATACGTTTGATCGTTTAGAGTTTGCTGCCAGATTCCATCATCGTCTGGTTCAGATACATGCCTTTCCCAATGGAAATGGCCGACATGCGAGAATCATGACGGATGTTGTACTGGAGAGACTGCTTGGCGAACAACGATTAGGCTGGGGCAATACATCACTTGATGATCAAGGGAAAGTCAGAATGGCTTACATTGGCGCACTTCGTCAAGCCGACAAGGGAGGCTATGGCCCTTTGATCGTGTTTCTTTCTTAGGAATATCTTTAGCTGCTGCAATGGATAGGTGGTTTTCTATCAGCCCAGGGTCTTGCTTGTTCCAGTTGGGCTGCCAATCGGAAAAGTGTCGCTTCGTCTCCGAAACGGCCTGCAAAATGCACGCCGATTGGCACGTTATCTTCGTTCCAGAATAATGGAACGGACATTGCGGGTTGCCCGGTCAAGTTTTGGATACGGGTGAAAGGATTAAACGAAGTGGCAACATCAAGTAACTTCGTCGGTTCCCCTAATGTCGATTCAAAAGTACCAAACCTCGATGGAGGGATTCTCAGCGTCGGAGTTAATAACAGGTCATAACCACCATCGTGATGCCAATGGGCAATTTTTCGCGAGAATTGCTGTACCTGTTCCAGGGTAACCAGGTAGTCTGCTCCGGTTATGTTAAAACCTGCCTCGTAGTCCTCCCAGTTCAAAGCCTCGATTTCATCTTGCCCGATTTTTCTTCCTAACTCTCGTTCCCAATAGGTAATGAAATGCCCCATCAAACTGGACCAGATAACATTGTAAAATTGTTGAATACGGGGTTCACTTAACTGGTTCGGAGTAATCTCCTCCACGATATGGCCAAGGTCTTCACAAAGCCGGGCAGCGTCATTTACTGCATTTATACAATCCGGGTGCACCTGGGGCTCTTTGCCCCAGCCTTCGGGAGCGCTTGTTAGAAATCCGATTTTCAAACTCCCTGCATCCCTTTTCACTTCGTCCAGAAAGGGACGTATCATTGCAGGGGCATGGTAGGGGTCGCCGATGTCGGGTCCCGAAGTTGCATCGAGCAAAGCGGCAGAATCTCTAACCGTACGGGTCAGTGCATGCTCGCTGACAAGACCGCCGGCCAGGTCGCCAAAGTATGGCCCATGGGGGTTTCTCGCCCGGGTGGGCTTGAGTCCAAATAGACCACAACAAGAGGCCGGAATACGGACCGATCCACCGCCATCGTTGCCGTGGGCCATCGGTACTATCCCCGCTGCCACGGCTGCGGCCGAACCGCCGCTTGAACCGCCAGGCGTTAAGTTGGGATCCCAGGGGTTAAGTGTCGGCCCAAAGAGAGCGCAATCTGCAAAAGGCAGACCGCCAAACTCCGATGCATTTGTTTTACCAACGATGTTTAGTCCACTGGCTTTTTGACGTTTGACTAGTTCAGTATCCAGTTCCGAGATATAGCCATTAACCGCCTTACTGCCTTCGCTAAAAGGGACACCTTTGTATTCCGCAAGGAGATCCTTCAAAAGAAACGGAACACCGCAAAAGACTGCATCCATCGCCTGGTCTTTGTTTAACCTGGTGCTCCAGGTTTTAGCTGTTTCGTGAGCTTCATCATACATCTTGTGTATTACCGCATTGAGCGCCGGATTAATTTTTTCGATGCGATGAATGGTGCTTTCAAGTAATTCAAGCGGGCTTATTTCCCCTTTACGAACCAACTCTCCCAATGCAATGGCATCATGGCTGATCCATTCTTCCATACTCTTAATCTCTTTTTAGGTTATTGTTTTCACCAGGTTGCGCTGAGTATCCAGCTGCGCTTTCGGTCTGTCAAACCGTTCATGCTACATTACGGGGGCGGGTTTCGTTTCGAGTAAATACCGGCAATTTATCTCCAAAAGAAAGTAAAGAAAGGGGTCGGTGACAAATGAGAATAGGAAGCATTTGTCACCGACCCCTTTTCTCTTATTCCTTTCTTTTATTTTCTACTGGTCCATCTCGATGAAGTACACTTCCCGCTGGGTACCGTTAAGTAACCCGGGGTGTGCAGATAATGTGTGGCTGAGGCGCAAAATGTGCCGGTCTACTCAAATTTCGCCAGTGCCTTGATTCCGGCGCTCAGGATTTTAGGTTCAGAAATAGCGAGACCATCAACGCATCTGTTTCTGTAGATTTTATCTTCTCGCATTTTCCTAGTAACAGCTGCGATTGAACGTAGGACCGAGTCTCCGTATGCCATTTTCGCTATTGCCATGCCCGCGTCCGCATCATTCCTTGACCAACCCTCGATCATGAACGCCAGGTCTACTATGTCGCGTGAAAGCGTTGATGCATCAAGGCCACGATCGACATTGGCGAGGAACTTCTCGGCGAAACAATGCCGGCGTGTGAGGCAGGTAACGGGTATCCCGGCGACAGGCTCCCCGTCGATTTCTATCCGGGCCTCTTTGACGATCTCGAATTTCAGCTTGATTCCGTTGTGCTCGATGAAAGTGCGAATTCCATATTGATCGGCACGGACTTCGCGAGCGAGCGAAAGCTCCGGTGTCAGAATCGGCCCCAGGGAAGTCCAGGACACACTTTCGCGTAAGAGGCGATAGCCATCGCGGTCCGAGCAAAGAAAGTACATGTCCCTGGATTCCCGGTACTCGCCGAGTTCGAGTACGATGCGCGTACCACCTCCAAAGAAACATTGTGTCCGTGCCAGAAAGGCGGAATCCAGCCTGGTTAGTATGCCATGAACTTGCTGGTGGCCGGGTCGCGTGAAGTTTATATCAGACATTTAGCATCCCACCGCCAAACCGGTGCTTCAAATGATTAATCAGATCCGATTCTGCTTGCGTAAGCTGTTGCGGTTGGACAAAACGCCAGTTGCGTTCGTAGAGTGCCAGAGCTTCCTCGGCTGGGATCCAGCGAACGGCCCGGTTCCAGGCAAGCTCGCGCAGGGTCGGCCACTGATCGATGTCGAGAACAATATCCTGAAGGAACTGGTCAAGGGCAGGTTTGAACCCGGGTAGGTTTACGGCAGCGCGCAAACGTTCGACCTGAGTTACCGGCAATCGAAGTTCAATCGTGGCCAGGCCCGCGCGACGTTCCCGCTGGCGTTGCGCGCGCTTGGCTGCACGGAGCTGTTCGGTGCGAGTCAGGAGGGATGTCCTGGGGCGACCACGCCCTATCGTTGTTTTTTTCATGGTCTGCTCTTGGTATATTTATGATGACCTGTCAACTATATAAAGGAGATGCTAGCCTTCATCAATTGTCGAAAAAGGCAGGCTAGCTTTTCTCAATAGCCGGACACTGGTTGGCAAATTTTGTAGTATGGGCGACCGGAAACACCTATACCCTGGATTTGAGCCATGAAAGTCGCCTATTTATATGAACACCCCACCTGGTCAGACAAGCTAATCGATTGCTTCGGGCAAAACGATATCGAATTGAGTTTGATCAATGTCGATGGGCTTGCTTTTAATACCGGTGACTTGAAACCCGGCTACGACCTGCTGATTAACCGGGTCAATATCATGCCTTATGAAAAAAGCGATTCCAGTGTTGTATTTCATACCCTGCATTATCTCAACTGGGTCGAGCTGAGCGGTGTGCGTGTCATCAATGGCGCTCGCTCACATTACATCGGCGCATCCAAGGCCATGCAAAACGGTATCTTCTCCCGTCTCGGTCTGGACTTTCCCCGGGCTGTGGCCATTCATGATGCCAGGGATGCACTAAAAGCAGCGGACACTATCGGTTACCCATTGATCGTCAAGCCCAATATAGGCGGGTCCGGCAGTGGTATTTCGCGTTTCGATTCGGCAGATGAACTGCAAACGGTAATCGACGATCAATCATTGCAATTGGGTATCGACCGCAGCGGACTGGTACAGGAATACATTCAATCCGATGGTTACGTGTATCGCGTGGAGGTACTGGGTAATCAACTGTTCTACAGCATCAAACAAAAAATTATTGCGGACCAGTTCAACTACTGTGCCGCGGATGGTTGCAGCGTCGATGGCCTACACTCCGATCAGGAAAAAGAGTTCGACATTTGCGCTGCTGTTGCCGGTAGCCAGGTCGAAGTATTCGATGTCTCGCCCGAGATACTGCAACAGGTCATCAAGATCGTTAAATCCAGTGACGCCGATGTGGGCGGCGTTGAGTATTTTCTCAATAGTAAAACCGGACAACCGTGCTTTTACGACTTCAATCCTTACTCCAACTTCGTCAGTCACGGCGAAACCCTGCTCGGTTTCTCCCCCGAGCAACACTACGTCGATTTCATTAAGCTTCAAATCGCCCAGATTGATACGCCACAGGTTGCTTGATTTGACCGTCGGGTCATGTAAATAAGTGAACCGTCCCGGAATAGAACAGAACAAGAATAATAAGGGTCGCGTCTCCTTTATCGACCCCAAGTCCTTTATCGAAGAAAAATATTGCGTGTAATACTTCTTTTTGCTATCGTCCAGGGCTTATGAGTACCACCTCACTAAACACCTGCGGCAAAAACCCTATGTGCTGTCCTATCTGTACATTGGGGAGCGTCGCTGTGTGCTAGTGTTGGTAACTTAACCCCCCAGATTAATCTTCTCACAATAACGCTCCCCGAAAACCTACTCGAATTAGAGGTTTCTCTAATTGGTTTTCATATTTATTTTATAGAGCGTTATCCATGTACCACTATTCAAATACAGATCAAGAGCTAGTAGACCAGAGAGTTTTAGAGTTTCGTGATCAGACCCGCCGATTTCTAAGCGGGGACTTAAGCGAAGATCAATTCCGTCCGCTACGCCTAATGAACGGTCTCTATATTCAACGACATGCCCCCATGTTGAGAATTGCAATACCGTATGGAGAACTGAGTTCCAGGCAATTACGTAAGCTCGCTGCTATTTCCGAGTCCTATGATAGAGGCTTCGGCCACATTACGACGCGGCAGAACATACAGTTTAACTGGTTAAAATTAGAGCAGGTGCCCGATATTCTGGAAGAGCTGGCATCTGTTCAGATGCATGCGATCCAGACTAGCGGCAACTGCATAAGAAATATTACCTGCGATCATTTGGCAGGGATAGATGCAAACGAAGTAGAAGACCCACGGCCCTGGTGCGAGCTGGTGCGGCAATGGGCGGCTATACACCCGGAATTTCAATATCTACCGCGAAAATTCAAAATCGCATTTACCGGCTCTAGCACAGATCGGGCCGCAATTTTATCTCATGATATAGGCTTGAGATTGGTAAACAACGAAGCAGGGGAGACTGGATTCGAAGTTTACGTAGGTGGTGGGCTTGGGCGCACACCAGTTGTCGCAGGTTTAATGAATAAATTTCTACTGACATCAGACCTGCTAAAATATCTCGAGGCTATTCTCCGGGTCTACAATCTTAATGGCAGACGTGATAATAAATACAAAGCGCGAATCAAGATATTAGTTAACAGCATAGGTCTGAATACTTTTAGATCGAATGTCGAACTAGTCTTTAATAACCTGAATTCAGCACCACTGCCACATAACACTATCGGAATTTTGGCGATAAAAGAACGGTTCGAAACGGCGCTTCCACGCTCGATACCGTTGAATGGTTATAGCCTAGAAAGTCATCAAAAAAATGAATATTCGCGATGGCTGAAAAAAAATACCGTAACCACCAAGTTCAAGAATTACAAGGCTGTTTATATTTCTCTCAAGCATCCCGACCGGGCGCCTGGAGATATTACGGCTGGTGAAATGCGGTTCGTGGCAAATATTGCCGACCACTATAGCGGTGGACTAGTACGAACTAGCCACACTCAAAATCTTCTGCTTCCGCTGGTTCACAATAGTAATCTTGTTTCATTGTGGCGTGAACTGTCCAGTACCAATTTATCAGCGGCAAATATTGATACGCTGCAAGACATCATTTGCTGCCCCGGTTTCGAATTTTGTAGCCTCGCCAATACTACGTCCATACCCATCGCGCACGAAATTCAAAATCTATTTACAGATCCGGATGAGTTGCAGGCCCTGGGGAATATTCAGATCAAGATCTCGGGTTGTATGAATGCTTGTGGTCACCATCATATTGGTCATATTGGAATTTTGGGCGTCGATAAGAAGGGCGAGGAGTGGTTTCAGATCACCCTGGGAGGACGCGCCGATGAAAAACTGCAAATTGGCAAACGTCTGGGCCCTGCCGTTGATCGGGCCTCGATCACCAGCACTGTCGAGGTAATAATTCGTCATTATCTTAGCGAAAGAATTGACCAACAGGAGCATTTTTTAACCACCCTGGATCGAATTGGTATCGATTCATTCAAGGAGGCCGTCTATGGATAACTTCAATTTTTCCGAAAATACGGTCACGGTTAGTGATTGGCATACCATTGGTCACAATTTTGATGATGGTAGCCTACTGCCAAGCATACTTGTCGTTTCCGCAGATTCGCCGATAGAGTTATTGGCAGGACCACTCACTTCATTTGATCGCATAGTGATAACTTCTATTGATTTTAATGATGGCCGGATATTTAGCCTGGGCAGACAGGTCCGCATACTCGGCTATAGCGGGATACTGACAGTTGTTGGGGATATATTGCCGGATCAGTTTCGTTCACTACAGTTCTGTGGATTTGATAACGTCCTGGTTATCAGTAATTTTGCAGCGCTTGAGAGTATTGACCTCAGTCAGGCCGAAAGCCTTGGCAAAGTTGAAGAGTCTGAATCAGCCAGGCCTTTAGTAATCAATCAGCAAAAATATAACAGGTAAGATTTAATGACAGAAGTACACAAAGAAAAGGTAATTGAAGTCCATCACTGGTCGGATACCTTATTCACGATCAAGACCACCCGTGATCGTTCCTTACGTTTTCGAAATGGTGAATTCGCAATGATGGGCATGGAAGTCGATGGCAGGCCGCTTATGCGCGCATACAGCATGGCCAGCTCACAATATGAAGACCATCTGGAGTTTTATAGTATCAAAGTTCAGCATGGGGACCTTACCTCGCGTCTGCAGCATATCAAGGAGGGAGATCAATTACTGGTCAGTAAAAAACCCACGGGGACATTATTGTGGGACCGTCTAAAGCCGGGTAAACATCTTTATTTGCTTAGTACTGGAACGGGGTTGGCGCCATTTTTATCGATTATCAAGGATCCGGAAGTTTATGAAAATTTTGAGAAAGTCATTCTTGTTCACGGTTGTCGCTATATCAATGAATTGACCTATCAACGCTTAATTACCCATGAGCTGATGGATAACGAGTATTTCGGAAACAGCGTCAAGGAGAAGTTGATTTATTATCCCGCGGTTACGCGAGAGCCGTTTAAGAATTATGGTCGTATCAGCAGCCTTCTTGAAACAGGCAAGTTGATAGAAGACGTAGGCACGCCGGCATTGAACGTGGAAGACGATCGATTCATGCTATGTGGAAGCCCAAGTATGCTAAGAAGCCTTACTGAAATACTCATTGATCTGGGGTTTAGTGAAACCCGGAGAAATGATCTTGGGGAATATGTGATCGAGCGCGCGTTTATTGAAAAGTGATAGTGAGATAGGCAGTGACAGTTAATAACACCGTACAATCCATCATTGAAGGCGATGATTTAGCCCTGGCCATCACCAACCGGGCCCTTGAGTCTATGACTGCGCAAGAACGGGTTTGCTGGGGATGCGAAAACCTGCCCGGTGAACTGGTAGTTTCTTCCAGCTTTGGTATCCAGAGCGCTGTTATGTTGCACCTGATGATCTCGGTCAAACCCGGTATCCAGGTAATCCTGATCGATACCGGCTATTTATTTGCCGAGACCTACCAGTATATCGACCAACTCACCGAGCTGCTCGACTTAAACCTGCAGGTTTACAGTGCGCGGATGTCCACGGCATGGCAGGAAGCGCGTAGTGGTCAGCTTTGGCGCGAAGGAAGATCGGGTATCGAGCGCTACAATCGAATCAATAAAGTTGAGCCTATGGATCGTGCGCTTGAAGAATTATCGGTCGGCACCTGGTTTGCAGGTCTACGCCGCACCCAGTCCTCGACACGCGGGTCTTTACCGGTATTACGCCTGCAACAGAATAGATTCAAGATTCACCCGCTTGTGGACTGGCACAATCGCGATATCCATCGCTACCTCAGCCAACATGGTCTCCCCCATCACCCGCTCTGGGAAAGGGGGTATGAATCGGTTGGCGATACCCATACCAGCCGCCCAATCGAGCCAGGTGTGAGCGAAGAACAATCTCGATTTTTTGGCCTCACGCGTGAGTGTGGTCTGCATATCTAGTGGTCGAACACCCAGGGATTGATGGATACAGAGCGCCCCTCCTTAAGATTAATTCGTCAACCCAAGTAGGGTAATAACCGGCAGTTTCCAGGCTGATCCTGAATGCCTGCCCCTGGTAGCTGCCGTTCGTTGCGCTACCGCGAATGATTATCGGGTGTCACCACCCTCTCTGTTTTCAGTAACAGTTATAATTGACAATTTAATTTTAGTAAGTTGACAATATATTGATAAATACGGCATACTAGTTGACAATTAAATTTAATAATATTGACTATTAATTGATTATCATCAGATGAAAAAAGATAGAAAACAGGAAATCATAGATTTTCTCGAAAAGTTTGGCGCATCTACGTCGACACAGTTGTGTGAAAAACTGGCTATTAGTCGCCAGGCTATAAATGTGCATATAGGCAGCTTAATTAGCAACGGCAGGGTAATAAAAACCGGCGCAACGCGTTCAGCAAAATATTACTTATCAGAATGTGCCCCGAAACCCGAAAAATATAAAAAAACACTACTGCTTGAGAACCTTGATGAAGGTGCGGTTTACGATGAACTGGCGACGATGTTAAACCTGAGGGCCCGGCTTTCTTCCGATCAGGAATCAATCATACATTATGGTTTCACAGAAATGCTCAACAATGCAATTGATCATTCCCGCGCGGACAAGTGTGAAGTTGCAATCAGCCTTGACGATGCAAAGGTTGAATTCGAAATTCGAGACCGTGGAATCGGAGTGTTCCACACGATAGCCTCCAGGCATTTACTGGAAGACGAACACGCCGCGATGATAGAACTGATCAAGGGTAAAACAACGACAATGCCCGAGGCCCATTCGGGAGAGGGAATATTCTTTACGTCCCGGGCAGCAGATAAATTTACCCTGCGCTCGCATAACATCCAGTTACAGTGGGATAATTTTAGAGATGATGTATTCGTGTCACAACCACGATTTAGCAAAGGTACACTGGTGCATTTTTTACTGGGCCGCTCTTCGCGGACAAAACTCGAATCAGTTTTTGCCAGGTTCGCGCCAGAAGAATTTGACTTCGAATTTTCAAAAACAAAAATAATGATTAATTTGTTAAAACCTGAATACATTTCCCGCTCTGAGGCAAAGCGACTGGTTGTCAATCTGAACAAGTTTCGGGAAGTTGAATTGAATTTCAAACATGTCTCTCAATTGGGGCAGGGATTTGCCGATGAGGTGTTTCGAGTATTTGCAGGTAAAAATCCGGATACAATTCTGAAGGCTACCAATACCAGTTCGACGATACAGGCGATGATAAGACATGCGATAAATTCTGCCAGTGCAATCTAACCAGTAATCTGGAATCTGCTGCCGGGCAAATCTCGCGCCAGAGGTGGTATATTTCAACGGTATAGGCTGATGCGGGCCATCACTATCACTAAACTTATCGCATCCCCTTTTCCTTAAAATTATAACCTCCCCTTTTTAGCGCCAATACGGTAGGCTGTCGTGGTAGCAAATCGAAAAGTGAGAGGATTCCATGAACGATCTAAGCAAACAAAAATGCGAGGCCTGTCACGCTGATGCCCCACGTATCAGCGACGCGGATCTTAAGGATCTGATGCCCAGAATTCCGGATTGGGGCGTTGTCGTAGTGGACGACATCATGCGGATGTCTCGGGAGTTCAGTTTTAAGAATTTTGAACAGGCGATCGCATTTTCCAATCGTGTCGGCGACGTTGCCGAGGCGGCAGGGCATCACCCTGCGATCTTGACGGAATGGGGCAAGGTGACCGTAACCTGGTGGACCCATAAAATCAGGGGGCTGCACAAAAACGATTTAATCATGGCGGCCCGCACCGACGAGGTGTACGGGGCCTAGCTCTACTTGATAGCATCACCGGTATCGTCAAGAACCGCTATGCCGATCTATAATGGGATCTTACTTAATCTTCGGAAACTTACTATCGTCATTCCGGCCCCCGTCATTCCAGCCCCCGTCATTCCAGCCTCCGAGCCGGAACGGAATCTTTTGAAAATGGCTTTTCCGTTGTAGGTAGATTCCTGCTTTCGCAGGAATGTCGAATCTTTTCGCGGTGCCATTTGGGACGGCTTATTTAATTCGACAGTTGAACCAGGTAAATAAGTAAACTGGCCTGGTGTATTAAAGCGACTTCACGGAAAATTCTGGTTTAGCATATATAATCAACCTGTATGAAAATATGGCGATTGTAATGGTACTGGATTCAATTAAAGGCACTCTCGCTAGATGAGAATAATTAAAAGCATTCTGCCCATTATCATCCTGCTAATTGGGTCCTTTTACGCTTATCGGGAGTATGAACAGCTACCTGTTTCGGTTATCAACGGGATTGCTTTTTTACCCCACATGCTGGCTGTAATGGTGGCTGGTTTAAGCATTCATTTTAGCCGCAGCTCGGTATTTTTTTATGTCGTGTTAGTGGTTATCGCAAATGTTGTTCTTCGCCAAGGGTGGGCAGCCAACGATCTGAATTACGGGCTGCTATCCGCATTCTTGCCACTGCTATTGTTGACCTTAACAGTGATACCCGACCGGGGAATTATCAGTGTCAGGGCTATCCCTGCTCACGCTATATTGCTACTGGTCACCGCCTTTTCAGTATATGTAGCGACCACTTCACCCGACTGGGTAGCGAAAATTCTTTTGACTGACTGGTTGCCAACTCAATATTTCGACTGGACCGGGCTTTCTCAATCGGTACTGATAATCTCTTTTGTGACGTTAAATTATATGTTGATGCTTTGCATATTTCAGCCATCTCCCCATATGTCTGCTGGATTCGGCGTACTTTTCATGATGATTGCGCAAATGCATTTTGGCGATAGCAGCCGCAGTCTCGATGTTTTTAGCAGTGCAGCCTTATTAATGTGTTTGTATGCCATCATGCAGGAATCCTGGCGCATGGCTTATCTGGACGATTTAACCGGATTGCCGGCAAGACGGGCCCTGCGTGAGAAATTTCAAAAGATGGGCGGCCTGTATACTGTCGCCATGCTGGATGTGGATCATTTTAAGAAGTTTAACGATAACTTTGGACACGATACCGGGGATGCGGTGCTACGCATGATAGCGTCAAAAATGAACAGGGTATCTGGTGGGGGGTTGGTATATCGCTACGGTGGAGAAGAGTTTTCCATAGTTTTCACCGGTAAGTATGTGGATGACGCGAGGCCTTACCTTGAAGAATTGCGTGAAACTATTGCAAGTTCACCTTTTATCGTCAACCGTGTGAGTAGAAGAAAAAATGATGAAAAAACATTGCCACGTAAAAGCAAGTCGGTCACGGTCACGGTTTCTATCGGCGTGGCAGATTCAAGTGGAGAGGTGTCATCCCCCTGGGACGTATTAAAACTGTCGGATAAGGCGCTTTATCGGGCAAAGAACAAAGGCCGTAATCGCGTGAGTGTGTGATTTCGGCATTATTAATTTTCCGGCATAGTAATGCCCGATTAGATACAATGCTTTCAAAAGTGGGCCAATAGAGCCTGCAAGGCAACAGGTTATCCCTAACCTAACCGCAACGGAGGAATTATGAGCGAAAGAACCTATGAAGCCCCGGGCCCCGGAACCTGGGAACTGGATGCGACCCACCTTTCAAAACCTCTGACGTTATATACTTCCTCGATATTCCCGGATTCGCTGGTGCGCGGGTTTAAAGAAGGAACCGAACGCTACGGGTTATTTTTAAGCCACCTGCAACCCGTGTTTATCCACGGGTTTTGCTATATGAAGCCGATGCTTGCCTTCGTACCCGAGGATGCGCCCCCGGGACCGCCGCCCGATGGATTTTTCGAGCAACCGGACCTGGTCGCACGTTTTGATAGAGGCAAAAAGGCGATCGAGAACAAATTGTGGCGCGAAGATCTCAGACGCTGGGACGAAGAGGTGAAACCCGATTCCATCCGTCGAAACCAGAAACTGCAATCGGTGAATCCAACATCCCTGGACACCGAGGCGCTAATCCAGCATATGGTTGATTGCTACGAAAATCTGGACGAAATGTGGTACCGCCACCATATATTTACCATCCCGTCCCTGATTCCGACAGGACTTTATATCGGCAAGGTTTGCCAGTGGACCGAAGCTACCCCTGGCGAAGTGCTCAATCTTCTCAAAGGGTCCTCTCCCGTTTCGCTGGGGCTTGCCGCCACAGAACTTGAAGAGCTGGCAAAATACTTAAACCAGGAAGGCGTCGGACCCGATCAATTTAGCGCTCAGTCTGCTGGAGACACGTTACAGGCTCTCCGCTCCTGCCCCGCCCCGATTGGACCAGCCGTCGAGCAATACCTGGATATCGTGGGTTATCAGCTTACCTCCGGTTATGACATAACCGAACGATACGCATTGGAAACTCCGGAGATCCTGGTTGCGAATATCTGGAGTGCGCTGGCGAAGACGGATACCACGAATGGTGAGTCTGATGCCAAAGAACTCCTGCGCTCGATTCGCAATAAAGTTCCAGCTGAACACCAGGCAGAGTTCGATACCCTGTTGGAAGAAGCGCGGCACAACAACCGCCTTCGCGACGAGCGCGGTATCTATAACGAAGCGAGAGCGTTTGGGATATCTCGACGTGCGGTGCTGGAAGCAGGAAAACGTCTCGAAGCCGAGGGACGTCTACACAAGGCGGCGGCCCTACTCCATGCATCCCACGAGGAAATGCTGGCGATGCTTCGGGGAGAAAGCGGTCCCGGTAAAGCGGAATTACAGGAACGCGAAAACTGGTACGAAAGTAAATCCACCGACGATGCCCCGCCATTTCTCGGACCCCCGCCGGAACCGCCGCCGCCGTTGGAAGCCCTGCCGGAAAACGCCAGGCTTCAGGAGGGCGCGATCGGCGCCGTTATCGGCAATCTTTTCGATCACTCCGAACCGGAAACCAGTCCCGAGGGGGTGGTCAAGGGCTTTCCGGTCAGTCCCGGCGTCTACGAGGGGACGGCGCGGCTAATTCAGAATCCATCAGATTTTCATCGTCTGCAGCAAGGTGATGTACTCGTGACCAAAAATACCTCGGCGACCATTAACGTGGTGCTGCCGATGTTGGGCGCCATTGTCACCGATCGCGGTGGCCAGCTTTCCCACGCCGCAATTGTGGCGAGGGAATACGGCATTCCTGGAATAGTGGGTACTCGTAACGCGACCCATATTATTCCCGATGGCGCGAAAGTGCGTGTCGACGGGACCGCCGGGACGGTGGAAGTCTTCTCATAATCCTGGTTCCACTATACGAAGCGGAAGACGAGGCGGAATTCGGGGGAAAAGCCGTGAATCTCGCCAGGGCGCTACGAGCTGGCTTAAGGGTACCTCCCGGCTATGCGTTGAGTTACGAATGGGTGGAAGCCATGACGCGAGACGATCCCGCGGCGCTAGCCGAATTAGAATCTGCTTTTGGCAAAATGAAAACACCGATCGCGGTGCGCTCATCGGCGGTCGGCGAAGACTCGGAGGGGGCCAGCTTTGCCGGTCAGCACCTCAGCGTTTTGAACGTGGCAACTTTTTCTCATTTAATATCTGCCGTCGCCGAGGTCGTCCAGTCCGCCTTGACGCCGTCAGCCAAATCGTATCGTGAAAAACTTGGGGTCGAAGGCGTGCCGCGCATGGGTGTCGTGCTTCAGGAACTACTAGATACCGATGCCGCCGGTGTGATGTTTACTCGAAATCCCCTTAACGGTGTGGACGAACGGGTAATTGAAGCGGCCTGGGGGTTGGGCGAGGTAGTAGTTTCGGGACTGGTGATTCCCGACTATTACCGGTTGAGTCCCGAAGGTGAAATTCTGGAGTGCAGGGTTGGAGAGAAAGATGTCGAGCTTCGTCTTCTCGCCGAAGGCGGAACCGAAGAAGTCGAGGTTCCAACACAGCGAGCAAATGCGAGGATACTCGATGACACCGATCTGCTAAATCTTCACCGACTGGCACTTCGATGCGAATCGGTTTACGGTAAAGGTCTGGACATTGAGTGGGGGTTGGCTGAAGGTACTCTCTCCCTGCTTCAATGTCGTTCCATCACCACTTCTGAGTCTTAAGGGGAAACGAGGCGCTTGAATCCTGCTGTTTCCCAACACCCGCCACGCCGCTTTATAGCCGCCATTGTGCTTGGCGCCGCGTTAATCCCGCTTAATTCCACGATGATTGCAGTCGCCTTGCCGGCGATTGGCGAAACCTTTAGTGTCAGTCCGGGCGATCTCACTCTCTGGCTGGTCACTTCCTACCTGTTAGTTAATATCATATTGCAAAGTCCCGCGGGCAAACTCGGAGACATGTTGGGCAGGCGTCGAGCATTTGGGATTGGTCTCAGCCTGTTCGCTGTTGGCGTCCTGATCGCGACTTTCGCTCCTTTCCTGGCTGCCGTCGTGGCATCGCGCATCCTGATGGCGGCGGGAGGCGCAATGCTTCTGCCAAACGCGATGGCACTGTTACGTACCGTCATTGCCGAAGAACGGCGTTCCCGCGCGTTTGGATATTTTGGCGCAATGCTGGGAGCTTCGGCGGCGACAGGGCCGTTGGTCGGTGGCTTTCTCACAGAGTACTACGGCTGGGAGGCAATTTTTCTGGTTAATTTACCGATTTTGCTTCTATCCTGGGTTTTGGTGCAAAGTGATTCATCCTATGAACGCGAATCGATGGAAAATCACGGGTCTCGGGCGAGGTTTGATTTTACCGGAATGGGCCTGCTGGCGATCAGTCTCGGAATTATCGTCACAGGAATGAAGAGCGACGGGCTCTGGCCTCTCGCAGCTATCGCCTTCGGTGGCCTGGGTTTATACGGATTCACGCATTGGGAAAGGCGTACGCCAGATCCGCTGATCGACCTTCAATTGTTTCGACGTATCCCGTTTGTGATTGGCGGTTCGGTCATCGGCCTGCAAAATCTTGGCATGTATGCCCTGTTATTCCAGCTCCCATTTCTGCTTATCGGTTGGTACCAACTCGATCCGCTAACGATTGGACAGATTTTATTGACGATGACTATTTTCATGGTTCTGTTTTCCTCCATCGGTGGGCGTATGGCTGAATGGTTAGGTGCTCGTACAACTGTTCTGAGCGGGCTATTCATCAGCCTGATTGGGATGATCATGCTACTCGTTACGACCGGCTCGGCGACGCTATGGTGGATGTCCATTTCCCTGGCCTGGGTGGGCGGAGGAATCGGATTGGTGATGGGTCCCGCTCAGGCCGCCGCATTGTCGGCTA
>Ga0209987_10000654_pt1 | contig 18344 bp, 16 predicted proteins | sample N074metaG_FD_182134 | JGI IMG/M metagenome (GOLD analysis project Ga0209987, IMG submission 182134) | Deep subsurface microbial communities from Kermadec Trench to uncover new lineages of life (NeLLi) - N074 metaG (SPAdes) (version 2) | ecosystem: Environmental > Aquatic > Marine > Ocean trench... | reverse complement strand
ATGCCGCCAGCGTTCAATCTGAGCCAGGATCAAACTCTTCACTTAAAAGCTTTGAGCTTTTTGAAGAACGTGAATCCCTAAAATTACAAAAAATTGAACGTTAGGTTCTCACGTTTGATTTTGCCTTAGCAATCTCCAACGCGAGCACCCACACAAATTATCTGATTACATTGTTAAAGAGCGATCCCGGCTTATGCCGGGCAGACCCACAATTATACAGGCGAACAGGGTCCTAATGACAGCCCTTGGATGCCCATACGTAAAGATCGTCTAGATTTTTGGGGTCTGGCCAAGGGCGCGTGCCCTCAGACAGCGGAGCATTATAGCGGCCAAGACCACCCGGTCAACCAATAATTTCAATAATTTGGATCTGGCCCCTGGCGGATTCCGGGAATTGCCGGGAAAGCGCTGATTTGGGCTAAATCCGAAGCCAGCCGAGCGCGCCAACTGGCTGGCTGCCCGGGTTCCGAAGGGTTATTTCGGCATCATTCAAAGGGATCCACCAGCATCAGGTCGCTGCCCCCGCCGTCGAAGCGGCTGTATATGAGCCACTGACCATCAGGCGAAACATCAAGGCTGAGATACTCGGAGATCTGCTTGTCGGTATAGACATCAGCCAGTACACGGGTTTCACGAGTCCCGAGATCGAGCATCTTGATCGCCAAGTCCTGGCAGTCGAGGTAAACCAGGTTTCTCTCCCAAAGTGTCCAGGCGTTAAAAAATCGACGACATTCGCCACCATGGCTGAGCTCCAGCCGGATCTCACCGCCTTCGACAGGAACGCTGCTAATGCCTTGTCCTTCGACGTCGAAAAAATAGACCCGGCCATCCACGCCTTCCAATGGCCTGAATCCGCAGCGCGCCAGTAGCATCTCCTCGCCAGTATCAATGTTTCGTTTCCATATTTGCGCACCGCCGCACTCGTCAAAGCCCGACTCGAAGTAGATCGAGCGTCCATCCGCCGACCAGCTCGGAGCCTTGGCTCCCCGGCCGCCTTCAGAAATCATCTGCGGAAAACCGCCGGATGCGTCAACGACGAATGCCTCATCCGCGTTGTACCCGACAGTCGCGTATTCCTGATTACCGCTGCCAATCGCATACCGTCCCGAGCTGAATGAAATTTGTTGGCCGTCGGGAGACCAACGTGGATGGGCTGCGAATCCCCAATTTGTGAGCTGGCGTATATTCGAGCCATCCACGTCAGCAACCCAGACCTCCCAGCCACCGGAGCGACCCGATATGAACGCAATCTTCGAGCCATCCGGGGAATAGGCCGGAAACAATTCATCCGCTGTCGATGCGAGCAACGATTCCGGCCCACTGGAATTGACAGCGTTCGGTCCCGGCGCGCGCCACAGGTTGGTATCCTTAAATTCGCTTTCGTAAACCAGCCGCCCACCGTATCTGGCGATGCTGAGAAGCTCTGTCTCTTCTCCGAAAGGCAGCGGCATGACAGGACCACCTGCTACCGGCACCCGTAATAGCCCAACGTATTTCGCTACCAAAGCTTCAGAGTCTGACGTCCAGGCAATGCCGCCGATGTTCCACTCCTTTCATCACCAACATAGCGTTCCCGGCGAGCGCGCGTGGGCGATTCTTTTTCCTGGGTGTCGACTACCACCTTTAGCGGTCAGGTCAGGTGCACCCTGGCAAATTTTCGTTTGCCAACCTGGTAGACGTGGGTCGAGCCGGCATCGACTACTGTTTCACGGTCCGCCACCAGCACGCCGTCGATGCGCACGGCGCCCTGCCTGATCATGCGGAACGCCTCGGAGTTGCTGGCCACGAGGCCAGCCGCTTTCAATAAATGTGCGATACCGAGTCCGCCGTCCTTGCTGGCCACGGATATTTCTTCGATTTCCTCCGGCATCGCGCCCTTCTGGAAGCGCGAGATGAATTCGGCTTTTGCCTTCTCAGCCGACGCCTGGTCATGGAAGCGGGCCACGATCTCCCCGGCGAGTTCAAATTTCACGTCGCGCGGATTGCGGCCCTCGTCGACCGCAGTTTTCAGGCCTTCGATTTCCTTCAGGGGCCGGAAGCTTACCAGTTCGAAATAACGCCACATCAATTCGTCGGATATGGACATGAGCTTGCCGAAGATCTCTCCAGCCGGTTCGGTGATGCCGATATAGTTGCCGAGAGACTTGGACATCTTCTGCACGCCGTCCAGTCCCTCCAGCAGCGGCAGCGTCAGTACGAGCTGCGGCTCGAGACCATAGGCCTGCTGAATGTGCCTGCCGACGAGTAAGTTAAATTTCTGGTCCGTGCCGCCCAGTTCGACATCAGTCTCCAAAAACACGGAGTCATAAGCCTGGGCCAGCGGGTACAGGAACTCGTGAATGGATATCGACTGCCCGGCCTTGAATCGCTTGCTGAAATCGTCCCGCTCCAGCATTCGTGCCACGGTATACCGGGCCGCCAGTTTGATGAGTCCCGGCGATCCCAGCTCGGTCAGCCAGCGTGAATTGAAATCGATAATCGTCTTCCCGGGATCCAGGATTTTGAACACCTGCTCCTTGTAGGTGGTCGCGTTCGCTTCGATTTGTTCGGGTGTTAGTGGAGGGCGCGTGGCATTCCGGCCGCTCGGGTCACCGATCATGCCGGTGAAATCACCGATCAGGAAAACCACGTTGTGCCCGTATTCCTGAAACTGGCGCATCTTGTTGATGACTACGGTATGGCCGAGATGGAGATCCGGCGCCGTCGGGTCGAAGCCCACCTTGATATTCAACGGACGGCCGAGTTTTAGTTTTTCCTCGAGCCCGCCCTCCGGGAGAATCTCGTCTGCTCCCCGGCTGAGTTCAGCGATTTGTTCTTTTATACTCGTCATTTCCGGTTCGTATCCCCCAGTGGCAGCGGAACTTTAGCATTCTGCAGCACCGAGAAAAGCGTTGACTGACTATTCGACACTGGAATGCGCTGTTGAAAATCGTCGTACCGGTAATCGCGCCCGCAAATCTAGTTTAACGTTCTGACTTATAACACTTTTCTTTGACCTGCCATGCCTGTCGCTGTAGAGTAGCGCCATCAAGCGATGGTGGAGATGCAGACTTGAATCGTCCCGTAAGTCCGATCCTTCACGATTACAAACCGTCTGCCGGGTCACCAATCAAAAAATTCAATGCACTGCACTGGTTTGCGGTGGGTCTTGGACTTCCCCTGGTCGGCATCGCCCTCCTGCTGACACTCAAGAACGCGTCCGGTACCAACACGCCCGTTATCGAAGACGACGTTGTCGCGATCATGGCTGAACAGGATGTCAGATTGGCGATTGCGCTCGTTGCGGCGGGGCCGGAAGAGCCCGTCGCGGCGGCAGAGCCGATTCCGTTTCCGGCGTTTCATCCGCCCCTGCGACTGCCTCCCGAATACGAGCATCTTAGCTTGACGATCAAACGCGGCGATACGCTGGCCGCACTCTTTCGGAGCAACAAACTCGACCCGGGGCATCTCGCGATGATCGTGCGAATCCCGGAGGCAGCGCCGTACCTGAAAAGATTAATCCCCGGTGATGAGTTTCAGATAGAGCACGACGCCGGCAGCCTGATCAGTCTCTATCGTGAACTCGATCTCACGAGCGCGCTCAGGATAACTAAAGAGGAGTCGGGCTTCTCCGCAGAGATCATCGAGCGCCCGATCGAGGTGCGCAGGAAGCTTGCCTACGGGAAAATCGATACCTCGCTTTTTGAAAGCGCGGCGGCAGCCGGGTTAGCGGATAAATTAATAATGAACCTGGCCGGCATCTTCGCCTGGGACGTGGATTTCGTTTTGGACATCCGCGGCGGTGATCACTACACCATCCTGTTCGAGGAAATCTATCAGGAAGGCAAATACATCGCAGACGGCGAGATCATCGCCGCCGAATTCAACAACAGCGGCCGCACCTTCCAGGCGATTCGTTTTGTCGACAAGAGCGGGCGTTCTGACTACTACACGCCTGATGGATTGAGCGTTCGCAAAGCATTCGTACGTGCTCCCGTCGATTTCAGCCGCATCAGTTCCAGTTTCAATCCACGCCGCAAACATCCGATTCTCAATACGATTCGCGCACACCGCGGTGTCGACTACGCGGCCCCCAGTGGCACACCGATCAAGGCGGCCGGCGACGGAAAAGTTATCTTTCGCGGCAGAAAAAACGGCTACGGCAACGCGGTAATCGTGCAACACGGCGGCAATATCACGACGCTTTATGCACACATGTCCCGGTTCGACAGCTCCTCACGAGTCGGCCGCCGCGTGGTCCAGGGACAGACCATCGGTTATGTCGGGATGACCGGGCTCGCTAATGCGCCGCATTTGCACTACGAGTATCGTCTGAACGGCGTGCATCGAAATCCACGCACGGTCAAATTGCCCCAGGCTGAGCCGATCAGGGAGGAATATCGCGCCAACTTCCTGGCCGCCGCCGCGCCGATTCTGGGCGAGCTTTTGCAGTACAAAAGAACCCAGGTCGTCTACCTGACAAGCGAATAGCGAGCATGCCCAGGCTGCGGGATTCCGCCACTTCTTATGTGGGCCTGATGTCCGGGACCAGCATGGACGGCATCGATGCTGCCCTGGTCGAATTTGGCGATCATCGTTGTGAAATTCGCGCGACCCTGTCGGCTCAGTATCCGGACGAACTTCGTTCAGCACTGTTAGATGCGTCGCGAACCCCGGCCGACTGCACCGTCGATGTGATCGGCAACCTGGATCACTGGATTGGCGAGTGTTTCAGGGATGCCGCACTGGCGCTTTTGAAAGCATGCAATATCAGTGCAAAAGCGGTAGCTGCAATTGGCAGTCACGGACAGACGCTGCGCCACCAGCCGCACGCCACACGCCCGTTCACGCTGCAAATCGGTGATCCGAATATCATTGCAACAGGTACCGGCATTACAACGGTTGCGGATTTCAGGCGTGCTGACGTTGCCCTGGGCGGCGAGGGCGCTCCCCTGACGCCGGCATTTCATCAATGGCTTTTCGCCAGCCCGGAGGTTGATCGCGCCGTCATCAACATCGGGGGCATCGCCAACGTAACCTTGCTCCCGGCGTCATCGCCAGGCGTGACAGGATTCGACACCGGACCCGGCAATACATTGCTTGACAGCATGGCGAGACAGCACCTGGATAAGCCCTACGATGAAGATGGGGCCTGGGCGGCAACCGGCACCGTATGCGCGGAATTGCTGCAGGTAATGCTGTCCGACAAGTACTTTCAATTGTCACCGCCAAAGAGCAGCGGCTTCGAGTACTTCAACACCGCCTGGCTGAATGCGAAACTCTCATCGCTTGGCAAGACCGCGCCGATAGCGGTCGATGTACAGGCGACACTCGCGGAGCTAAGTGCCCGGACCATTGCGGCCGCAATTCTCGCAAACACATCGGGAGCTAACGAGGTTCTCATCTGTGGGGGCGGCGTGCATAACAAGGACCTGGTGCAGCGCCTGACGACCTGCCTTGCCGGCAATACTGTCAAATCAACAGAAAGCTTTGGCCTGCATCCCGACTGGGTCGAGGCGGCGGCATTCGCCTGGCTCGCCAGGCGCCGTCTTGAGGGGAAACCCGGCAATTTGCCAGCGGTCACGGGCGCCAGCCGTCCCGCGGTACTTGGCGCGGTATACAGATCCTATCTCAGTACTCCAGTTAGCGAATGAATCCTGTGGTCATTGATATACTGGCCGACTCAAGAATCGATCAGGAAAGGTCGTGGACGCGCCGGTAACACCACCTGCAGAGAAGTACATCAACCGGGAACTCAGTTTTCTCGAGTTCAACCAGCGCGTGCTGCATCAGGCGGGTGATGAATCTATTCCCATTCTCGAGCGCCTGCGTTTCCTGTGTATCTCCTGCACCAACCTGGATGAGTTCTTCGAAGTTCGCGTTGCCGCGATGAAGCAGCACCTGGAAATCGGTGCGCGCTCGGCCGGGACGGACAAAATAGCACCGCAAGCTCTGCTCGAGGAAATCAGGCATCGTTCACTGGCAATGGTCAGGCAGCAGTATGAAATGCTGAACGAAGTCATATTGCCGGAACTCGCAAAAGAACAGATCCATTTCGTGCATAGAGCTGACTGGACTGCCACGCAAAAAAAATGGCTTAGTCACTATTATCACGATGAGATTGTTCCGGTCCTGACACCACTGACGCTCGATCCATCGAGACCATTTCCGCGCATTCTCAACAAGAGTCTGAATTTTGTCGTGCGGCTGGATGGCAAAGATGCGTTCGGCCGCCGCCGGCACAGGGCGATCGTGCAGGCACCACGTTCGCTGCCCCGCATTATCCGGCTGCCGGACAAACTCGCCGAACCCGGCAGCGACAACTATGTGTTTCTTTCGTCAGTGATTCATGCGCATGTCACCGATCTGTTTCCGGGCATGAACGTTGCGGGTTGCTACCAGTTTCGGGTCACTCGCAACAGTAACCTCTACCTTGACGACGAGGAGGTCGACAATCTCGTTCGCGCACTCGAGGGTCAGCTCGAGGCCAGCCGATTTGGCGCGGCCGTCCGTCTCGAAATCAGCCATCGATGTCCACAGGATCTTTGCGATTTTCTTTTGGACCATTTCCACCTCGGCCAGGCAGACCTGTTCACGGTCGACGGGCCGGTCAATCTCAACCGGCTATTCACGGTTTGTGACAATGGACAACGGCCGGACCTTCTTTACCCGCCGTTTACGCCCGGTCTCCCGGCCGTGCTGAAGACAAGCAAGAGCATTTTCAGTGTTGTCCGGAAAAGAAACGTTCTATTGCACCATCCCTATCAGTCTTTCTTGCCGGTCATCGAATTCATCGGCGCTGCCGCAGCGGACCCGAAGGTTCTCGCGATCAAACAGACGCTGTATCGGACCGGAGCAGATTCGCCGATCGTTGATCACCTGGTGAATGCCGCCCGCGCCGGCAAGGAAGTTACCGTCGTGGTCGAACTCATGGCGCGGTTCGACGAAGCCGAGAATATTGCCTCCGCCAACCGCCTGCAGGAAGCAGGCGCCCACGTGGTTTATGGGCTCGTAGGATTCAAAACGCATTCCAAGATGTCGATGGTGGTGCGGCGTGAGCAGGGCGGCATTCGACGCTATGTGCATCTCGGCACCGGTAATTATCATCCCGGTACTACACGTATCTATACCGACTACGGCTACCTGAGCAGCAATCAGAATCTTGGCGAAGATGTTCACAAGATATTCATGCAACTCACCAGCCTGACCGCGGCGACGAACCTTGTGAAAATCCTCACGGCGCCATTCACGATTTTTGACGCCCTGATTGCAAAGATCGACCGCGAAATCGAACACGCCAAGGCTGGCAATGAAGCCCGCATCATTGCCAAGCTCAATGCGCTTACCGGGGCACAGATGATCGACAAACTGTACCAGGCATCCAGCGCCGGCGTAAAAATCGATTTGATCGTCCGTGGAGTCTGTTCACTACGCCCGGGCGTTCCCGGACTCTCGGATAATATTCACGTACGATCCATTGTCGGACGATTTCTGGAACACTCGCGTGTTTACTATTTCCGTAACAATGGCAAGGAAGAATATTATTGTTCGAGTGCCGACTGGATGGACAGAAATTTCTTCCGGCGCAACGAGGCCTGTTTCCCGATCCGCCAGAAGCCGCTGAAGCAGCGGCTCATGAAAGATTTGCGGCTGTTCCTGGCCGACAACTGCCAGGCCTGGGTTCTGCGCGGTGACGGCACCTATGAGAAGCTTAGGCCGGCGGCCGGTGAAAAACCCGTTTCCGCACAAAAGGCCTTTTTGAAAATGCTGAGTGCGTAGGAGCCCGGCCCACCGGGCGATCTTCGTTGATTGACGGTGGTTGAATCATCCTTAACAAACATTGCAGGGCATGTTTGTAAAACATGCCCTGCAATGTTTGTCGCTCGCAAGGGCGAGCTCCTACGAACCCCCGCCGCCTCTCTTGACGACGCTGATCGCCCGGTGGGCCGGGCTCCTACACGAAATCCAGTTCGAATTGGATATTCGCAAGATAGTTCTTCTCGCCATTGAGATCCGCGACCGTCAGCGGATTGGCAGCCAGCCAGCCATCCGGAAATACGAGGCCGATCGACTCGCCGGAAACATCGAATCTGATGCGGGGCAGTTCGCGCGTACTGCGGCTGCGATTCAGTAAAACGGCAAGGCGGTGAATGATCGAGATGCGCAGCGCAGCGTTGCGCCACGATGCGGGCAGCGCCTGCAGAGTCTGCAACTCGATCGGTCCGCGTTGACTGGCGATGACGAAAGCAAGAACCGCTTGCTCCGATCGGGGAAAGCCCGGCAGATCAGCATTCTCTGCGACGTAGGCACCATGCCGCTGAAAACTCTCATGCGAAATATCCAGGCCAATTTCATGGAGTCGGGCACCCCACTCCACAATCTTCAACACCAGCGGATCTTCGAGCTGCCACTTAAACGCGCTCTGTTGTAAAAAACCGGCTGCCGTCGCCGCGACTCGCGCGCCCTGCGCTTCATCAACATTGAATCGGCGCGCCAGCGCCACCACGCTCCTTTCGCGCGCGTCCTCATGATGGAGCCGGCCGATATGGTCATACAGCAGCCCCTCACGCAGCGCGCCGTCCGAAATCTTCAGCCGGTCAAGCCGAAGCACTTCGAGAAGCTCAGCCAGGATCGCCAGTCCGCCCGGCCAGACCTGCGACCGCCGCTCTGACAATCCAGGTAATGACAATTCCGAGACATTGCCGAATTCCAGCACGCGTTCGATGAGTTGCTCGAGCGCATCCGGTGTCAGATTTCCCGCTTCGATGATGCCCGCCTCGCGTGCCACGGCTTCGGTCGAAATAATCGTTCCGGAGGTACCGATTGCCTCGAGATCCGCCGCATCCCGAAAGAATGCCTTCACCGGCCGCAAAGTGAGACTTGCGGCAAGGCGGGCATCATTAAATGATTTGCGGTCAATCCGGCCTCCAGTAAAGTACTTTTCCGTGACCGACACACAGCCCATGTGCAGACTTTCGAGCGCCGTTGGTTTCTGCCCCCGACCCAAAATCAATTCGGTGCTGCCACCGCCGATATCAAGTACCAGCCGCAAGCCCGCATTTGGCGGCAGGCTTTCAGTCACGCCCTTGAAGATGAGTCGTGCTTCCTCAGTGCCCGATATGACTTCGATCGGATGGCCAAGGGCCCGCTCCGCATCCCTGCGAAATGCAGAACTGTCGCTTGCGCGCCGCAAGGCACTCGTGCCCGCGGTGCGCACGCTTGACGCACGCATGTCTTGCAGGCGTTGACCGAATCGGGCCAGGCACTCCAGTGCTCTCTGCCTGGCCGCCTCCGTCAGCGATCCGTGCTGGTCCAGTCCTTCTGACAGCCGCACCGTTTCCCGGATGCGATCGATAATCGCAAGCTGACCGTGGCGAAGTTCGCCGACAATCATATGGAAGCTATTGGAGCCGAGGTCGACTGCAGCAATGACCTCGGATGCGGTGTGACGGTCCCGGTCGTCAGTGGGGAGATCTGCAGGGCCGATACTGATCGGACTTCGCCTTGTTGATTCCTTCTAAATGGCGGATCCGGCTATGGCGCGAATGAAGATCCACAGCCGCAGGTCGTGCTCGCATTGGGGTTGCGAATAATAAACTGGGCGCCCTGCAAGTCTTCCTTGTAGTCGATCTCGGCGCCCATCAGGTATTGCACGCTCATCGGGTCGACCACCAGCGTGACACCTTGATTCTCGACGCTGGAATCACCTTCTTCGGTTTTTTCGTCAAACGTAAATCCGTACTGAAAACCGGAGCAGCCGCCGCCGGAAACAAACACACGCAGCATCAGATCAGGATTATTTTCCTCGTCGATCAGCTCACGAACTTTCTTCGCCGCCGCGTCGGTGAAAATGATCGGTGTCGGTGCTGCCGACGTACCAATTACCGGGGTTTCAGTTTGCATAAATTAATCATCCGTTAAAAAGTCCTGCACAAAGCTTATGTGCTGCTGCCAACAACCTTGACCGGGGATTCCACTGTGCTGCTGGTCCCCTCCAGCAACGGCACCTGACCTGCAGGCTGATGTACGAGTTTGCCATTAATCTCCGCACCGATCGCCATTTCGATCAGATTATAATATACATTACCTATGACTCTTGCGGTCGGGCCGAGTTCGACTCGCTGACTGGCATACACGTCACCGCGGACGATTCCGTGCAATACGACATAAGGCACCATAACGCCACCCTCGACACCGCCGTCCTCCGAGATACTGAGTACTGAACTGCTTTCCGGATCGGCGGAAACACTACCTTTTACTGTACCGTCGATATGACAGCCACCCTCAAAATGCAGATCTCCATTGACCCTTGAGCTGGATCCTACCAGTGTGTCGACGACACTGTGCTTGCGTTTCTTCCGCCCGAACATAAAAACTACTCCTGATTTCTAGCTCTGGCCAGCGCCCCAGAGAAAACTTTGTTTGACGCTCGCGATCGATTTTGTTCGCGAGATAACTTCGATGTTGACTCTCTCCGGCGTAAAGCCTGCGGGCAACACCAGATCGCGCTCGAAATCCTGAAAATATCTGAATGAAAACGGCCAGTTACGATCTGCATCCGCCGGTAACAGCTGTTCCAGCGCGTAAGTCACGGCGACGCCATTCTGTGCGCCGTCGATGCTGAAATCCACCTCGCCCCTTACCTTGCGATCGTGGTGCATCACCTGAATCAGCACCAGCCGCACGTGATACTGGCGCTCGTCTTTTCCTTTTGTCAGCTTGAGATCCTGGACTCTCAAGCCACGGCCGCCATCAGCCGGGGACACGATGCCTCGATAAAATGCGATGGCATCGCGCTGTTCCTGTATCTTTTTCTGCAATTCTCCCAGGTTAGTTTCCACGACCTGGTAGGCCTCGTGATCGATGTCCCGATGCGTCTCCAGCAGAGCAATCTCCTGTTTGAGTGCAACAATCTGGTTTTCAAGGCCCTTTATTTCACTCTCAAGGGTCTGTTGTTCGGAAACTGCATCGACGATATTGAATTTGGCCTGGATGCGGCCAAACTCGAATATAAGATAGGCGCCGAAAATAAGCGCGGCCGCCAGGGTGGCTCTCTGCACCCAGCGGTGGCCCAATCCGGGCATGTGGGACGACGGCGATTTCATAGGTGGATTGTCTGTTTTCTGTCCGATCCGAACCGGTTATTTTACGCGTTCACCAGGGCAAACAGAAGTGCGACAGATCACGGAATTGGTTATAAATCATACTTTAGAGCCATATATTGGAGCCTGTTTCGCAGGCAGAGGAGCCCGCTGAATGCTGCTATCTACCTTGTACCTGTGGCTAAAAGCACTTCATGTCGCCTTTATGGTGACCTGGTTTGCCGGCCTTTTTTACCTGCCGCGGTTATTTATTTATCACGCAGATGCCGCGGATAATGCCAGCCGCAGCCGGTTTTCGCTGATGGAGCGGCGCCTTTTCATCATCATGAGCATTGGCGCGGTTTTGACGGCACTTTTCGGATTTGCGCTGCTGTATTTCAACCGGGCGTTGCTGTACCAGGGATGGTTTCAGACCAAGCTCATGTTGCTCGGCGGTATGGCCGTTTATCACATGAGATGCCGCCATTGGATGCAACGGCTTGCAGCGGGAAGCTTTCCGGACAACACAAGATGGCTGCGCTGGTTCAATGAACTACCGACATTTTTTCTGCTGGTAATTGTGGGCCTCGCCATCGTCAAGCCCTTCTGACGACTGCTTCCAGAACTGTTGTCGCTCGTCAGGTTATTGAACGACCCTCCATGCCGGCTTTTTCCTTTTCGGCCTGCGCGAGATCCTTGTCGAAAACTACTCGCCACCGCTGCGGCCACCATCGCGGCCGTGGCGGCAAGCCATCCGGAAATACATGCGGGCCAAGTTCATGCAGCGCTCTTGCATACACGCGTCGCTTGAAATAAATCACATCGTTAACGGGACGCCAGAATTCCACCCACCGCCAACGATCGAATTCCGGCGTATCGGAACAATCAACCCGAACGCATTCGTCCGGTCTGACCAGCCGCAGCATGAACCAGCGCTGTTTCTGCCCAATGCAAAGCGGCTTGCTGTGATACCGCACAAATTTTTTCGGCAATCGATAGCGCAGCCAGCCACTCGTTGCGCCGAGGACTTCGACATCACCTGCCAGCAGGCCAACCTCCTCATGCAACTCGCGATACATTGCCTCTTCCGCACTCTCACCTTTTTGCATGCCCCCTTGCGGAAACTGCCAGCCCTTGCTACCTATGCGACCGGCAAGCAACAGCTTTCCTTCCTTGTTCGAGAGAATGATGCCGACGTTAGCGCGGAAGCCGTCTGAATCGATGTGGTCGCTGCTCATGATGGTTCGCTCATTCTGCACTATTGGGAGAGACTGTCCAGATGATGGAGCCGATCAACTACAATGCGGGCTTCGTTGACCAGGCGCCCCAAATTCGATCGAAAGGAGTGATTCTTGGCGCATGTCCGCCCCGGCCTGCTGTTTCCCGTACTGGCGATACTCTTGCTGGTTGCCGTGACGTTTGCGCTGGTGTCTGGCAGCGCCGATATAAGCGTCACTGAGGTCTGGCAGTCGCTTTTCGGCAATGCGCCGGAGAGTGTCCACAAGGTAATTATCGACTTACGCCTGCCGCGGGCGTTGACGGCGTTTGGCGTCGGCGGTCTGCTCGCAGTCGCCGGTGTTCTGATGCAGGTGTTGCTGCGCAATCCACTTGCGGAACCCTACATACTGGGCACATCCGGTGGTGCAGCCGTTGCCGCACTGCTCGCGATGATGCTCGGCTCTGGCGCGACGCTGGTCGACCTTTCCGCTTTTGCCGGTGCGATGGTGGCAACGTTGCTCGTGTTTTCCATTGCGCAAGGCACTGGAAACTGGACACCAACGCGGCTTCTTCTCACTGGTGTTGTGCTTGCAGCAGGCTTCAGTGCCGCGACGACCTTACTCCTGGCCCTGAGTCCGGATCAAAACCTGCGTGGCATGTTGTTCTGGCTTGTCGGCGACCTGAGCTTCTCGTATTCGCCCGCGCAATCACTGTGGCTCCTGGCGGTCATTACCGCGGCGGGCTTGATGGCGGCACGACATCTCAATGTTCTCGCACGGGGTGACCTGCAGGCGGCAATTGTCGGCTTACCGGTCGCAGGGTTCCGTCTGATTATTTTTGCAGTCACCGCGTTGGCAACCGCGATTTCCGTCACCACGGTTGGGGTCATCGGATTCATCGGACTGGTGGTGCCACACCTGATCCGAATTCTCGCCGGCAGCGATCACAGGATCGTCCTGCCGGCCTCCGCCCTCGCCGGCGGTACCTTGCTCATCATCGCGGACACGCTGGCAAGAACCGTGCTGGCCCCACGTCAATTGCCAGTCGGTGCGCTAACCGCCGCGATCGGTGTACCCCTGTTCTTGATATTGATGAGCCGCTCCCGCCGGGCCGGCTGATCCGGTCATGGATAGCGCGCTCGCTCGGCAAGCCTGAGGGCATCTTCCTGCAGGTATCCAAGGCTGGGAACATTGACGGGATTTGCTTCGAAGCCGGACCACGCCGCGATCGAGGCATCTGCCGCTGAACGCGGATTTGCCGGAAATCCGAGGATCGAGCCGGCAAACAGGGCATTTGCCGCAGCGGATGTCAGCCATTCAAGCAGGGACGCGGCGCCTTCGGGGTTCTGTGCATGCCTGCTGACACCGCCGCCACTTGCGTTGATATGCAGCACTCCGCCGTCCGGAAACCAGTGTGGTGCAACATTCGCTACTGCCTGCGTTCGCAGAAAGCGTGCGATCTCGCTGGAATCCGCAATGCCGACGGCGCATTGTCCCGCAGCGATTGCCTGCAGCAATTCCGTGTCATCCGTGAAAACGGAGGTCGCGAGATTGGCGCGCCAGCCACGCACGGTCAGCTCTGCCGCAACGATACCGTGGTCGTTAATCAGCATTGCTATCAGCGATCCATTTCCTGGGACCCTCGATGAAGACAGGCACAATCGCTCACGCCAGGATTCCTCGCCCAGCGATGCGTAGTCAGCAATGGACTTCCGCTCCGCATCACTCGTCAGTTCCGTGTTGTAAACGACTGTCCGGGCTCGGACGGCGAACGATACCCAGAGGTGTTCCGGATCCCGTAGCTGCGCCGGAATGCGCCGGGCGATGACGTCAGACCTGGTCGGCCTGAACACGTTCTGCTCGGCCGCTTGCCACAGGTCCGCAACATTTTCTGCAATGAAAAGGTCGGACACCGGATCTCGCCCGGGCTTGTGCACTTTATCTTTTAGCACCTGGAATTCGCCGATCACCAACAAAACCTTTACCCCGGTTTCTGCCGTGTAAGCCTCGAATAGCGGTTCAGCGATGCGCTCCCCAAATGTCGAATAGACGACAACAGTGCCGGCATCCGCTTTGTCCGTTGCGTCGGGCGGAACGTCGCTGCCGCAGCCGGCGCAAACGAGAAACTCAAGGGCGATAGCCGGCGTGACGCACCGATTAACAAGACACTGTTTCAGGCTCATGGAGATGCCGACTTGTGCGTTGCCGGCATGTAATCCACCTTTTCCGTAGCAACCCGGTCGCGTCCGGACGATTTCGCGCTGTATAAGGCGACATCGGCACGAGCGAGCAAAGACTCGCCGGTTGTTTTCAGATCATCTGCATCGCGGATTGGCGCGATGCTTGCGATGCCGATTGACACCGTGATGGTGATGCTGTTGCCACCACCGATTTCTATGGGATTCGCTGAGACTACCTTGCGTATGCGTTCCGCCAACAGCGTTCCGGAATCGATATCCGTCCCCGGCAGTAACACGACGAATTCTTCCCCGCCATAGCGGGCAGCGATGTCGCTGACGCGCACCTGTGATTCAATCCGCTGCGCCAGTTCTCGCAGCACGGCATCTCCCGCTGCGTGGCCGAAGGTGTCATTGACGTTCTTGAAATGATCGATGTCGAGCATCAGGCATACCAGGCTGCTGGCCTCGCGGCGGGCCCGCGCGAGTTCCTCTACCAGTCGCACCTGAAGATAGCGACGGTTATTCCAGCCCGTCAGTACGTCCGTAAATCCGCTGCGCAGGAGTCGCGCGCGATTGACGACGTTCTCGAGCGCGAACGACGCGATGACGCCGAGGTGTGTGAAAAAATCAGTCGCGTGCTCCCGCGTAAATCGCAATTCATCCGCACTGGCAAAATTGATGCTGCCCAGCAGCGCGCCTTTGTGGATGAGCGGGATCATTGCCATGCTTCTCATGTTCAGCGTGCCAGGAAAGAGCAAAGAGTGATCGGACGCCTTGTAAGGCCCCAGCCATGGCCTGCGTAACGCGATGTATTGCGGGGCAAGGCCCGTCAGCGCCTCAACAAGTTGCAGATCCGGCAGTTCATCCGGCTCCGACCCTCCGGCGATGAGCAGGTGGCGCAGGTCGTGGTCCGGATCAGCCAGCACGACCGTAACCTTGTCCAGCCCGTAGCTTTCACGCAGGCCTTTGGTCATGTTCCGGAAAAGCGCAGCAATGTCCTCAGCATTAAGCAAAGTGAGCTCGCGCTCGTACGAGCGCCGCAGGATGCTCATGTTCCTTTGAAACTCGTCGCTCAGCGCGGCGAACTTTGCATTGGCCTGATCGAGCTCGTCAGACAGGTCTTTTTGAACTTCCATCTGTGGCGGTCCCCAAGCCTCCGTCCCCACAATTTGCTTGTACCAGAATCGGGCCCCTGCGTCGCTGACGGTGCTGTTGATTCAGCAACAGTATTGAGACTACCTGCGCGTGGCCAGGTACTCCCGGCCGTTTTGCATCAGTTCCACGAAAGCGCTTTCGTCACCGCTGGCAACGACCTCGCGGATCCGTGCTACGGATTTGTACAGCGCGTCGAGCGGCTCAAGCCCAAACTTGTTGAGGTGCTGAATTTCGAAATACATGCGTGGATTGTCCTCCGCGACCGCTGCCGAGACCAGCAATTGTGCGTCAAAGGTCGTCGAGGAGAGCCGGGCAAGTTTCGGTGCTGCCTCGCCGCTTTCCGCAAGCGCCGTAAAGAACGCGATGTTGAGCGCATGTGACAGACCAAGCACATAGGCGATCAAACGATCATGCTCCTCCAGGCCCATGTCCAATTCGTCAACCATGGTTGCTCCAAACAACTCCTTGGCCTCCGCCGTCGCTTCAGGCGAGCCGGCGTCGACGAAGATCAGGTGACGGCCCGCTAACAATTCAGTATCCGGCCCGTACATCGGGTGCAGTGATGCAACCTTGCAGCCCGCGCGCGCCAATGCGCGTAACCCCGCTTTGAGCGGGGTCTTCAGCGAGCCAATGTCGAATACCAGGCCAGTGGGAGAGAGGGTTGCGAGTTCCGTCAGAATGTCACCGGATACGGCCATTGGCGTTGCCACCACGATAATGTCGTAGTCCACTCCGGCCACCCGCCAGTCACTGAAACCAGCTGGACCAGCGTCGAGCGCTGCATCAGCCACGGTCGTCGCAAATCCCTGCGAATTGAAAAAGTCGACAAACCAGCCGCCCATTTTACCGGCCCCACCAATGACCAGGACGCTGCGGCCATCACCCTTGCCTTCTGACACAACGCGAGCACGTTCCTGGCGGGTGAGGGATGAGCGGATCAGCGTGCTCAGAATTTCCTCCGCGATATTCGGGTCGACGTTCAGAGACCTGGCCTGGCGCCGGGCCTTTTCCAGCACGTCTTTCTCGCGTTCATAATCACGCGTTGCCCGGCCGGTCGATTGCTTGCTACGGCCAATGTCACCGACTATCCGCTGTCGTTCCGCGATCAACTCGATGAGTTGACGATCGATTGACGACAGCTCACTGCGCAAATTTTCAAGTTTCATATTCGATCGGATCCGCTTCGATAAGAGTAAATGCCGATACCTTGTACCGCAGACGAGACTTTATCGCCAAAGGAAGAGCCCGGACTCTTTGGCCTGGGCTTTGTTGCCGCGAAATTTTATCTGTGCCGTTTCGGCTTTCTATGGTAGGTGCGGTAGCCATTATGGTGATACACCTTGCCGTAAAACGTCCGGCTTCGTAAGCGATGGCGTCTTTCGAAACGATAAACATCGTAAAGCCTGTGCCAGCTCATGTGCCGCGTCAGGCGGTAGTGGCTGTGCCGATACCAATGTTGAAATTCCCGGTTGCGCCTGAGCCAACCGGGAAATGACCTGGTCCTGGCGTGCACATAATGGTCGTGCACGTAGTAAGGCCGGTACCCGATCCTGTGTGCCGATGCATCCGCAGCACTCAGCATAAACAGGCCGGCGCCGAAGATCAGCGAACAGATCATGCGTGTCATGAAATGGCTCATATTGGCGTTCATGGCGGTCTCCTTTGTTGGCGATACAGCTACAGATTAGTACCAGCGGGATGAACGCAGACTTAATACAACTCATTGTTTTTATTAATTTTATGAACGACAGCTGAACAGCCGTGACCCCATGGCGTCAGCAACGCTACCGTCAATACGGCATTCGTGCGAACATCCGGCCCAATAAAAAAATTGCCAAAGGATTCCGGAAATGAAAACGCGTGCTGCTGTCGCCTGGGAGGCAGGCAAACCTCTTGAAATCGAAGACATCGATATCGACGGGCCGCAAGAGGGCGAGGTCATGTTGCGTATTGTCGCCACGGGCGTGTGCCATACCGATGCCTTTACACTTTCTGGCGAAGACCCGGAGGGCATTTTCCCGGCAGTGCTCGGTCATGAGGGGGGCGCAATCGTCGAGGAAGTCGGCAGCGGAGTTTCAAGTGTCAAAGTCGGTGATCACGTCATTCCGCTTTACACGCCTGAGTGCGGTGAATGTGATTTTTGCACCTCGGGCAAGACCAACCTTTGTCAGGCAATACGCGTAACCCAGGGTCAGGGCCTGATGCCGGACGGCACTTCGCGGTTTTCAAAAGGTGGCAAGCAAATATTCCATTACATGGGCACCTCGACATTCAGCGAATACACGGTGCTACCGGAGATTGCGGTTGCCAGGATCAGTGACAAGGCGCCACTGGAAAAAGTCTGCCTGCTTGGCTGTGGCATCACGACCGGCATCGGCGCGGTTCTGAACACAGCGAAGGTAGAGCCTGGCGCAACGGTTGCCGTATTCGGCTTAGGCGGTGTGGGCTTGAGCGCGATACAGGGAGCAACCATCGCGAAGGCCGGTCGCATCATCGCAGTCGATATCAATCCGGATAAATTCGAACTCGCCATGCAGATGGGCGCCACCGACACCGTGAATCCCAAAGACTACGAGCAACCGATCCAGGAGGTGCTGATTGATCTGACCAATGGCGGTGTGGACTATTCCTTCGAATGCGTTGGCAATACCAGCCTGATGCGAGCGGCGCTCGAGTGTTGTCACAAAGGCTGGGGTGAGTCGGTCATTATCGGCGTTGCCGGCGCCGGCCAG
>Ga0209987_10000653_pt1 | contig 18367 bp, 16 predicted proteins | sample N074metaG_FD_182134 | JGI IMG/M metagenome (GOLD analysis project Ga0209987, IMG submission 182134) | Deep subsurface microbial communities from Kermadec Trench to uncover new lineages of life (NeLLi) - N074 metaG (SPAdes) (version 2) | ecosystem: Environmental > Aquatic > Marine > Ocean trench... | reverse complement strand
AAGTTTATTAAACAGAGTTGCCAAAATTAATAATGCCGATGTGGTGGAATTGGTAGACACGCTATCTTGAGGGGGTAGTGGCGAAAGCTGTGCCGGTTCGACTCCGGCCATCGGCACCATTTATAGGGTTATCGTTCTCCGATAATGTCCAATTTTACTCCTGGTATCCCTGTATGAAGCCGGCAAGAATTCCGCGTACAGTATAGAGCTGCTAGAGCCGTCGCGGCAGAAAGCTTGCTTGGATAGCAGCGCCAAACAGGAGCAGCGCCAGTAATACATAGAAAATTTCGAATGGCGCAAACAGCAGCACAATCGACACCAGCAACGGTGTCAACAATTGTGATCCCTCGCGCCAGGTTGAAAATATCATCGTCATCTCGGTTCTTTCGCGCGGTTTGACCATGCGCATAAACGGGATATTACCGAGCACGTCGAGCGTCACCCCGCCCAATGCAGCGCTTACCCAGAATATCAGTCCAATCGGTTTCGGTTCACCGATAACATAAAGCATCGACATCGAGCTGCCAGCCAGGACAAGGGCAATGATGATTGCCAGGCGCGTCCCAACCCATTCCGCGAAACGTCGAATCAACGGACTGATTAGCAGTAAAGAGCTCACCAGCGACAGCAGACCTCCTGCGACCCAGACAGGCAGCTTCGCCTCGATGACATATATGGGACCATAGATAAATAGTGTTACCCAGAAAATCGAACGAGACATGGTAATCCAGTAGGCGATTCGCAAGGGGCGCTGCTTGAAATAGCGGGGAATGATTTTGATCACGTTGACTGAATGTGACCTTGCTTTCTGAATTCCCTGTTGAGGCCCGAGGCGTAAATACCAGAAATATGACAGCATACCTGCCGCTGCAAAAATCGTCAGCACGAAAGGAGCCCAGCTGGCACCATTTTCCCACAACCATAGCCCCAGCGACGGTCCGATCATCCAGACTATGCCGGCATAAAGCATGCGGCGGGTTTCGGTGTATATCAGTTCCTGCTTGCCGATATAGTCCATGATGTAAAGCGACAGACAAACCGAAAACAATGAAGCTGCCGCCTGCTGAAGACCGATACCCAGAGCCATAAGCATGCCCTCTCCGAGTAACAGAATCGTCATCGCGATCATGGTGCAAGCAACACCTAGCGTCACCACCCAGCGTCTCTGTAATAGGCGCTCCAGCGTCGCAAAGTTGAGCGTAATTGTCAGGGTCAGAACGGAGGCGAACAGGTAGGCGCGAGTGACCATTTCCTTAGAACCTAGCGCCTCTAACGCCAACAGGGGTATTACGCCCATCAGCAGTGAGCGCGCAATTCCTTCAAGGGCATTCAGTCGGGCGAAGCTTTCGCCGGCACTGCCTGAAACGACCAATAACGCCGCCGGGCGTCGATCAAACAAGATAAATCCTTACGGGTGAAAAATCCGCACGAATGGTATTCGATAACAGGAATCATAGATAATAATTAAAATCGATTGCCCGGATCGGTAACCCAGATATTTGCTTTAATTCTGGGGGCACAATACGCAATTCACAGTAACTGGGGGATTCCTAATGGCATTCCTTTTAGGTTAAACTAAATTACGCCAAATATTTTAAGCACCAAATTAAGGAAAATGTTATGGCCAGGATGGCTAGAGTAGTAATTCCCGGAATACCGCGCCACATCACCCAACGAGGGAATTGAAAACAGAAGGTCTTTTTTTACGACGAGGATTACCAGTTATATATTCAGCTGATATCCCGATTTTGCGTGAGCGCCAAAATTGAAGTATGGGCCTATTGTTTAATGCCCAACCATGTCCATCTTGTGGCTGTTCCGAACAAGCAGACCAACCTGGCACTAGCCATAGGAGAAGCACACCGCCGATATACTCGCTATATCAATTATCGTGAAAACTGGAGAGGATATTTGTGGCAAGGACGATTCGCATCGTTCCCGATGGATGAATCTTATCTCTATTCTACGGTGCGTTATGTCGTACGCAATCCCGTCAAGGCTAATCTTGTGAGTTCTCCCGAACTGTGGGAATGGTCAAGTGCCAGAGCCCGCCTCAACGGAACTGACGATGATCTGGTAAAAGTAGAACCTAGCTGCAACGGGTAGGAAATTGGTCGGAGTATCTGGCCAACAACCACTCAAATCGGGATGATGATTTAATACGACTTCATGGAAGAACCGGTCGGCCACTTGGTTCTGAATCATTCGTGGACTTAATGGAAGATATTTGCGGGCGGTCGCTTCGACCCCTGAAGCCAGGACCGAAGGTTTGATGATAACTAACTAATTACGTATTGTGTCCCCGTAATTAAAGGACGCCGGCACTATTGTGTCCCCGTAATTAAAGAACGCCCGGCACTCGGGTGCTACTCGGTTTTTGAGTTTCCTTGACACCATATTCCCACCACAATAGACTGGTTGCAGACTGTAAATAGCCCATTCCCCCAGAGGCGCAATTCGTAACATGTTAGGTAACTACCTGCCAATTTTGATTTTTATATTCGTGTCGCTGGCAATGGGTTCGATGTTCATTATCGCCGGGAAAATACTCGGTCCCTCACGGCCCGATGCCGAAAAAAACTCACCCTACGAATGTGGCTTCGAAGCCTTCGAAGACAGTCGGATGAAATTCGACGTGCGCTATTACCTGGTCGCTATTTTATTTATTATTTTTGACCTGGAAATAGCTTTCCTGTTTCCCTGGGCGATCGTGCTCGATCAGATCGGTACCTTTGGCCTGGTTGCGATGGCGATATTTCTTGGCGTACTGGTCGTCGGCTTTATTTATGAATGGAAAAGGGGGGGGCTCGAATGGGAATAGAAGGCGTATTCGAGCAGGGATTCATGACCACCACTGCCGACAAATTGATCAACTGGGCGCGTACCGGTTCCATGTGGCCGATGACTTTCGGTCTTGCCTGTTGCGCGGTTGAAATGATGCAGGCGGGTGCTTCGCGTTACGACCTTGACCGTTTCGGTATCATCTTCAGACCCAGTCCGAGGCAATCGGACGTGATGATTGTTGCCGGTACGCTGGTGAATAAAATGGCACCGGCATTGCGCAAGGTCTACGACCAGATGGCCGAGCCTCGCTGGGTAATCTCGATGGGTTCCTGTGCCAATGGCGGTGGTTATTATCATTATTCCTACGCGGTAGTGCGGGGCTGTGATCGCGTGGTACCGGTGGATATCTATGTACCGGGCTGCCCGCCAACGGCGGAGGCGTTGCTCTACGGTATTTTGCAGTTGCAAAATAAAATAAAGCGCACCAATACCATAGCCCGATAACATGTCGAATTCCAGGCAGCAATTGGCTGATTCCCTGCGCAGTAATTTCGCCGACAAGCTAAGCTCGGTAAAATATGAATTCAAGGAAATTACCGCAGTTGTGACGGTAGAAAATTATATTGAAGTTGCTACCGAGTTGCGCGACAACGGCGAGTATGATTTTAGCCAGCTGGTTGATTTATGCGGGGTAGATTATTTACAGTTTGGCCAGGCGGAGTGGCAAACCGACGATGCCAGTCGCGCAGGTTATAGCCGCGGGGTGGATGCCACCACTTCAGCCGGTCGATTACAGTTTGGTGATGAACTCGAATCCATTAACACACAGGGAAGTCGATTTGGAGTTTCCTGCCATCTGTTGTCCTACAGTAAAAACCGTCGATTGCGGCTGAAAGTTTTCGCGCCTGACGACGGTTTTCCTGTTGTACCCACGGTTACAAATGTATGGGCTGTTGCAGACTGGTACGAACGTGAGGCGTTTGACCTGTTCGGCATCCTGTTCTCCGACCATCCAGACCTACGCCGGATTTTGACCGATTACGGATTCGTCGGGCACCCGTTTCGCAAGGATTTTCCACTCGTCGGTCATGTCGAAATGCGCTACGACCCGGAAAAGGAGCGCGTCGTTTACGAGCCGGTAACAATTGAACCGAGAGTCCTGGTGCCTAAGGTTATCAGGAAAGACCATCGCTATATTGAGGATGCGCATGACGAGGCAAATGGCGATGCCTGAAATAAAAAACTATACGCTTAACTTCGGTCCCCAACATCCAGCCGCACATGGCGTTTTGCGCCTGGTGCTGGAACTGGATGGAGAGGTGGTTCAGCGCGCCGACCCGCATATCGGATTGTTGCATCGCGGCACCGAAAAGCTCGCGGAATCCAAGCCCTACAATCAAACCATCGGCTACATGGATCGCCTCGATTATATTTCGATGATGTGTAATGAGCACGGCTACGTGATGGCGATCGAAAAATTACTCGACCTCGATATACCCGAACGTGCCAGGTATATTCGAGTCATGTTCGATGAAATTACGCGTATCCTCAATCACCTGATGTGGATAGGAACACACGCACTCGACGTCGGCGCGATGACCATGTTCCTGTACGCGTTTCGCGAGCGTGAAGACTTGATGGATTTGTACGAAGCGGTATCGGGAACCCGCATGCACGCGACCTACTACCGCCCGGGCGGTGTAGCGCGCGATCTACCCGATGCCATGCCTCAATATGAGCAGAACCGATGGCGCAGCAAGAGAGAAGCCGCTCGTTTGAATGAAAATCGGCAGGGAAGCATGCTTGATTTTACCGAAGACTTTACCCAGCGCTTTCCCGGTTATGTCGACGAATACGAAACCCTGTTGACCGACAATCGCATCTGGAAACAACGTACCGTGGATATTGGCATTGTATCCGAGGAGCGAGCCTACCAACTCGGCTTTACCGGGCCCATGTTGCGGGGCTCCGGGGTTGAATGGGATTTGCGCAAAAAACAACCCTACGAAGTGTACGACCGCATGGATTTTGATATTCCTGTCGGTACTAATGGTGATTGTTATGACCGATACCTGGTGCGTATCGAGGAGATGCGCCAGTCAAATCGGATTATAAAACAGTGTATCGAATGGCTACGCGTGAATCCCGGTATCGTCATGACCGAGAATCACAAGGTTGCTCCGCCGCGGCGCGAATTAATTAAAGCTGACATGGAAGGCTTGATCCACCACTTCAAATTATTTACCGAGGGCTATACCCTGCCCGAGGGTGAGGTTTATACCGCCATTGAAGCCCCGAAAGGAGAATTTGGTGTCTACCTGATTTCGGATGGCGCTAACAAGCCGTACCGGTTGAAGATACGGGCCCCGGGATTTGCTCATTTGTCCGCTATGAATGAAATGGCGACTGGCCATATGCTTGCCGACGTGGTTGCGATTATCGGCACCCAGGATATCGTATTTGGTGAGATCGACAGGTAATGGCTATCGTGAAAAAATCTAAGACAGAGTTATTGTCGAGCCACACCAGAGATGAAATCGACCTCTGGGTAGGTAAGTTTCCGCCGGATCAAAAACGATCGGCGGTGTTATCGGCCCTGAGTGCAGCGCAGCATCAAAATAAGGGTTTTCTGACTGTCGATCTGATGGATGCGGTTGCCGAGTACCTGGAATTACCCGGAATCCATGTGTATGAGGTTGCGTCTTTTTACTCGATGTACGAGATCAAGCCAGTGGCGAGAAATAATGTCGCAATCTGTACCAACATCAGTTGCATGCTGATGGGTTCGGACACTATCGTCAGTCACGTTGAGAGTAAACTCGGTATCAAAATTGGCGAAAGCACCGAAGATGGGCGCATTTATCTAAAATGCGAAGAAGAGTGCCTGGCGGCCTGTGCTGGTGGTCCGATGATGCAGGTCAACCATAAGTATTACGAAAATCTGACGCCGGAAAAGGTCGATGAAATTCTGGATGGGCTGAAGTAAGCATGGTAAACGAAGTCTGTTTTGCGACCCTGCAGTATGATCAGCCATGGACGATGGAAAGCTATCTGAAATCGGGTGGTTACCAGGCGTTAAGAAAAATCCTTGATGAAAAAATCTCGCCGACGGAAGTGATCGAACAGGTCAAGGCATCGGGATTGCGAGGACGCGGTGGTGCGGGATTTCCTACCGGTCTCAAATGGAGCTTCATGCCTGTTAATACGACGGGGCAAAAGTATCTGGTGTGCAATTCAGACGAGTCCGAGCCGGGCACCTGCAAGGATCGCGATATATTGCGTTTTAATCCGCATTCCGTGGTCGAGGGTATGATGATTGCTGGTTATGCCATCGGCGCCACGGTTGGCTACAATTATATGCGTGGAGAATTCATCGACGAGCCCGCAATCCGTTTTGAAGCAGCGCTAAAAGAGGCCTATGAAGCCGGTTACCTGGGTAAGGACATACTCGGTAGCGGGGTAGATTTTGAATTGTACGGCACGCTGGGCGCAGGAGCCTATATCTGCGGTGAAGAAACCGCGTTACTCGAATCACTCGAAGGTAAAAAAGGTCAACCGCGATACAAGCCCCCGTTTCCGGCGAATTACGGTCTGTATGGAAAACCGACCACGATCAATAATACCGAGTCACTGGCGTCCGTGCCGGCGATCATGCGCAATGGTGCGCAATGGTTTGCCGATTTTGGCATCCCTAATAATGGTGGCGTAAAACTGTTCTCGGTATCCGGGCATGTCGCCAAACCGGGTAATTTTGAAATCAACATGGGTACCCCGTTCAAGGATCTACTCGAAATGGCCGGTGGGGTGAGTAATGGCCGTAAACTCAAGGCCGTGATTCCCGGCGGCTCTTCAGTGCCGGTACTGCCTGGCGATATCATGATGGATTGCACGATGGATTATGATTCGATTGCAAAGGCAGGCTCAATGCTGGGATCCGGTGCCGTGATAGTGATGGACGAAACCACCGATATGGTGCTGACCCTGCGTCGTATAGCACGGTTTTATTTTTCCGAATCCTGTGGGCAATGTACGCCCTGCCGCGAGGGTACCGGATGGTTATACCGCATGCTGAATCGAATTATCGACGGCCAGGGGCTGCCTGAAGATATTACCAGGCTGGAGGAGGTTTCACATAAGATCGAGGGCCGGACTATCTGCGCGCTCGGGGATGCAGCAGCAATGCCGGTCTGGAGTTTTATCAAGCACTATCGCCACGAATTCGAATACTATGTTGAGCACAAACGTTCAATCATCGAATACGCCGCCTAGTGACTATTTAATGAGTAAAGATAACTAATGAGCGACAGCATTACACTCACGATCAACGGGCAACGGATTGAGTCCCAGGCCGGGCGACTGCTGATCGATGTAGCGGATGATAACAATATTGCGATACCGCGGTTTTGCTATCACAAGAAGCTGTCGGTTGCGGCGAATTGCCGTATGTGCCTGGTCGAGATCGAACGGTCACCGAAACCGATGCCTGCCTGTGCCACAAATGTGGTCGAAGGCATGGTTGTGCAGACTCGATCGGCTGCAGCGATTGCAGCGCAAAAGTCGACGATGGAATTCCTGTTGATCAACCATCCTCTCGATTGCCCTATTTGTGATCAGGGTGGCGAATGCGAGCTTCAGGATGTGGCGATGGGGTTTGGCGAAGGCATTTCGCAATATACCGAGCAAAAGCGCGTGGTAATGGACAAAAATATCGGACCCTTGATCGCCACCGATTTCACCCGCTGTATTCATTGTACACGTTGCGTTCGTTTTGGTGATGAAATTGCCGGGCTGCCCGAACTGGGTCTTACCGGCCGGGGCGAGAGCGTCGAAATCGGCACCTTTATCGAAAAATCCATATCCTCTGAATTGTCGGGTAATATGATCGATATTTGTCCGGTCGGTGCGCTGACTGCAAAACCCTCGCGTTACACCGCCCGGCCCTGGGAATTGACCCAGCACCCGAGTGTTGCGCCGCACGATTGCGTAGGATCCAATATTTTTGTACATACCCGCGGTAACGACCTGATACGGGTAGTGCCACGAGAAAATGAATCAATTAACGAGTCGTGGATTTCGGACCGTGATCGATTTAGTTACACCGCGGTGAATAATGAAACCCGTATCAGCTCGCCGATGCTGCGTGAAAATGGCCAGTTAAAAACTATCGACTGGGAAACAGCGGTTGATGTCGCAGTGGAAAAATTGTCGCGCGCAGCTAACCAGGATAGCGATCAGATAGCAGCGCTGATTAGCCCGCAGGCTACACTAGAGGAGCACTATCTGGCTCAAAAGCTGTTGCGTGGTCTCGGTTCCAGTAATATCGACCACCGCCTGAGCCAGGTTGATTTTTCCTCTCAGGAGCAGTCCGCGGCGATGCCATGGTTGGGTAGATCACTTGAATCGGTGGAATTACTCGACGCTTGTCTGATCGTCGCGGGTAACTTGCGGCAGGAACAACCGATTTTATCGCATCGGATTCGCAAAGCGGTGGTTAACAATGACGCCAGGGTGTCTTCGATCTGCCAGGTCGCGGGACAATATAATTTCGATTTGCTCGAGGAGATCAATGGCTCGACCGAGCAATTGCTAGGCGATCTGGCGGGTGTGGTTGTGGCACTGGCAGAAAAATCTAATACCGAATTATCCGAACATTTACGCGGACTGCTGGATGGCTACAAACTCCAAAAGGAGCACAAGGTAATTGCCGGTTCTCTGCTGGCTGGCAAAAATACAGCAGTGATCGTCGGCATCCAGGCGCTTAGCAGCCCCTATCTGTCCTTGATACAGGAATTATGTGAAACCATCTCAAGTGCCAGCGATTCGAGCCTGGGCTACCTGTCACCATTGGCGAATTCTGCCGGTGCCTGTCTTGCCGGATGCTTGCCGCATCGATTACCGGGCGGGGTTGCAGTGAAAGGAAGCTGGCAGCATGCGCGCCAGATATTAGAATCGAAGCACGAGGTGTTACTCAGCTTTGGAATTAATCCGATGCTGGATACTGGTCATGGATCGCTGGTGCGGCATCTTGCGGACAATAACGATTTCATCATTGCGATCAATAGTTTTAATAATCGGTATATCGATGAACATGCTGATCTGGTATTGCCGTTAGCCGGTTTTGGAGAAACTTCGGGAACCTTTGTGAATGTGGAGGGCCTCTGGCAGAGTTTTAAGGGATGCATCAAGGCCCAGGGTTTAAGCAGGCAGGGTTGGAAAATACTGGCTACGCTCGGACAATGCCTTCTGCCCGGTGAATTTGATTACGCCGACTCGGTTGCAGTAAAAAATGAAGTCAAGGAGCTATGTCGCGAGGTTAGCCTGAATAATCTCTGCGGTGTCGAGTCGACTGCGAGTCGTTTACCGGTCAAATCCCGGTCTATTCAGAAAATCGGCATAGCGCCCATTTATGCCTGTGACGATTTGACCCGATTGTCAGCACCATTGCAGGCCACGCCTATCATGGTGCAACAATGTTCTATCGTCATGAATCGACGGCAGGCGGAAAAATCGGAACTGGTAGACACCGAGCAGGTGCATATCAAACAGGGGCAGGGCACAGCAATCTTGCCCTTGATAATCAGCGAGGATATCCCGTCAGGCTGCGTCTACATCCCCACCGGCATCGAGCTGGTGAAAGATTTGGGCGATGCCTGTGGTGTGGTTGAACTGGAGCGACTGTCGTGATCGAATATTTTACTCCAGTCTGGCTTAGCTTGCCTGAATCGTTGCAGTACACGATTTATACCCTGCTTAAAGTTGTCGTGATTCTGATGCCACTGTTTATTGTAGTCGCCTACTACACCCTCGCAGAACGCAAGGTTATTGGGTATATGCAAAGTCGCATAGGCCCCAATCGTGTCGGTCCAAAAGGCCTGCTGCAGCCATTCGCCGATATGTTCAAATTGATGTTCAAGGAAATAATACTGCCGACGAATGCGAATAAGTACCTGTTTTTTATCGCGCCGGTTTTGACTTTCGCACCGGCCATGGCCGCCTGGGCGGTCATGCCATTTAACGATACGCTGGTGTTTGCCGATATTAACGCCGGGTTGCTTTACATCCTGGCGATGACCTCGGTGGGTGTCTATGGCGTAATTATTGCCGGCTGGGCTTCCAATTCGAAATATGCATTAATAGGCGCGATGCGTTCTGCAGCCCAGATTGTCGCCTACGAGATTGCGATGGGTTTCGCCCTGGTGGGCGTGCTAATGGCGGCGGGTAGCCTGAATCTGGGCAAGATTGTGGCCAGCCAGGAGGGTGGTGTGGGAAGCTGGTTTTTTATTCCACTGTTCCCGCTGTTTATGGTTTATCTGATATCGGGCGTGGCCGAAACCAATCGCGCTCCGTTTGACGTGGTGGAAGGTGAATCCGAAATCGTTGCCGGTTTTCATGTCGAGTATTCAGGCATGACCTTCGCGGTATTTTTTCTCGCCGAATACGCCAACATGATTCTGATCGCGATGCTGGCGTCGCTGATGTTCTTCGGCGGCTGGTTAAGTCCTATACCGGACCTGGCGGGAGACAGTATCGGCTGGTTGTTCCTGAAGACCGGTTTTTTCATGTTTTTGTTCCTCTGGGTTCGGGCCACCTTCCCGCGTTATCGGTATGACCAGATCATGCGCCTGGGCTGGAAAGTGTTGATCCCGGTGGCCATCGTGTGGATTGCGGTAGAAGGTGTGATGGTCTATTTCAAGCTTGGTCCCTGGTCGGTGTAATACTATGTTTGCAAAGATAAAATTTTACCTCAAAAGCTTTCTGTTTCTCGAGTTGCTGAAGGGCCTTGGCGTCACCGGCCGGTATTTTTTCCGCAGAAAAATTACCGTGCAGTATCCAGAACAAAAAACACCAATCAGCCCCAGATTCAGGGGTTTGCACGCGTTGCGTCGATACGCGAACGGCGAAGAGCGTTGCATCGCCTGTAAATTGTGTGAAGCGGTTTGCCCGGCGGTGGCCATTACCATCGAGTCAGAACAGCGGGCGGACGGTACGCGCCGAACCACGCGCTACGATATCGACTTGTTCAAGTGTATTTACTGTGGCTTTTGCGAAGAAGCCTGTCCGGTCGATGCGATCGTCGAGACCAATATCTTCGAGTATCACTTTGAGAATCGGGGTGAAAATATTATGACCAAGGAAATGCTGCTCGATATTGGTGATCGCTGCGAGGATCAGTTAGCCGCAGACCGTGCTGTTGACGCACCCTACCGGTAATTAAATGAATGATTGAGGCGATTATTTTTTATGTTTTTGCATTTATGACTATTACCACGGCGACCGTGGTCGTGACGGTGCGAAACCCGATTAATGCTGCATTGTTCCTGGTACTGACATTTTTTACCAGTGCGGTCATCTGGATGACCCTCGAAGCCGAGTTCCTCGCCATCATCCTGGTGCTGGTTTACGTGGGTGCGGTGATGGTGTTATTCCTGTTCGTGGTAATGATGCTCGATATTAATATTGCACAAATGCGCGAAGGGTTTAGCCGGATTTTACCGCTCGGCATAGTCTTCGCCGTAATCATGTTATTACTGATGTGGTCTGTGGTTACCGACGATATATTCTCAATTGAGTCGATAGCCACTCCAGTTCCGAAAGGCGCCGACTTCAGTAATACCAAGGCGCTTGGCGCGGTGCTGTATACCGAATACGTATTTGCATTTGAAATAGCCGCGGTGATATTGCTGGTCGCACTCGTGGCCGCTTTATCTCTCACCATGCGTAAGCGCCCACGGACCAAGTATCAAAATCCGTCGGATCAGATCAAGGTTCGTAAGGCCGACCGTTTGCGAATTGTGAAAATGCCCTCCAGCAGTGAAGAACAGTGAGCTTACATTTAAGCCATTACCTGGTACTCGCCGCGATACTGTTTAGCATTAGCATTGCCGGTATCGTCATTAACCGCAAAAACATCATTATCCTGTTGATGTCGATCGAACTCATGCTGCTCGCTGTGAACCTGAATTTTATCGCATTTTCGCACTACCTCGACGATCTCGCGGGACAGATATTCGTGTTCTTCATTCTTACCGTCGCTGCCGCGGAAGCCGCGATAGGGCTGGCGATACTGGTGGTGTTATTTCGCAACAAGGGTTCTATCAATGTGACCGATATCAGCGAGTTAAAAGGCTAGGCATGGAATCAGTTTACCTGGCCATTCCCCTGGCATCGTTAGCTGGCGCCATTATCGCCGGTTTATTTGGCAGCAAAATTGGACGTGCGGGTGCACACTGGGTGACGATAATTGGTGTCGGCGTCTCGTGCCTGCTGTCCCTGGTCGTGTTGAAAGACGTGGTACTCGACGGTGCGGAGATTTACAACCAGTCGGTTTATGTCTGGATGATAAGCGATGGCATTCGGTTCGAAGTAGGGTTCCTGATCGACAGCCTGACTGCGCTGATGATAGTGGTGGTAACCAGCGTTTCGTTAATGGTGCACATTTATACCATTGGTTACATGGCGGATGACCCGGGTTACCAGCGTTTTTTCTGTTATATCGCGCTTTTCACTTTTTCGATGCTGATGCTGGTGATGTCAAATAACTTCCTGCAGCTTTTCTTTGGCTGGGAAGCGGTTGGACTGGTTTCGTATCTGTTGATCGGATTCTGGTATACGCGGGAAACCGCAATCTTCGCCAATATGAAGGCCTTCCTGGTCAACCGGGTCGGTGACTTTGGCTTCCTGCTCGGGATCGCTGTACTGCTAACTTACACCGGATCGCTTGATTATTACGAGGTATTTGAAAGATCGGATAGGATGGTGTCAGCCACGCTGCAGGTAATACCCGGGCTCGATTGGAGCGTGATAACACTGGCCTGTATTTTGCTGTTCATCGGCGCTATGGGTAAATCGGCGCAGGTACCGTTACACGTATGGTTACCCGATTCGATGGAGGGCCCAACACCGATCTCCGCCCTGATCCACGCTGCAACCATGGTGACCGCCGGTATTTTCATGGTGGCACGTATGTCACCGCTATTCGAATTATCTGAAACAGCCCTGTCGGTAGTGCTGGTAATCGGTGCTACCACGGCATTTTTTATGGGCCTGATCGGTATAGTGCAAAACGATATCAAGCGGGTCGTGGCTTATTCGACCCTGTCACAGCTCGGTTATATGACTGTTGCCCTGGGTGCTTCGGCTTATTCGGCGGCTATATTCCACTTGATGACGCATGCATTTTTCAAGGCGCTGTTATTCCTCGCTGCCGGCTCGGTGATCATCGCGATGCACCACGAGCAGGATATTCGCAAGATGGGCGGTTTGAAAAAGTATATGCCGATAACCTACTGGGTGGCACTGGTTGGCTCCCTGTCACTCATTGGTTTTCCCGGGTTCGCAGGTTATTTTTCCAAGGATGCGATCATACTCGCCGCACAAAACGCCGATATACCGGGTGCCGGATACGCCTATACGATGGTTTTACTCGGCGTATTTGTGACCGCTTTTTATACATTTCGCCTGTTCTTCCTGGTTTTTCACGGTGAGGAACGTATGGATGAACACACGCGATCACATCTGCATGAAACCTCACCTGTGATAACAGTGCCATTGATATTACTGGCGATTCCGTCGGCAATTATCGGTTGGCTTACGATCGATGCGGTGCTGTTTGGTGGCTATTTTGATAATGCAATAATCATATTGGAACAACACGGTGCGATGGCAGCCGTGGCAGAAGTATTCCATGGCCCGGCCAATTTCGTTGTGCATGGTTTTTCTGGGCCGGTACTGTACCTGGCTGCTGGAGGAGTCATCTCAGCCTGGTATATCTACCTGAAAAAACCGTCGATCGCGGAAGTCTTTCAACGCAGGTTCAATTTTATCTATAACCTGTTAGACCAGAAATACTATTTTGATCGCTTTAACCAGTTCGTTTTTGCCGGAAGCTGTCGTGGAATCGGACACCTGCTATGGCGGTTGGGGGATACACTATTGATCGATGGACTATTAGTCAATGGCAGCGCCAAACTGGTGGGTTGGCTCTCGGGAGTCATTCGACATGTGCAAACCGGCTACCTCAATCATTATGCATTTGCGATGATATCGGGGCTGATCCTGTTGCTCGGTTGGGTTGTGCTGGTCTAGCCGCTGACCAGACAAATAATAAGTAATAATCAATAAAAAGGTAATCGTTAATCTATGTATGCTGACTGGCCATTGTTGAGTCTGGTAATCTGGACACCAATCGTAGGTGGCGTGCTGGTACTGCTTGTAGGCGACAGAAAGCCTGCCGCAGCGCGTAAAATTGCATTGCTGTTTTCCATCATAACCTTCCTGTTGACTCTGCCGCTTTACTCGCAATTTAATATCGACACGCATCTGATGCAATTTGTCGAGCGCCACGACTGGATACCGGCATTTAAAATCGAATATTTTATCGGCATCGATGGCATTTCGATGCCGTTAATATTATTGACTTCTTTTACCACGGTGGTTGTCATTATCTCGGCCTGGGAGATAATTCAATACCGGGTCGCGCAGTATATGGCCGCCTTTCTGATCATGGAAGGTTTCATGATCGGCACCTTCTCTTCGCTGAATGCGATATTATTTTATATCTTTTTCGAGTCAATGTTGATTCCAATGTTTCTGGTAATCGGAATCTGGGGCGGTGAGAACCGCATCTATGCAACCGTGAAATTTTTCCTCTATACCTTTATCGGGTCGGTATTGATGCTGGTGGCTTTGATTTACATGTACCATAAATCCGGCAGCTTCTCGATTCTCGACTTCCACTTGCTACCACTGTCCCTGACCGAGCAGATACTGATATTTCTCGCATTCCTGGTTGCTTTCGCGGTCAAGGTACCGATGTGGCCGGTGCATACCTGGTTACCGGACGCGCATGTGGAAGCGCCCACCGGCGGCTCGGTGATCCTCGCAGCAATCATGTTGAAGATGGGTGGTTATGGTTTTATCCGCTTTAGCCTGCCGATAACGCCCGATGCCAGTGCCGAACTCGACTGGTTGATCATTTTTATGTCACTGACCGCGGTGGTTTATATCGGTTTTGTCGCGTTGGTACAGCGGGATATGAAAAAGTTGATTGCCTATTCTTCGATCGCGCATATGGGATTTGTGACACTTGGTTTTTTTATCGTATTTCGCATCATGGCCGGAGACGGCGGAAGCCAGGGTTCAGTTCTGGCGCTTGAAGGCGGAATGGTGCAGATGATTTCGCACGGATTTATATCCGGCGCAATGTTCCTGTGCGTCGGTGTTTTGTATGACCGTATGCACAGCCGTCAGATAGCTGACTACGGCGGTGTCGTGAACACGATGCCGGTATTTGCCGCATTCATGGTATTTTTTGCGATGGCAAATGCGGGCTTACCCGGAACCTCAGGATTTGTCGGTGAGTTCATGGTAATACTGGCTAGCTTCAAGGCGAGTTTCTGGATCGCTTTTCTCGCTGCAACAACCTTGATACTCGGCGCTGCCTATACACTTTGGATGATAAAACGGGTCATATTTGGCGAGGTTGCTAACGACAATGTGAAAGCACTAACCGATATCAACAAGCGGGAGTTTTTATTCCTGTCAATATTGGCGATTGCGGTGCTGGTTCTCGGACTTTGGCCAGACCCACTGGTCAGGGTGATGCATCCAACGATTGAAAACTTGTTGAATCACATTACAATTTCGAAAATATAATGGCAGAATTCACCCAACCCAACCTGTTACCGGTATTACCAGAAATTGTAATGCTGGCGATGATCTGCCTGGTACTGATAGTCGATCTGTTTCTCAGTCAGGAAAAACGCTGGATTAGTTTGCTGTTGTCGGTGCTAACCCTGGTTTTAACTGCAGTCGCGGTTATTGCGGTGGCTCCCGTAGACAGTGTTTCCACCTTCGGCGGTTCTTTCATTCTTGATCAACTGGCAGTCACCTTGAAGATTGCCGTCTGTGTCGTCGTTATCCTGGTATTTATTTATTCACGCGATTATCTTGTCGATCACGAAATTTATAAGGGCGAGTATTACGTGCTGGGGCTTTGCGCGACCCTGGGTATGATGATCATGATATCGGCGCACAGTTTATTGCTGATTTATCTGGGTCTGGAACTGTTATCGCTTTCGCTATACGCAATGATTGCCTTTAACCGGAACTCGAAATCCGCTTCTGAATCTGCGATGAAATACTTCGTACTCGGTGCAATGGCCTCCGGAATACTGCTGTACGGTATTTCGATATTTTACGGGATTACCGGTACCCTGAATATTAATCAGCTCGCAGAAGTAGTGAGCCTGAGAATCGAACAGTACCCGGTACCGATGGCATTTGCCCTGACATTTATCGTAGTCGGGCTGGCCTTCAAACTGGGTGCCGTGCCATTTCATATGTGGTTACCTGACGTCTACCAGGGAGCTCCAACATCGGTCACCCTGCTCATCGGTACAGCGCCTAAAATAGCCGGATTCGCAATGGCAATACGGTTACTGGTTGATGGCCTTGGCGACCTCCAGGTCGACTGGTCGCAAATGCTAATGGCGCTTTCGGTATTGTCGTTGGCAATTGGTAATGTGATTGCAATAGCACAGACCAATTTTAAACGAATGCTGGCTTACTCCACAATTTCGCACGTTGGGTTTATTTTACTCGGTATCCTGTCTGGTACCGCCAACGGGTATGCCTCGGCCATGTTTTACACGATTACCTACGCGATTACATCCTCAGTAGCATTTGGGGTTTTGCTATTGCTTAATCGCAAAGGTAGCGAGGCGGAAAATATTGCCGACCTGACCGGATTAAACGATAGTCATCCGTGGCATGCGGCAATGCTGGCAATCGCTATGTTCTCGATGGCTGGAGTGCCGCCGACAGTCGGCTTTTACGCCAAGTTAAGCGTTTTACAGTCGGTCGTACAAATTGAACTAGTCTGGCTGGCGGTATTTGCAGTGCTTTTCTCGGTGATCGGTCTTTTCTATTATCTGCGGGTGATCAAGGTCATGTATTTCGATAAACCGATACCAGATCAGATCATCACAATCAAACAGGCGCTCGATGTCAAGATTCTGCTCAGTGCAAACGGCCTGACCTTATTGGGCCTGGGAATTTTCCCGTCGGCGCTGATGGGTTATTGCATCCTGGCGTTTAGCTAAAAGGTATCGTCGGTCGATGTAGGTACTAAAATATCAGAGTCACTTGAGTCCTCGAATACGACTCAGTGTCAGAAATTACATATTGAAAATTAGCATCAACCTAGCTATCATTCCGCGCTCCTGATGCGGGGTGGAGCAGTCTGGTAGCTCGTCGGGCTCATAACCCGAAGGTCGTTGGATCGGTAGAAGCCCCCGCTACCAAATTCAATTAAGTCCAATACCCGAAGTCTCCATCGAGATTTCGGGTTATGAGCCCGACAGAACGAATCGGACTCAGCTTTCATACCCGGGCGAAGGTCGAGGACCCGAATCCAGCCCCCGCTACTTATTTATCTCCAGTTGAATCAGTTCCTCACGGCTTTAATTTCTTTTCAGCACTTTTATTTAGATAGCCGATTATCGTAGAAAGCAGTGATGGACCTGGAAATTTGTAATAACGATTATCACCGGACCCATTTATCAAAAAATAAGTGCCATTTGTCGAAAAGCCAATAACAAATTTAAATAACTAAATTTAAATAACCTATAAAACATCATGTGAATCAGATAATGTGTCGAGGCCTTGGGCCAAAATATCGATGCAATTGCTACCCGACCCAGACTCAATGAGAATCTTTTTAATTTATCTTACCCTAGTGATCTTGAGTACTTCCTGTGCTTACAAGAGGCTGGAAGTGGTCGAGGTTGAATCCATGCATGTGGATGTGTTTAGCGCGGAAAAAGTGCAAATAACGGCGTCATTGGTCTTGAGTAATCCGAATAATTTTAAGGTCACAATCAGGCAATCTGATCTAGATTTGTACGTGAACGGAGTAAAAGTAGCAACAGCTACCATAAAAAAGAGGATTGAATTACCCGAAAATACTGAAATGGTGCATGACCTCATAATCGATTCATCGCTTGAGAACGTAGGTGGTGGCGTATTGAGTTCGCTGTTCAGCGTAATCTCACGAGGAGTGATAAAAATTGGAATTAAGGGATCCGTCAAAGCTTCCGCTTTTAATATGACAGAATGGGTTCCGGTAGACATAGAGGAGGATGTGAAAGTGGATGTAGGAGACTTTTTCAATTTTTAAGCCAGGGCTAAATCTGTTGTAAATTTTTAGTTCATACCTATCTTGTGCCAGACAGATACGCCACCACCAACAGGGTGATGCGAACATCATGAATTTTGGTGTGAATGTAAAAGGGGTCGGTGACAAACGATAGCCCTTCCAATCTGACACCGACTCTTATTCGATTCCTTTTCGTTCAATATTTTTGCTAGCGGGACGTGTAACCATCATCGGGTAAAAATGTTAAAATTTGTAGAAACTTGCCCGAATAATGATCGACATCAGTAATCCGGCTTATCTCCAACTATCCATTTATATCGACCTTCGCTGTTCCATCGCAGTAAAGTACAAAAAAGCACTATAATTACCACGATACAGCGACAGATAAAGCCTTGTATTGATTGAGTTGCCTGTAGTACTATGCGC
>Ga0209987_10000652_pt1 | contig 18387 bp, 16 predicted proteins | sample N074metaG_FD_182134 | JGI IMG/M metagenome (GOLD analysis project Ga0209987, IMG submission 182134) | Deep subsurface microbial communities from Kermadec Trench to uncover new lineages of life (NeLLi) - N074 metaG (SPAdes) (version 2) | ecosystem: Environmental > Aquatic > Marine > Ocean trench... | reverse complement strand
GGCTTTCCCGAATATGCTGGCCGTTTTACTGCTGGCTCCCAAGGTGATGGCAGCGACCCGAGACTACTTTTCCCGACACAATCCTGGTTAGCCTCTCTACTGAACCTATACACAATCCTGGCTAGAAACCCACTGTGGGCCTGTGATAAAGTCATAAATGAGGAACGCTTGTTCCAATCTGGCGTAAGGTAGAGCGAGAACAATGATGAGATCAGAGAACAATGACCTGAAACATATAAGATTTGGTTGGAGGTTTGGATGGCCAATATGAAGCAGTTCTTTACATCTAAAAAGGGTATTACTTTCCTGGCGCTTTTGACGACTCTGCTACTGGGGATCACCATCGGGACGCTGGTTTCTGACCGGGTGCTGAGCGCTGAAGAGGACAGGGAACCGGTGGCTCTCCTGAAAGTTCAAGCTGAGGGATCACCGTTGGTGCTGGATGCGAAGGCATCCATAGCGGAAGGATTTTCCCGTGTTGCCAAGACAGTGAATCCTGCCGTTGTCAACATCAGCACCACCGCGGTGATTCGCACCAGTGCTCCGGCTGAGAGAGGATCTCCGGATGACCTGCGAGACTTTTTTGGAGACGATTTCTGGCAGCGTTTTTTCGGGCCCATGGCTCCTCAGGAGAGGAAAATGACCAGTCTGGGCTCCGGAGTGATCGTAGACAGTAGTGGATATGTTCTCACCAATTACCACGTGGTAGCCACCACGGGGAACCGGCAGGGTGTCCGGAAAATTGCCGACAAAATCACGGTGACACTGTCCAGCGGAGAGACTTACCTGGCCCGCATCGTGGGTGGAGATCCTGAGTCGGATCTTGGTGTCCTACGGATCGATACGCCTGAACCCTTGCCCTTCGCCAAGGTGGGGGATACCTCCAAAATGGAAGTGGGCGATTGGGTACTAGCCATTGGCAACCCTTTCGGCGTCGGTCAAACCGTCACCTCGGGGATCGTTTCAGCCACGGGCCGCGTGCTTCCCAACTCTACGATCTTTGGAGACTACATCCAGACCGACGCGGCCATCAATCCAGGGAACAGTGGCGGCCCGCTGGTCAATATGCGCGGCGAGGTGATCGGGATCAACACCTTGATTCTCACCCGAAGCGGTGGATCTCAGGGGGTGGGCTTCTCCATTCCCTCCTCAGTCTTTATCAATTCCTACAACCAGATCGTGACCAAAGGAAAAATTGAGCGAGGCTGGCTGGGTGTTTCCATGAACACCTATCCATTGACCCCGGAATTGACCGAATTCTTTGGCTTTGCCGGGGATGATCCCGAGGGAGTGAAGGACGGAGACGGAGTTCTCATCACCCAGCTCATTGACGAAAAGGGCGATCCTGCTGAAACCGGCCCCGCCTACCTGGCCGGCATCCGTGCCGAAGACGTGATTGTCAGGTTTGGAGACCGGGAGATAGAAAGTCTTAACGATCTGCGGGTGGCCGTGGCCTATACTCCTCCCGGGGAAAAAGTTCCCGTAGCCGTGGTTCGCAAGGGTGAGGTCCTTCATCTAACCGTAACCTTGGCGGAAAGAACGTATGACCAGCGTGAACAAGCCGAAAATGAAGGGCTTTCTTTCGAGCAGCGAAGAAAAGAGGAACGAGAGAAAGAGATCGGTCTGGAATTCGAAACACTCACCGCACAGGATGCAGAAAGACTGAATCTGGGAGACGAAAGAGGAGTCCTGATCCGTGAGGTAGCTCCCGGAAGCTTGGCCGATGAAAGCGGATTAGCCCCTAGTCAGGTCATCACGCATGTGAATGGCGTGGCCGTGACCACCGCCCAAAATCTCTACGATACGATCAACGCCATGAGTTCCGATTCGGGTATTGTACTGCGTGTTATTTGGCGAAGCCCGCAGGAACGGAGACTCAATATCGCTTATACTTCATTCAAGAAGCCTTAGGAGCCCCAACCTTTTCGAACCCAAGCCGGGGCAGCTCCCGTAAAAAGTTTAAGCTGCCCCACGAGCTTCAATACAATAAGAAGCCTATGGCTAAGGCCAAAGCTTACAAGAATCTGATTGCCGGTGAATGGGTTCAATCCTCTTCCGGGAACACCTTTGACAATCACAATCCTGCTGACCGCCGTGAGCTGGTTGGATCCTTTCAAGAATCCACATCAGAGGACGTCGAGAGGGCAGTAGCAGCCGCCTGTGAGGCCTACTCCCACTGGAGGCTAACCCCTGCTCCCAAACGAGGTGAAATCCTTTTCCGACTAGGGGAGATCTTGACTCATCGCAAAGAGGAAATCGCTTGCGACATGACACGGGAGATGGGCAAGATCTTGCTGGAGACACGAGGAGACGTTCAAGAGGCCATCGACATGGCCTATTGGATGGCCGGAGAAGGTCGGCGGATGTACGGTCACACCACACCCTCAGAACTGCGTGATAAATTCAACATGAGTGTGCGCATGCCTGTCGGCGTCTGCGGAATCATCTCGCCCTGGAACTTCCCCATCGCCATTCCAAGCTGGAAGATGCTTCCGGCCTTAGTGTGTGGAAATACTTGCGTGTTCAAACCGGCTTCCGATGCCGCCCTAACTGCCGTGCATCTCATGGAAGCGTTCGAGGAGGCAGGTTTACCCAAAGGAGTTGCTAATCTGGTCACCGGAAGCGGATCTCAAGCCGGAAGCGCAGTGGTTGAACACAAGGATGTGAGGGTTGTTTCCTTCACCGGATCCACCTCTACGGGAAGAATTGTCGCACAGACGTGTGCTCGTGACTTCAAGAAGTGCAACCTGGAAATGGGCGGAAAGAACGCCATCCTGGTGATGGAGGATGCCAACCTGGAGCTGGCCGTCGATGGTGCGCTTTGGGGCGGGTTTGGCACCAGCGGACAACGATGCACGGCCTCGAGCCGGGTGATCGTTCACAAAAATGTGTACCAGAAATTCGTTTCCAGCTTAGTTGAGCGTACCCGGAAACTGCGTGTTGGGAACGGACTGGATCCTGAAATCGAAATGGGCCCGGTAGTGAGCGAAAAGCAGAAAGAATCGATCCTTCAATGGCTGGCCATAGGCCAGAAGGAAGGTGCCCGACTTCTTTGCGGTGGAAAGGCTCTCGAAGGCGGAAGCTATCAACACGGCCATTTTATTGAGCCCACGATATTCGGGGATGTGGATCCTCACATGCAAATCGCCCAGGAAGAGATCTTCGGTCCGGTAGTCTCGGTCATTCCGTGCTCAACCTTCCAAGAGGCGATTGAGATCGGAAACAGTGTCCGATATGGACTTTCCGCCGCCATTTATACCCAGGATATAAACCAGGCATTTGTAGCGATAAGAGAGCTGAACACAGGTATTGTATACGTCAATGCTCCTACGACTGGAGCGGAAATCCACCTGCCCTTTGGGGGGACCAAGGAAACCGGAAATGGTCACCGAGAGGCTGCAGAAGCGGCTTTGGATGTTTTCTCTGAGTGGAAAGCCGTTTACCTGGACTTCAGTGGACATCTGCAGCGAGCGCAGATCGATTAGCCCGCTTTTCTCATGCCAGGTCATCGCGAAGCGGCGAAAGGACCGGTCTGAGTGCGTTGCGGCACGCCGGAGCATTGCGCCGATGCAGTAGACCCGGTGTGAGCAACGCGGGCTTAAGGGTTCGTTGCCTCAATACGGCGCGAGGATCAATGAATATCGGCCTTCCCAAGGAAGTCAAAGACAATGAATTTCGAGTGGGATTAGTCCCTGCCAGTGTTCATGCCCTGGCCGGGGACGGCCATACCGTATTTGTTGAGAAGGGTGCCGGACTGGGCTCGGGATTCTCCGATGAAGAATACACAGCGACCGGAGCCAAGCTTGTCGACACGGCAGACGAAGTATTTGTGCGCAGCGACATGGTGGTCAAGGTCAAGGAGCCCACCCAGGAAGAGTACCCCAGACTTCGAGAGGGACAGATTCTATCCAGTTACCTGCACCTGGCTCCGAATCCAGAGCTGACCCGGGCTCTGTTGGACTGCAAGGCGATCGGCGTGGCTTACGAAACCATCACAGACCGGCAGGGAGGCTTGCCCTTGCTGGCACCGATGAGTGAAGTCGCGGGTCGAATGTCGATCACAGTAGGGTCCTTCTACCTTCAGAAGACGACAGGAGGACGTGGTGTTCTTTTGGGTGGGGTGCCTGGAGTCCGTCCCGCTTTTGTTTTGATCATCGGGGGAGGTACCGTTGGAATTAACGCAGCCAAAATGGCACGCGGCTTGGGAGCTCGGGTTTGCATCCTGGATCTGGATGTGGATCGGCTGCGGTTCATTGACGATCTCTTTCTCGGCCAGGTCAACACGGTTGTCTCCAGTACCTATAGCATTGCCCAATTGATCAAAGAGGCCGATCTTGTCATTGGGTCGGTGCTCATCCCCGGAGCCAGTGCCCCCAAGCTCATTACGCGCACCATGATTTCCTCAATGCAACCGGGATCGGTGATCGTTGACGTGGCGGTGGACCAGGGGGGGTGTTGTGAAACCACCCGCCCCACGACCCACAGCGACCCCGTCTACACGGTTGATGGAGTCGTGCACTACTGCGTCACCAACATGCCAGGCGCCATGCCACGAACCTCCACCTTTGCGTTAACCAATGCAACGGTGCCCTACATTCGTAAGATCGCCAGCTTGGGAATGAAGGAGGCGATTCGAGAGAATCCCCTTTTAAAGGATGGCGTGAACGTCTACAAAGGTCAGGTGACCTATGAGCCTGTAGCCACTTCTCACGATTTACCCTATCATAACCTCGATGAGCTCTTGTGACAGCTGGGTCTACATTGTTGACCGTCCCAGGTCTGGCCTCGAGAACATGAGGATCGATCGAGAACTTCTTGATTGGGCGGAGAAGTGCTCGGATAAAATCACCGTGGTTCGATTCTATCGGTGGACGGTTCCCACCATTTCTCTTGGGAAACACCAAAAGGTTGAGAAGGCCATCAATCCGATCTATTGCCAGCGCACAGCCATTCCGATCGTCCACAGGCCGACCGGTGGCCGTGCCGTTTTTCACGACCAGGAGCTCACCTATTCATTGGTCTCCAACCATGCCAAGTACTTTCCGTTGGAGAGCGTGAAGGACACCTATCGAGCGATCGCCACAGCACTGAGGGCTGGTTTACAAAACCTGGGCATCTTCGCCCAACTCGCCAACGCGATTCGAGAATCGCCACCACTTGCACCATCCAACGGGGGGAAGAACCCTTGTTTCATGACTCCTTCTCGTCATGAACTGCTGTGGGGTGGTTACAAGTTAGCGGGAAGCGCTCAAAGAAGATTGAGAAGAAGCTTTCTTCAGCAAGGTTGCTTTCCGCTGCAGGTCGACTATCCCAGAATGGCTGTAGCCCTGGGTGTCCAGGAAAAGGTGCTCAGGAATACCCTTCTCTCCGTGTCCCGGGCCAGTGGCCAACAGGTGGCATTTGAAACCCTTTGTACATCACTCAAGGAAGGATTTGAGAAGACTTTCCGAGTCCAATTGAGAGTACCCGGTCCGGATGAAGCCAAGCCGTTGTTTTCCAATATGCGATGGTAGCCCGGGTTATATATAGATTCTTGTTACGAAGCGACGTAGGGGCGAGCCGGTGGCTCGCCCGAACATTTAGCCCGGCAAGACCGAAGCCACACGGGTAAAGAATGTGCCCCTCAGTCGGTTCGGATCAGCCACCGGCTGATCCCTACGGGTACCTTGAGAAGGCCGGCGTGCTGCACCGCCCGTTTGCGGGTCGCGCAGTTGGCGCTGCAGGCCGGATGATTTCGGTGCCGCAGTAGAAAATTTATGTATAATCCGGGCTGAATCCGTCTTATTTGACGGTTATACTATAAACTCTACAGATGGTCACACAAGGATCTACAGTTCAACTGAACGAGCGGGCTCAGGATGTTCTCAAGACATTAATCCGGGAGTTCGTAGTCGATGGCAAACCGGTTGGTTCTGGTCGCCTGGCCAAGAGCTACTGGGAAAAACTGAGTTCAGCCACCATCCGCAATGTCATGGCTGATTTGGAAAAAGTGGGTTTTCTCACCCAACCCCATACTTCGGCGGGAAGAGTTCCCACGACCAAGGGTTATCGCTTTTATGTGGACTCTCTCTCGGATACCCGACAGCTAACGGCTCGGGAAGTAGTGCGTATTAAACAGAGTTTGGAGCAAGAAACGGATCCCGGGGAATTGATGAGCAAGACTTCTCAGGTTCTTTCCACCTTATCGAACAATGTGGGATTCGTGTTGGCCCCGCCGATCTCCCGTGCTGCGATGAAACACATTAAATTCATCAGGATTGCCAAAAAACGCATCCTGGTAGTATTGGTGACCGGATCAGGATTCGTTCAACATCGACTCATTCAGACCGATCAAGAGTTTTCGCAAAGGGAGCTGAATCAGGCGGGTCGCTATCTTGTAGCCCATTTTGAGGGAAAGACTCTGCTCGAAATTCGATTGGAGTTGCTTCGTCTCATGTTGGAAGAAAAATCTCTTTACGATCAGATGTTGAAGAATGTGACCTTGCTTGGCGCTGCTACCTTCGTGCAGTACGAAGGTGAAGAGGATGAGGAATCCGAAGTCTACTTAGGAAGTACGGCCGGCATGATACGAAAGCCGGAGCTTGCCGACATCAACAAAATGACGGTTCTCTTCGAAACCTTCGAAGAAAAGAGTCGCCTGGTCAAGATCGTCACCGAATGTCTCAAGACAAACTCTTCCGGCCCAACAGTAAGAATCGGTCTTGAGAAGCACATCCCGGGAATGCGCGATTGGGCACTGATCACCTCCCCCTATCTTTGTGATCAGAAGGCCATCGGCAGCCTGGGCATTCTGGGTCCCTCGCGCATGGAATATGACAAGGCAATCAGCCTGGTGGACTATGTGGCTAAACTCTTCGGCAAACTACTGAACAGCGACTGATCCACTTCCACTCACCGCAAGAGTATTCGAGAACATTATGGGGAAAAAGAAAGGAAGTCTGGAGGAACAAGATAGCGCCCCGGACAATGAGATCCATCCAGGTGCTGAAGAAAGAGAGCCTGAGAGTCCGCAACCGGACTCCTCTCTAGAAACCATTGAGATCCTGCGCAAGGAGAAAGAGGAGCACCTCGATTTACTCCTCCGTAAACAAGCCGAGTTTGAAAACTATCGCAAACGAGTCGCAAAAGAGAAAGAGCAGTTGCGTCTCACCGCACAGGCCAGTGTCCTTGAGGAATTGTTACCCGTCCTGGACGCCCTCGAGAAAGGGCTCCACAGCTTACCGGAAGCCCCCGGTGATCCCGAGCTGGAAGCCTACCGTGAGGGCTACGAGTTGATGTTCAAGGAGGTTCAGGCCGTGCTCCGGAAGTTCGCTGTGATTGAAATACCCGGGGTGGGAGCGCCTTTTGATCCGAACGTCCATGAAGCGGTGGTCCGAGAGGTCACCACCGGGTACAAAGAGGGTGAAATTCTGGATGAATATCGCAAGGGCTACAAACTCAAGGACCGACTATTACGCCCTTCCCAGGTTAAGGTTGCTGTTCACCCGGCCGAACAACCGGCCGTGGCCCAAGAGAAAGGCCACGGAGAGGAAGAATAAGCAAGCCACCGCCAGCTTGTCGGCACCCCAGAGCGATCTTATGATTTCTCTAGTGTCTCTAACCGGGCTTCTGCATGATCCCGGCTAGGTCGTACCTCAGGAGAGTGCTTTGCAGAAAAGAGACTACTACGAAATACTCGGGGTCAGAAAAGACTCCAGTGAGCAGGAAATCAAGAGCGCCTATCGGAAGTTGGCCATCCAGCATCATCCCGATAAGAATGCCGGGGACAAGGAGGCGGAGGAAAAGTTCAAAGAGGGAGCCGAAGCGTACAGCGTATTGAGTAACCCTGATCAAAGGGCTCGATACGATCGCTTTGGGCATGCTGGCGTCAATTCATCGGCTGGAGGATTTCAAGGATTCGATCCCGATGTATTCTCCGATTTCAGTGATATCCTGGGTGATTTTTTCGGTTTCGGGGATGTCTTCGGGGGTTCCCGGAGACAGCCGAACCAACCAAGGCGGGGAGCAGATCTTCGATACGATCTTGAGATCAATTTTATGGAAGCTGTGGCGGGCGTGAAGACGAAAATCAAGATTCCCCGCCAGGAAACTTGCACATCCTGTCGCGGTACAGGAGCAGATCCTAAAGAGGGTTTGAGCACCTGCACCGCCTGCCAAGGGCAGGGGAGCGTTCGATATCAACAAGGCTTTTTCACCATTCGCAGAACCTGCTCCACCTGCCAAGGACAAGGGCAGTTGATCAAAAAGGCCTGTTCCCAGTGCAGGGGACAGGGACAAGTGAGAAAAGAAAAGGTACTTGAGATCAAGATTCCCGCCGGAGTGGACCAGGACTCTCGCTTGAGAATTATGGGGGAAGGTGAGGGGGGACCGAAGGGCGGTCCCTCGGGAGATCTTTATGTGGTTCTGTCCGTCGAAGAGCATCCCTTCTTTCAGCGCCAGGACGACAACATTTACTGCGAGATACCGATCAGTTTCTCCCAGGCAGCTCTGGGCGGAGAGACGACCGTGCCCACCCTGGAAAAGCCCCAAAAGATCAAGATTCCAGCAGGAACCCAGTCCGATACGGTCTTCCGCTTAAAGGGCCGCGGGATTGTCAGCTTAAACGGGTACGGCAAAGGGGATCAGTTGGTACGAGTCAAGGTCGCCACTCCAAAAAAATTGACCAAGGAACAAAAGGAACTCTTCGAACAGTTAACAGCAATTTCAGGAGATGCTGAAGAATCCAGTAGTCTCTTTGAGAAAGTTAAAGAGATCCTAACTTAATTCTTCAGAATGAGTTGGGAGATTCGTCCCCATGAAATACCTGCCCTTACTTCTCTTGATTTTCCAACCTGCCCTGCTTTTTTCTCAACAGCGCCCTCTCATCACTGAGCGGGCGGAGACGGTCAAGAAGAATATTCTCCTGTTCGATATCGGCATGGAGTTCCTTCAAGATGCCGTTTTCGCCTTTTCCGGACTGGAAGGAGATCTGACTCGAATCGGGGTAGTGGGAGTGCGTTTTGGGGCGGCGGACAACGTTGAAATCCAGATTCTGGGAACCATCCAGAACATCTTGAGCATTAAGAATCGCTATGACGCTCCCAACACGCCGAATCTCGACTTTTCGGGGAATTCAACGAGCGACTTTGGAGACTTTACCATGGCCACTAAAGTACTCCTCAAAGAAGAAGGCAACGGATGGCCAGCCCTGGGAACTCGTTTCGGCTTTCAGATGCCCAATGCTTCGAACCAAAATGGTTTGAGTAATGATGAAACCAACTTCTTCAGCAGTTTCCTCCTTCAAAAACAGTTCGGGCGGCTCCAGTTCTTCACGGAATTGGGTCTGGTCGTTTTGGGAGATCCGGTAAGCCCTGGAGCTCAGGACGATCTGTTTACTTACGGCTTTGCCTTGATGCACTCACTCAATGACCAGATCAATCTGGTGGTCGACGCCTATGGCCGAGTGGGGGCGGGAGGGATAGGTACCGAAGAGCAGACTCGGTTGCGGTTGGGGACTCAGATCAAGGCAGCTGGACTCTATTGGGATGTGGCCCTCTTGCTGGGATTTCGCCACACCGACCCTTCCTCAGGCCTGATAGTGGGTGTGTCGAAAGCATTCCAGCTGCCCTTCTTCGGGAATTGAAGCCCGCGCTCCTCACACGCGATCGTAGCGAGGCGGTGGAGATAGCTGCTGTGGATACAAGGCGCACGACCCGCGAGCGGGTGCCCCGGAGCCCCCGCAAACGTACTGTACGGTACGTTGAGGAGGGCGACCGAGTGCAACGCAGTAGACGCGGCTCAGATCCGCCGCCGCAGTAGATTGAGTGTGAGGAACGCGGGCTAACTACAGCCTGATGTGCTTCCACAGACACCGCACACGTAGCAGTTGCCGTTGCGCTGCATGAGGTTCCCACAAATGAGGCAGGTGTGGGATTCCCGGTTACTTTCCTGCAGCAGCCGCTCGGTAGGGCTGCTGCTCTTGGGCCGACTAGCCTGGTCGGAGAAGCTCACCTGCACACCGTCCTGAATGCTTCCATTCGGTTTCACGTTGTGGATGCCCAAAGCCTCCTGAACCTCAGGACTGAGGAACTGGGTTGCCATATAACGGACCATATAGTCGGGGATGGAAGTGGTAAAAGGGATCTGAGGATTGTCGGTATGTCCAGCCGGCTCAAAGCTCATATGAGCGAACATTCGGACGTAGTCCTCCAGTGGCACGCCACGTTGCAGACCCATCGAGATGGCGATTGCCCAAGCCATGCCCATCCCTTGAAGGGTGGAGCCTTGTTTGGCAAAATTGAGGAAGACTTCACCCAACTCCTTGTCCTCCGGGTACAGACCCATGGTCAAAAAACCCTTGAAGCCCTTGATCCGAAACTCGTGCTGCAGGGCGGGATGGTCCTTGGGCATGTTCCGCTGTTGGGGTCCGCTAACGGGTTGGCTTTTCTCCTTGTTGGAAAGCGGCTGCACCATTTTACATCCGTCCCGATAGACGGACACTGATTTCATCCCGTGCTTCCAGCCTTGAATATACGCCTCCAGGATCTCTTCCACCGAGGACTCGTTGGGAAGATTGATGGTTTTCGAGATCGCTCCGGAGAGAAAAGGCTGTACCACTCCGCACATCTTGATGTGGCCGAGATAATCGATGGATCGACTTCCATTCACCGGCCGGTCCGCGCAGTCAAAGACAGCCAAGTGGTCCTCTTTGAGATGGGGTGCGCCCTCGATCGTTTCGTTCTTCTTGATATACCTCAAGATGTCGTCGATATCCCCTTGCGGATAACCCATTCTCCTGAGGGCTCGAGGAATCATGTTGTTCACGATCTTCAGGTTTCCTCCTCCTACCAGAGTTTTGACCTTCACCAGTGAAAAGTCGGGCTCGACACCTGTCGTGTCGCAGTCCATCATGAAGGCAATCGTCCCGGTGGGAGCCAGGAGTGTGACCTGGGCGTTTCGGAATCCATGCTCGGAGCCCTTGACAATGGCCTGATCCCACACCTCCATGGCGGCGTGCAGAATATCCATGGGAACTAAGGCCGAGTCGATGTCCGAGAGAGCTTCCCGGTGCTTATGCATGACGCGCATGGTGGGAACCCGATTCTTATCAAATCCTGCAAAGGCGCCCGCCTGCTCGGCAATTTCGGCACTGGTCAAGTAGGCCTGGCCCGTCATGAGAGCTGTAATGGCGGCTGAGAGACTGCGGGCCCGATTACTGTCGTAGGGAAGTCCGCAGGCCATCAAGAGGGCTCCTAAATTCGCATATCCGAGTCCCAGGGTCCGGTAGTCGTGGCTGACCTTGGTGATTTCCGGAGTCGGATAGGAGGAGTTATCCACAATGATCTCTTGAGCCAGAATCATGATTTCAACGGCTCGGCGAAAGGCCTGGATATCGAATTGACCGTCTTCCTTCAGGAACTTCACCAAATTGAGAGAGGATAGATTGCAGGCTGAGTTGTCCAGGAAGACGTATTCTGAGCAGGGATTGCAGGCATTAATGGGCCCACTATTGGGACAGGTGTGCCAATCATTCAGGGTAGTGGAAAACTGGAACCCAGGATCACCACAAATCCATGCCGCTTCCGCGATCCACTCCATCATTTCGCGCGCTTTGTAAGTCTCAACCACCTCACCGGTAGTGACCTTACGAGTTGTCCATTCCCCGTCATTGACAACAGCTTCCATGAACTCGTCGGTCACGCTGACGCTATTATTGGCGTTTTGAAACTGAACGCTTCGATAGGCTTCTCCATCAATGGTGTCATCGTACCCGAGCTGGATCAGTTTGTGAGCCTTTTGTTCCTCCAGAGCCTTGCACCAGATATATTCCCGAATATCCGGATGATCTGCGTTGAGAATGACCATTTTTGCGGCGCGCCGAGTGGCACCGCCCGACTTAATAGCCCCCGCAAAGCTGTCATACCCTCTCATAAAAGAAACCGGTCCTGAAGCGATCCCCCCTACGGCCAAAGGCTCAAGTGAAGAACGAATCTTCGACAAATTGATACCGGATCCGGAACCACCTTTGAAAATCGTGGCCTCGATTTTGGCCAGGTTCATGATGGAGTCCATAGTGTCTTCAACACTATTGATAAAGCAGGCCGAACATTGAGGTTTCGGCTTGATGCCCATATTAAACTGTACCGGACTGTTGAAAGCGGCCATTTGATGCAGCAGCAAATAGGACAATTCATGATTAAAAGTTTGAGCATCCTCTTTGGAGGCGAAGTACTTCATCTCCTGTCCCCAGGTCGTCAGGCTATCCACAATACGCCCAATCAACTGCTTGACACTGTGTTCCCGCTTGGTACTTCCCAGATGCCCGCGGAAATATTTACTGGCTACGATGTCGGTTGCTCTTTGAGACCAAAACTCAGGGAATTCCAAATCCTCCTGCCGAAAAGCGACCTTACCTGTCGTGAAATCCTTGATTTCAGCGGTCCGACTTTCCCACCGGATTTCATCAAAGGGGTGCTTTCCTGTTTGGGAAAAGTAAGGTTGAATGTGGAGACCCGTCGACACTTCCGCTTTTCCAGCCGCCTTTTTCATGTTCGTTCTTCCCTTCCAAGGATAGGTTTTAACTTATGGAGCGGAGCCTATTCTAAATCCCCACCCTGACTATCCAGCTGGACCTTGAATCCCACTCCGGATAACCCCTTCCAATCCCGGGATATGGAGCTTTCAGTGCCCTGATTATACTCCATATGGGGTTGGCCCGGATCATAGGTGGGATCGGGCGAATGGGGCCTGCCGGGGCAGGTCCAGGAGCGAGGAGGAGGCGATGCAGGGACATCGGTGACGAAAGGTGACCAAGAGAGGAACCGCAACCCCATTCCTAACAAAAGGTTACGATCTCACCTAGGACTCGGATAGGCACTAAGCAGGTGAGTGAGTTTTTCCCTGGAAAGTCCTCGGACTTCAACCGTCTTGTTGCGAGAAGACCGTCCTCGGCTCAGCGAGAGATTCTTGGCAGGTACATTCAGAGTGCTGGCCAAAAACTCCAGAAGGTGTCGATTGGCACGATTTCTCTGGGCTGGGGCGGTTCAGCCCTCCATTGTAGGAACCGACGATTTGGTCGTTGCTCGCTCCTGGCTGGATGCGGACGGAAAGCAGGAGCATTCCAGCTTTTTCACGGATCTTGACTTCATCCTCGTTCACCCGCAGGTCTCACAACCGACCTACTGAGGAGACAGATCTGGGCCCAAAGATGGAAGTTCCGATGCGCAGTACGGTCGCCCCTTCTTCGATGGCGATCCGGTAGTCATGACTCATTCCCATGGACAGCTCTTTCAAGGGTTGTTGGCGACTTCTGTTGATCTCGGCCAACAAGTCGGCCATCTGCCGAAAATAGGGGCGCGAGCCTTCCGCCTCTTCCTGGTAGGGAGGTATGGCCATCAGGCCCTGCAACTGGAGCCCAGGCATCGAATCCACCTGCTCCACCATACCCGGTATATCTTGAGGAAGGAGGCCGTGTTTTTGAGGTTCTACTCCAAGTTTCACTTCAACAAACACGCGTAAGATCTTCCCCATCTCCTCGGCACATGCATTGAGCCGATGGACGATCTTGGGCCGATCCAGGGTTTGGATCACATCGAAAAGTTGAGCCGCACGCCTGACCTTGTTGGACTGAAGGGGCCCGATCAAGTGCCACTCCAGGCCACTGAGGTCGACGGAGGGAATCTTTTCTTCGGCTTCCTGAATGCGGTTTTCCCCAAACAATGTCTGTCCCCATTGGTGGGCCTGTTTGACGCAATCTGCAGAGAAGGTTTTGGAAACCGCCAGAAGGCGAATTTCCGCAGGATCGCGGCCGCAACCCAGGGAGATGGATTCGATTTCCCCGCTCAGCCGCTCAAGATTGGAGGCGATATCAACCACGAGCGTTAGTATATCTTACCTGTGGTAGGATGATGCACTCAGCAATGCCTGGAAAGTTCATCACATTGGAAGGGATTGAAGGCTCGGGTAAGAGCGTACAATTGCATCTGCTGGAAGAGGAGCTGAAAAAGCGCAAAGTTCATTTCCTGATCACACAACAACCCGGAGGGACGCCCTTTGGCAAGGAGGTTCGTCAAATTCTTTTGCAACGAGAGGGTTCCCAACGCGAACCCACGGCCGAATTGCTGCTCTACCTGGCCGATCGCTATCAGCACCTCAAGGAAGTCATCGAGCCCAGCCTGACCCAGGGCCTTCATGTTCTTTGCGACCGTTATCATGACGCCACCCTGGCCTATCAAGGGCATGCGCGCGGCCTCGGTTTCCCAATGGTCGATCAATTGGCCAAAATTCTGGCACTACGCATTCCCGATCTGACCCTGGTTCTGGACCTGGAGGTGGAAGTTGGCCTCAAGCGGGCGAGAGAGAGGAATCAGAAAGAAAACATCGAGACTTGGGGACGGTTCGAGGCCGAGGACCTGGACTTTCATCGCAGGGTAAGAGCAGGCTATCAGTTATTGGTCCAAAGGGAGCCCGATCGAGTCCTGCTGGTGGACGCTTCGGGCACTCCAGAGGAGGTATTTAAGAAACTTTTGGGGCTTCTTGAGGAGAGGGGAATCATCGATTAGCGCATTACCGTGATACTGAGAGACTTTGTTGGTAATCAGCAAATGGTCGAGATCCTGCGTCGAGGCCAGCTTCCCCAGGCCAGCCTTTTCACGGGCCCTGAGGGTGTAGGAAAGAAGACGCTGGCCTTGAGCCTGGCAGCCATGGCCAATTGCAAAGGAGACACAGAGGACGAACTGTGTGGAACCTGTTCTTCCTGCGTCAAAGAATCCGCCGGCCATCATCCGGACATCTGGCTTTTCCAGCCCCACAAGAATGTCATTCACATTGGAAAGGATAGCAGGGACCCAAACACGATGCGGGAGCTCAATCGGGAAGTCCAATTCCGACCCTTCGAAGGGCGTCTTCGGTTTTTTATCATCGATCAGGCGGAAACCATGACCGAAGAAGCCGCCAATTGTATTCTGAAAACACTTGAGGAGCCTCCGGAGACCTCTCGGATTATCCTGATTACTTCCTTCCCTCACCGCTTGCTCCCGACCATTCGATCCCGCTGCCAAGCGTTCCCATTCCACCCCTTGGGTCGGGAAGAAGTCCTACGCTACTTGGAGGATCATCTGACCGAGGACCATCCGGAGATGAGGGCTTCCTTGGCCGAAGGAAGCATCGCGGTAGCCCTAAGGCTAGATCTTGAAGAGACGCTCGGGCAAAGAGACCGGATGCTGGAATTGTTGACCTCCTGGTGTGGGCAGGAGTCCTTCGAAGCCCTATACAAGCAATGTGAACAACTCCCCCTGCGAAGTGAACTCAAAACGCGCGAGGGGGTTCGGCGCTATTTGAATCTCCTCCAACGAATCGGTGAGGATCTTTATTTCCTGCAGGTGGACACTCCCCAACGGGTCGTCAATCAGGATCGACTGGACGATTTGCAAAAACTCTCAGAAGGTATAGAGTTGAATTGGGTTAGAGATTTTCTCTACCATGTGGATCGAGCCAGATGGGACATCGACCATTACGTGAATCCGCTGATGTGTTTCGAGACCCTTTGGCTCATGAGTTCAAGGGAAACTAACAATGTTGGAAATCGTCACCGTCAAGTTTGAGACCAATAAGTCCACGGCCAAGCTTTTGGCCCGTGACGTCGAGTTGCGGGTTGGCGATCGCTGCATCGTCAGCACGAAACGGGGAGTGGAGTTGGGTCTTGTCATCCATGGCCAGAGGGCTGAGAAAATCGATCTGGGCGCCTCTAAAGTGAATAAGGCCTTACGGAAAGCCACCGAACGGGATCTTTATCTTCACGAGAAGAAAAAAGATCAGGAGGCTCATGCCTACCAACTCTGCAAAAAATTGATCCGAGCCGATAAGCTCCCCATGAAGCTCTCCCGGGTTGAGTATATCTTCGACGGCAGCCGGGTGATTTTTTATTTCACGGCAACGCGACGTGTCGATTTTCGCGGGCTGGTTAAAAATTTAGCTGGTCGCCTGCGTGCCCGAATTGAAATGCGGCAGATCGGGGCCCGTGACGAAGCCAAGTTAATTGGCGGAATGGGGTGTTGCGGTTTGGGTGAGAACTGCTCTGCCCGGTTCTTGAAGGAATTGAAATCCGTCAGTATTCGAGCTGCCAAGGCCCAGGGTCTGACGGTAAACCCTGGGCGCCTGTCCGGGATGTGTGGCCGATTGAAGTGTTGTTTGAACTATGAGGTCGGTGCTACCGGTGGCTGCGGATCTGGAGCCTGTGCATAGTGTCTCGCTCCATAAATACGATGGCCTTTGTAGCGAGCGGAAGTACTTAACCTGTTTCTTTGGCCTTTTCTTTCAGTTTGATACCCCACTCAGTAAAGCGCTTGACTTCCTTTGAGGAGTCACTGCTCTGGACAAATTGCTCGCACACTTTCACCGCCTCTGCAAAGGCATTTTGTTTCTCCAAGACTCCAATCAGTTTTTCGTAGGCTTTTACCCATTGGGGATTGTACTGGATCGCTTCCCGGTAACGCTCTGCAGCTGCCGTGTAATTGTGCCGTTTGTAGTAAAAATCACCGATCTCTACGTGTTCTTTGGCCTTTTGAGGGTCCTGTTCAGGAGGGCCTTCTTCGACTTCATCGATTTTTTCAGCCGTAGGATCTACTCGAATCAGTACCGGTTTCTTCCCGGATCGACCTTCCTGCCCGAACAGGGGAAACCCAAGAATCAGGAGCAAAAGAGGAATAAGATAGACGAAAAGTCTCATCCTTTGCAGATCAGTCTATTTGACTTTTTACCTCTTGTCAAAAGCTGAGGAGGATGCTAGGCTATGCCGTAGTAAGCTTTCTGAAGCATCTGAACCTTTACCAATTGTCCGTTGAGCGTTGAGGAAGAGGCGCTTTCTGTTGAGGTAGATAATCATGGTTAACCGGAAGTTAATACGTCCGTCGCTGTCCGACCTGAAGGAGCAACCCCCTTCAAAGTATCTCGAGGGTCAAAGAAAAAAGGTTCCTCCGGAAACGACCAATGCCGAGCAATACTACTATTTGAAGCAGATGTCGAACAAAACTCCGATGGTCGTCCAGCTCGTTGACGGCGAGGAAATCTTCGGCATGATTGAATGGTACGACAAACATTGCATCAAGTTGAATCGTGAAACAATGCCGAACTTGCTGATCCCTAAGCACGTCATCAAATACATCTTCAAAGAAAGCGAACTCAAGGAAGTGGGCGCAAAGGGCCTATTCGAGAGTGAGGGTGAGATGGAATGAACTTGGCTGAACCCGTGAAAGGGTTTCCTGTCGTTTTCTCGACAGGGGATCCCCATGGGATCGGCCCGGAAGTCATCCTGAAAGCACTTTCACAATTCCCCACCATCCATCCCATCATTTTTGGAGATCCTCACTACCTCGAAGAGCTGAGGCAAGATCTGGGGCTGTCCTACGATTTGGATCAGGTCGAGGTCATTGCATCGGGTCATTACGACTATCCTCCTGCATGGGGCACATTGGAGAAGAAAGCCGGCCGATTTGCCCTGCAATGCCTGGAATCTGCCGTTGAGTACTGCCGGGAAAGCCGTTTACCACTGCTGGTCACCGGACCAATCAACAAGAAGGCAACTCATCTTTGCGGGTCGACCCGACCTGGCCAAACCGAGTTAGTGGCCTCTTTTTTCCCCACGGCAAATCCGGTCATGGCCTTTTTCTCAGAGCGCCTGCGGGTCCTCCTCATCACCGTTCATATTCCTTTACGGGAAGTTCCCTTAGCCCTGCACCACGATGAACTTGTCAGCAAGACAGAGGTTTTTATTGAAGCCCTCCACCACATCGACATCTCTCAGCCGCGACTGGCTCTTTGTGGCCTGAACCCTCACGCTTCTGAAGAAGGTTCCTTTGGTGATGAGGAGAAAACCATTCTCGAGCCTGCTGTTCACACACTGAACCAAAAGTATGGCCCTGAGACGGTCTCTGGCCCTTTCCCTGCAGATACTATTTTTCGCAGGGCTCTTGAAAACGAGTTTGATGGTGTCATCGCCTTATACCACGACCAGGGATTGATCCCCCTGAAGCTGGTGGCATTCGAATCTGCCGTGAACGTGACCCTGGGCCTTCCTCTGGTCCGGACTTCCCCAGATCATGGAACCGCCTTTGACATCGCCGGACAGGGTATTGCCGATTCCCGAAGCATGGTACAGGCTATTGAATGGGGAATCCGACTGGCGAGAATTTAGCCGAGAGGAATTTTTGGGGGAATTTTGGGACAGGCCCCGAATTCGGAGAATTCTTGGGCCTGTCCCAAAAACTCCTGTCCCCAAATTCCGGCTAAATTCTCGCCAGGACGTGTTCATAGGCTCGTTGGCAAGCCTGAACATTGAAGCCTACAAGAGCCTCGCTCGAGAGCTGAAAGGCTTCTTCCAGAGCCTGGTAGAACTTCGGCAGTTCCTTGACT
>Ga0209987_10000650_pt1 | contig 18401 bp, 15 predicted proteins | sample N074metaG_FD_182134 | JGI IMG/M metagenome (GOLD analysis project Ga0209987, IMG submission 182134) | Deep subsurface microbial communities from Kermadec Trench to uncover new lineages of life (NeLLi) - N074 metaG (SPAdes) (version 2) | ecosystem: Environmental > Aquatic > Marine > Ocean trench... | reverse complement strand
AGGGTTATCAATTGTTTTATCTGCGCAAACACCGCTTTTTGTTCGGTCTGCTTTTGTTTTTGCTGATTTAATTCACGGTCACGTTCCACTCTTTTCGCCTGCGCTTGCTGGGCTGCGGTAGGTTTCTCGCGCACAGCCCTGGCGCTGGTATTGCGTGCGGCTTTGGACTGTTTTTGGCGATCTTTTTTGGCCTTATTGGCTCCCTTTTTATCAACCAGGCCGGCCTTGAGTAGTTGTTCCTGTAGAGATGCCATGAATTAATTGTTTTTGCTACAAACCAGTAGAATAGTAAACTGCTGTTTGATAATCCAGATCTTATATCACTATCGTCTTAGCTGTTTCCGGGACAAGAAGGACATTCGTGGTGTGTATACTGCTAATCGGCAGGGGAATCGAATTATTAATTACCAGGCTTCTATCGAGATCAAAATATGACTTCATTGCGGGCATTATCAAAAGCGCTAGAAACGACTGAGATCACCTCCTGCGAATTGATTGACGATGCCCTGGCGCGTGCGAGAAAATCGGATTCAGTCTTTATACAGCTGAATGAAGGGCTGTCGAGTCTGGCGAAATCAATCGACAGGGCGAGAGAGAAGCATGAACCGGTACCCGCATTGGCCGGAATTCCGATTACGCTGAAAGATTTATTCAATGTTCGCAATGAGCGAACGCTGGCGGGCTCGGTGGTTCGCAAGAGTCTTGCCCGTCCCGAAGCCGAAGACGCCGAAGTGATTGCACCGTTACGCGATGCCGGGTTGTTGTTTCTGGGGCGAACCAATATGAGCGAGTTTGCATTCTCGGGCATCGGTGTAAACCCGCACTATGGTACACCCTTATCGATCTGGGACAGGCAAACCGGCAGGCTGCCCGGTGGGTCGTCATCGGGTAGCGCGGTCAGTGTGGCAGAGGGAATCGTGGTTGCGTCACTCGGCTCGGACACAGCCGGTTCGTGTCGGGTCCCTGCCGCGTTTAACGGCCTTGTCGGGGTAAAACCAAGTTACGGTCGAATGTCTTTAGAGGGCATATACCCGTTGTCGCCGACCTCCGATGCACCCGGGCCGATAGCCACCGACGTAGATAGCTGCTATATCCTCGACCAGTTGATGTCTGGCAAGTGGTCCGCTACCGATTCGCTGCCGGACCTGTCGGTTCGTGAACCGCGGTCACTCAAAATTGTCGTACCGGAGGCCGGGGTTTTAGACGATCTGGATAGCGAGGTTCGCTCGGCATTCGATCTGGCGCTGGATTGTTTGAGGGAAGCTGGCGCGCAACTAAGAATCGAAAAAATGCCGGTGATCGATGCGAGTATCGAATTGTTCTATAGCAAGGCGATAGTGCTCTACGAGGCCTATCAGCATCACCAGGCAATGCTTGAACAATATGGCGATGCATACGATCCATTCGTGAGCCAACGCATACTCGCTGGTAAGATGATAAGCGATGATGAGCAACAGGATCGATACCGCGCCAAGGCCGAAGTGGTCGAAATGTTTAGTCAACATTTCAGGCGACTCGATGCAGACGCGTTGTTATATCCGACGACACCCTGTGTTCCACCTGCGATTTCCGAAACCGACGATCCAGATAATGCCAGGCGGATTAATCTGCGATGTTTGCGCAACACCGTAACAGTCAATTATTTTGACGGGTGCTCGATCAGCCTGCCCTGCCACCGAAACGGGGAGGCGCCGGTTGGTCTGATGGTATCGTCGATCAATGGAAACGATGATAAGCTGTATTCGGTTGCTGCAACAATCGAGCAAATTCTGAAACCGCATACCAGTTAGTTGGATGAAAAATCCCGATAGCCTCGAAGATCAAAGTTTAATAATCGATCGGTAACAGGCAGTTTTTTGATACTCTCTCAAAGGCGCAGAGCAGGCAAAGGGTTGTTGATATTATCTGCTAGGAAATTAACTGTAGCGATGAATATGCACGGCAATTTCGACGATAAATTTTCCATTCACGTTTTTCCTTTACGTGCCTGCACCTTTGCGAGAAACAAGGTTGCGATAGCTTTCCACGGTTTCCTGAAGCGTTAAAAACATGACCACACGGGCAAAACTGCGCCGCATTGCGCTCAACCAGCAGGGGCTGTTAAAAACCGATTCTTTCGGCCGCGGTAAGGCGGCGACGCTGCGTGCGATCGAACATCTCGGTTACGTGCAAATCGATACGATCTCGGTGGTCGAGCGTGCTCACCACCATGTCTTGTGGTCACGTGTTTCCAACTACCAGCCGAAATTTCTCGACCAGCTGGTCAGGCAGCGCAATCTGTTTGAATACTGGTATCATGCCGCGTCATGGTTGCCGATGCGCGATTTTCGCTTCGCTTTACCGCGCATGACCCAAACCAACGGTGAAAGAAACTGGTTTAAAAGCAGCGAGAGGAAATTAATCAGTCATATCCTGAAACGAGTTCGCGAGGAAGGCCCGTTGCGGGCGCGGGATTTCGAAGATACGCGCAAGGGAAAGAAGCTATGGTGGGACTGGAAACCCGCCAAGCAAGCGCTCGAGCAGTTATTTATGCAGGGTGAACTGATGGTCAGCGGCCGAGCGGGTTTTCAAAAAGTGTATGATCTGCGCGAGCGGGTATTGCCGGACTGGGTTGATACGCGACAGCCGGCGATGTCCGAATACGCCAGTTACCTGGTCGATACCACTTTACGCGCGCACGGCTTCGCAACCCTCAAATCGATTTGTTATTTACGCAAAGGGCAGGCATTGCGCGAAGCGGTTCGGGAGCAATTGCAACTACGATTAGATACCGGATCGATAACCACGATTGCTCTGAATGATAACAGCCTGGTTTATGCAGACGCCGGGCTTCTCGAAACCCGGGCACCTCGCAGCAACGCGGTTGTGCGAATCTTATCGCCATTTGACAACGCGGTTATCCAGCGCGAACGCGGGCGTGAGCTGTTTGATTTCGACTACCAGATCGAGTGTTACCTGCCGCAACCGAAACGCCAGTTCGGTTATTACTGCTTGCCGGTTTTATATCGCGACCGGTTCGTTGGGCGGGTCGATTGTAAGGCGCATCGCTCCGAGAAACGACTGGAAATAAAGGCCCTGCATATTGAACACGAAGTTGACGACGAATTTGCCGAAGCTTTTAATCACTCGGTACTAGCATTTGCGCTATTCAACGGCTGTCATGAAATCACGAATCTTGACGCCATCAGGGTATCCGCAAGCGCCCGATGAAATTTGTGTCCTCGCCAAACCAGATGGATTGCCTCCCATCATCGAAATACATATGACGAATGGAACCTCCGGCGTTGGGTACATCGATGACGGTGTCGAACGCCTGTTTGGCGATATCGAATTCGACCAGCCGGTTGGGGCTACCACCCTCGGCAAGCCAGATATGTTCGCGATGATCCATTGCCATGCCGTAAGGTCTCGACCCTGATCCACCCGGTAGCTGCCATTCCTGAAACGACTTAGAACCGGGATCATAGCGTCCTAGCATCCCGCGGCTATAGTCGCCATACCAGATTACGCCATCGCTGCTGATTTCAAGTCGGCGCGGTCGGCTTTTCGCATGCGGCAGTTCGACAAGCTCGATTGCCAGCGTTTCGGCATCGACCCTGGCCAGCTTGTGGGTGCCAAATAATACCACCCAGGGCTGACCGTTGGAGTCCACCTTGATGCCATAGGGTCGGGACCCGGAGTCGGGGAGGGCGATCAGGTCGACTTTGCCGGTACCCATGTTCAGTCGGCCGATCAGGTTGCTCCACTGTGCGGTGAACCAGATATTGCCCTTGCGATCGAATGCCAGCGTGTGGGGATCGCGCGCTGTCGAGTCTGGCATCGGATATTTGGTAACTTCACCACTTTTTGGATCGAGCCGGCCGATGTAGGGTCGTGTATTCGCGGCAAACCAGATCTGGTCATGCTCGTCTATGATCAGGTTGTGCGGGCCGGCACCATCGGCAAGCGGGTATTTTTTAAATTCCCCCGATCCTGGCTCGAGGTAAGCCAGGTATCCACCTGCCTGGCCGCAAAACCAGACCCGTCCTAGCGAATCGACGAACGGATCACGGGGTCGGCTATTTCCGTAGGGTACTAACCATTCGCTTATTTCAACGCCACTTGCGGGGCCTGCCGGGATGGCCAGACAGCTAGCCAGAAACAGGATCGTAATCGCGACAGGTCGCATAGACTTCCCCTCCGACCGCTGTGACATGAATATCAAAAGATAAGTGTTGTGGTGACCAGTGAGATCGCCGTCCCCGAAAAGACTAGTAACTATTGCTGTCCCAGGGCCTCTATAGCCGACATGAATGGCAACACAGCCGCCTTGTCTGTTTCCGGGACATCTGCATAAATGTCCATCATTTGCATCGATGACTGCATCATCTGCCGCATGGTATCTTTCTGTTCGTCGGTCATGTTGCTTTTTTCGATCTGCTCCAGGGCCTGCTGCATCTGCTCATCCATCTGAGGCAACCCGGTCTTCATGCTGTTCGCAGCGAACGCTCGCATGATCCGATCCGCAGTTGTTCCCCATTTGTCCAGGTCGGAGAACCCATGTCGCTTGATAACCCCAAGCATCTCGTTGTAGGCCTGCTGGCCCTGCATCTGGGCGATCGCCGTGGAGAACGGGTTGGCAGCTCCTGCCATGGATCCGCCCGAGGAAATGTCAAGATTCACTATCTTTTCAGCACCGTACTTCTTGCTAATTTCCTGAAGATCCCGAACCGAATCGATATAACCCTCAATATTTTGCGGTGTCAGTAGCTCCGCGCTCTGCGCAGAAGTAGAAACAGTAAATATTAAAGATGTTACAAGGATAATAATTACACGAGGTATATTCATGCCCTAATTTCTCCCGCGGTCGGTTAGCCCGTTTATATCGGCCTGTATGCGCACATTCCGCCAATCCACCGATCATAACACGCACCGTTGCAACTATCTCGGAGCATAAAAAGGGCCCGTAAAAGGGTTCCGTAAAAGGGGTCGGTGACAAATAATTATCATTCTCATCTGTCACCGACCCCTTATTCTGTAAGCGTCCGTTATCGGCTAAGTTGACGCCAGAATTAGCAAGGGTGGTCGATTATCCACCAGAATGCCCGCTGGCTCCAATCGCTCGATCAACCTGTCCCACAGCGAGTCCGTTTCGCTGGAGAAGATCGCATCTGTGTCGGCTGTCACCACATGCCAGCTGCCACGCAAGAGTTCGAAATCGAGCTGACCGGCCGCCCAACTGGAATGACCGATGTAAAAACGCAGCTCGCTATCGGGTTTTTTCGCCGCAAGTACCTCGTCGATTACTCGTCGATCCGAGCTGATATAGACATCATCGGCGATATGCGTCATTCCCTCCACCACCGATTCGCTTCGCACTAACATGAGTATCATTGGCAGTCCAACCGGTCCTCCATAGTACAGCGCATGTGCTGTTGCCAGCTTATCTTCGATGTCGGGTACCGCTTCGGACAGGCTGACATCACTTGACCGGTTCACGATCAAACCCAGTGTGCCGTCCTCACCATGCTCTACCAGGTAGACAACGGATTGTCCAAAATGTGAGCCGTCGAGCGCCCGCTTGGCCACCAAAAACATGCCGGGACCCGGTTTTCCGGTAATCGTATCGGGTAAGCCGGGGGTAATGGACGTTGGCACAACCGACCCACCAGCAACTGATTCGCCCGCTGGTGCAACTCCCAGGGTGGCACAGATTGCAATCAAAATTCGAATTCGCCACATATTTTTTAATTGTAACTACTCTGAACAGATGTTCCATCCTCGCGTGGATCAGAAACGGTTCTGCTGCCTACACTTTGCATTTTTCTATTGGCGAGGCGCCGTCGGCTTTTGGCCGTTTGGAGAAGTTCTGGTTCGCCAATTAAACGGCAGCTAACGGGAAACCTGCCGTTCAGATTCAGCCTGGTTAATTCCGCTAAGTGCCTTAAGCAGACCTCCGAAACATGAACGTGAGCGGCGACCTTCGGCCAGGAACGGACCCCCAGTAAGAAAACAAGATCAATCTACCCTGCGCCTTTTGGTGCAATAAAATTTCACCGTCCTTTTCCACATCATCTGACCAAAACGCCTCCCGCTGTGAGACGCGTCAGAAAATCAACGGATGATCCATTGTAATGGGTAAAACTTCCCCCTACGTAGACATCACCGCTGCCGTCGGTTGCCAGTGCGATACTACGTGGAGTCGAGGTATACCCTGATCCGGTAACAAAACCTGTGTCGATCGAGCCGTCGTTGTTTAAGCGTCGGATGACACCGTTGTCCTTGGTATCGGCATAAATGTCGCCACTACCATCTATTGCCACGGTTATGACTGAAATATTAGGTTCAAACTCGTCCCCGGCAACAAAGTCCATGTCGAGCGACCCGTCGCTGTTTAGGCGGACGATACTTTTGGTAGCCGTACCGTTGTAGTCGCTGAAAGTTCCTCCTACGTAAACATCACCACTACCATCGGTTGCCGCCGCGACGGCAAAGACGCTTTGGTTGCCGCTAAACCCAGAGGGACCGGTGTCGAAGTCTGCATCTATCGACCCGTCATCATTTAAGCGGGCAAAATTAGGGCTAGAATTGCCCCTGACATAAATGTCACCACTGCCATCGGTTGCCAGGGAAATATCATGCTGGCCCCACCCAGAACCGGTGATGAATCCCGCGTCGAGAGATCCGTCATCATTTAAACGAATCAGTCCACTGCCGACAACTGTACCGTTGTAACTCGTAGAATAACTCCCGACATAAACGTCACCGCTACCATCCGTTGCAGGGGCAACAATTCTAACACCAATATCAAAACCTATGCCGGTGACGAAAAACGTGTCCAGTGTTCCATCGAGGTTTAAGCGGGCAATACCACCGACAGCGGTACCGTTGTAACTCGTAAAATAACCCCCTACGTAGACATCACCGCTACCATCCGTTGCCGGGGCAATAAATAGAACTTCACCGTTAAACCCTGTGCCGGTGATAAAACCTGTGTCGAGCGAGCCGTCATTGTTTAAGCGGGCAATCCGATTTGCCGTGAAATTTTTATAGGTCGTAAAAGTACCTCCGACATAGACATCGTCGCTACTGTCCAATGCTACGGCAATAGAATTCACTCGTTTCTCGATTGGGGGTGGAGGTGGAGGTGGGGGTGGAGGACAATTAAAAGGGAATTTATCAGGGTCGTCAGAACACAAATCAAAATTATGGACGCTGCCAACAATACCGAGAACGCCTAGCCCGTAAATGCTGGTTAAAAGTAACCGGCGAAGCGATTTGATGCTAAAGATGTTCATCGCCGTATCCTGTTGAGAAATAAGAAAGTATGGCTAAAGCTGCTAGCCCGCCGGTGACAGTGGCAATAATATCCCGTGGATCAAACACACCACTGTTCCAGTAAGGCCCGATAATCTCCCAGATCGATACGAATATGGTATCTACTAGCCATGAAGCCAGGGGTATTGCAATAATTGGATGTTGTGAAATTTCTAAAAGCAGTGCTAATCCTAACCAATTTAAACAGTGCAGCTTTGCGCTAGCTCGACTTGACGCGAGGGTGCCAACAAATAAGCCGATCGCGAATGTATATAATAAGGATGGCGCGCTTCCAAATAGCGCAGTCTGTTCTGCCAGTAAGGGATCTGTCGCCTGAAACGGTGATAAGAGTTCCGGTGGATAGATACGTGCCAGGCAATACACCGCGACAGCTGCGAGCAACGCCGTACCTGCTATTCCAAATCTCAAAAACTTTGTCCCTATGCAATTCATAGATAGTCCGAATATTTGCTGTTGGTAATAATCAATGGTTGACCATTACCAATCAGAAATCCCTATATCACCTGGTATTTAAATAGTTAATACTAGAAATATGCTTCGATATAGATGGGATTTCATCCTGTTACTCATTCGCTAACTCCGTAATATCTCTTGGTAACCATAATCTAAAAGTATCGTCTAGCAACTCATTTTGAAGAAGTATCCAAATACGATACCAGTGGTCTATGTAATAGTTACTTTATTCATAGTGGGTATAAATTTTTTCTAAGAATACATTAGCTCCAGTGAGTGCCGGGGTAGCAGTTTCTTGTTGTTATGTAGGAATTAACCTACTTCTGCTAACCTGTCGCTTCTATTGCAGGCTCAATGACCGGTTAGTGCCGAAAGCCGAAGTTAATCTATCGATCTTGAACGTCGGCTAACGGGAAAGCTGCCGTTCAGGACTGGGGGATCAAGGACGGCTAAGTGCCCAGAGCAGACCCTGGCGAATCAATCTGAGATGGTAGGCAAAGCAATGCTTAACTTCGCTATTATCTTGTACCGCTGCTTCTATATTAAAATAGCAGATGTGTCTCTTTCTCAATATTGTCAGGTTTCGTTTATGCTTTGACGCCGCGCACTAGCAGGCTAAACTGGAAAAGCAACCGGTAGGATAGTGTTTCTTAGGAAATTGGTTAAATGGTTCCATAGGGGCTGCGACGAGGTACACTAAGACGCTACAAATAATGAATATAGATCGATCAAAAAGATACGGGATAGTCAAAGGTTATCACGAACACACCAAACACTATCCCCATCGTTACGCTCAGTCTTTGGGATACATGGATTGGGATAACCAGCCAATACCTTTTCGAGAATTCGAAGGCGCACCCCAGATTAAACTGTCTCTGATCCAAATGGACCGGGATCTCCCTTATTCAGCACTTTACGAATGCAATGAGGGCTCGCCAGATTCAATTTCAATAGACTCCGTTGCCATTATGTTGGAACTTAGCATGGGACTTTCGGCCTGGAAGAAATACAAGACTTCCGAATGGGCGTTAAGGATAAATCCTTCCAGCGGAAATCTGCACCCGACGGAATGCTATTTGGTGTTACCTGATATTCCTCACCAGCCGGCTTGCGTGACTCACTACAACCCTTACCTACACATTCTGGAGGAGAGGGCTCGTCTTAACCGAAGCCAGGCGGAATGGCTTAACAATTGTGAAGGTTTCGGAATAATATTGACTAGCGTTACCTGGCGGGAAGCCTGGAAGTATGGCGAGCGGGCTTTTCGATATTGCCACCACGATCTGGGCCATGCTCTGGGGGCGCTTCGTTTTGCCTGCAACCTGAACGGCTGGAAGATGGTGTTAATGCCAAATATATCTGAAAAGACTCTGAACCGATTCCTGGGTTTTGATAAATTAAAATACGTGGATGGTGAGGTGGAGCATGCCGATTGCCTTTGTTGGATTGACGGCAATCACGACGATCCGGAGGAAATATCGAAATGGATTAGCTCCCGGAAAGATATTGAATATGAACACCACCCAAATCGTCTTAGCCTGGAGCATGTGGACTGGGAAATCATCGACATGGTCCAGAATGCAAGCCAAATATACGATACTGTTTATCCTGAAATCTCTAACAAATCGAAACCTACTCGCAATAATCTCACTTCATCGTTCACAGCTGAAGGTATTATCAGAAGGAGGCGAAGCGCACAAAATTATGACCAGCAGGCCAGCCGAACGGATCTGCCCGCCTTCATCCATGCCCTGAAGAAAACCCTACCGGTGGAAGGTTGTCCTTTTGATGTGTTTCCTTATGAGGCTCAGGTTCATCTCGCCATATTTGTTCATGCAGTGGTGGGCCTTGAGTCAGGCCTATATATGTTGGTTCGAAATTCCAAGCATTTTGAATTGTTGAAAAATCTTACACATTCGAGTTTTGACTGGCATCAAGTAAATGAAGAGTTACCTTTTTATATTCTTCAAACGGGCGATTTCAGGGCCAGGGCGCAATCAATTAGTTGCACACAAGCCATTGCCGGTGAAAGCGCTTATTCTCTAGGCATGCTTGCTCACTTTGATTCTGTTTTAATGGATGACCCCTCCATGTATCCTAGGCTCTTCTGGGAAACAGGACTGGTGGGTCAGGTGCTCTACCTGGAGGCAGAGGCTCAAGATCTGCGAGCCACTGGCATCGGCTGTTTCTTTGATGATGAGATGCATAGAATACTCGGGCTAGAGGGTAGCGAATGGCAAAGTCTTTACCACTTCACTGTGGGCAAGCATGTGGACGATATTCGACTGGAAACCAAACCTCCATATTTTCACCTGGAACAATGAAAGTATTTGTTCAGTGGTATAACCACGACCATCGCCACAGCCGAATTAAGTTTGTTACCCCACAGCAACGCCACACCGGTGAAGATATTAAATTACTGAAAAACGACAGAGGTTATACAGCAAGAATGAAAATGTATCCTGCACGCTGGTCAACAACAACGAGAAATTGGCAACATGAGCCTATCGTCGAATTAAACCCAAAGCATTATAAAGAAAGAAATATAGCATGAACAATCCGGGCGACAACTTCGTTGACAAACACCGCTTCCGACCCGAAGCGGACTTCTAGTGCTGGCGATATTCGGAAATCCGCACGGAGCTATGTGACGGACAACCTATCAAACACATTTGAGTATCACACCAAGGAATAGGAATTTGCTTCGCACCAGGGTACTCAGTTCAACTACCATCAAGCCCACTATTCCTTTAACAAAAATTCTTTCAGCATCTTCTCAATTCCCTGAACGACATAGACCATTTTTTCATAATCGACCTTATCCGGTGTATCTTCCGAAGTGTGATAGTACGGATAGCGGAACGGTGCAGTATCCGTGATCATGATCGCAGGATAGCCCTGCTTCCAGAAGGACCAATGATCCGACCAGTTGATCCCAGGAATAATGGCAGGTGCGGCAATCCCCTCCGACGGAAAGCTGGCATGCGCACGAAAGGATCGAAGGGATTGGGTCACCAGACCACGTGATTTGAGATTTCCGACAAACGCGATAAAGTTACCTGTCCTTGGATAAAAGAGATTGAAGAGCAGTGGATACCGCTGGCTGCCGGGTTCGTCACTAAAATATCCAATAGTTTCCAGCGAATACATGGCGATAATATTTTCCTTTTTGCTGGCCACATGTTTTGCATACACGTAGCTCCCCATACTCCCGCGCATGAAATGTGGCGGCTCTTCATTGACAAAGGCAACAAACCGGACAGAGCGCAGAAGTTCTGCACCCTTGAATCGATCCGCGAGTTCCAAGACGGCAGCGACACCTGATCCGTTATCGTTTGCGCCCGGCGCGCCGATGACAGCATCATAATGTGCGCCGATCACAATGACCTCATCAGGATAAGTGGTACCTAAGTGTGTCACTTCAATATTGGCAAAGGTATCACCGGAGATCTGGTATTCCTGATACTCGACCTGGTAGCCAGAAGATTTAAATTGTCCGGCAATATATTTTTTGGCTGCGGCCAAACCCTGCTTCTCAATATAGTTCCTGCCCGCGGGGTTGCTGCACAGTGCGGTAACATGAGATTCAAACCGTCGTGCCATCTCATGACCGGCATCATCCAGCGTGGGTAATGCCCCTTTGTAAGAATTACCCGGCATATAGATCATGTAGGTAAAAAAAACGATCAGGCCAACAACAAGAGTTAGATAAAGAGCCATCTTGCGCGTCACTGTTATCTCACCGGGATAACAAATAATTCGTGACCATTGTCCTTTGTTGATGACGTTTCAACAAGCGCGGCAGTGGTAAGAATCCTTAGCCGCAACTTTGTCCAAAGATATCCAAGCATTCAGAGGTGGAAAAGCGCAATTAATTAAGGGAGTTCAGTGTCTGAAATTGGCCGTTCTCTGACCCTGGATTAGTGAATCTAAGTATCCGCTGTGTGACGGAAGCCGAAGTTAATCTGGGAATTATGAAGGTCTGCTAACAAGAAAGCTGCCGTTTAGATTTCATCGCTCAAGGGCTACAAATGCCTACAGGAGTCATATAGGATAAAGCCACCTCAAACGAGACGGTTTCTTCTTTGGGCTGTATATAGTGCGTTGGTAAAATAAATTGCAGGGACTGTCTGACTGGACTTGGCAATAAGTAATATCGGGTAGATGCCTCGTATGCTCTAATGGTATTGCAACAGGATCAAGCCTCTATTACCGTCAATGGTAGTTATTGGAAAAGCCAAATATGATACCCGATCAAAATGAGCGACCCCCGCCTGTTCTTGTTAAGCGGGCGGCACGGCTGGCGACCAGCACATTGGCTAATGCTCTAGATGAGGCTGGAATTCACGACAAGGTTCTAAACACTCTAAAAGCAGTCTCCACCGGCATGAAATTCGCAGGTACAGCGATGACCGTACGTGAAATTACTGCGCAATACGGAACTTTCACCTCAGTTGATTTCCGAATCGGGGCGATTATCGATGCAGCCCAGACGGGCGATGTTGTAGTTATCGATATGGCAGGGGCAAAGTGCTCGACCTGGGGTGGTATGGCTTCTCTGGCAGCTAAGGTAAAAGGGATTGAGGGTCTTCTCGTCGATGGCGGGGTTCGGGATCTGGAGGAAATGATCGAGTTCGATTTTCCCGTATTTGCGGCCCATCTGGTGCCGACCACTGGACGCACCCGATTGAAAGTTGAAACAATTAACCAGCCAGTCTGCCTGGATGGTGTCATTGTAGAACCGGGAGACCTGATTGTTGCTGATGGCAGTGGCGTAGTTTGTTTGCCAAAAGACAAAGCACTCGAGCTGGTGTCGCGCGCCGAAGAAATTCAGCGTGATGATGAAGCCGCCATTAATGAAATCAGAAAGGGTTTAAGTTTTTCTGACGCAATGAAAAAATTCACAGGAATATGACGGATACGGTCGTTGACAAGCTCGTCGCCAGGTTTCGAGAACTGGGTGTGGTGCGCATCTTCGGTGTGCCCGGCGGTGGCTCGAGCCTCGATCTTATCGAAGCGGCAGGTCGCGCTGGCATTGATTTTATCCTGTGCCGTACAGAAACTGCCGCCGCCTTGATGGCCGCAGTCGGCGCGGAACTGACAGAAGTACCGGGTGTGGTGTTGACAGGCATTGGGCCAAGTGCAGCGAGTGTTGTCAACGGTGTTGCCTATGCTTCATTGGAACGTGCCCCCTTGATAGTGATTACCGATACCGATGAGAGAGATGGCAGACTATCCCCCCATCAGGTTTTTGACCAACAGGCCATGTTCGCACCGATCACCAAGGCCAGTTTACGCCTTGATGCTGAAAATGCCGGTAGCGACCTCACCGAACTTATGCAATACACGCTAGATGACCCGCGCGGACCCGTACATCTTGATCTCAGTACGCAAAACGCCCGCGCCCAAGTTTGCGGGCTAACGGATTCGCTGGATATATTTCCGCAGCAAAAGTTTGCCGATACGACAATATCCTCGACTGACATAGTAAGCTTGCTTTCAAAAAGCCGTCGGCCCGTCATTATTGTCGGGCTTCAGGCACGTCGGGCTGGCATTTCGGAAAAGTTACATCATCTGGTCGAGCGACTTGGATGCCCGGTTCTTGTCTCCTATAAGGCAAAAGGAGTGATAGCAGAAAATAATCCGCGATTCGTCGGGACTTTCACCGGGGCAACTGCCGAAGGAGATACGCTTTCCCTGGCCGATCTGATTTTGACTCTTGGTCTTGACCCGGTTGAAATGATCCCCTCGCCCTGGACTTATAATGCCCCGGTGTGTGTGGTATTGCAGGGAATGTCCGGCGCCTTCCCATTTACGCCCGAGATTAGTCTGGACGGCAACCTGCTCGATAACATTGATACTCTGGCCAAACATGCCAACGCCTCCGATTGGAGTCTGTCCGAGATTGGCGAATTGCGCGATTGCTTGCGCCAAAAAGTGTCGCTGACAGGGAGTAATCACACTGCGGATAGTGTTATTGATGCGCTTTCAAATCTAGTACCCGTTAACGCCCGATTGACAGTAGATGCGGGAGCGCATATGTTCTCAGCCATGGCGCGATGGCCAGCTATGCAGCCTCACGATGTATTGAAATCTAACGGCCTGTCGACCATGGGCTTTGCGCTTCCAGCAGCCATTGCCTCTTATCTGAGCGACCCGAGTCATCCGGTGATAGCTATCAGCGGTGATGGCGGCATGCTGATGTGTCTGGCCGAACTGTCGACGGCCGCGAGGTTGAATATTCCCGTCACAGTTGTCGTACTAAATGATGCGGCCCTGTCACTAATTGATATCAAGCAACAACAGTTGCATCATCCGCCAAGCGGTGTGAGGTATCCGGCAGTCGATTTTGCGATGGCCGCCCGAGGTCTGGGATGCCAGGCCTGGTCTGTTGGTGCTGACGAGCCAATTGAGGAGGTGTTGTCTTTGGCCTTGTCGACGACTGGGCCGAGTGTGGTCGATGTGACTATCGACCCCAGCGGCTACCGCGATCAGTTGGCAGCGATACGGAGGTAGGATATTTATTAACCGACTTGATTTTACGGCCTGATCTAATACTACTATTCAGCTGCTGTTGAACCACCGTATCTGCCAGGTGGTCTATGTGCTCGATACTCTACATTTGAATTTGATCAACCAATGTGTGGGAGGCAATATAATTGTCCTGGTACCCCAATACTACGCCGAGGCCAAGACCGTTCGCATGAATTATTGCCTTACACCAATTGTATTTCGGCTGCAGTTAACTATTCCTACCATGCGGTTGCTGGAAATCGATATCTGGTCCCTGCGGTACAATCCCGGTCGGATTGATGCTGCGGTGGCTGCCGTAATAGTGGGTCTTGATATGGTCCATGTTGACGGTTGCGGCGACGCCCGGCACCTGGTACAGGTCGCGCGTATAGGCCCACAGATTCGGATAGTCCACCAGACGTTTCCGGTTCGTCTTGAAATGGCCGTAATAAACCGCATCGAATCGCACCAGCGTGGTGAACAGCCGCCAGTCCACCTCGGTGATCCGGTCGCCGACGAGATAACGCTGACCCGCCAGGCGCGTTTCCAGTTCATCCAGGGTGTCGAATAACTGCGTGTAAGCCCGGTCATAAGCTCGCTGGTTGCGGGCGAAGCCGGCACGGTAAACACCATTGTTAATATTGTTGTAAATCGGTTGGTTTATCTCGTCAATTTGCGCGCGTAGCGACTGCGGATAAAAATCCACGTCCACATTTGTGTAGGCATCGAAAGCCGAATTCAGCATACGGATAATTTCCGATGATTCATTGTTGACGATGGTCTCCCGTTGCTTATCCCAGAGTACTGGCACGGTAACCAGGCCTTTGAAATCCGGATCAGCTTTACGGTAAATCTCGTACAGGAAATTTGACTGATACAGTTGATCCTCGGTGGCCCCCGGGTATTCGGCAAAAACCCAGCTTTCCTCCGGCATCAGCGGATGTACCACCGATACTGAAATAACCGCCTGTAAGGCCTTTAACTCACGAAATATGAGCGTGCGATGTGCCCACGGACAGGCGTAAGAGACATACAGATGATAGCGCCCCGCTTCTGCGGCAAAACCCGCTCCTCCACTCGGTCCGGCGTCGCCGTTGGGGGTCACCCAGTTCCTGAAACTCGAATCCGCGCGAATGAATTCACCATCGACAGCTTTTAATCCTGAATTCATGATTTTTTACTCTTTAGAAATTTGTGAATATTAGAAGAATACCCTTGCAGCAGAACACTGGTGCTGCTACATGGTGTGACAATTAGCCGAATAACATTATTCATTTTCGACCTCCGGTAATATGGTTAGATGGCTGGCCACCGTGTTTAAAATGACGCTGGTTTTCTTGCCTGGTGAGCACATTATCTGGGTTCTGAAGTAAGGAATAAACAGCCAAAAATTCAATAATTAGTTGCGAATATCGCAACAATTCGTAACTCTCGAAACATGTATTCTTTCTTTCCTGTGGTCGAAACCGGCAACATCGACCGGACAGTCAGGTGGCTCCGTATAAGCAAAATGGCGAGCGGCGTGTGCTGGAATTCGAGCTGTTGGTACGAGCCTGGACCAATTGATTTCACATCACCTGGAGGGCGGTGTCCCAATAGGGTATCCCTTCAAATTTCCTCACCAAAAAGTCCACCATGGTTCTGACACGTTGAGAGAGATGTCGCGTCCGCGGATAAATCACATGCGAGTCGATAGCAGGTAACGAAAAATCCCTGAATAAAGGCAATAAGGTTCCACTCTCAATCTCCTTATATACGATGAAAGATGGTAAAAAGGTTATACCCTGACCGAGCACCGCGGCATCTCTGAGAAATTCGCCCGCACTCGCCTTGATATATGGATTGAGTTTTACCTTGACTGATTTACCCTGTGCGTCTGTCAGAAGCCAGGTTTCAAAATCTCGCAGCAGCGTATAAACGAGGCATTGATGCTCAGCCAAATCGTAAGGTACTTGGGGTGTTCCCTTACGCTCGAGATACTCCGGACTCGCACAAATAACCCGATGAATCGGTGCGATGCGCCTTGCAATCAAGCTCGAATCGGGAAGATTGGCTATACGGATTGCGAGATCGAAACCCTCCTGTATCAAATCCACCTCGCGGTCATTAAAATCAAGATCGAATTCAACTTGTGGATGTATCTGTATAAACTCGTTGATCGCAGGTCCGATATGCATCAGGCCAAAACTCGAAGGCAGTGCTACCTTGAGACCCCCCTTTAAGGTGCCATGTGCCTGCGACGTCGCAAGCTCGGTTTCCACGATATCGTCGAGTATTCGCACGCATTGCTTATAGTAGGCGCTCCCGGTTTCGGTCAGGTTCAGCTTTCGCGTTGTGCGATGGAAAAGCTCGACACCGAGATGGGCCTCCAATTCCTTCAGGCGTCGGCTCACGGCGGACTTGGCAACATTCAGTTTGTCCGCAGCGGCGCTGATCGTTCCGGCATCGACGACCTTGACGAAGGTTTCCATATTTTCGAAACGACTCATTGGTAACCTCATTTTTTGTTTCGTTTTCGAGAACTAACTTTTGAAATTATTCCTGTTTATCCGCTTTTTAGCAACACATATGATGCGTCTAACAGCAAAGCGATCCAAGCCTTGTTGGCAAATGTAACCAGACAGTCAACTCGATTTAACAGGAGATTTGAAATGAAAACAGTTGATTAAATCCTGGTCCGTTTCTCAAATCGTTAATTTCACGAGGTAATCAAAATGAACTTGAAAAAACAAACAACTGCAATACTCACCGCACTCATGCTTTTCACTATTCCCGGCGTTCAAGCCGATGAACCGGTCTGGGACGCCAACAATGTCGTACTGGTATCTGAAAAACTCGATGACGGCGTGTTCGCTTACTACCCCAGCGATGCCAAAGAGCTGGAAAAGCAGGGTAATCCGGTCGCGACCAGCGGTGGATTTATCGTCGGCGACAAGGGTGTTCTGGTAATCGACACCATGTTGAACCAACGGCTGAATGCCCAGGTTCAGGAACTGGTCAAAAAAGAGACGAATAAACCAATCATCTATGCGGTCAACACCAGTTTTCACGGCGATCACTCTTATGGAAACATGTACCTGCCCGCAAGCACCCGGATTATTCAGCACAGCTTTACCCAGGAATATATAGACCAGCATTTCAAGGCCGATACCGAGTTCATGATCCAGAATTTCGGCACCGGCCGCGGTATCGAGGAAATCCACCCCGTTGATGCCGACATTCTGGTTGCCGAGGGCGGAAAAATTACCATCGGCCTGGGCGGAATATCCGTCGACATTATCGACTTTGGCTTCGCGCAAACCGGTGGAGACCTGTTCGTCTGGGAACCGCAATCCAGGGTATTGTGGACCGGTAATCCGATCATCACGGTCAAGCCCTCGCTGCCCTGGCTGCTCGATGGTCATCTTCTGGAAACGCTCGCATCATTGCAAAGAGTGCACAGCTTTCTGCCTGCCGATGCGGTAATCGTCCCCGGGCATGGTTCGCCGATGAAACGCGCTGATATTCGATGGCATATCGATTACCTCGAAACAGTAAAGCGCCAGGTACAAGCTGCCATAGATGACGGCCTCACGCTGGAGCGAACCGTCGAACGCGTCAAAATGTCTGAGTTTAGTGGCTACGCATTGTTCGACTGGGTACATCCGGGACTCAATGTGCCCGCGGCTTACCGAGACTTGAGCCAGTAATCGCAACGGATAAACGACTGGGGCGAGTTCTTAATCATACGCAGGCAATGTTTGCAGCGTAAATACCTTACATCCTGCCTGCGGACCCACTGCGATACGGTACGTGATCGACCTACCGCGAACGAATGCAAATGTTCGCGCGATTCTTGACGCTATAGCTTCAAAACAAGGGCGCTGGTGTAGTGTCGCCAGCCTGGGAAAGTAAGCTGCTCCCGCACTATTTCGACAGTGTATAAATCACGCCGGGCTGGGGATCGATCAGTTTGGCCCTCAATCCCATCTCCACCATAGCGCTGCCGAGGTCGGCCGGGGAGCGCCCCGGTTTCGACTTGAGCCGGTGGTGTTGGGGAAAAACGGTTTTGAGATTGGAATTATTCTCCGACAGCATTTTCGCCATCAGCGCGACATCCCGCGGGTTCATTCCACTGG
>Ga0209987_10000649_pt1 | contig 18416 bp, 14 predicted proteins | sample N074metaG_FD_182134 | JGI IMG/M metagenome (GOLD analysis project Ga0209987, IMG submission 182134) | Deep subsurface microbial communities from Kermadec Trench to uncover new lineages of life (NeLLi) - N074 metaG (SPAdes) (version 2) | ecosystem: Environmental > Aquatic > Marine > Ocean trench... | reverse complement strand
GCCGCCATGGAACTGCCGTCGCCTGCTACGGGGACCGTTGCCAAACTCGCAGTCGGCACCGGCATGCGGGTGTCCAAGGGCGACCTTATCCTCGTGCTCGAAATCGAAGCCGACGTCTCTGAAGTCGTGGACGAGTTGGGCGCCGACGAGCCGGCCATCGAGGAGCCGGCTGTGGCAGTCGCGCCGGAATCCGTGCCTGGCGACACATTCCTGGTGGTGGTGCCCGACATCGGCGATTTCGCCGAGGCTGAAGTCATCGAGGTGCAGGTGCAGGTCGGCAGCGAACTCGCGCTGGACGATCCGATCATCACACTCGAGACCGACAAGGCGGCCATGGATGTGCCGTCTCCGGTTGCCGGCAGGGTCACGAGTGTCGCCGCGCAGGTGGGCCAGAAAGTCGGCGCCGGTGCACCGATCCTCGAACTCGAGCTGTCTGCGCCGCCGCCTCAGCCTGAAGCGGTTGCTGCGAGTTTGGTCGAGGAGGCGTCGAGCCCGCCGGCGGCGGCAAAGCAAGCCGTGCCGTCACCGCCATCCGCGCTGCCGACCATCGATGAAACCGGATTCGTGAAGGCGCACGCGAGCCCTTCGGTGCGCAAGTTTGCGCGCGAGCTGGGCGTCAATCTTGGGCAAATCGAGGGCACGGGGCAAAAGGGCCGGGCGCTCAAAGAAGACGTCAAGGCGTTCGTCAAGGCGATACTGACGGGGCAGGGCGGTGCTGCTGCCGGCCCCGCGCTGCCGGCCCTGCCGCAGGTTGATTTTGAGAAATTCGGCGAAATCGAAATCAGACCGTTGAGCCGCATTCAGAAAATTTCCGGGCCCCGGCTGCACGCGAGCTGGGTGAACCTGCCGCACGTCACGCAGAACGATGAAGCCGATATTACGGAACTGGAAGAACGCCGGCAGAAGCTCAAGGACACGGCCGCCAAACAGGACGTCCGCCTGACGCCGCTCGCGTTCATCATTAAAGCCTGCGTCATCGCGCTCAAGGAATTTCCGATGTTCAATACGTCGTTGTCCACCGATGGCACGGGCCTCGTGTACAAGAAATATTTTCATATCGGGTTCGCGGCCGACACGCCGAACGGTCTGCTCGTGCCCGTCATCCGCGACGCTGATCTCAAGGACGTCATGAGTATCGCGGCGGAGCTTGGCTCCCTGAGCGAACGGGCACGTAACCGCAAACTGACAGCCGATGAAATGCAGGGCGGCACATTCACTGTATCGAGTCTCGGTGGGATTGGCGGGACGCACTTCACGCCGATCATCAACGCGCCCGAAGTCGCAATTCTCGGCGTCGGCCGGTCGAGCTTCAAGCCCGTTTGGCAGGACGGAAAATTCGTGCCGCGCCTGATCCTGCCGATATCACTTTCCTACGATCACCGGGTTATCGACGGAGCGACCGGTGTGCGCTTCACGACGTTTCTCGCGGGCGTGCTCGCCGATGTCGACCGGCTCCTGCTGGGCAGCTGAGGGGACGCGAGCGTGAGCGACGTACTGGAGGTCAAAGTTCCCGATATCGGCGAGTTCGAGGACATCGAGGTCATCGAGGTGCACGTCAAGGCCGGCGATCAGGTTGCGGCCGAAGATCCGCTCATTACGGTCGAGAGCGACAAGGCGGCTATGGAGGTGCCGTCGCCGGCGGCCGGCACCGTACAGGACGTCGCCGTCGTGCTGGGTGACAAGGTCTCCGAGGGCAGCCTGATCATCAAGCTGGTGGTCGAGGAAGGCATCATCGCCAAGGACGCGGCCGGAGACGACCAGGCTTCGACCGTCAGGCAGCAGGACGGGAGCGCGCAACCGCAAATCGCGGCCGGCGCCTACACCGGCCCGGTCGACGTCGAAACCGGCCTGCTCGTGCTGGGTTCGGGGCCGGGCGGTTACACGGCCGCGTTTCGCGCCGCCGACCTCGGTCTGCAGGTCACGCTGATCGAACGGTATGCCGATATCGGCGGCGTCTGCCTGAACGTCGGCTGTATCCCGTCGAAGGCGCTGTTGCATACCGCCAAGGTCATCGACGAGGCTGACGAGATGGCCGATTGCGGCATTCAGTTTGGCAAACCTGAAATCGATACGGCGCGACTGCTTGACTGGAAGCAGAAGGTCGTCGGCCGGCTCACGGGCGGCCTGACGACGCTCGCGAAGCAGCGCAAGGTGCGGGTCGTTCAGGGCGTCGGCGAATTCGTGTCGCCGCATCACCTGCGTGTCGTCAATGGCGATGTTGCGCAGGTGATTGCATTCGAGCAGTGCATTATCGCGGCCGGTTCGCAGCCGGCCCGGATTCCGGGCTGGCCCGAAGATCCACGCATCGTGGACTCGACGGGCGCGCTCGAGTTGCCCGAGTTGCCGGAGCGCATGCTCGTCATCGGCGGCGGCATCATCGGGCTCGAGTTGGCGACGGTCTATTGCGCCCTCGGCGTCGAAGTTTCCGTCGTCGAGCTCATGGATCAGCTTATTCCGGGTTGCGACCAGGACTTGGTTCGGCCGCTGGCCAAACGCATCGGCAAGCGATACGGACAGATCATGACCGGCACGAAGGTTGTCGAGATGCGGGCCGACGAGGCCGGTATTCATGTCATGTTCGAGGGCAAAAATGCGCCCGACGAACAGATTTACGGGCTCGTGCTCGTCGCGGTCGGGCGCGTGCCGAACGGTGACAAGATCGCCGCGGACGAGGCCGGTGTGGAGGTGGACCAACGCGGTTTTATTCGCGTTGACAAGCAGATGCGCACCAATGTGCCGCATATTTTCGCGATCGGGGATATCGTTGGGGAGCCCATGCTTGCGCACAAGGCGACGCATGAAGGCAAGGTCGCGGCCGAGGTCGCGGCCGGTCACAAGCGCGCGTTCGATGCGCGCGTGATTCCGTCGGTCGCCTATACCGACCCCGAAATTGCCTGGGTCGGGCTGACTGAAAACGAGGCGAAGGCGCAGGGGATCGAGTATGGGAAGGGCACATTCCCGTGGGCCGCGAGTGGCCGCTCCCTGTCACTGAATCGTGACGACGGCATGACCAAGATCCTGTTCGACGCATCGACAAAGCGCGTCATCGGGGCCGGGATCGTCGGCCCGAACGCCGGCGACCTCATCGCCGAGGTCGCCCTCGCCATCGAAATGGGCTGCGATGCCGAGGACATCGGCCTGACCGTGCATCCGCACCCGACGCTGTCCGAGACCATCGCGTTCGCGGCCGAGGCATTCGACGGTACGTTGACGGACCTGTATATCCCGAAGCGAAAGTGATTCTGGTGTCTGATCAGGCGCGCAGGCCTGACGTGTCGCGCAGACCGCTCTCATGCTCCAATGATTCCCGTGCGCGCTCCCTCTGTTGTACGCGCCAGAGTTCGGCATAATGGCCGTCCCGCTCGAGCAGGCCCGCGTGCGTACCCTGCTCGACGATCGTACCGCGATCCAGGACGATGATCTTGTCGGCGTCGACTATCGTGGACAGGCGGTGCGCGATGACGAGGCTCGTGTGTTCCGCGGAAATTTCGCGCAGTGCCGCGAGGATGGATTGTTCCGTTTTACTGTCGAGAGACGAGGTTGCTTCATCGAATACGAGAATCGGTGGTCGCTTTAAAATTGCGCGCGCGATACCCACACGCTGTTTTTCACCACCCGAGAGTTTCAGGCCGCGTTCGCCAACGTTCGTATGCTTGCCTTCGGGCAGTTCGTCGATAAAAGTCTGCAAATGGGCGAGTTTGATCGCAGTATCGACCTCGGCATCGCTCGCTGCGGGCCGGCCATAGTGCACGTTTTCAAAAATACTGTCGTTGAACAACACGGTGTCCTGCGGCACGATGCCGATCGCTTTGCGCAACGACGCTTTCGTCAAGCTGCGGATATCCTGGCCGTCGATGCGGATGCTGCCTGCCGTGACATCGTAGAAGCGGAAAAGCAGTTTGACGAGCGTCGACTTTCCGGCGCCGCTCGCGCCGACGACGGCGACTTTCCGCCCCGGTTCGATGCTGAATTCGACGTCCTCGAGGATGGGCCGGTCGGCCCGGTAACTGAAACTGACGTTCCGAAATTCTAGGCCGCCCGCTTTCAGTCGCAGTGCTTTGGCATCGGGCGCGTCGATGACCATGGGTTGCAGCGCGAGTAATTCGAACATCCGTTCGATATTCGCAAGCGAGCCCTTGACTTCGCGATAGACGAATCCGAGAAACCCGAGCGGCAGGAACAGCTGAATCATGAATTGATTTATAAGGACGAAATCGCCGAGCGTAATGCTGCCGCCCCTGACCTGAAACACGGCGAGACCGATCATGCTGGTTTGGGCGATAGCAATGATGGCGGCCTGACCTCCATTCAGGGTAAACAGAGACAAACGGTTCTTGCGGCGCGCCTGTTCCCAGTTCCCGAGTTCTTTGTCATAGCGCTGGGCCTCGAATTCTTCATTCGTAAAATATTTTACAGTTTCATAGTTGAGCAGACTGTCGACGGCCAGCGTGTTGCTGGCCGAATCCGCGGCGTTGGCTTCCCTGACGAACCGCGTTCGCCAGTCCGTGGCCTTGATGGAGAACGCGCCGTAGATGATCACGGCAATGAGCGTGATGAGCGCAAATTCGATGCCATAGTTGACCATGAGTATGCCGACGACCATCGCGATTTCGAACAGCGTCGGCGCGATATTGAAGACGAAAAAGCGCAGCAGGAAACTGATGCCGGTGATGCCGCGCTCCATGTCGCGCGCAAGTCCGCCCGTGCGTCGGTTCAGATGGAAGTCCAGATCGAGTTCGTGGACATGGCGAAAAACTTCGAGACCCAGGACGCGCATGGCGCTTTCAGTCACGCGGCCGAAAACCGTGTCGCGAAGCTCGCCGAACAGCACGTTCGAGAATCGCGCGAAGCCGTAGGCGAGCACGATCCCGATCAACACGGTCGCGCTGATCATCTCGGTGGTGCCTTGATCCAACGCATCAACGAGATACTTCAGGAAAAACGGAATGACGAGGATGGCGCCTTTGGACAGGACGAGGCACAGGACCGCCAGTGTCACACGGCCCTTATATTGCAGGACATAGGGCCAGAGCCGGTTCAGAACCTGCCAGTTCATCGGAGCGTCGGAGTCGTCAGCGTAGTTACCGTGGCGCATGGTCTCGGGATTTTTCCTTCTTTTTGTACTCGCACAGATCCTCGATTATGCATTCCGGACACAGCGGTTTGCGCGCTTTGCAGCAGTAGCGGCCGTGCAGGATCAGCCAGTGATGCGCATCACGCTTGAACTCGTCCGGCGTGAACTTGAGCAGCTTTTTTTCGACTTCAAGCGGCGTCTTGCCCCGTGCGAGTCCGGTTCGGTTACCGAGCCGGAATATATGCGTGTCCACGGCAATTGTGGATTCGCCGAAGGCGGAATTTAACATAATGTTGGCCGTCTTCCGCCCGACCCCGGGCAGCGCCTCGAGGTCGGCCCGCGTCCGCGGGACTTCGCCACGATGCTGTTCGATCAGGATCCGGCAGGTTTGAATGATGTTTTTCGCCTTGTTGTTATAGAGTCCGATGGTCTTGATATATTTTTTCAGTCCGCTTTCCTTTAGCGCGGCGATTGCCGCCGGCGTGTTCGCGACCCGGTACAATTTCTCCGTGGCCTTGTTGACGCTGATGTCGGTTGCTTGGGCCGACAATATGACGGCGACGAGGAGTTCAAACGGGCTTCGATATTTTAGTTCGGTCCTCGGATTCGGATTCGCGTCCCGTAAACGCCGGTAGATCGTCGCGCGTTGCCCGGCATTCATCTTTGCTGACGCTTCGCGAGGTAATTGCGCAGCGCGATGAACAGAGCCAGGCCGATGAAGGCGCCCGGTGGCAGGACGGCGAGCAGGAAGCCGACCGGTTCGTTCGAGAACCTTAAAGCCAGCGATGCGCTGGCCGGGCCGAACAACATTTCCGCGCCGGCGAACAGGCTGCCTCGGCCGATTATTTCGCGCACACCGCCAAGCAGCACGAGGACGGCTGCGAAGCCGATGCCGTGTGCGAGGCCGTCGACGAGTGCCGCGAGTGGGGGCTGACGTGACGCGAATGCCTCGGCGCGGCCGAGAATTACACAGTTCGTGACGATCAACGGGATGAAAATTCCAAGCGCGAGGTGCAGGTTGAATGCGAACGCCTTGAACAGCAATTCGACAATGGTCACGAAGGTCGCGATCACGAGCACGAATGTTGGCAAGCGCAGGTCATGATGCGTCCACTGGCGCGTTGCGGACACGAGCACATTCGTCGCGCAGATGACGAAGATCGTCGCAATGCCGAGGCCGAGTCCGTTGATGAGCGTATTACTGACCGCCAATAGCGGGCACAGGCCAAGCAGTTGCACGAGCCCCGGATTCTCCTGCCAGAGGCCGCTGCGAAAAATTTCGGTGTAGTCAGGTCTGTCGGACAACTGATTATCCTTGGCTGGTCATCATCGCTCGGGGCCCTCGTCCTGAGCCGCGGCGGGTATTGTGAAAATTTTCTCGCGATTGAGATCGAAATATATTACGGCGTTTCGGACGGCCTTGACCACCGCGCGGCTCGTCACCGTAGCACTCGTGATGTGATCGAAGCGGCCACCGTCGCGGTCCAGGATCCATTCGCGCGCCAGCGGGTTCGTCGCGAGGCTCGACCCGTCGAGGCCCGTAAATGACTCGATCCAGTTCGATTTATCGGCTTCGATTGCGTCCCCCAGGCCCGGGGTTTCGCGGTGTTCAATGACCCGAACGCCTGCGACCTCGCCGCCGGCATCGATGGCGATGAGCAGGCGAATCTCGCCCGAAAACCCATTCGGCGCGACAGCGGTCAGGACCGCAGCAACGGGTTGTTCGCCGTTCCGGGCCCGATAGACGGGCAGGGCTTCGTCGCTGCCGAGCAGCTCGGCGTTGCGCACGTAAATCCGATCGAGATGAGGCTGATTGTCGTATTGATCGCCCGGCAGGACTGCACTCAGTGCGGCGAGCCGCTCGGCGAGTTCGTTGTCTGTTATGCGTTGTCCGGTCAGACGCTCGACCGTCGATAGCAACACCGCTGCGATGAGCGCGAATAGCGTCAGGTAAAAGGCGGCGCGAATGCCGCGGCGAGGGGGCGATGATTCCGGGGTGGGCATCGATCAGTGTCGCGCTTTTGGCGCCCGGCCATACGGCCGGGGACGGGTATAGCGATCGATGAGCGGCGCGGCCATGTTCATGAGCAGCACCGAGAACGCGATGCCGTCAGGGTAAGCGCCCCAGGTCCGGATGATAAAGGCCAAAATGCCGATGCCGGCGCCGTAGATGATCCGGCCCGTAGTGGTTGTCGCGCCCGAGACCGGATCCGTCGCGATGAAAAATGCGCACAGGAGCGTGCCGCCACTGAGCAACTGAAACGCGGGTCCCGGATGAATGGACGAGTCGAGGATATAGGTCAGGCTCGAGACGGCAACCATGGCGCCGATGAGCGAGACCGGTATGTGCCAGCGGATGACCCCTTTGTACAGCAGCCAAAAACCGCCGAGCGCGACGAAACTGTTGATCCATTCCCAGCCCCGCCCGGCGAAGTCACCGAACAACGGATTCGAACGGATCTCGTCGACCGTGCGCATCATGCCGACTCCGGTCTTGACCGCATTGAGCGGCGTTGCGCGCGTGATGGCGTCGATCATCATGCCGTCGGGCAAAGCCCCGGTCAGCACGAATTGCAGGGTCATGAACGCGGTTGGCGCCTGATAGTCGAGGTCGCCGATATTCGGTGCCGTCCATTGGCTCAGCGCCTCGGGAAACGACACGAGCAGCGCGACGTACCCGGCCATGGCCGGATTGAACACGTTGAATCCGAGACCGCCATAGAGATGCTTCGCGACGGCGATTGCAAAAAAGCTGCCCGTCGCCGTGACCCACCAGGGCGTCAGCGCAGGCAGACAAAAGGCGAGCAGAATGGCGGTCACGACAGCGCTGTAGTCGCGCAGGAATAATTCAACCGGGCGGCGCCGAATGAGGAGTGCGCCGGCCTCGGTTATCACCGCGACGATACAGGCAATCAGGCAGTTGATGACGATGCCGATGCCAAAGAACATGGCATAAACGGTGATGGCCGGCACCATGGCGTAGATAACCTGGCGCATCATAGACGCGACGGTTTCCTGCGCGCGCCAATGCGGTGCCGTGCCGGTTACGAAACTCATGTGTCGTCTTGTCTGGATTTGACCCGGGCCATGAGGTCGTCGATTATCCGGGGCTTTGATTCGGCCAGCTCGTCAACCTGATCGCGTAACTCCCGGTCGCGGGCCCGAGCCTCCTGTTCGAGCCTGGCCTGTCGGTTTTCGAAACGCGTCTGCGCGCGGGTGGCCGTTTCCATGGCAAGATGGTGTTCGCGAAAATTGCTTTTGGCCGCAATAAAGCGGGCTGTCATCGGGATATGGCTCGGACAGACGTAGTCGCAGCAGCCGCATTCGATGCATGCGTTCAGGCCGAGTTCGTCGAGCGCTGCCATGTCTTTGCGCTTTGCGGCCGTCAGCAGTTCCTGAGGCAGCAGCTGGGCCGGACAGACCTCGCTACATTCGCTGCACCGTATGCAGGGCATTTCGGGCCTCGGCGGGCTGAGTTCTCCGGGTTCCGCGACGATCAGGCAATTCGTGGCCTTCGTCACCGGCAGGTTGTCATCGGGGAGCAGGAAACCCATCATCGGCCCGCCCATGACGAGTTGCGTGGTTTCGATTCGGTAACCCACCGTCGATTCGATCAGGTCGCCCATGCGCGTGCCGATCCGCGCATCGACGTTACGTGTTGTCTCGATGCCGCCGCCCGCGAGCGTCACGATGCGTGAAATCAGCGGGCGGCCGCGGTCGAAGAGGTCCGCGACGGCCGCGGCTGTCGCGACGTTGTGGCAGACGTAGCCGATATCGCTCGGGTAACCGCCTTCAGGGACCTCTTGTCCCATGATCATCTGGATGAGTTGCCGCTCACCGCCGGCCGGGTATTTGGCTGTCACCACGGCGACGTGGATATCATCGTCGCCGGCGGCCTCAATCGCGTCGTTGAGCGCGACTCGGTCCTCGGGCATTTCGCTTTCGACGGCGATGATGGCGACCGGTGCGCCTAGCGCCCTGAGCATGATACGCGTGCCCCGCAGGACCGTTTCCGCGTTTTCGAGTTCGAGCATTTCGTCGCAGGTGATATACGGCTCGCACTCGGCGCCGTTCAATATCAGGGCGTGGATCCGTTTGTCTGCCCTTAGCTTGGCCGCGGTCGAAAAAAGCGCGCCGCCGAGTCCGACGATGCCGCCTTCGGCGACGAGCTCGCAGATTCTTTCGGGCTCGAGTTGCAGCGGGTCGCCGAGGTCTTGATAACCCGGGTACCGTTCGTCCCGGCCGTCGCCGTGGATCACGACGCATGTTTCGGCGATCGGTGAGGGTCCGGGGACGGGCCGTTCCTCTATCGCGATGATTTCCCCGGAAATCGAGGCATGCACCGTCGGGCCAGCCCAGGATTCGGCCTGCGCCACTGCTTGAGCGATAGGCTCACCGGTGAGGACACGCTGGCCGGGATGCACGATCGCATTTGCGGTCATGTCGAGACACTGCTGAATCGGAATGACGACCTGATCGGGAATCGGTGCGGTCAGGATCGGTAGCCGCGTCGATTCGGTTTTTCGTGGCGGCGGTCTGATACCCCAGGGTGGTCGTGGCGGCTGCGGGTTATAGCTCCCGGGCGAGGTCATTTGGGTTCCATGCTTATGCAATCGACGGGACAGGACGCAACGCACAACTCGCAACCGGTGCATTCCGAGGCAATGATGGTGTGCATATGGTGCGGCGCGCCCAGTATCGCATCAACGGGACAGGCTTGCAGGCACGCCGCGCAACCGATACAGATATTTTCTGCGATGGCGGCGACCTGCGCCGGCTTCGACTCGCCGAAGGCCGGATCCGGGGGCAGCGGTTGCTGATCGAGCAACTGACCGATCGCGAGTATCGCGGCTTCGCCGCCGGGTGCGCACCGGTTGATCGCCGCCTCGCCGGATACGATCGCTTCGGCATACGGCCTGCAGCCCGGATATCCGCATTGGCTGCATTGCGTCTGGGGCAGCAGTCTGTTGACCCTCTCGACGGCACTCGTTCGATCCGGCGCGAAACGGTAGGATGCAAAGCTCAGTGCCGTAGCAATGATAGCGGTCAGAAGACCGAGTAACAGCACTGCAGCCGTCATTCTTTCGGCTCCGCGCGCGAGGATCGCCCGGGGATCAACTCCGAACGAGGCCGGCGAACCCGATGAAAGCCATCGACATGATCCCGGCCGTGACGAGGGCGATGGCGGCACCCTTGAAGGGCACCGGAACGTCAGCGGTTTCGAGGCGTTCGCGCAGCCCGGCGAATAAAATCATGATGAGGCAAAATCCGAGCCCGGCGCCGATGCCGTAGGCCAGCGACTGCAGAAAACTCTCGCTCTGGCGAGTGTTCAGGAGTGCGACGCCGAGTACGGCGCAGTTGGTTGTAATCAACGGCAGGTAAATGCCGAGTACCTGGTAGAGCACGGGGCTCGAATGCCGGACGAAAATTTCAGTAAACTGCACGGCTCCCGCGATGACGAGAATGAACGACAGCAGGCGCAGGTATTCGAGCTCGAACGGCAATAACAGGTAGGTATCTATCAGGTAGCTCGCGCCCGACGCCAGCGTCAGCACAAAGGTCGTGGCCAGAGACATGCCGAGGGCCGTTTCGAAACGCGTACTGGCTCCGAGCAAAGGGCACAGGCCGAGAAATTTGACCAGCACGAAATTGTTGACGAGCACGGTCGCCAGAATAATTAGGATGAGGTCCGACATGTTGTTGAATTCTAAACTATCGGGCCGTTAACATCTCACGCGTCCAGTGCTGTATTCGGCAGATTTTCCTTCGAGGCTTCGATTATGCGCGTGATCGCCTCGTCATCCAGGCGCAGTAACAGCGCTTCGAAGGGATTGATACGTGTGCCGAGCAGCGGCTGTCCGGGGCTGCTCCAATCCAGCGCGGGCCCCGCAAGGAATGTTTCGGCCGATTTCGCGACCTCCGGCAGGACCGGCTTCAGGTAAGTGACCAGAACGCGAAAAAAATTCAACCCCTGGGTGCAGACTTTCTGCACCCGCGGCAGGTTCGCTTCGTCCTTGACCAGTTGCCATGGCTTGTGTTCGTCGATGTACTGATTGGCGCGATCCGCAAGCTTCATGATCTCACGCATGGCGCGGGCAAACTCCCTGCACTGATAACTCTCCGCGATTCGCGCGCCGGCCAACACGAAATCCTCGTACAAATCCGGGTCGTCGAGTGCATCGGCAAGCTGTCCGTCAAAGCGTTTAGTAATGAAGCCCGCGCACCGACTTGCGATGTTCACGAATTTACCGACGAGATCGGAATTCGTGCGGGCCACGAAATCCTCCAGATTCAGGTCGATGTCATCGATACCGGGCCCGAGCTTGAAGGCGTAGTAGTACCGCAGGTACTCCGGATTGAGATGGGCCAGATAAGTGGAGGCAGCGATAAAAGTGCCGCGGGATTTCGACATCTTCTCGCCGTTAATCGTCAGGAAACCGTGGGCGAATACGCCACTCGGTTTACGGTAGCCGGCGCCTTCGAGAATAGCTGGCCAGAACAGGGTATGGAAATAGACGATGTCCTTGCCGATGAAATGGTAGAGTTCGGCATCGCTGTCAGCCGCAAAGTAGGTGTCCACATCGACGTCGATGCCATCGCGTGCCGCGTAATTCATGAGACTTGCCATGTAGCCGACCGGCGCGTCGAGCCAGACGTAGAAGAATTTATCTTCCGTGTCCGGAATGCGGAAGCCGAAATAAGGTGCATCTCTCGAGATATCCCAGTCTTTCAGGCCGGCATCGAACCATTCCTCGAGTTTTCGCGCGACGGGCGGATCGACGTGGCCGCCCTCGATCCAATCGCGCAGCGATGTCTCGAATTCGCCGAGACGGAAGAAGTAGTGCTCTGACTCCCTCTGCACGGGCGTCGTACCGCTCAGAACGGACTTCGGGTTGATGACCTCACCCGGTGAGTAGGTCCGGCTGCAGACTTCGCAGTTGTCGCCGGCCTGGTCCTCCGCGCCGCAATGCGGACACGTGCCGCGCACGAAACGGTCGGGCAGGAACATGTTCTCCTGCTCATCGTAGGCTTGCTCGATCACGCGCCTGGCAATGAAGCCAGCAGCATTCAGGCGCGCATAAATCCCCTCGACGAGCTGCCGGTTCTCTTCGGAATGCGTCGTGTAGAAGTTGTCGAATCGTACGTGAAACGCAGACAAGTCGCGTTCGTGCTCGGCGTGAAAATGTTCGACGAGTTCTTCCGGGCTGATGTTCGCCTGTTGTGCGCTGAGCATGATCGGCGTGCCGTGCGCATCACTGGCGCAGAGGTACAGACAATCGTTGCCGATGAGCTTCTGAAACCGGACCCAGATGTCGGTCTGGATATATTCGACGAGATGACCCATGTGAATCGGGCCATTGGCATAGGGAAGGGCGCTCGTGACGAGAATTTTTTTGCGGTCGTTCGGCATACTCGCATCAGGTTGCGGGTATCCTGTGTCCCGCTATCAGGCTATTTCTGTCTCTCTGTCTTTGCTGAACGCTCTCTTGTCGATGGCCGCATTATAGGCGGCTTGAGAGCTGATGACACCGCGCTCCATCATGTCCTTCAATGTCGCGTCCATCGTAATCATGCCCGCCTTGCGTCCGGTTGTCATCGTGTTCTCGAGCTTATCCAGCTTGCCCTGCCGGATCACGTTGGCGACGGCCGGAGTATTGACGAGTATCTCGAGTGCGGCGACCAGGCCCGGGTCATTGGCTCTCGGTACCAGCTGCTGAGAGATTACGCCGCGCAGTGACGTCGACAGCATCGTCCGGACGTGATTCTGTTTGGCGCTTGGAAAAGTATTGACGATGCGGTCGACCGTCGCGGCTGCACCATTCGTATGCAAAGTGCCCATGACGAGGATGCCCATCTCGGCCGCGGTGACGGCGATGCTGATGGTTTCGAGATCGCGCATCTCGCCGACCAGAATGACGTCAGGATCTTCGCGCAGTCCGGAACGCAGAGCGTCCGCGAAGCCCTTTGTATGCAGGCCGATCTCACGCTGGCTGATCAGGCATTTATGCCGCTGGTGAACGAACTCGATCGGGTCCTCGATGGTCAGGATATGGCCGTGCAGAGTCTTGTTGATCTCATCGATCATTGCGGCAAGCGTTGTCGATTTTCCGGAGCCCGTCTTGCCCGTGACGAGGATCATGCCCTGGCTGTGACGACACATGGCCGTGACGGCCGGGGGCATTTTCAGTTCCTCGAGCGTCTTGGCCTGGGTTGGAATGGCGCGCATGACGCAGCCGATGCCGCCGAGATGCCGGAATACGTTGACGCGGAAGCGGGCGACGCCGTCGACCGAATAGGCGAAATCGGCCGAGTCTCGCTTATTGTAATCTTTCTGCATCTGGGCCCCCATGATGCCGAACAACGCCTCCTGGGCGTCGGCGTCGGGCAGCAGATCAGCCTGGCATGGTTCGAGTTTGCCGTATACGCGCATGCGCACGGGTTGGCCCGCGATGTAATGCAGATCGGAGCCATTTTTCTGGATGAGTTCGCGCAGATAATCGTCAATCGGCCTCATATCGGATTCGCCTCCGAGATGGATACCTCGAGCTTGGGCATTAACGATGTGTCGGTGACGAATCGCCTGAACAATTCCTTGTCCGTCGCGAAGCGGAAGGCATCATCTGCGTCGATTTCCTTGTTTTTGATCGCGGTCAGGAGTGCGCTGTCCATGAGTTGCATGCCGAGATTCCCGCCGGTCTGCATCTGGGAGGGTATCGTGTGGGTCTGGTCTGTCGAGATCATTTTCGCGATCGCCCGGGTCATGATCATGATTTCGAGTATGGCTTTCCGGCCCCTGCCGTCAGGCGTTTTGACAAGGTTCTGTGTGATGACGGCGTTGAGGCCCATGCCGAGAAAACTCTTGGTCTGTTCACGCATCTCGGCGGGCAGGGCATCGATCATGCGATCGACCGTCTTGGCGGCTCCCGTCGTGTGCAGCGTGCCGAGGACGAGATGGCCGGTCTCGGCGGCCGTCATGGCCAGGGAAATCGTTTCCGCGTCGCGCATCTCGCCGACCAGGATGACGTCCGGGTCTTCGCGCAGGGCCGCGCGAATACCTTCTGCAAAACTCGGCAGATGCGTGTGCAACTCGCGTTGAATGATCTGGCTGCGCTGGCTTTCGTGCACGAATTCGATCGGGTCCTCGAGGCTGATGATATTCAGATTTCGGGTACGGTTGATGTAGTCGACCATCGCGGCGAGGGTCGTGGATTTGCCCGTGCCCGTGGAACCGGTTACGAGGACCATGCCCTGGTGATGGTTGCAGAGTTCTGCAATGAGGCTCGGCATTTTCAGGCTCTCGAGTGTCGGAATGTTTTGCGGAATGAAGCGGAACGTCGCGCCGATGCCGGTGGCCTTGCGAAAGACGTTGACCCGGAAGCGACCGCCGTCCTCTTCCGAAACATACGAAAAATCCAGGTCGAGGCCGTCCTTTAACTGCTCCTGTTGGTTTTTGCTGAGGATCTCATCGACGTAACTCTCGAGTTCGGTGTCGCCGAGCTCGCGAAATTTGATCGGCATGAGGTCGCCGTTCATGCGGAGCATGGGCGGCACGCCGACGGCGAGATGCACGTCCGAGCAGCCTTGCGCCAGGCCGAGTTTCAGAAATGCGTCGATGCGTGCCATGGGCTGTCCTTATGCAACTCTGAGCAGAGCCTCACGCAGATCGTCCATCGAGCTAAAGCGCTTGAGTTTGTCGACCTCCATGGATCGCTTCACGATCGCTGCCAGTTCAGGTGGGATGTCCGGATTCAATTCCTCGCATTTTTTTGCTTTTGCCTGAATGTGCTGATACATGACGGACATATGATCGCCTTGTGAATAGGGTGGGGTGCCCGTGAGCATTTCGTAGAGGAGTACACCGACGCTGTAGATGTCGGCGCGATAATCGATCGCCTTGCCGAGAATTTGTTCGGGCGCCATGTACTTTGGCGATCCGATCACATAACCAGTCTTGGTCAATTGCGTGTCTTCGGTCTTGGCCGCGGCAGCGACGCCGAAATCCACGACTTTCAGCAGGCCCTCGTCATTGATCAGAATATTGGCGGGTTTGAGATCGCGATGGACGATGCCGACTTCGTGGGCAGCCGTCATTCCGTGTGCGATATCGATGCCCCAGCCGATGGCTTTTTCCTGCGGCATGGGTTTCTGCTTGGCAATTTCGGCGCCGAGCGTGTGCGACTCGAAGTACTCCATCGAAATTGCGAAATTGCCGCTCAGGCTGACGAAATCGTAAATTCGAATGACGTTCGGATGAGTAATTTTTCGTGAATACCGGAGTTCGTGCACGAACCGCTGCATCATTTCCTGGTCGGAACTCACGTTCGAATTCAGGAATTTCAGAATGAGCTGTTCGTCGACAACCTGGTCCTCGACCAGCAGCACGGTGCCGAACGCGCCCTTGCCGATTCTCTCGATATAGCGGTAGCGGTTTTCGATCGTGTCGCCGGGCTTGAGTTTGTCGATGTTCAGGACGGTGTCTGCCTTCAGGCGCGCGGTCATTTCGCCGATGCTCTTGCCATCGATCAGCAACGTGCGGTCCGGTCCCGCGAGCTTTTCGGCTTTGGCGCCGGCCTCGATGAACGTGGCCGAGAACTTGTGGTCAATCTGCACGAGCGCGTCGCCCGCGATCCGGGCCACGGTCTGATCGGCGTCGTCCACGAGTGGCTGCAGTTTCTGGCGCAATCCGGTCGCCATGGATTCATTGACGAGCTTCGCGAGCGCGTTGACGGCCTCGATGCGGATATCCTTCTCGGTTCGATCGAGCAGGACGACGAGGTGCGGGGCGACCTTCGAATCGCCGAGGCGCCCGAGTGCCCGAATGGCTGCCGGCACCGATTTCGGCTCACCCTCGAGCATCTTGACGAGGGCGGGCACGGCTTGTGTGTCGCCGATCTCGCCGAGCGCATCGGAGGCGCGTTCGCGAACCCACCAGTCGTCGTCATCGAGTGCATCGATGAGATGCGAGACGGCGCGCTCGTCCTTGGTCTGGTTCAGGATCTCGATAGCCGCGCGCCTGACGTTTTCGTCTTTGTCGCGTATCAGTTCGAGTACGGCGTCACGCACTTTCGGGCCGCCGATCGTGGCCAGCGCATCTGCAGCCCGGGAGCGGACCCACCAGTCCTCGTCTTCGATTGCGCTGAGCAGATGGCGAATGGTCGAGGGGTCGGCGATTTCGTTGAGCACCTCGACAGCGGAGCGTCGCGCGTACTCGGATTCGTCTTTCAGAATGGGCAGCAGGTGATTCATCGTTTCCGGGTGGCGGAGTTTGACCAGGAGATCAACGGCCTTGTTCTGGACCTCCATGTCTGGATCGGCAAGGAGCGAGCTGATGAGTTTGATGTTGGGATTCGCGTCGATATGCATCAGGGACACGAGGGCCGCCTGACGTATGCCTTTGTGCGGATCCTTTAATTGTCCCTCGAGTGCGGCGGCGACATCCGGGCGGTTGAAGCGGGCGAGCACGGCAATGATGTGCATGCGCACGGCCGTGTCCTTACCGGCGATACGCGCAATCAGGTCTGGAATGTTCTCGTCGGTTGTTATATCGGCGATAATTTTGAACAGGGCCACTTTTTCCCGCGGCCCGAGGTTATAAACGGCACGCAGCAGACTGGTCATGTTGAGCTGTTCTTTTTTGGATCGCAGTATTTCGACGACCGCGGGCTTCGAGACACCTTCGTCGTTGAGCAGATCGACGAGCATGTTGACGTTGTAGCCGTTGGTGGCGGCCAGGCTCGATGCGACGCCCGAGACGCAGCGCGGATCCGCATGACCGAGCCCCGAGGCGAACTGTCGGAACGTCTTGTTGCTGATCTGTTCCCGGAGGGTATCGATGAGGACGGAGGCCTGCTGTTTGTCGGCTGTTGCGAGACCGTCGATTACGGTTGCGATCGCCGCGGTGCCGAGATTGCGCAACGTCTGGGCAGCCTTGCGTGCATCGGGGGCGTCAACGCTTCGCGCTTCAAGAAATTGTGCGATGGACTTTTCGGCCCTGAATGAACTGATGAATTTCATACCGCGCGGAATGCACCCCAAACACACGCACCGACTCCGGCGCCGGTCAGGGCGTTCATATCGGTGTCAAAGCAAAACCCGGATCCTGAACCCCCCGACTTTATTGGTCTGGACGGGCACAGCATCCCCATAATCTTCGGGGTAAAATGTCGCCCGTTGAGGGTCTGGATACTGTTAAACACGTCACGGTTCATGGCAGAGGCGAGCATAAAAAGCATCGAGAGTGCCGTTCGGGGCAAAACTGTTCCATATATAGGACTAGATTCGGGATCCGTAGCGGCGCTGGTGGACTCGGAGTCGTTTGATGAGCGCCTATATCTGCACCGTGTGCGGCCACGAGGAACCCTATTCGCGTCTGGCGGCAGGCAGGCTCTGACCGAGGAAAGCGGGATGCCCGTTACGCGGGCCGTTGTCGCTCGATATACGCATCAGGCGCGAAGCAGACGGTGGCGAGCCGCCGGTTGTGAGCGACCGTGAAAGTCCGGTTGCATTAAAGTATCGTGAGATCGTAAGGCAGGCGGCGTCCCGGTTCGCGAGCGGTCCGCGGGACCATAAAGGCGCGTTTCCGAAAATCGTGGTCGAGAATGCGCGGTGAAATTGGAGGGCAGGGTTGACGATTAAATCAGACAGATGGATCCGCCAGATGGCGGAGGAATACCGGATGATTGAACCGTTCGAAGCCGGGCAAGTCCGGTCCAACGGATCGGGCCGCCTGGTGTCGTTTGGTACGTCGAGTTACGGTTACGATGTTCGTTGTGCTGCGGACTTCAAGGTTTTTACGAACGTTCATTCGGTGGTGGTGGATCCCAAGGCTTTCGACGAAAACAGTTTCGTCAATATGCGGGGCGATGTTTGTATCATCCCGCCAAATTCGTTCGTGTTGGCGCGGACCGTCGAGTATTTCCGGATTCCGCGTAACGTACTGACTATTTGCCTCGGCAAATCGACCTATGCACGCTGCGGTATAATCGTCAATGTGACGCCGCTCGAACCCGAATGGGAGGGCCACGTCACGCTGGAAATTTCGAACACGACGCCACTCCCGGCCAAAATTTATGCGAACGAGGGCGTTGCGCAGATGATTTTTTTTGAGTCGGACGAGGAATGCGAGGAATCGTATTTAGACCGTGCTGGCAAATATCAGGGCCAGACCGGTGTCACCCTGCCAAAAACCTGAACGCCCTCGCGCGGTTTCGCCCCGGCGATAGTTATTATTCATCGGACCGGGAATTCTTCCCGGCGATTGTTATTTTTTTTCGGACCGGGAATTCTTCCCGGCGATCGTTACCGTTTACCGGTCCGGGACTTCGCCCCGGCGATCGTTACC
>Ga0209987_10000648_pt1 | contig 18429 bp, 15 predicted proteins | sample N074metaG_FD_182134 | JGI IMG/M metagenome (GOLD analysis project Ga0209987, IMG submission 182134) | Deep subsurface microbial communities from Kermadec Trench to uncover new lineages of life (NeLLi) - N074 metaG (SPAdes) (version 2) | ecosystem: Environmental > Aquatic > Marine > Ocean trench... | reverse complement strand
GCATTGCTGGCCGACCTGGACATGCCCCAGCCGGTTCGACGGCTGGCCGAATCCGGGCTCGCAATACTCGGTTCCCTCTGACGGCGATGCGGCAGCTCGAGATCGAACGCAAATACCTGCTGCAATCGTTGCCGCAATTCCCGGCTACGGCGCAGTCCTACCGCATGGACCAGGGCTACTTCGCCGACGAGCCGGGTCGCGTGCGCCGAACCCGGGCACCCGACGGGACGATGACCTATACCCACACCGTCAAGAAAGGCATCGGCCTGGTCCGCGAGGAGATCGAACGCGAACTATCAGCCGATGAATTCGAGTCACTCTGGCGCCGCACGACCGGCCGGCGGCTCTCGAAGACCCGCACGAAGGTCCCCGAGGGCAACCTGGTCTGGGAAATCGACGACTACGACGCCCTCGACCTCGTTGTCGCCGAAGTCGAACTTCCGACACCCGAGACCAGGGTCACGATCCCGGGCTGGCTGGCGCCGCACGTTGTCCGAGAGGTGACGGAAGATCCTGCGTACCAGAACTGGGCGATCGCGATCAGAACGTAGTCCCGCGCTTCCACTCGTCGGTCTTCTTGAAACTATCAAGCGCGAGATCGATGTCCGTCACGTCATCCTCGGTGTAGCGGATCTCCGACCGGCCGATGCGAATGACGTCACCCTCGCCAAGCTCGCGGTCAGCGGTGAGACGTTCGCCATTGACAAAGACACCGTTGGCGCTACGCATGTCCACCGCGAAGTGGGCCCCCTGGTCCGCGTCGTACCGGATCTGCAAGTGCCGACGCGACACCTCGTCGTCCACGAGCTGGAAATTGCACTGATCGTCGCGCCCGATGCTGATCAGGCTGCTGGCGTCCAACGGATAGGTCTTGCCCTCACAGGGCCCGGTCGTCACGATCAGCGTTGCCATGTTCGTTCTCCAGCGGTTTTTTGACCCCGGATTGTATACCAGTATCCTGAGCGGTCGTGGCCCAATGTTCACCGCACGACAACCCGCCGACCGAGTCGCAGCCGCCGGACCAGGGCGGGATTCCCACTATTCAGCCCGACCCCGGGTCGATGCACGCCAGCGGAATCGACGATGGTCGTTTCACGGCCGGTACCGTGTTGGCCGAACGGTACCGGATCGTCGGCCGGATCGGCCGCGGCGGCATGGGCGAGGTTTACCGCGCCGACGACCTGAAGCTCGGCCAGTCGGTGGCCCTTAAGTTCCTGCCCGAAGCGATGGCGACGGACGCCGCATGGCTGCGGCGGTTGCACGACGAGGTTCGCGTTGCCCGCGAGATCGCCCACCCGAACATCTGCCGGGTCTACGACATCGGCGAAGTCGACGGCCATCACTTCATCACGATGGAGTACATCGACGGCGAGGACCTCTCGTCGCTGCTGCGACGCATCGGCCGGCTGCCCGGCGACAAGGCAACACAGATCGCCCGCCAGCTGTGCGCGGGGGTCGCCGCCGCCCACGAACGCGGCGTGCTGCACCGCGACCTCAAGCCCGCCAACATCATGCTCGACGGCCGCGGCGACGTACGGATCACCGACTTCGGCGTGGCTGCGCTGGCCGAGAAGATGACCGGCAAGGAAGCCCGCGCCGGCACACCCGCGTACATGGCACCCGAACAGCTCGCCGGCAAACATTTCACGCGTCGCAGCGACATCTATTCGCTGGGGCTCGTGCTCTACGAGGTCTACACCGGCCGCGAGGCTTTCCACGCCGACTCGATCGCAAAGCTGCAACGCATGCGTGAGAGCGGTCCGCCCACGACGCCGTCGAGCTACGTCGAAGACATGGACCCGCTGGTCGAGCGTGTGATCATGCGGTGCCTGGAGAACGAACCGCAGGACCGCCCGGGCTCGGCGATCGCCGTCGCGGCGGCCCTGCCCGGTGGCGACCCGCTCGCAGCGGCGCTGGCCGCCGGGGAAACGCCGTCGCCGGAGATGATCGCCGAAGGCGGCGAGAAGGGCGGACTGAAACCCGCCGTCGCTGTCCCATGCCTGCTGGCGACGGTGACGGCAGCGGTTGTGTTCATGGTGATAAGTGCCGGGTACACCCTGCCGGACAAGATCCCGTTCGACAAGTCGCCCGCAGTGCTCGCCGATCGCGCGAGAGAGATCGCCCGCGGTCTCGGCTACACCGACAGGCCTGCCGATGCCGGGGGGCGTCTCAACGTCGACGGCGACTACCTCGCGCACCTAAAGAAGACCAACCCGTCCCCGGATCGGTGGGCTGCACTGGCCTCGGGTCGGCCCCCGGCCGTCTACTTCGGGTACCGGTCGTCACCGGAGCCCATGGTCGCCGAGGACGGACAGGTGCGGCGCAACGATCCGCCGTTCACCGTTCCCGGCATGATCCGAGTGAGGGTCGACACGGACGGGCGGCTCACCTACTTCGACGCCGTACCGCCCTCACAGACCGATGAAGCGTCACCGGCCGGGACGCCTGCTTCGACCCCGGATTGGTCGGACTTGTTCAACTATGCCGGCATCGATCTGGGCACGCTGACACCCGCGACGCCGACCTGGACACCCGACGTCTACTGCGATACGCGTGCCGCCTGGACCGGCCCGTGGCCCGGCGCGCCGGACATCGCCATGCGGGTCGAGGCCGGGGCCGTTGCGGGGCGACCCGTCCGGTTCGAATTGATCGGCCCCTGGGACAAGCCGCGTGCGGCCGGACTCGACCTCGAGACCTCCGAGCTCATCGGCTGGGCCACGTTCTTCGCCCTGTTCATGATCATCCCCACCGCGTGCGGCGCGCTCGCATGGCGGAACATGCGTGCCGGCCGTGGTGACCGTAAGGGAGCAGCGCGGCTGGCGATCTACGTGTTCGTCGTCAACATGGGCGCCTGGTTGTTCGGCGCCCACCACGTGTTCTCGCTCAGAGAGTGGGGTTTGATTACCCCGGCGTTTGGCGGCGCCGTCGGTTCCGCGGTCGTGTGCTGGCTGATGTACCTGGCGCTCGAACCGTATGCCCGACGCCACTGGCCGCAGGCAATGGTCTCCTGGACACGCCTGCTGTCGGGCCGGTTCCGAGATCCGCTGGTCGGTCGCGACATCCTTCTGGGGTGCGTGGCGGCAACGGCGATCTGTGTCATCGTGGGCGTGACGACCGTGATGTCGGATTCGACGCCTGGGTTCGCCGCGCGGCCCCTGTTCAATGGCGGCCGGCACGTGATCGCGCACATCTTCAGACTCCAGACCGATATCGCCGTGTGGCTCGGCGTGTTCGTCCTGCTGTTGCTCCTGCGTATCGGCCTGCGACACCCGTGGCTGGCCAACGCCGTGTTCTTTGCCATGCTCCTGACCGTCTTCTCCGATTTCTTCACCCACGAGCCGATTCGCCTGATCGCCGACGGGGTCGGTTGTGCGATTGTCGTGCTGATGATCTTCCGGCTGGGGCTGCTTTCCCTGGTCACGCTCGGGATGGTCGTCCCGCTGCTGTTTTCCTTCCCGGTGACACTCGACTTCTCACGGTGGTACGCGGGCATCGGCATCATCGGCCCATTACTGATCGTCGCACTCGCCGCGTGGGGCTTCTGGGTGGCGCTCGCGGGCCGGCCGATCTTCCGCGACACGCTCAGCGAGTCATGACCAGCGCGACGAATCGCGCCAGCAGGGCGTCGGTATGCACGGACTCGCCAGTGTTGTTCTGGACGAACTGGTCGTAGGGGATCCCGGTGATCCGCTCGATGTAGGTCGGGTACTTGCGCAACCGGTCGAGCAGCGTCTCGCGGTCGAGTTCCGGGTGGAACTGCGTGCAGTAGATCGGCTTGCCGGGGAAGTAGAACGCCTGGTTGGACAGCCGTGTCTTCGCGAGCAGTACCGCATCGGGCGGCAGCCGGTCCACGACGTCCTCGTGGCCCATCTGCGCCGGGAAGTGGTCGCCGGCTTCGGCGAGCGCGCCGAACAGGGGGTCCGCCCGGCCCTCGGTCGTCAGGAACACCTCGTGCGTGCCCACCTCCGCACGCGACGCGTCGGCGATCACGTGGCCGCCCAGGGCCTGCGCCATCGCCTGGAAACCCCAGCACGAGGCGAACGTCGGCTTGCTGGTCGCGTGCAGTTGGCGCATCGTGTCCAGTGCGGGATCCAGCCACGCACCGCCCTTGGAGACGCAGTAGTCACCACTGCCGCCGAGCAGGACGATGTCCACGGCGTCGAGTTCGGCGTCTGATGGGCTGCCGGCGATCAGGTCGAACTCGCTGATCTGCTCCGGTGGGCAGTTCAGTGCACGCGCAAAGCAGTCGACCTCGTGACCGGCCATCGGGTCGTCGTCGTTCCTGACCTGCAGCAGTAGGTAGCGAACATTGTCCAACATGGTGTTTCTTTATACCGCCGGCATCGCCGCACGCCAGCGCGCAAACCGTGACTTCAATGCGGGGTTGTCCGCCGGCTCGAACACTGTCGGGTCGCCCGGGTCACGCCAGCTGGACGGCCGGCCCGCCACGAGCCACGCGAGTCCGCGGGCCGTCGCCTCGTGAACCACAGGCCGCTCGACGACCAGGCCGGTCACATCGGCAAGCCGCGAGCACAGGCCATCCAGTTGCGAAAGACCGCCGGAGACTGTCACCGAGGCGGCACCGATCAAGTCGATGTTCACCGCCAGCATGAACACGATGCTCTCGACGACGGCGACGGCCTTCAGCGACGGATTGCCGTCACCTACGAAACGCGACTCGAAATGCGGCTTCCACCACGGCGAGCCGAGACCGCCGACACCGTTGAGGTATAGCGGCGGCTCTGCGTCGTCGTCCAGCCACGCCGGTTCGACCCGGTCGATTGCGGCCGCCGCGCCGTTGACCGTGCCCTCGGCGACATAGCTCGTGGAGATGGCGTCCTGCCACACGACGCTCGACAGCAGTCCCGGTATCTCGGCGGGGCGGTCACCGGCAGGCCGCTGCACGAACGCACCGGTGCCGATGTTGACCCACGCCGCACGCGGATCCGGCGCGCCGCGTGCGAACAGCGCTGCGGACTGGTCGCCGGTGCACACGGTCAGCGGCACCTTCGACAGGTGACCGTACGCATGCCTGTTGGGCACGCACTCCGGCAGGGGGGACCGGGGAACATCGAACAGCTCCAGCAATGACGGCGACCAGTCGCGCGTGCGGAAGTCCCAGAGCTGCGTCCGCGACGCGTTGGCCGGATCGATCAGCAGGGGGCGTTCCGTAAGCAGCCGGAACATCACGAAGCTCGCGATCGGCCCGAACGCAAGCGTGCCGTCCTCGCACGCCGACCGCACGGCCGGCAGGTTGTCCAGGCACCACCGCAGCTTGCTCGCACCGTAGTGCGGCGACAGCACCAGCCCGGTGGCCGCACGAACCGCGTCCGCTTGGTCCGCGAACGACGCGATCTGGTCGGCGCCACGCCGATCCTGCCACGAGATCACCGGGCTCAACGCGGCGCCGTCCGTCCGGTCCCAGCACACGACACTCGATCGCTGCGTGGCCAGGCCCGCGGCGGCCACGATGCCGGCGGTCGCCACGCCGTCGATCGCTTCGCGTAACGCACCAAGCACCTGTTCCGGGTCGTGCTCCACCCACCCGTCGCGCGGGTGGGTGGTGTCGATCGGTGCCATGGCTTCGGCAACCGGAACGCCTGCGCGGTCGAAGACGATCGCGCGAGCGGCCTGCCCGCCGAGATCGACGGCCAGCACGTTCACGATGCGGTCAACTCCAGCATTCTTGTATCCGCCGCGGGTTTCCGGTCCGGCAGGGACGACGCGACGAGCTTCATGACCTTTTCGGCCGTTGAGCGGTAGGTCGTCAGTTTGCCGCCGTACAGGGTCAGGAGCCGCGGTCGGCGAGCGCGATCCGGGTGAAGCACCGTCTCGCGTGACCGCTTGAACGTGGTGTCGCGGCCGACCGGAAGCACGCGAAGACCCGCAAACGAGTCGATGATCGGCTCGCGGGCAAACCGGGGAAAGTGGGCATGCAGCACCTCGGTCAGGTATTGCTCCTCGCCGGGCAGCACACGGACATCGGCGGGGTCGCCCTTGAAAGGGGTCTCGGTGGTGCCGACCAGCGTGTTGCCCTGCCACGGCATCACGAAGACGGCGCGACCGTCCCGCGCCGCCTCGACATAGTAAATGCCCGACTCGATCGCGCCGCGCACGACGAGGTGCGCGCCCTGCACCAGTTCGACCGCACAACCGGTGGGCGCCGGCTCGATGCGGTCCAGGACCGACCGGCTCCAGGGTCCGGCTGCGTTGATCAGCACCCGCGTCTCACACGTGTGTTCGACGCCGCCCTTTTCATACTCGATCTCGGCCCCGTCGCGGGTCAGTTTCGCAGCCTTGAAACTCGCCGGCATGGCCAACATAGCGCCCAGCGACTCGGCAGAGCGCATTACCGCGCGTGTCAATTCCGCGTCGTCGGTCTGGGCATCCCGGTAGCGGAACACGACCTGCAACCCGTCCGTGTTGAGCCCGTCCAGGCCGGACCAGTCGTCGCGTCGTACACGCTGGAACCGCATGTTGTCGCTCATGCCGCCCAGCGCGGCGTAGAGGCTGAGCCCCGCGCGGACCTGCCACGGACGACGCCGGGTCGCGCGGTAAATCGGAAAGTAGAACGATCGCAGGTGAACCAGCTCCGGAGCGAGCCGCAGCAACAAGGCGCGTTCACGCAACGACTCGCGTACCAGACCGATCCGTCCGCTCTCCAGGTAACGCAGCCCGCCGTGGATGAGCTTGCTGGAGCGGCTGGAGGTCCCGCCGGCCAGGGCATCCTGTTCGATCAGAAGCGTCGTGTGGCCGCCGGCAGCCGCGGCCTGGGCCACGCCCACGCCATGGATGCCGCCACCGACAATCACGACGTCGTACCGGTCGGTCACGCCCGCGGCTCCAGGGCGGCGAGCAAAACGCCGAGGGCCATGGTCTCGACGAGGTCCGCCCCGCGGCCGGCCATCGCCATCGCCGCTTCGACGGTCTGGACGCCGTAGACCACCCATTGCCACGGACCGGGCCACAACGGGTCGCCGGCAAGCGGCAGATCACAGAACAGGTACTCCGGGGCGAGCGTTCCGGCATCCACACGGACGGCGTCATCCCACGCTTCGAGAACCCATCCGATCCTGGCCCCACCGGTCCGCCGCGCGACGTCGATCGCGTCGCGGTCGAACGAGATCACGACGGCGTTGAGCATGACCGGCTGCAACTCGCTGAGCACACGTTCAACAACGGGCCCGATACCGAATCGGCGGAGGCTCGCGCGCTTGATTTCCACGAACGCGGTCGCGTCGGGCCACGCCCGCAACTCGGCAACCATCTCGGCCAGGGTCGGGACGGTGACGCCGGCAGCGATCTCGATCGCCTGGACACGGTCCACGTCCAGGTCAAAGACGGCGGCGTCGACGCCGGTCGTGCGTCGCAGATTCGCGTCATGCAGGACGACCGGCACCTCGTCGCGGGTGAATTGCACGTCGAATTCGACGGCGCGGACGCCGGCCTCCAGGGCCGCCCGGATAGACATCAGCGTGTTCTCCGGATAACGCCCGACGTCGCCCCGGTGCGCCACGAGGGCGGGGGCGGTGTGCTCGTGGTGACAATGGGTCAAATGCGTCATGGGATGCTACACTGACGCATCGTAATGGCTCAGACCTTCACCTGTTCAATCGTGACCCCCACCGAGACCGTCTTCGACGAGGATGTGGTCTACGTGTCGTTCCCCGCGTGGGACGGCCAGCAAGGTGTTATGGCAGGGCAGTCGCCGCTGCTGAGCCAGCTCGGCACCGGCGCCCTGCGGGTCGAGTTGCCGGGCGGCGAGACACGGTGGTACCTGCTGGAGCGGGGCTTCGCGCAGGTGCAGGACGGGGCGTTGACGCTGTTGACCGACAGCGTGACGCCGGCCGCCGATCTGTCGGTCCAAGAGGCCGAGGCGGCCCTTGCCGAGGCGGCCGCCCGGATCCCGACCGGCGGCAAGGATCTTGCTGCGATCGAGCAGGACCAGCTGCGGGCACTCGCCGGCCGGGCGCTTGCGCGAACACACGGCCAGGCGCGCGGATCGTGAAACAGCCGGCGACCATGGAGGTCAAGCCCGTGTCGAAGCGAGACGCCAGCAGCGAAGCCGAGGTCTGCGCCGACAAGCCTCTGCCGACGCGGATCGAGGCGCTGCTCATGGCCGGCAACCGACCCGTCACCGAGGTCCGTCTGGGTGAGTTGCTCGGCATCAACGGCAAGAGCGTCGCCGAGACCATCCGCACGGCAATTGATGACCTCAACGGCGATTATCAGAAGTCCGGCCGGGCCTTTCGCGCGCAGCGGGTCGCCGGTGGCTGGCAACTGTTCACGCTTCCGGCGTTCGCGCCGCTTGTCACGCGACTGCAGCGGGACCACCGCGACGCCCGTCTCAGCCAGCCGGCGCTGGAGACGCTGTCGATCATCGCCTACCGCCAGCCGATCATGCGCGCCGAGGTCGAGGCCATCCGTGGTGTCGCATGCGGCGAGGTGCTCCGCGCGTTGCTCGAACGAAGACTCGTCAAGATCGCAGGCCGCGCCGAGCAACCCGGCCGGCCGATGCTCTACGGCACGTCGCCGTATTTCCTGAAGGTCTTCGGTCTACCGGGTATCGACGCCCTACCGGCGCTCGAGGACTGAGGTGCGAGCCTCGGTGACCCGTCGCTACCACCTGCACGCGCCGGGGTTCGTCTACGCTGCGCTGACGCTGCTGGTCGGCTTCGCCGCGATGAACCGGCAGAACAACCTGTTGTTCTGGACGCTCGGCGTCATGCTTTCGGCCCTGATCATCTCCGGGCTCCTGTCCGGTGTGATGATGCAGCGGCTGCGAATCCGACGGCTCGTGGCCGGCCACGGCCTCGTGGGCGAGCCTCTGGCCGTCCGCTATTGGGTCACAAACCGCAGCCGGTTTCTCCCGGCGTTCGGCCTGCACATCGAGGAGTTGCCGGCGGCGGGCCAGGCCGGATGGTCACGTCTCATGAAGCCGGCGCGGGCGTGGGTGATGCACCTGGGTCCGCGTGAGACCGTGCACGGCGAGGCCGTCTTCTGGCCGACACACCGAGGCGAGGTGCGGTTCGACCGGCTCCGCGTCTGGACGACGTTTCCCTTCGGCATCATCAAGAAGTCGATCACGATATCGCAACCGCAACACACGCTGATCTATCCGCTGCTGTACGAGCTTCGTCGTGACGTGCTGCGGTCGGTGGAGCCACAGGGGGTGGCCGGGTCGCGCATGTCCCGACACCCCGGGCCGGGCGACGACTATTACGGCATGCGTGAGTTCCGTCCCGGTGACTCGATGCGTCACATCTCGTGGAAGCGATCGGCATGCCTCGACCAGCTGGTCTGCCTGGAGCGAACCCGGGCGACACCACCGCGGCTGCATGTCATCGTCAACCTGACAACACCCCGGGTCGGGCGCGAGCTCGAGGAACTCGCCATCAGCCTCGCCGCGTCGCTCGTTCACGCTGCCGATCTGAAAGGTTTCGAGATCGGCTTGTCGCTGCCCGGCACGGACGTGCCCGCGTTGCTGACCAGGCGAAGCCACTGGCACCGGGGCCGCGTGATGTCGGCGCTCGCCGCCGTCGACCTCGACCAGACGCGGCAGACCCGCGGAGCCCTGCCGACGACCTACGGCGAGCGTGCCGCGCAGATCGTGATCCACCCGGACCGCGTCGATCCGGCGATCGGCCGCGATGACGCGTTGCACCTCTCGGCACGGCAGATGCGTCACCTCGTGGTCCAGCCGATCGGGTGGGATCCCACGGCGGGGGAGGTCGCCGCATGAGGCTGCTGCGGTCCTTCCCGATCCTGGCGCACGCCGTGGTGCTGCTGAGCATCGTCGGTGTCAGCGTCGCAACCCAGTCGGCGGGTCTGCTGCTTGTCGGCGGCGTGCTGGCGGCGTTGAGCTGGTATGTCACCGAAGGTCACCGCGGCCGGTCGTTGCCGGACTGGACGGCGAACATCCTGATCATCGCCGCCGCGCTGCTCGTGGTGGCCGACCTGTTTCGGAACATCAACGACATTCTCGGCGCGTTGGGACGATTCATCGTACTGCTCACCCTCATCAAGCTCTACCAGCAGAAGACACCGCGTGATTATGCCCAGCTGCTCGGACTCAGCCTGCTGCTCATGCTCGTCGGCTGTATCCAGTCCAACAACCTGCTGTTCGCCGCGACGCTGTTGCTGTACGCGATCCTCGGACTGTACGTACTGCTGTTATTCCAGCTTTATATCGCCCACGAGCGCAACCGCACCGCGCGGCTCGACGCCATTCCGGACGGCTACCGGCTGGCTCCGTCGTTGCAGCCGATCGTCGGGCGTCGCACGACATTTCACCTTCGGTCATTGATGGCCTTCATCGCGGCCGGAGGCCTGCTCACCAGCGGCCTGCTGTTCGTGCTCTTCCCGCGGAATGTCGGCCAGGGTCTTGCCCGTCTGCACAGCAATGACCGCCGCACCGGATACACCGACGAGGTGAACCTCACCAGCGGCACGAGGATCACCGAGTCACGCCGCGTGGTCATGAGCCTGCGTGTGACGCCTCTGCCGCCACACGAACTGCTACGGCTCCGCGGCGCGGTCCTCGAACGGTACGACGGTCTTGGCCGGTGGTCGCACTCGCCACGGCACCACCGCACCACGATCAAGACCGGGCCGACCGGTCTGACTTCGCTGGGCCCGGACGACCCGGGTCGCACGATCACCCAGGAGTTCGAGCTGCTCGCACCGACCCACGCGATCTTTTCGGTCGCCGTGCCGGTGGCCGTCGGTACGAGCGCAACGCACCGATTGCTGTTCGACCGCCACACGGTGACGCTTCTCGACACCGACAACGGACGCCTGCAGCACTACACGGTCAGGGCCCAGACAAACCCGTCGGAAGCGACGCTGCAGGCATTGACCGGTCCATCGCCGGGGTTCGGCAGCGTATCGCCGGTACGACAGTTCCAGTCATTCGATCCTCGTGTCCGGCGGTTGGCACGCGGCCTGCTCGCCACCGCGGGCCTGGACGACGACCCACCCGACAACGAGCAACAGCGATGGGAATGGAACCGCGCCGGCACCGATGTGCTCATGGCGTATCTCCAGAGCGGCCGTTTCGGCTACGAGACGGACCTCCGCGACGTCCGGAACACAGGTGCGGACGGAGCTCACCTGGACCCGACGCTCCAGTTCCTGTTCGAGACCCACAAGGGTCATTGCGAGTATTTCGCCTCGGCACTTGCGGTGCTGTGCAACACCGTGGGCGTCCCGGCTCGTGTCGTCACCGGCTACGTGGCCCTCGAGTACGACGAACGCGCCGGTCTCTACATCGTGCGTGAATCCAATGCGCATGCGTGGGTCGAGGTGCAGACAAGTCCGTACCGGTGGGAGACATTCGACCCGACGCCACCGGCGGCACTGCAGGACATCCACAGCGCCCGCAATACTCGGGCCGACCGTTGGCGGTGGATCTTTGACCGGCTGGAGGCGAAGTGGAGCAACAACTTCGTCACATTCGACAAGCACACTCAGAACCAGTTGCTCGACGCGATCGACTTCGGCTGGGCGCGGTGGCTCGACGACGCGTTGTACGCGACCAGGGAATGGCTGGCGCGTGTGAACCGCGCGTTCTACCTCGGTCCTGCGGGCTATATCTGGATGGGTATCGTGGCGTTGGCGGTCGTGATCGCGGCCATCGCGGCCTGGACACGTCTGCGACGCGCCGCCCGTCTGCGAGCGACGCTGCAGGTCCGCCATGTCAGCGGCTCGGCACACCACCGCATGCTCCGCCAGCTCGGCTTCTATATGGACATGCTCGGCGTGCTCCGCGCGGCCGACCGGCCGAAACCCCCGTGGCAGCCGCCACTGGAGTACGCCCACGCGCTCGAAAGGGAACACCCGGCGGGCGGCGCACTGACGAAGCAGTTGACGGAACTCTTCTACGCCGCGCGGTACGGCGGCAAGAGCCTCACCCGCGCCGAGCTGGAGCACGCCCGATCGCTTGTGACCCGGCTCCGTGTCGCCCTGGGCGGCTGACACTCCACTTATCGGCGTCCGCTCAATATTCCAGCGGTGACAGTGAAGTGCCGTTGGACCGGCGACGATATCCCGGTGGGATCCTCGGCCGCATCTGATCAGAGAGGAAACGCCTGTGCCGGCGAGACGCTCACGGACGTTGGAATGGCGCCGCTGCCTCGAGCAGGTGCAGGAACGCGGCGGCGCGATCGAAATCGCCGTTCTTCGTGATTACGATCGCCCGGCCGAAATGACGGGAAGCCACCTCGTGTGGCGGGTCCGGCTCCTGAAAGTCAGCGGTGACGAGATCATCGTCGAACCGCCCACGACCCTTGGCGAGGTCATCCGCGTCGAGACCGGCATCAATCTCATGGCCGTCCTTGCCGTCGGCCAGAACCGCTGGATGTTCACCACCAGGCACCTGGGGACGACCGAGTTCCGCAACGGCAACGGCCGCACGGTGACCGCGCTGCGGTTGAGGATGCCCAAGTCGGTCGAGCGTTGTCAGCGACGAAGTCATGACCGGGTGGAGACGACATCGCTGATCCTGCCGCAGGTCGACGTGTGGCCGCTGCTGGACCCGAAGTCCGTGCTGCCCGCCGAACGCGCCAACGAACTCCAGTTCGAGGACGACCGCAACGGTATCGCCGTCGGCGACCGCGGCATCGTTTCCGATGACGAGTCGCTCATGCCGGAGGTCGGCCCGAAGTTCACGGCCACGCTGCTGAACATCGGCGGCGGCGGCGTCGGGTTGCGTGTGAAGCCCGAAGATGCACCGTCGATGGCGCGACACAAGGTGTTCTGGATCCGATTCAGCATGCCGCCGGAGATGACGACGCCGATCTGCGCCACCACCAAGCTCGCGCACACGGCCGTCAACTCGTCTCAACAGACCTACGCAGGTATGGCGTTCGACTTCTCGTTCAACCCCGCCCACCAGGGAATTGTCGTCGAGCAGATCCGCCGCTTCATCGAGATACAGCAGCGCGCCCAGTTTGACGAACGCAAGTCTGCCTGAGGATCTCGGCCTTGTCGACGGTCTCGCGGTACTCCGCAGCTGGATCCGAATCGGCCACGATGCCGCCCCCGACACCGTAGTCGAGCCGGCCGATGAGCTGATCCCACCGGCCCTCGGGCCGAACGCCGGTGAGAACCAGCGTCCGGATCGCCACGTTGAGCTCAACACGTCCGCCGGCGCCGACAAAACCCACCGCGCCGCAATAGGGGCCGCGTGTCACCGGCTCCAACTCGTCGATGATCTGCATCGCACGGATCTTCGGCGCCCCGGTGACCGATCCCGCCGGGAACGTGGCACGCAACAGGCCGGCCAGCGTGACGTCGGTACGCAGCCGACCCGTCACCTCGCCGACCCCGTGGTGTACGGTGGGGTGCGTCTCGATCGTGCGCGCTGCCGGGACGCGCACCGAGCCGAACTCGCAGACACGGCCGAGGTCATTCCGCATCAGGTCGACGATCATGTGCAGTTCCGCTGCATCCTTGGCCGACCCGAGCAGCTCGGTATCGGGGACGCCTGCCGGACGCGTACCCTTGATCGGACGCGTGACCACCCGGCGTGTGCCGGCTTCGGCATCGAGAAAAAGTTCCGGACTCAACGAGAGCAGGCATCGCCCATCCGGCAGCTCCAGGTAGGCGCCGTACCACGCGCCGCTGAGCATCATGGCTTCGACGCACAGCCTGCGTGTCGAACCCTCGAACGACGTGGTCAGTCGTCGCGTGAGGTTCGCCTGGAAGATGTCGCCGGCCGAGATGTACTCGATCGTTCGCGCGACGGCGGCCATGTATTCGTCGGGCGTGACGCTGCTGCGAAGGACACCTGTCGTGAAGGGCCCCAGGTCGCGGTCGCCCGCCGCGGGATCGAAGAAATGTCGTGGCGGCCCGTACCACGATCGGTCACGGCTGTCGAAGTGCAGGGCATCCGGGCACCAGCCGAACTGGGCGACGGGCCAGCCGCGATCGTCGGGGCGGCTTGCCATGGCGGCCGGCTCGAAGTGCCGACCGAGCTCGTAGCCGAGGTATCCGATGAATCCGCCCTCGCCGAGGCGGTCCAGATCGGCGACGGGATCGTCACCAAAGGACACGATCTTCCGCGGTGAGCCGATGATGCTTCGACGCCCCCACCGGGGGTGCCCGCGACCCGAATGCAGCATCATCAGCGGCCGATCAGCCGGCCACGCCGCCACGACATCGAGTGGATCGCACGTCCAGTCGAGCTTCGTCAGACGTCGTTGGCCCATCAACCCGATCCTAGCCGATTTACTTGTTTGAGCGTGCCATGCCGCTACACTCCGCGATCCAGTCAAGACCAGGAGAACCCCATTGACGACGACACCGGTTGCTATGCCTGCACCTGGGCCGACCACCGCCAACAAGATGATCTACCGATTCGGCCGCGCCGGGACCGAGGGTGACACGTCACAGCGTGACCTGCTCGGTGGCAAGGGCGCCAACCTCGCCGAGATGATCTCCATCGGCCTGCCGGTGCCACCGGGATTCACGATCACCACCGAGGTGTGCGCGGCCTACGACCGTGCGGGCAACACGCTGCCCGAGCGGCTCATGGACGAGGTGCGGTCGAGCATCGCGGCGGTGGAGTCCGAGACGGGCAAGAGCTTCGGCTCGGAGACGAACCCGTTGTTGATGTCGGTCCGCAGCGGCGCGGCGGTCTCGATGCCGGGCATGATGGACACCGTTCTCAATCTCGGCCTCAATGACGCCGCGATGGCCGGCCTGGCCTCGACGACGGGCAACCCGCGATTTGCATACGACGCCTATCGGCGACTCATCAACATGTTTGGCGACGTCGTGATGGGTGTTGACCACGACTATTTCGAGAGCGCCTTCAAGAGGGTCAAGAAGAAGTACAAGGCCAAGCTGGATACCGACGTGCCCGAGGAGGGCATGGCCGGGCTCTGCGATGATTACAAGGCGGTCTATCTCAAACATGTCGGCGCGCCGTTTCCGCAGGACCCCTTCGCACAGCTCCAGGCTGCCATCGAGGCGGTCTTCCGCTCGTGGAAGGCGGAACGCGCCGTCACGTACCGCCGGATCAACGGGATCACGGGCCTGTCCGGTACCGCCGTCAACGTTCAGTCGATGGTCTTCGGCAATCTCGGCGATGACTCCGGAACAGGCGTCGCCTTCACACGTGACCCGTCAACCGGCGAGAACACGTTCTACGGTGAGTTCCTGGTCAACGCCCAGGGCGAGGATGTCGTCGCAGGGATCCGCACGCCGCGGCCCATTGTGGAAATGAAGACGTGGAAGAGCGACATCCTCGATCGCCTGCTGGAGATCAAGGATCTCCTGGAGAACCACTACCACGACATGCAGGACATCGAGTTCACGATCGAGCGCGGCGAGCTGTACATGCTCCAGACCCGCTCGGGCAAGCGGACGGGGGCTGCAGCCATCCGCATTGCAGTGGAGATGGTGAAGGAGGGACTCATCGACCGTTCCCGCGCTCTTGCCAGTGTCCCGGCCGAAGACCTCACGCAGGTCGTGCTGCCGAGCTTCAGCGAGGCCGACAAGAAAGGCGTCACGGTTCTTGCCAGGGGGCTTCCGGCGTCGCCGGGCGCGGCGACCGGCGCCATTGCATTCACCGCCCAGGACGCGGTCCAGCGGGCCGAGGAAGGCGAAGACGTCATCCTCGTGCGTCGTGAGACCTCCCCCGAGGATGTCGACGGGATGCACCACGCCGTCGGGATCCTGACCTCGACCGGCGGCATGACCAGCCACGCGGCGGTGGTCGCCCGTGGCTGGGGCAAGTGCTGCGTCGCGGGCACATCGGGCCTGCAGATCGACCCGAAACGCCGCACGGTCACGATCGGCAAGCGGACTCTTAAACCGAAGGACGTGATCTCCATCGACGGCACGACCGGCGAGGTGATGCTGGGCGTCGTAAAGCGTTCCATGCCGAAGCCCACGCAGGACTTCACGACGCTGATGCAATGGGCCGACGAGGAACGGACGCTCGGCGTGCGCACCAACGCCGACACACCCACGGACGCGAAACGCGCGGTGAAATTCGGCGCCCAGGGCATCGGTCTCTGCCGCACAGAGCACATGTTCTTCGAACCTGACCGCATCACGTTGATGCGAGAGATGATCATTGCCGAGACAACCGAGGAGCGACAGCGGGCGCTCAAGAAGCTGCTGCGATACCAGCGTCGCGACTTCGTGGGGATCCTGACGGCGATGGAGGGCTTGCCGGTGACGATCCGCCTGCTCGACCCGCCGCTGCACGAGTTCCTGCCGCACGAACCCGACCAGCAACGCCTCCTGGCCAAGGAGCTCGACGTCCCGGTCAGCAAGATCCAGCAGCGGGTCACCGCCTTGCACGAGATGAACCCGATGCTCGGCCACCGCGGTTGCCGGCTGTCGATCACCTATCCGGAGATCCTCGTCATGCAGGTGACGGCGATCGTCGAGGCGATGATCGCCTGCAAGGCCAGGAAGGTCGACGTCCGCCCGGAGATCATGATCCCGCTGATCGCGACGCACGCCGAGCTGGCATTGCTCCGCCTGTTGACCGAGCAGACTATCGAGGCCGTCTGCAGGGAAAAGAAGTTTACCGGCACGCTCGAAATCCCCATCGGCACGATGATCGAGATCCCGCGCGCCGCGTTGACCGCCGACAAGGTGGCCCAGGCGGCCGACTTCTTCAGCTTCGGCACAAACGACCTGACACAGATGACCTACGGCATGAGCCGCGACGACATCGCGAGCTTTCTACCGAGCTACCTGGAGAAAGGCATCTTCGAGCGCGACCCGTTCCAGACACTCGACCGGCCTGGCGTGGGGCAACTGGTTCGCACCGCGTGCCGCCTTGGCCGCGAGACCCGCCCGTCGTTGAAGCTGGGTATCTGCGGCGAGCACGGCGGGGACCCCGCATCCATCGCCTTCTTCCACGAGGTCGGCCTGGACTACATCAGTTGCTCGCCGTTCCGGGTGCCCACCGCGCGACTCGCCGCGGCCCAGGCCGCCCTGGCCGGCCGGAGCGCTTCGTAGCTGCCTGGGCCTATCATCTGCCTCCCGAATCACGGAGCCACACCGCAATGGCCGACGCCGTCGCCACCAAGCCCGAACCACCATCCGCATCGCAGCACCTCCCGGCGGCGGTCTTCGACGAGCTCGAGATCGTCAAGGAGCCGTCGAACCTCTTCCACCAGACCATCGAGCAGGTTCTTGTCGCCGCGCAGCTCGTCGGGCTGCGTCATCACCAGCAGATCATCCTCGCCCAACCGGCCAACGAAGTCATGGTGCACTTTCCCGTGCTCATGGACGACGGGCACCACGACCTGTTCAAGGGCTACCGCGTCCAGCACAACAACGCACTGGGTCCCTACAAGGGCGGTCTTCGGTTCCACCCGGACATCCACCTCGACGACATCAAGGCGCTGGCAGTGCTCATGACCATGAAGTGCTCGCTGGTGCAGATCCCCTTCGGCGGCGGCAAGGGCGGTGTCAAGTGCGACCCGAGCCAACTCAGCAATGGCGAGCTGATGCGAGTGACCCGGCGATTCGCCTCGGCGATCAGCAGCATCATCGGTCCCGACTACGACATCCCCGCGCCGGACGTCGGGACGAACGCCCAGATCATGGCGTGGTTCGCCGACACCTACGCGAACCTGAACCCGCAGCACGAACGGCACGACACGATGCGCATCGTGACGGGCAAGCCGGTGGAGTGGGGCGGGTCGCTCGGACGCCTCAAGGCGACCGGGCAGGGGCTGGTGGACGTGCTCCGGGAGATGCTCCCGGAGCTGGGCATCGACATTTCCAAGATGAAGTTCAGCCTGCTCGGCTTCGGCAACGTCGGCGGTTGGGCGGGACGACTGCTGGGCGACCTCGGCGCAACGATGGTTGCCGTCGCCGATCACACCGGCGCCGTCCACAACGACGGGGGGATCGACCCGCAGCTGCTCGCCGAGTACGTCACCGAGACCGGGGGCGTGCGTGGTTACCGCGAAGCGGAGTCGATCAGCGAGGACGACTTCTACGGCGTCCCCGTGGATGTCTTCATACCCGCGGCGATGGAGCAGATGATCACGCCCCAGAAGGCGTCGCTCATCAACGCCAAGGTGTTTGCCGAGGGCGCGAACGCGCCGAGCACGCCCGAGGGAGACGTCATCCTCATGAAGCGGGGCATCGAGATCCTGCCCGCGATCCTCTGCAACGCCGGCGGCGTCACCGTCTCCTACTTCGAGTGGGTCCAGAACAAGAGCTCGCTGTACTGGACCGCCGACGAGGTGGACAAGCGTCTCAATACGCACATGGTCCAGGCGGCCCGACGCGCCAAGCTTGCCCGCACCAAGTACGACGTGGACATGCGGACCGCCAGCTTCTGCGCGGCCCTCGAGCAGATCGGCAAGGTCTACGACCTGCGCGGGATCTTTCCGTAGACTGGTGGTCAGTCGTCAGTCGTCAGTCGTCAGTCGTCAGACTGACTGCAAC
>Ga0209987_10000645_pt1 | contig 18440 bp, 14 predicted proteins | sample N074metaG_FD_182134 | JGI IMG/M metagenome (GOLD analysis project Ga0209987, IMG submission 182134) | Deep subsurface microbial communities from Kermadec Trench to uncover new lineages of life (NeLLi) - N074 metaG (SPAdes) (version 2) | ecosystem: Environmental > Aquatic > Marine > Ocean trench... | reverse complement strand
GACTTTTGTATGTGCATGGTCTCGGTGTCGAACAAGATTATAGTGAGGCTGAGAAATGGTTTCAGAGGGCTGCTAATCAGGATTATCCGAAAGCAAATTATCAATTGGGACAAATATATCTGCAGGGCCTTGATGTGCAGACGGATGAAATAAAGGCAGCCAAATATTATCAACTGGCCGCTGAAGGTGGTTATGCCAGGGCCCAGTACCGACTGGGGCGACTGTATCATAAAGGTCTGGGTGTAGATCGAGATGAAAAAACCGCCTACGACTGGTTTAGAAAAGCAGCCATACAAGGATATTCTAAAGCCCAATGTGCAACGGCAATCCAACTGGCAAAGGGGCTTGGGGTGACAAAGGATTATGTCCAGGCATATGCATGGATGACGCTAGCTAATAAATCACAAAACTCCCAGATCAAAGATTTTCTATTTAAAATCAGCAAAAAACTGACTGAATACCAGATCATTGAAGCCAGGACACTGGCAGATAAATGGTATGGTGAACAACACCAATTATCTACACCATCTGAATAGTCATAATACTGGAGAATTGATGATCGACAATACTTTACTTTCGCCTTCGTTGTTTTCCAGGCTCTGTTGTTGAACAACTCTCTTAATTTCGGCGTCTTTCCATTTTAAAATATCATAATAGCGTCTAATATTTTTCACATAAATCACAGGTTCGCCCCCTCTGGCATAGCCATACTCAGTTTGTTGATGCCAGTTTTCATCTGCCAGTAATGGCAATCTTTCTCTTACATCCAGCCATTTATCCGCATCACCGCCCTGAGACTGGGTTAATTTTCTGGCATCCTGCAGATGTCCAAAACCAACATTGTAGGCAGCAAGTGCAAACCACAGCCTGTCCTCCCCCTTAATTCTTTCCGGCAGTCTGCTTCTCATCTTAATCAGGTAACGCGCACCACCCAGGATACTTTGTTCTGGATCAAGCCTGTCCTCAACGCCCAATGATCTGGCTGTGTCTGTTGTTAACATCATCAGTCCTCGCACACCTGTAGAAGATTTTGCTTTTGGGTTCCAGTGAGATTCCTGATAACTCATTGCCGCCAGAAGAAACCAGTCCAGTTCCGTTTCTCTGGCTGATTTTATAAATAGCTCCCTGTATTTCGGTAAAGTGTTATGAACATTCTCTAAAAACACGCGCGTATCAATATAATCAAATGATTTTGCATATTTGTAATAATGGTTAATTAATTTATCCAATGAACCATTTTTATTAATTTTGTTAAAGAATTTTCTGACCGCTTTATCCAACGAACGATCACTATTTTGTTGATATACCCATGCAACAGGTAATTCCCCCGTGATATCGAAAGCGACTCTGACTTCAGGAAAGAGATAACGATACATATCTACCCAATTAGAATCTGCAATTGCAATTGGCACCTTACTATCATTCACCATCTTAAGGATCTCAGTCATGCTTTTATTTTCAAGCACGCGCCAGGCAAGGTTCGGATGAAAAAAGTTTAATTTTTTTAACAGCGTTTGATAAGACTCGTCTTCACCAATAACGATCTCATCTTCTTTAAGATACGCGATTGATCCTGGTTTTCTATTTTTCTGATGATAAACAAGTTGCCTCCGCGCCGTGATATAAGCGGGGCCATATTCAAGCGTATTATTAGGGTATCCGGATAATGCTGATGCGGATGAACCGATATGCGCTTTATTATTATTGATCAGTGAAGTCACATCATGCTTGTTTTTTACAATAATCAAATTCAAATCAAGTCCCAGACTGTCAGCAAACATACTGGCTAATTCGAATTCAAGACCTTCGGCCTTGCCATCTGATCCTTTGAAATATGTTAGTGGGCTTTCCACAGTGGCAAACCGTAACTCACCAGACTCACGAATTTTTTCAAGAATCGTCTTTTGATCTCCACAAGACGAAAACACTAATATGCAGATAATAGATAAAAGCAACCGTTGAATATTGCTTTTTTGACCCCACTTCTCTTTATGGTTTTTATAGTTCATATTTATAATAGTTAAAGATTATAAATGCTATTCTATTGATCCGATATCCTGATGATTTGACATGATGATCCTACGGTTAATCCTAATAATTTGTGTGTTTATTTTTGCCTATGCCCCCGCGAGCCTTGCAGAGCCATTACCTGGTCTGGATCCTTATAGCGAAAAACTTGAATATCAACTGCATAGAGCCGTGCGTGCCAAAGGAGAGGATTATCAACCGAGAACCCGCCATCTCTCTAGTGAAGGGCAAGCCATCTATACCAATCGACTGATTCTGGAAGATTCCCCCTACCTGATCCAACATGCACACAATCCGGTGAACTGGTTTCCCTGGGGAGATGAAGCCATGACCGTGGCAATAATAGAAAACAAGCCCATCTTTCTTTCAATCGGTTACTCCACCTGTCATTGGTGCCATGTTATGGAAGTTGAAAGCTTTGAGGACAAGAAAATTGCAGAGTTCCTCAATCAACATTTTATTGCCATCAAGGTTGATAGAGAACGTCATCCTGATGTCGATGAAGCCTATATGCTTGCCGTGAGACTGGTCGCAGGGCGCGGAGGCTGGCCCATGTCATCATTTTTGGCACCTGATGGAAAACCCTTTTATGGGGCAACCTATCTGCCGCCAGATATCTTTACCGAACTATTAAAGAAAATAAATGACTCATGGAATAAAGAACCAGAGCTTATTCTAAATCAGGCAAAAGAATTGAGTACACTGGTCACACAGATCATGCAGCATAAAAGTGATCTGCAATCACTCGAAGAAAATACAATTCAACTAAGCGAGGAATATTTATTAGGCCAAATAAATACCTTTACCGGCGGCTTCAGTGATGCCCCAAAGTTTCCCAGTGAGCCCGCGTTATTATTTCTATTACAGATGGCTCAACGCCATAGCAATCAATCATTAAACAAAGATATTGAAAACACGCTGGAGTTAATGTCTCAAGGAGGCATCTATGACCAGATAGGCGGTGGTTTCCATCGTTATGCTACTGATGACATCTGGTTGATACCACATTTTGAAAAAATGCTATACAACCAGGCACAACTTGCTCAAGTCTACCTGCATGCCTACCGCATGACAGGAAAAGATAATTATGCACGGGTGGCACGACAGACGCTTGATTATGTCCTGAGAGAAATGACTTCAAATGAAGGCGGCTTTTATTCAGCAACAGATGCAGACAGTGAAGGGATTGAAGGTAAATATTTTATCTGGCGTCCCGATGAAATCAAAGAAACGCTTACTGAAGAAGATGCGGCTTTGGCAATTGACTTATTCGCTATCACTGAAGAAGGAAATTTTGAAGGACATAATATCCTGTCCCTGCCGGTTTCATTAAGTGATTATGCCCTGAAGCAGAATTTATCTTATCAAGCATTCACGCAGAAAGTTGACAGTATCCGCGCCCAACTTGAAATATATCGTAGTCAAAGAATTCCACCTTTGCGTGATGACAAGGTTTTACTAGCCATGAATGGCATGATGATATCGACGCTAAGCCTGGCTTCTTATGTGCTTGATGCTCCTGTTTACAAAGATACTGCTATACGTGCCGGACATTTATTGTGGGAAAAACTTTGGCACAATGATGCCTTGTTCAGAGTTTATTTTGACGGCAGGCATTCTATTCCTGCGAAACTGGATGATTATGCCTATTTTATTCAGGCACTCATGGATTTGTACGATATTGATGGTAATCCTGTCTGGTTAGAGCGTGGCCGTGGCCTGGCCAATCTCATGATTAAACGCTTCCGTGATAGTGCTGATGGAGGATTCTTTATGTCAGATGCGGAGAACGCATTGTTTGCCAACCCGAAAAGTTTACATGACAGCGCCCTGCCTTCTGGTAATTCAGTCGCAATCATAGCATTAGCAAGCCTCGCTCTGCGTACAGGAGATCTTTCTTATCAGGATCATGCAAATGAGGCTTTGCAGGCAATATCACCCTCTCCTGGTAAAAATATTTTTTCTTCTGCCTCTTTGACCAAAGCACTGGATTTACTGGTCCATGGTGAGATCGGTAAATATCAATATGGTGCACGTGGTGCAGTCAAAGCAAGCGCAGCAATAAAAACCATCAAGGGAGATAAGTTTGTTGAAGTAAAACTACAGCTTGCCGATAATTGGCATATCAATGCTCACCAGTCCAATGTTAAAGATATCATCCCGACATCCATACACATTGATGCAGATTATTCTGCAGCTCTACTAAACGAGATTATATATCCTGACTCGATAAGCAAGAGATTTAGTTTTCTCGAGACGCCTTTGCAAGTATACGAAGGTGATATCGTCCTGCGTGGTTCATTAAATGTCGATGATAGTGCCCGCCTGAATAATATAGTCCCTCTAGTCATCCAGTTTCAGGCTTGTAATGATCAGGTATGCCTGGCGCCGGAAAAACTCACGCTCAGAGCTTCACTATAGGATCATGATGAGAAAGAGACTTGCAAATTCTTTCTGCAGATATTTCATCCTGCTCTTATTTATCATAAACCTGCATGCTTGTGAAACCCCATCTGAAGATCAACAGGCAGTTATTGTGTCAGGTCTTACCATGGGTACGACGTACACAATAAAACTAAATATTCCCGAGACGAAGATAGATCGCCCTGTGATTTCAACAGAAATTAATCACCGACTAGATAAAATTAATTCCCAGATGTCTACTTATATGGAGACATCTGCCCTCTCCCTGTTTAATCAATCAAATACACAAGACTGGGAAGAAATTCCGCCCGATCTTTATACGGTAATCGAGGAATCTTTAAGGATAAACAAGCTAAGTTATCACGCTTTTGATGTCACCATAGGTCCTGTTGTTAATCTCTGGGGCTTTGGCCCAAAAGCACAATCAGACATTGTTCCAGAAGAATCAGCAATCAGGGCAGCACTTGATAAAGTTGGCTCTAAATATATCCATTTACGCAAAGAACCTTATGCAATAAAAAAAGATAAGCCGAATCTGACTATTGACCTTTCAGCCATCGCTAAAGGTTATGCTGTTGACGTAATTGCCGATTACCTTGATGACCTGGGTATCAATAACTATATGGTTGAAATTGGCGGTGAAATAAAAACCAAAGGCATTAATTCCGGTAATAAGATCTGGCATATTGGTATTGAAAAGCCTCTGGATGATCAGCGCTCTGTACAAATGGTCATCACCCTGAACAATATCGGTATGGCTACATCAGGCGATTACCGTAATTATTTTGAAGAAAACGGCATCCGCTACTCACACACCATTGATCCATCAACGGGAAAACCGATCACACATAAACTTGCATCTGTAACAGTTTTACATCCTTCAACCATGACTGCAGATGCCATGGCTACCGCCCTGCTTGTGCTTGGCCCAAACCGTGGCTTCGAATTAGCACTCAAGGAAAACCTTGCCGCCCTGTTTATTGTCCACGATAAAGATAATTTTACTGAGATAATCACACCTGAATTCAAAGATGCTGTCGTCAATTTAGAATGAACGCACTGACATTTTTATTCGCCCTGGCAATACTGGTATGGTTCTGGCAAAACAGTTTACGTTTTCGAGAATATGCTATACATAAGTGTAAAATAAGCTGCAGGACAATGGATCTACAGTTACTGGATGAAACTGTTGCACTACATAAAGTTAGAATCACCAAAGATAATCGTAATCAAGTCAAATTACTTCGTCGTTATCATTTTGAGTTCAGTATCGATGGGCACGATAGATATCAAGGATCCATCACTTTTATTGGGCAAGGTGTCGACCATATCCAGCTTGACCACCCTGATGGGCAACTTATTTTACACAGTGATGAGGTGAAAAAACTGCATTAAATATTGTTATACTGTGCAGAGTAAATAACTAATAATTTTCGAGGAATCCACCATGCCTTCATTTGATGTTGTCTCAGAGGTAGATATGCATGAACTCTCAAATGCCATTGATCAGACCAATAGAGAGGTCTCCACCCGTTTTGATTTTAAGGGCAGTAATTCACGCGTTGAACGCAAGGAAGCAGAAATGACCTTGATTGCTCCGGCAGAATTTCAAATAGACCAGATATTCGACATATTACAAAACAAATTGGCCAAGAGAAAAATTGATACAGGCTGCCTGGACAAGGGCGATATCAAGGAATCAAATAATGAGGCTAGACAAATTATTATTGTCAAACAGGGACTGGATAAAGAACTGACCAAAATAATCACCAAGTTAATAAAAGAATCAAAACTCAAAGTCCAGAGCACCATTCAGGGAGAACAAATTCGTGTGACTGGTAAAAAACGGGATGATCTACAGGCAGTGATGGCTTTACTTAAAGATGCAGATCTCTCCCTGCCACTACAATATACAAATTTTAGAGATTGAAGGTGCTGAATGCGCCTGGTTTATGATCTACACACGCATACAACAGCTTCAGATGGAGAGCTTTCACCTAAAGCGCTAGTTATTAAAGCAAAAGCCAATGGTGTTGATGTCCTGGCGATCACTGATCATGATACGACAGAGGGTATTGCTGAAGCCAAGATTGAAGCGTGCAAGCAAAACATCAGACTACTTCCAGGTATTGAACTTTCGGTCTCATGGATGCATAAAAATTTTCATATTATAGGCCTTGGTATAGATCCAGATAATGAAAAATTAAAAGCATCACTTACAGAGACTGAAATATTACGGCAGCAGCGAGCAATCGAGATAGGAAATAAATTAGAAAAAATTGGCGTCATAAAAGCATATTATGAAGCCAGAGAACTGGCAGGCGTTAGTACACTTACTCGTAGCCATTTTGCTCGTGTCCTGATCAACCAAGGTTTTGCTGATGACAGCAGAGAAGTTTTCAAAAAATATCTGGTCCATAACAAACCCGGGTTTGTTAAAACAAACTGGGTCGAAATGGCATCAGGCATCAAACTCATCAAAGATGCAGGGGGCGAAGCAATACTTGCTCACCCGATGCGCTATAACATCACTGCCAGCTGGCTTAGAAGGTTCCTTGCAGCATTCAAGCAGGCCGGCGGAATCGGTATTGAAGTTGTTACCGGGAGTTCAAACGCAGATGAGATAACCACCACTGCTGCATACGCCAGGCGCTTTGAACTGTCTGGATCTGCAGGTTCTGATTATCACGGATTTGACAATACCTGGGTCAGGCTAGGTCAACTGGCTACCATGCCAGAATCAGTCACACCGGTATGGGATAGGTGGGAAGGATAGTTCTGTAACAACAGATTTCTATCTAAAATAATAAATCTGTCCCCTTTAATTATTTTAAACATTACATATTAATAGAGCAATGCAACAAATAAAAATACTCACTTATATCATAATATTAAGCTTAGCTATTCCCACAATACACGCGCAAGAAACCGAGATTTATTCAGCGTTTAATGGCGAATGGATTTTCGAGGAGGAACTGAGTGATGACACAGACGAACAAGTTGAAAAGACAATAAAAAAAGCAGGTGGAAGGGCAACCAGAAAAAAAGGCAAGGGTCGATACAAAGGAGGCCCGGAGGAACAGGCCGTATATGATCATATCTCATATGACGAAATGTTAACCATTAGTTACAAACAACCAGAATTTCGTCTAACCTATGATGAAGGTTTTAATAGAGTATTCCATACTGATGGTCGAGGTCGCACTGTCAGTGCTAGCGGAACAAGCGCTGGCGACAATAAGGACTTTTCGTTTGCGAGTTGGGTAAATGAAAATAAGTTTATTGTAGAATCTCGCCCTCGTGATGGCGGGAGCATCGCCGAAACCTATTCACTTTCGGCAGATGGGAACCAACTGACGGTAGAATTATATCTAGAACCCCATTCCTTTAGGTATCCCATAGAAATAATTCGTGTCTACAAAAAGGCTGAAAATAATCCTGCGGTTATTCAAAAAGGGGATAAAAAATAAATTTATCCCTTTTTTTTATATATCAATTATTTTTTGCGATCTATTCTTTATTTTCTTTGCATCTAACATCTTAATCAGAAATACTGTTCCTCATGCTTTTAGATTTTTCCATCCAGCCCCATCTGATAATACTTATGAACAATCTCGTCCTGGTTTTCCAATAACCAGTCTATGTCAGGTTCATTATTCATTGCCTTATGGATTGCTGCAGTAGTCGCCTTCCGATGAATATCAAATAAGATTTTATGGTCAAGATTATCATCTGTTACCACAGAGGGATTCAACCATACAGAGACAATAATTCCTAGATCATTCGCTTTCTCTTTTGGGATATCACCGTTTCTGACTGCATCAAGCACACCATTCGCAATCGCACCCTGCACAGTCCCCATCAGGATATTTGTATATCGCTCATCTTTGACGGTCACTTTACTGACCATCAAAGTCGATGGCCTGACCATAACATCAGTATTTAAAATGGCCAGAACACGCGTATGACCTTTAACCTGATCGCCCAGCAAATTCGCAAACGCTGTGCCAAACGGCCCATCCAGTTCTCCGATGATGACTTCCGGCTCAGCCGCAGTACCTGGTGGCCCACCTGCAACCAATGCTTCGCCTACTCGCATAACAATACGATCACCCATGTAATCCTCTCCTCAATAATTTTTAATGAAATAATAAATTTGGATATATACCCAAATAACCTGGAAATATTCTAATCTGAATCTCTCAGTTTATGATGATCGGTACTGCTGATCTGATCAGCAATATCAGTGGATAAACTATCGGCAGATTCCTGCGTCTTTTTCCTTGCTGTCTCTGCACGTTCCATGATTCGTTTGATATGCTCTGCCTGAGAAACTTTGTCTTTAAACTGTTCCTGTCTCTCTTCTTCTTCTTCTTTCCACTCGTTAAGTTCTGCAGCCATCTGCCGATTTAACTTCTCTTCTTCTTCTTTTTGTTTTAAAAGATCTTCCTCATTTCCTTCTCTTGCAGCTTCTGTCATTTTTTCTTCATGTTGTACATCATCCAGTGCCATTTTTGCTTCTTCAAGTTTCTCTTCCGCACGTTTCATTTCTTTTTTCAGAGATTCATCATCCTTGTCCCCTTTAGCAATCTTCTCAGCCTGTTTCACTTTCAGCTTCTCGGCATCATCAGCTGCAGATTTTCTGGCTGCTTCTGCGGCATTCTTGGCCTTATAGACTTCGTCTAGTTTGTCCCTGATTTGTTGCGATTCTTTTTCCAGCTTCGCTCTTTCTGCCTTAAGTGCAGCTTCAAGTTCAGCCTTCTCCTGTTCAAATTGCGCTTTGTATTCCTCGATAATTTTTTCAGCTTCTTCCTTTGCAGCAACACGTCCTGCTTCTGCAACAGCTTTATCTTTCTGTGCCTGTTCTAACTCTTCATTGTTCTGTGCAATTTTATCTGCAAGCTTGCGTTTTTCTTCTTCCAATAAAGCCTTTGCCTTCGCCTTAACGCTCTTTTCCAGTTCAGCCTGTTTTGCTCGCTGCTGTATTGCATCCTCTTCAAGCTTCTTTTTCTGCGCTTTAACACTGTCTTTCAAACTTCTTACTTCATCCAGTTCACGCCTTGATTCACTGGCTTGTTTTTCAAGCTGTTCGCGTGCTTTTTTGATTTGCGCTTCGGCTCTGGCTTTCATATCCTGAAGCTTTTTCATTTCCTCAGTGTTTTTCGAGTAAATCTCTTCAAGATTTTCCTTCTCTTCCTGCATTCGAGATTCAGCATCTTTCTTGGTCTTTTCTATCTTTAGTATTTCTTGCTCTCGCGTCCTGTCAAGATCCTCTTCAGCCAGTTTTTTCTGCTGCTCTATTTCAATTCTTTCCTGCTCAAGTTTCTTTTTTTCTGCCTCATAGGCTGCCTGCTTTTTCTTATCTGCCTGCTCGCTCTCCTTCTTTTGTTTTTTCTCTGCCGCTTCAAGCTCCATCTTGTTTTTGGCCAGGTCTGCTTCCAGAACAGAAGCTCTCACTGCAGAATCAATATTATCCATAGTCTGTTCAAGCTTATCGACAACCTCCTCAACAGCTTTTTCCTGTGTTGCCTGTTCTGCTGGTGCAGTATCCGTAGGTGTTACTTGCTCCGTCCCCGCTGCAGGATTTGACTCAAGGCCACCCTCAAGATAGGAAACGTGGAAGCCGTCTTGTGTTAGCAGGAATGCGGCTGAAGAACTGCGTCCGCCTGTATCGCAATAGAGAACGTAGTGCAAGTCATGATTAAATTTATCCATTTGCACGCGTAGAAGATTGAGGGGAATATTTATGCTCGCTTCTATGTGTGATACCTCAAATTCTTTAGCAAAGCGCACGTCAATCCATTCACCGCCTTCGTTTACAATTGCCGTGGCTTGATCAAATGAGACCGTACTTAATGATGGTTTTTTGATTAACTCTACAAAATTATCTTTATTCAGCTGCATCATAATGCCATCAGTCAACATCGTTACTGTGGCATTTCTGGTGGAATCGGTTAGCAATGATTCTTCACCAAAGCTATCACCCACAGTCATCTCTCCCAATTTGACTGGATTCTTCCCTTCCCCGGGGATCCTTGTGACTTCGCAGGTCCCTTCCTGAATGATGTAATAATTATCACCTGGGTCACCTTGCTTTATCACAGCATCACCTTTCTCATATGCGACAGGTTCCAGGAATGCAAATAGCTGCTGGATATTGGCCATTGGCAATCGAGCAAACAAATCCGACTGCAACATTTTCGTCATCCAGTCACCGGAATCTTCTTCCTCAATTTGACTGACCCCCATTTCAACGCCTGTGTCTGCTATATCTGTTTCTTTGTTGCCTTCATGAACCATCAATCTGTCCAGCGTACCTCTATCCAGTCGTAACACTGTTACAGGTGTTTTTGCCTTGGCTGAAAATTGTCTTGGTTGTAATTGTGCGATTGCATATCTGGCATTGTCACTACCAGCAGTGATTGTATTGTGAACATGATTATCGGCAATTAATTCCAACTCACCCGCCAAAACATAATAAGAATAATGATCTTTATCGCCTTGCTCAAAAATAATTTTCTTCTTTTTAAACTCAAGGATCTTGGCAGCCTCTATCACATCATTTTGTGCCCCTGGAGACAGGTCACTGATGGGGATGAGTTGCTTGATGATTTCTGCGAATTGTTCTAATTGTTCGGGCATAATCTCTAAATTATTTTTTAAAGTAATAACATGTCAATATTTAACATATAATTATATAACTTAATCAGCGTCTAATCATACAACAATCAAACACTTATATCTAAGAGACATGCCTGAAATTAGCCCGGAAATCATCTCAATAATCAGTCTTGAAACAATCCTTCAACTGCCTTTGGCAGTGAATGTGATTGCGATACTCATAGTCCTTACAGGACTGTTGTTGGCTGTAAAATCTCTTTCCAGGCTCAGACAGAAACGACTGCTATCAGCTGGTATTTACTGTTCATTCAGCTCAGTGCTATTGGTGCTAGCTGTTGCACTAATTGCACTCTCCATGAATCTATACACCTACCACCGAATTAGTCACGAGCAGGATGTCGCGGAAATAGTATTCAAGCAACTACGATCGCAACATTACTTGGCCACTGTCTATTCAGGGGATGGGTATCAGAAGGCAGAGTACATAATCAAGGGAGATGAATGGCAGCTTGATGCACGGATAATTAAATGGAAACCACCAATATATCTTGCAGGGCTAGATTCACTTTACCGCCTGGAACGGATTTCAGGGCGCTATCGAGATGTAGAAGAAGAGAAAACAGAAAGTCGTACAGTCTATTCACTATCAGAAAACAGGGGCCTGGACATCTGGTCGATCACAAAAAACCATCCATCATGGCTACCCTGGGTTGATGCTTATTACGGCTCGGCAACCTATTTACCCATGAATGATGGTGCTCGATTTAAGATCACCTTAAGTCAGACTGGTCTTCTTGCCAGACCGGTCAATGAAGCTGGCAAGGAAAGTATTCAGTTTTGGGACTAGGATTAATTTAGATCTAATTATTTAAAACTTATTTTGAAAACGACACCTTCATTTTGCGGAAGATTGTTTGCTGTTATCTCAGCGTGATGAAACTCTGCGATTAACCTGGCAATATGTAGCCCCAATCCAAGATGTGGCTGCTCATCTTTCTTTTTCCTGAATGAAACCATCGAATTGAATAATTGCGCTTTCATTTCATCTGGTAGAACTGATCCATAGTTAATAATACTTATCTCCGTTGTTTTATTATTCTGCAGAATAATTTCGATTGGTTTCCCCGGTAGACTAAAATCGACCGCATTGCTAATTAATTTATCCAGCATCTGAGTAAATAAATCAGCAGAAATATTTTTTTCTATCTTAATCAAAGGTGTTGTAACTTTGAAATCAGAATCAGGATAAGCCAATTTATAGCCCTCACCACAACGGTTGATAAGATCCGTTAAATCAACGGATTCAAGATCAGCAGTTTGCAATGCCTGTTCAAGCCTGGCCGCTTCGCTTAATCGTAATACCAACACATTAAGTCGTTTTATTCCATCTTGCGCCCTTACAAGATAATCAGATCCGTCTTCTGCTATATGCGGCTCTAGATTATCCAATGACGATTGCACCACGGCCATTGGTGTCCTCAATTCATGAGATAATTTACTAGCAAGACTCTCCATATAATTATTATATTCCTTCAGCCTCTCTAGCATGGCAGCATAACTTCTGGATAAATCGCCTATTTCATCACTGGCACGACTCCCGGCTATCTTGCCGACCACCCGACCATGTTCATCAATGGCTTCACTGGCATCCAGACTCAAACGGCGTAGTCTGAGTGACAAACGGGTTGCGTAAATAAGCAGCGTTAATGTAATGATGAAGAAAACCAGCAATGTTTTATTAAACAAACTCACCAAAGCGTTTCTTTGTAACATCAAAATACTGTTTGTTGTTTCCTCGACAACCACCACGCCTCTTACTTCATCATCTATCCAGATTGGTGCTGCTGCTGAAACAATAATTGCCTTCCCATCTGGTGATACCCGCCACCGTGATGCTACGGATCCCTGCAGCGCAAGCATTATTTCATCTCCCTCCAGTCTCGAAGCACCTGCCAAATCGTCCTTGAAGTTTTTTGGGACCATCGGAAGAATAATTGAATAAAAAATATTTAATGGCTGATCTGAGAAATCTTTCTGTAATTTGCCCAGGGTAGATAGGACTTGAGCCGCACTGTCCAAAACCCAGACACGCCGCCCATCCCTGTCATCCAGGCGGGATATTACTCTTTCAATTTCACTTGAAGGTTTAAGTAACCTGCCAGGCATGGTTGATGTGTAAGCACCAGCAGTCCCTACACTGGATTCGACCGTGACATCCCCAGAACCTTCAATACTCCTGACGATAAATCCTAGCCTTGCATTCACCAAATATAAAGGCAGCGATATTTCTAGATTGTAGCCCGACTCTGTTTGCTGCCACTCTGCGGAAATATTCGTTATGTACCTGATATGCTCTTTCTCTTCGTACCATTCATCTATCACTGTATCAATCTGAAAGGGGTTGAACCTGCCGGGTGCAGAAGTAGCAAAATAATAACGTCGCTTGACTGAATACTCGTCAGCGATGACTAGTTCGACATGATCACTATTCAGGATGGTCTCACTATCTGGTTTTTGATAGGTGACATGAGGATCCTGTACTTGTAATAATATTTGCAGATTATTTTCAATCTGGCCCAAAATCAGCTTGTAACTCAATTCAGAATTTTCTTCCTGATAAACCTTTGACCAGGCAAGATAATCAAGCCAGTCATCTATATAACCATCCAACTGAATTGGTGTTTGTAATTTTTGAATAAAAAGAGAATTCTCTGCGCGGTCATGTGTATAAGGAAATAATGTATATTGCTCATGCAATGGGCCTGCTGCTGCTCTGGCTGCATCCATCAACGATGATTCCAGTCCTGTTCTTAAATATCTATCAAGCTCGCGTAAATACTCATAACCAAGTAATGGAATACTTAAAACAGCAAGAGATAGAACCAGTAACTTCAGGCGAATTGTAAACCTGACTTTCTTCATCAATGAAACATCTATCCTGGAATCCGTAGTTGAACTCGTTTTAGTGTGCTTTTTTCAGGCTCAGTTGTGCCGACTAAAAAGCCGCACATTGCCATCCTATGTAGGCTTTTGCCGTCAAGCAAATGAGTCTGAAAAATGTGCAATCAAGTGAGTAAGCATATTCACCCAGCGGGTGAATAGTTAAAATACAATAAGAAATTGATTTATATCGCATCATTATAATTTAAGGCCGGTCAACTGCGGATCCCAGGATTACATGTTCCAGCGATAACCCATACCATACATCGTTTCTATACATTCAAACTCTTTATCAATCTCCCTGAATTTTTTTCGTATCCTTTTCATATGCGATGTGACCGTACTGTCATCTACAAATATATTTGCTTCACTCATTAGCTGTTCTCGATTTTTCACATGCCCTGGAATACGTGCAAGCGCATGCACAATCCAGAATTCTGTGAGTGTAAGATCGACACGTTGCCCTTTCCATTCAACTAATAAACAATCAACATCTATCATCAAATCTTTATAAATGATACGTTTATTCCCCTGATTGCTCTCTTGCATAGCATTGATACGCCGGAACAATGCAGCAACTCTGGCTAACAGCTGATGAATATTAATATCTTTGGTGATGTAATCATCTGCCCCCAGTCTCAAACCCGATATCGCATCAAAATCGGAATCACGTGCTGTTAAAAATATAATCGGTAAGATTGATGAAAGGTTTCTCAATTCCCTGCATAACTCAAATCCTGCCTCTGCATCATCACCCAGCCCAATATCCAGTAAAACCAGATCCGGCAAGCCTGATTTGAAAGCCTGAGTAGCAGCATCTTTATTCTCATAGGTCGTCACTTCGTAATTCTGCCTGCGAAGTGCCTCTGCATAGTTCTCACGTATGCCAGGTTCATCTTCTACTAATACAATATGTTTACCCATCAACTAATCCCAGTAATCTAAACTTTTTGGCTTTTCTCTACTGTAACCCAATAAAGTGTCTGATTGTTGACTGACACTTAAATTTCCATATTTCTGCCACATTTCGCCAGCACATTTCCTTAATTAAAACCCGCTGCTGTCAGCATTCAGGTCTTTAATAGATGACAGGTAATTATTCTATTGATTCAAACAAGGTTTTAAAATGAAACAAAAAAACTCCATATTCACCAGCACGTTGCATTGTATTATTGCCGGGTTCTGTAGTGGTTTTTTTTTCAATATCATCATGATATTCACCATCATGCTTATTTCTGACCGGCTTGGTGCAGACACTCTGGAAGAGAATCTGGATGATGATCTGCTCAACAAGCAAATTGCAGAAGTTAGACCAGAAAAAGCTAAACAGGGTACGTTACTGTTTAAAACAATTAATAATCTTACTCATGATTATACACTGGCCCCCAGTCTGGACACGGATGTGCATATCCAGATCAGAGGCATGATCGCCAGGACAACGGTCAAACAAACATTTCACAATAATAGTGCTGACTGGCAGGAAGGAATTTATGTTTTCCCATTACCTGAAAATGCAGCGGTCGATCATCTACGTATGCATATCGGTGATCGCATCATCGAAGGTCAGATTAAGGAAAAGCAACAGGCCAGGAGAGAATATCAACAAGCAAAGATAGAAGGTAAACGAGCTAGCCTTGTTGAACAGGAAAGACCAAATATCTTTACTACATCAGTCGCGAATATTGGTCCTGATGAAGACATCATTATCGAAATCACCTATCAGCAGCCTGTTCGCTACCAGAATGAAACATTCAGCCTGCGTTTTCCAATGGTGGTTGCGCCCCGCTACATCCCGGGGAAAACAGTTGTCACTGGTTTTGAGGGAACAGGCTGGTCATTGAATACCGATCAGGTTGCAGATGCGTCGAGAATCACTCCACCTGTGCTGAATCCCGTTCAGGACCTGGAGAATGAAGCAGAACATAGAACTATCAATCCTGTCAGTTTGAGAATAGATCTGGATGCGGGTTTTTTACTCAGTAACATTGACAGTCCATATCACCCGATTGATATCGGCATTCCTGACAAGACACGATATTCTATTCAATTACAACACAGTCAAGTCCCCGCCAATCGTGATTTTGTCCTCGACTGGAAAGCGGAACCTGGCAATGCTCCCAGGGCTGCACTGTTTACAGAAGAAAAAGATGCAGATATTTACTCAATGATCATGCTGCTACCACCTGCCAGTGAAACCTCCCCTGTCCTGCATAGAGAAGTTATTTTTGTTATCGATACTTCGGGCTCGATGTCAGGGCCATCGATTGTTCAGGCAAAACAGGCTTTGAAGCTTGCGCTTAACCGCTTAAAACCAGGGGATCGATTTAACATCATCCAGTTTAATTCTTACACAGATAAACTATTCCGTTTTCCGCAAGCAATATCTCATCACGCCTTACGGCAGGCACATCTGTATGTCGACAGCCTTGAGGCACAGGGTGGCACAGAAATGGCACCTGCTTTAAGCGCAGCCTTATTAAAACAGGGCAACAAATCAGGTGCCAATAATAATAACGACGGCAGGAATTATGATGTCAGGCAAGTTATCTTTCTCACAGACGGCAGTATCGGTAACGAAGATGCGTTATTTAATATCATCCAGTCACAATTGGGTGACAGCCGATTATTTACCATTGGCATAGGCTCCGCACCAAATTCACATTTTATGAATCGTGCTGCCAAATTCGGACGCGGAACATATACCTATATCGGCAATGTCTCTGAAATACAGACAAAGATGGAAACCTTATTCAGTAAACTTGAAAGCCCTGTGCTGACCAACATCCATATTCAATGGTCAGAAGATTGTGCCAAAAATAATTGTGTTGTCGAAAGCTACCCACATAATATTCCAGATCTTTATCTTGGCGAACCTCTGCTGATCAGCACCAAATCAGACTCTTTACCTGAATCTCTTACCATCACTGGGGAAATCGCAGGCGAAACATGGAGTGCCGCACTCAAGCTCAAGGGGGGACAAAAAGATTCAGGCATCCCGGCGATATGGGCACGCAAAAGAATTGCCGCATTGATGGATAAAATGCGCCAAAACCAGAATTCAGAGGGTGATGAAATAGAACAACTCCGAAACGGTATTATTGAAACTGCACTCACTCATCATCTGGTCAGTAAATACACCAGTCTGGTCACGGTCGATGTTACACCGGCAAGGCTCAAGGAAGCACTTGTTAAATCCCATGCCTTACCAGTAAATCTACCCGAGGGTTGGGACCACAAAAAAGTATTTGCACAGCTACCAGCCACCGCAACAAATGCCCCTCTTGCATTCTTCAATGGTCTGCTGATGTTGTTTGCTGGATTACTTCTACTCTTGACCCGAAAACATGTCTTCAACGTTTAAAAAGATAAGCTTGAAAGTTTTACTGATTGTCCTCCCCCTCTGCGGCATGTGGCAGATAGGCAGCGCGTCCTATATCCACGCCAAGGCAATCCTGGCGCAAGTTCTCCTGGAGACAGCCTGGGATAAAACAGTCCATGGTCAACAGGAGGTGAAGCCCTGGCCATGGGCAGATACATGGCCCATCAGTCGTCTAGATGTGCCTGGTCTTGGAATTGACCGCATCGTCCTGGCCGGGGCAAGTGGGTCCTCACTTGCTTTCGGTCCGGGACATCTTTTTGGTTCTTCCTTACCCGGACAACAAGGCAATACTGTGATTGCCGGTCATCGTGATACTCATTTCAGATTTTTAAAAGACATCCAGCGAGGAGAACTCATCCAGCTGCAATCGCTGACAGGAAAGATGATCCAATATAAAGTGAGTGAAACAATCATCGTTGACGAGAAACAGACTGAATATCTCGCTAACACATCTGAAAATACACTGACTTTGATCACCTGCTATCCTTTTGATGCCATTCGCCCAGGTGGGCCCTTGCGTTATCTTGTGATCGCAAAACAACATAAACCAGATATCAGTACTTAACCTAGAAATCACAGTTGTACTAGTTTGAGTGCCAGTCCAATCAGGGCAATACCGCCAGACAAATAAATCAATGATTGTGGCGTTTCAAATTTCATTTTTAGAACTTGTTCTCAGTATCACTTTGGCCAGACGATTTTTAAGATCATCGAGACTCTCAATATGTAATACATTACTTGAGGCTTCGCTGTCTCCTGCGATATCTATCTTGCTAAGGGATCTGAATTAACTGATAAATCAGTGATTGTGTGCCACTGATAACAGGTAATAATATTTTCCAGAGGACACCGCTAAGCAGAAGAACTACAAGTATTATCAGGCCATAAGGCTCCATACGTGAAAATGATATGGCCAGATTACGTGGCAGCATTGCCGTCAGTACCCTGCCACCATCCAGAGGCAATATAGGGAAAAGATTGAGTATCATCAAAACGATGTTTATCATGATGCCAATATTACTCATGATAAATAGTAACTGTGTCAGGT
>Ga0209987_10000644_pt1 | contig 18461 bp, 13 predicted proteins | sample N074metaG_FD_182134 | JGI IMG/M metagenome (GOLD analysis project Ga0209987, IMG submission 182134) | Deep subsurface microbial communities from Kermadec Trench to uncover new lineages of life (NeLLi) - N074 metaG (SPAdes) (version 2) | ecosystem: Environmental > Aquatic > Marine > Ocean trench... | reverse complement strand
GATCGCGACCTCGGACGGCGGATGCAGGGCCACGGCCGAGGCGCCCGGATGAAGATCGAACGCGACCGGGTCGAGATTCTCGGTGGCGTGCGCGCCGGCGAAACTCTCGGATCACCGGTGGCCCTGCTGATCCGCAATCGCGACTGGACCAACTGGGAAGACGTCATGGCCGTCGAGGGCACCCCCGGCGAACTTCGTCGCAGACGGGTGACCCGTCCGCGTCCCGGGCACGCTGACCTCGTCGGGGTCCTCAAGTACGACCGACTCGACGCCCGCGATATTCTCGAGCGGGCCAGCGCCCGGGAAACAGCCGCACGGGTAGCCGCCGGCGGGGTCGCCAAGGCGCTGCTCGGTTCGTTCGGGGTCGACATCGGAAGCCACGTGGTATCGCTCGGTGGTGTCGTCGCGACCGCGCCCGACCCGCTGCCGGATCCTCTCAACGAAGCAGCCGACCGGTCGGCTGTGCGCACGCTCGATCCCGCGGCCGAAGCCGAGATGATCCACCGGATCGACGACGCCAAGGCGGCCGGGGACACCCTGGGCGGCGAGGTGGAAGTGGTCGCCCGCGGGTTGGTGGTGGGTCTGGGAAGTCACGTGTCGTGGGATCGGCGGCTGGACGGCCGGCTGGCGGGCAGCCTGTGCTCCATCCCGGCCGTCAAGGGCGTGGAGATCGGCCTGGGGTTCGATGGTGCCCGCCGCCCGGGGTCGGAGGTCCACGATGGTATCCACCGTGCCGCCGACGCCGCGGCAGACGACCGCCGAGGCGGGTTCAGGCGTGCCAGGAATCACGCAGGTGGTCTCGAGGGCGGCACCACCACCGGCGAACCACTGGTCGTGCGGCTGGCGATGAAACCGATTTCCACCCTGATGCGCCCGCTCGATACCGTGGATCTTACCACCGGCAAAGCTGCCAAGGCCCAGAGCGAGCGCTCCGATATTACCGCCGTCCCGGCGCTGGGCGTCATCGCCGAGGCCGTTGTGGCCCTCGTCCTGGCCGACGCGATGGTCGAGAAGTTCGGCGGGGATTCACTTGGCGAAATGCAGCGCAACTATCACGGGTACCGCGCGGCGCTGGGGAGTCGCTGGGAGGCGCTAGCGGCGGACCGCGCGTTGGCCGGAGAACAGTCATGAAACAGCACCTGATCTTTGTGGGTCTGCCCGGCTCCGGCAAGTCGACGGTGGGACGCTCGGTGGCCGAGCGCGTCGGCGCCACGTTCGCCGATCTCGACAAGGTGGTCGAGCGGCAGCAGGGTATGCCGATCGAACGCATTTTCGCGGAACTGGGCGAGGTGGCGTTCCGCCGGATGGAGAGCGAGGCCATGGGGTCCCTCCTAGAGGGCGACCCGTGCGTGCTGGCGCCCGGTGGAGGCTGGGCTGCCCAGCCGGGCGAGATGGACCGTGCCAAGGAGCACGGATTGGTCGTCTACCTCAAGACCATGATCACCACCGCCGTCGACCGGACCAAGATGCACGACTACCGACCGTTGCTGATGAGCGACGACCCGTACGAACGGATGCGCGAATTATTGAAGGAGCGGGAGCCGTTCTACATCATGGCCCATGCGGAAATCGACAACGCGTCCCGGCCGATCGAGGACGTCATCGATGAAGCAGTGGTCCTGGCTCACGCGCAGGCAGGTTGGTAACTTGTTGTAAGTCAACAAGATAGCTACTGCCTCCTTGCCATGGGCCGCTCATCGCCTTTTCTTGTGGCCACCTGACAATTGATATCACTTTGACTTGGGACAGGTATTCTGGCCGCTATGACGCACCCATCCACTCCAGCCACTCCTTCCGGCAACCTCGACTGCGAGACGGTCGCCGGCGTGCAGTCCCGCATGCCGTCCACCCTCAGGGTGGCGGCGGGTGAGGCGAGCGGGGAAGCTGCTGCCACTGGCGAGGTGGGAACAGGAGGGGAGGCGAAACTCGCGGCCAAGAAGGTGGCCAAGAAGCCTGCGAAGAAGAAGACCGCCAAGAGGACATCTCCCGCCAAGAAGTCCACGGCCAAGAAGAAGACCGCCAAGCGAAAGACGGCCAGGAAGAAGCGCGCCGCCAATGCCAGGGGTGGGTCGCTGGTCATCGTGGAATCGCCTACCAAGGCTCGCACGGTCGCGCGCTACCTCGGGCGTGGGTTCTCGGTCAAGGCGACGGTGGGCCACGTTCGCGACCTCCCCAAGCGGCAACTGGGGGTGGACGTTGAAAACGGATTCAAGCCCAAGTACGTAACCATCAAGGGCAAGGCCAAGACGCTCACCGAAATCAAGCGCGCCGCCAAGGTGGCAGACGCGGTCTACCTGGCGACCGACCCCGACCGTGAGGGTGAGGCAATCGCCTGGCATGTCGCCGAAGAGATGAAGACCGACGCCCCGGTACATCGCGTGTTGTTCCACGAGATAACCAAGGACGCCATCAAGGAGGCCATGAGGGTTCCGGGTGTTATCGACGATCGTAAGGTGAAGGCCCAGCAGGCGCGCAGAGTGCTCGACCGGTTGGTGGGCTACAAGGCGAGCCCGCTGCTGTGGAAGAGCATCAAGACGGGTCTCTCGGCGGGCCGGGTCCAGACGGTGGCGCTGCGGATCCTGGTGGAGCGCGAGCGCGCCATCCGCGCGTTCAAAGCGGAAGAGTATTGGTCGATCGACCTGCTGTGCGCCAAGGGCGACCAGACGTTCGAGGCGTCGCTGCACAAGATAGATGGTCACAAGCCCCATTTGGGCAACGAGGCCGAGGCCCGGGCGGTGGTCGATGCCGTGGGGGAGCAGCCCTTCGTCGTGTCCGAGGTGCAGCACAAGGGCCGGCACCCGCGGCCCGCTCCTCCGTTCACCACCAGCACGCTACAGCAGGAAGCGGCCAAGAAGCTCGGCTTCTCGTCACGGCGAACCATGCGGGCGGCTCAGACCCTGTACGAGGGGATCGACGCCGGTGACGGGCCCATCGGTCTGATCACCTACATGCGGACCGACTCGGTTCGGGTATCGGATACGGCCATCGCCGCGGCACGGGAATACATCGGCCAGCAGTACGGCGACCGCTACGTTCCCGAGAAACCCGTTGTCCACAAGTCCAAGAAGGGGAGCCGGGTCCAGGATGCGCACGAAGCGATTCGGCCGACCGACATTCCTCGGCACCCCGACACCCTGCGTCAGCACCTCGACAAGGACCAGTTGAGGTTGTACACGCTGATCTGGCAGCGCTTCCTAGCCTCGCAGATGCCGCCGGCCGCGTACGACATTACCATCATCGATTTTCAACTGGGGCGCTATCTGTTCCGCGCCACCGGATCGGTCATGCGATTCGACGGCTTTCATCGGGTATATACGGAAGGACACGAGAAGGAGGAGGGCCGGACGGTGGACGGCCTGCCGCAGATTCCCGAACTGGTCAAGGGCGATCAGGTGGAACTGCGCGAGATCACTCCCAACCAGCACTTTACCCAGCCGCCGCCGAGGTATTCCGAAGCCAGCTTGGTCAAGGAACTGGAGAAAGCGGGCATCGGCCGCCCGTCGACATACAGTTCAATTATCTCGACCCTTACGGGCCGCGACTACGTCCGGCTGGAACAGCGCCGGTTCTTCCCCACCGAGTTGGGCGAAACGGTGGAGAAGGTGCTGGTCTCCCGCTTCCCCGAGATCTTCAACGTCGAGTTCACCTCCGAAATGGAGAACGAGCTCGACCGGGTGGAGGAAGGCGAAGTGGAGTGGCAGACGGTCCTCGAGAACTTCTACGGACCGTTCATGAAAGCGCTCGACGCGGTCGATATCGACGCGCTGGTCATGGAAACACACGGCCTGCAGGATCTCGCCAAGGAGAAGTGCCCCGAGTGCCAGGCGCCCCTCAAGGTCCGCAGCGGCCGGTTCGGCCCCTTCATTGCCTGCACGCGCTATCCCGACGATTGCAAGCACACCCGTCCCATCAAGAAGGACAAGGTACCCGACAAACCGACGGACGAAGTGTGCCACCTGTGCAACTCGCCCATGGTCATCAAGACCGGGCGATTCGGCGAATTTCTCGCGTGCACCACGTATCCCAAGTGCAAGGGTACCCGCTCAATTCCCATCGGGGTCAAGTGCCCCCAGTGCGACACCGGTGATCTCGTCGCCCGGCGGACCAAGAAGGGCCGGACGTTCTACGGCTGCGGCCGCTACCCGGATTGTGACTTCTCCACCTGGAACAAGCCTGAGCCGACCAAGTGCCCATCCTGCGGCTGGGAGGGGATGGAGAAGAAGTCCACCAAGGCTGAGGGCGACAGGCTCACCTGCATGAAATGCGGCCACATCGAAGTCACGCTGGATCCGGAGGAGGCCTCGCTGGGGTGACCGCCACCATCGTCGGCGGTGGCCTGGCGGGGTGCGAAGCCGCCTGGGCGCTGGCCGAACGGGGCATCCCCGTCACCTTGTTCGAGATGCGGCCGGTGGTGCGGACCCCTGCCCACCAAACCGAGCGCCTAGCCGAGTTGGTCTGCAGCAACACCTTCAAATCGACCGAAGTACGGAACGCCCACGGCCTTCTCAAGGCGGAATTGCGGCTGCTGGGAAGTCTGCTCCTCCCGTGCGCCGACCTGGCTCGTGTTCCCGGCGGTTCGGCGTTGGCGGTCGATCGCGCGGTGTTCGCCCAGGAGGTCGACGGTCGTATCACCGCACACCCGCTGATTACCGTCGTGCGCGAGGAAGTCCGCTCGCTGCCGAGTCCCGGTGTGGTGGCCACGGGACCGCTCACGTCTCCGGCGCTGGCCGATGTCATTGCCGATACCCTTGGCGAAACGTCGCTGGCGTTCTTCGACGCCATAGCGCCGATCGTGGCGAACGAGTCGCTGGACCACGACGCGCTCTACGCCATGTCGCGCTACGGTAAGGGTGACGGGGACGACTACCTCAACGCGCCGATGTCGCCGGCGGAATACCGGGCCTTCATCGACGCCCTGGTGGCCGCCGACCAGCACCAGGGCCACGACTTCGACCAGGTCGCCTACTTCGAGGGCTGTCTCCCGATCGAGGAAACTGCCCGCCGCGGACCGGAGACCCTGCGGTTCGGCCCCATGAAACCGGTGGGCCTCCCCGACCCCCGTACCGGCCGCGAACCGCACGCCGTGGTGCAATTCCGCCGGGAAGACCGGCTGGGCAACATGTGGAACCTGGTCGGATTCCAGACTCGCCTGCGCATTCCGGAACAGAAGAAAGTGTTCGGCATGATCCCCGGGATGGCTGGGGCCGAGTATCTGCGCTATGGCAGCCTCCACCGGAATTCCTATCTCAAGACGCCCGCGGTGCTGAGTCCGGTGCTCACCGCCCCGGGCGACGATCTCCTGTTTTTCGCCGGGCAACTGACCGGCGTCGAAGGCTACACCGAGTCATTGGCCACAGGCCTCCTGGCGGGGATCAACCTGGCACGCCGCCTGGCGGGCCGGGATGCGGTGCTTCCGCCGCCGACCACCATGCTGGGCGCGCTGTACCGCTATCTTCGTGAAGCGGATCCGAGGCACTTCCAGCCGATGAACGCCAACTTCGGTCTGGTCGACCCGCTGCCGGGCAAGGTCAAGAAGAAGGAGAAAAAGGACCTGATGGCTGAACGGGCCTTGATCGACATGGAGCGCTGGGTGGCCGAATTGTGACCACCGCTTCCGATGTGGCCGACTTTCTGGCGTTTGCCGAGAAGGAGCGCCAGTATTCGCCCAACACGGTGAAGGCCTACGCCCGCGACCTGACGCGGTTTACCGCGTTCTGCGACGCCCACTACGGCGGGGGGGGAACATGGTCGTGGGATACGGTCGACCGGACCGGCGTGCGCGGCTTCCTGGGGGAGTTGCAGCGGAGCGGCCTGGCCAAGCGTTCCGCCTCCCGGGCGTTGTCCTCGGTCCGCTCCTTCTACCGCTACCTCCAGCTGAACGAGCGGGTGGCCGTCAACATCGCCAAGGCCGCCCGGGTGCCCCGCATCGACAAGCGGTTGCCGACCCCGCTCGGCCGGCAGCAGATGGACGACTTGTTCACCCTGGCCGAGGCCCGCGCGTCGGACGACGATTTTGTGGCATTGCGCGACTTGGCCATGTTGGAGTTGTTTTACTCTACCGGGATGCGCCTAGCCGAGTTGAGCGGTCTGGACCTCGACCGGCTCGACCTTCTGGGCGACCAGGTCAAGGTGGTCGGCAAGGGGCGGAAAGAGCGCATCGTGCCGCTTGGTTCCAAGGCCTCACGGGCACTGCGCCGCTACCTTCCCCTAAGGGACCGGGCCGTCGAGGAGCAGGGAGGGGGCTTGCGCCAGCCGGCGGTGTTCGTGGGCGGGCACGGCCGGCGGCTGACGGCCCGGACCGTGCAGCGGCGGATGCAGGCATTGTTCGCCGCGGTCGGTGAACACGATGCGAGCGTCCACTCGCTGCGACACACGTTCGCTACGCACCTGTTGGATGCCGGTGCGGATCTTCGGGCGGTGCAGGAGTTGCTGGGTCACGCATCGCTGAGTACTACCCAGATCTACACGCACACCAGCGTGGAGCGGCTGAAGAAGGTTTATCGGGAGGCGCATCCGAGAGCCTGAAGGAATGCCACGAATGCCACGAATATTGAATGCCACGAGAATATTGAACTTCTTGCCTTCCGACTTCATTTCACTATTCAATATTCGTGGCAGTCAATATTCAATATTCCATGAGAGGGACGATGAGTGAATTCCGCGGCACCACCATCCTGGCGGTACGCAAAGACGGCCGGGTGGCGCTGGGGGGGGACGGCCAGGTCAGTATCGGCGACACCGTGGTCAAGAGCCGGGCCACCAAGGTGCGCACGCTGAAGGGCGGCAAGGTCCTGGCCGGGTTCGCCGGGTCGGTGGCCGACGCGCTCACGCTGTATGAGAAGTTTGAGGAGAAGCTCGACCGGTACCCCGGTAACCTGCCGCGGGCTTCGGTGGAGTTGGCCAAGGACTGGCGCAGCGACCGTGTGCTCCGGCGGTTGGAGGCGCTCCTGGTGGTGGCCGATGAGGCGCACACCTTCCTCGTCAGCGGCACCGGAGAACTGATCGAGCCTGATGACGGTGTGTTGGCGATTGGATCCGGCGGCAACTATGCCCTCGCCGCCGCCCGGGCGTTGATAAGCCGTGACGGATTGAGTGCCCGCGACATCGTCGAGCAGTCCCTCACCATCGCCGCGGAGATCTGCGTGTTCACCAACACGGCCATCACCATCGTCGAGTTGGAATCATGACCGACCCCATCGTGGACGATTCCCCGACCGAGTCCGAACCGACCCCTTGGCTCGAGGAACTCCCGCCCCGGCAGATCGTGGCCGAACTGGACCGGTTCATCGTGGGGCAGGACGCGGCCAAGAAAGCGATCGCCATTGCGATCCGCAATCGATGGCGCCGGGCCCGCACGCCGGAGGACATCCGTGATGAGATCACGCCCAACAACCTGATCCTGATCGGTCCGACGGGTGTGGGGAAGACCGAAATCGCCCGGCGGCTGGCGCGCCTGGCCGGCGCCCCGTTTCTCAAGGTGGAGGCCTCCAAGTTCACCGAGGTGGGGTACGTTGGCCGCGACGCCGAGTCGATGGTGCGCGATCTGGTCGACGTGGCGATCACCATGGTCCGCGGCGAACGGGAGGATGAGGTCTATCCGCAGGCGGAAGCCCGGGCCGAGGATCGGCTCATCGACATTCTTCTGCCGCCACCGGCACCGCCGCCGGTACGCGAGTCGGCGGAAACTGGTGGGCAGGAGGGCGCGGTGTTTGTGGTGTCGCCCAGCGGTGAGGCGCAGGCCGAGAAGGCCGGGCCACCGGACGCGGAACGCAGGGCCCAGACGCAGAAGAAACTCCGGGCCCTCATGCGCGACGGGAAGCTGGACGACCGTGAGGTGGAGATCGAGGTGACGCCCCAAGGATTTCCGTTGCTCGAGGCGATGCAGCCTCCCCAGGGGATCGAAGGCCAGGACATCAACTTCACGGAGTTGCTCCAGGAGATGTTGCCCAAGCGCAAGAAGCGTCGCACGGCACGCATCCCGGAAGCCCGGCGAATCCTTATCGACGAAGAGTTGCGCCGCATGGTGGACATGGACGACATAGTCAACGAGGCGCTTGACCGTTCCGAGAACCACGGCATTATCTTCATCGACGAAATCGACAAGATTGTCGGCGAGCGGAGCCAGACCGGGCCCGATATCTCCCGGGAAGGCGTCCAGCGCGACCTTCTGCCGATCGTGGAAGGGTCGACCGTCCAGACCCGCTACGGCTTCGTGCGTACCGACCACATTCTGTTCGTGGCGGCGGGCGCGTTTCACGCGTGCAAGCCGTCGGACATGATCCCGGAGATGCAGGGGCGCTTCCCCATCCGGGTGGAACTGAAGTCGCTCACCGAAGACGACTTCATCCGCATCATGACCGAGCCGGAGAACTCCCTGACAAAGCAGTACGCTGCGCTCGTAGCCGCCGAGGGCGTCGAGCTGACCTTCACGGACGACGCCATACGGGAGATCGCCCGGGTGGCGGGCTTGGCCAACGACCGGATGGAGAACATCGGCGCGCGCCGGCTGCACACGGTCATGGCGACGCTCATGGAAGACCTGTTGTTCCGGCTTCCCGATTTCCCCGACAAGCAGGTCAGTTACGATGCCGACACGGTGCGGGACCGACTAGCGTCGGTGGTCGAGGACGAAGATCTCCGGCGCTATATCCTCTAGCGCCGCCGCCGTCGGGTTCACTGTCCTTGCCCGGCCCCTCCACCTGCGCTAGAATCAGCCCAGCCAGAACGCCACTCTCCACCTCAGGACGGCCATGCCGAAGCGTGACTTCCTCGCCATCCCCGATTTCTCCGCCGACGACCTGAGCCGCCTGTTGGATGTCGCCGCCCGGATGAAGGATGGGAGTGACACCAACAGGCCGCTCGCCGGTCGCACCCTTGGCATGATCTTCACCAAGAGCTCGACCCGCACCCGCGTCTCGTTCGAAGTCGGCGCGTACCAGCTCGGTGGCCACGCCCTGTTCCTGTCGTCGAGGGACATCCAGCTGGGCCGGGGAGAACCGATCGCGGATACGGCCAAGGTGCTCTCGCGCTACCTCGACATCATCATGATCCGGACCTTCGCCCATGCGGAAGTCGAGGAGCTGGCCGCCAGCGCCTCCATCCCGGTCATCAACGGACTGACCGACCTGCTGCATCCGTGTCAGATCCTGGCCGACTTGCTCACCATGCGGGAACACATCGGCGGGTGGGAAGGAAAGACCGTGGCCTGGATCGGCGACGGCAACAACATGGCCAATAGCTGGATCAACGCGGCCGGTACCCTCGGATTCGAACTCCGGTTGGCGTGTCCCGAAGGGTACGAACCCGATCGGGACGTGTTCGACCGCAACAAGGATCGCACCTCCATCAGTATCACCGAAGACTTGGAAGAGGCCGTGGCAGGGGCCCATGTTGTCACCACCGACGTGTGGGCCTCGATGGGCCAGGAAGCGGAAGCCGAGGCCCGGCAGGTGGCGTTCCAGGGCTACCTGGTCGACGACGCACTGATGGCCAAGGCAGATCCGGACGCCATCTTTCTCCACTGCCTGCCTGCCCACCGCGGCGAAGAGGTCACCGGCAGCGTCATCGACGGGCCGCAGTCCCGGGTGTGGGACGAAGCCGAGAACCGCCTGCACGTGCAGAAGGCCCTGATGGCCATGCTGCTGGAGACCTGATCATGTCCGACAACGAGACTCTCAGGCACACTCCGCTCCACGCGGTGCACCTCGAACTCGGCGGGAAGATGGTGCCGTTTGCCGGATACGAAATGCCGGTGCAGTATCCGACCGGCATTCTGGCCGAGCACAAGGCGGTGCGGACCGGTGTGGGGATATTCGACGTCTCGCACATGGGCGAGTTGGAAATTACCGGACCGGATCGGAACGCCCTCGTCAACCGGGTCACCTGCAACGACGTGGCGGCGCTCGAGCCGGGCGAGGTACAGTACTCCGCCATTCTCACCCCCGCGGGGACCTTCATCGACGACTGCACAGTGTACCGGTTCGACGACAAGCTTATGATCGTTGTCAACGCGTCCAACATCGACGCGGTTTGGGAGCACATCGTCGGCCAGAAACAGGGCGCCAACGTCAGACTCAAGAACATCTCCGACGACGTGGGACTCCTCGCGCTGCAGGGCCCCGCAGCCGAAGCCGTCATGCAACCGGAGACCGGTACCCAGCTCGGGTCCATCGACTACTACACCTTCCAGTCGGGCACGGTGGCCGGGGTCGACTGCTTCATTTCCCGCACCGGCTACACCGGTGAGGACGGATTCGAGCTCTACTGCCGGGCGGTCGACACCGAGCAGCTATGGCGTGGCCTGACCGGCGAGGGCAAGGCGGTGCCGTGCGGGCTCGGTGCCCGCGACCTGCTCCGGCTGGAGATGGCCTACGCACTGTACGGCAACGAAATAGACGACACCATCACCCCGCTCGAGGCCGGGTTGGCGTGGATAGTCAAACTGGACAAAGGCTCACCGTTCGTGGGCGACACCGCCCTCCGGCGACAGAAGGCCGCCGGCGTCACCCGCCGGCTGGTCGGTTTCCAACTCACCGAAAGGGCCATCGCCCGTCCAGGATATCCCGTGTACCTGAATGGCAAGGAAGTGGACAAGGTCCGCAGCGGGGCCATGGGCCCGTCCGTGGGGGCGGCTATCGGGACCACCTTCCTTCCGGTCGACCAGGCCAAGGTCGGCACCGTCTTTGAGATTGACTGTCGCGGCAAGCGGGTGCCAGCCGAAGTCGTCAAGCGACCCTTCTGGAAAGAAGGATCGGCCAAGAAGAAGAAATGACGGCGGGGCCGCTTCGCGTCGCCATTCTGACCGTGTCGGACGCGGGGAGTCGGGGTGAGCGCGAGGACACATCCGGCGACGCCATCGCCCGATGGGCCGGCGACCGCGACTACCACGTGGCGGCGCGGACTCTGGTGCCGGACGAAACCGGGGAGATCGTGCGCACCTTGGTACAGTGGGCCGATGGTGGCGACATCGACCTCATTCTAACCACCGGAGGAACCGGGCTGACGTCGCGCGACGTGACGCCCGAAGCCACTCGCGCAGTGCTCGACCGGCATGCTCCCGGCATCGCCGAGGCCCTGCGAATGACCGCCTACCCCCGGTTGCCAGCAGCAGCGCTGTCGCGCGGGCTGGCGGGCGTGCGTGGCCGAACCTTGATCGTCAATCTTCCCGGCAGCCCGGGCGGCGTCGGCGACGGACTCGCCGTGCTCGCAGGGTTCGTCGATCACGCCGGCGACCTCCTGCGCGACCTTCAGCGGGGACATCCGTGACCACCGCCGCCACGATCCTGATCACCATGGACGACCTCGAAACCGCGGTGCCGCTCAACGCCGCGTTCGAGGAAGCCGGGTTCAACACGGACATGGTCTCGTCGCTCGACGACGTGCGCCGTACGGTGAAGCGGGTGAAGCCAGATCTGGTGATTCTGACCGGCGCCGTGCACGAGCCCCACGCCGCCCACCTCGCGGAATTGGCGCACGAGCAGGAAATCCCTTCGCTCGCCCTCCTCGAGGCCACTGACTCTGACCAAGGGCCGCGGGCGTCCCGGCTGGGCGTCGCCGAGGTGTTGGCCAAGCCCGTGGCGCCGGCGGATGTGGTATCGACCGCCCGCCGGCTGCTGCGGTGGCGGGACATGCAGGAGCGCACCGGCATCGTGGGTGAGAGCACCGCCATCAAGGAGATGTTGTTCAAGATCGAACAGATGGCGCCGGCAAGCAGCACCGTTCTCATCGAAGGCGAGTCCGGCACCGGCAAGGAACTCGTGGCCAAGGCCATCCACGAATTCTCCCCGCGACGCGGCAAGGCGTTCATCACCGTCAACTGTGCCGCCCTCCCCGAAACCCTCCTCGAGTCCGAGTTGTTCGGGCACGAGAAGGGCGCCTTCACCGGAGCGGCCGAGCGACGCCTGGGGCGCTTCGAGCTGGCGGACGGCGGCACCATCTTCCTCGATGAGATCGGCGAGATCCCCCACAGCGTTCAGGTCAGGTTGCTGCGGGTGCTGGAGAGCCAGGCGTTCTTCCGCGTCGGCGGCACCGAGCCCATCCAGGTGAACGTCCGGGTAGTGGCCGCCACCAACCGGAGCCTCAAGGAGCGGGTGGCATTGGGCGAGTTCCGCGAGGACCTGTTCTACCGCCTCAACGTGTTGAACATCTACCTGGCACCGCTCAGGGAGCGGCGCAGTGACATCCCCCTTCTGGTGCACCGGTTCATCGGCGAGTTCACCAGAGGCACCGGGACACCGTTCCGCGGCATCACCCCAGCGGCCATGCAACGGCTGGTGGAGGCGCCCTGGCCCGGCAACGTCCGCCAGCTCAGGAACCTGATCGAATCGATGGTGGTGCTGGCCCCCGGGAGCGAAATTCGCGCATCCGATATCCCCGACGACGTGTTCGAGGGCCCGGCGCTGCTCCCGGTGCGCGTCAGCCACCTTCCCCAGGACATCCAGCCGGGGAACCGGGAATTCGAGTTCATCCTGCGGAGCCTGATGGACTTGCGCTACCAGGTCGAGGAACTGAAGCGGCGGGTGGATGAGGGACCCCACCGGGTCCAGGTGATCGAAGTGGCCGGACCGCCCGTGGCCGATGTCGTGTCCGACCGGATGGAATCGCTCCAGCCGGACGAGGTGGTCTACCGACCGGGCATGACCATGGCGCAGGTAGAAAAGGCGGCGATCGAAGCGGCCCTCAAGGAGACGGGCGGCAACCGGCGGGAGGCGGCCCAGGTGCTCGGTATCGGCGAGCGCACCCTCTACCGGAAGATCAACCGGTACCAGTTGGGCTAAGTCTTTCTCCCAAGGCAATTTGCGGAGCCCGGAAGGGTTGACAATTCCGGCCTACGGCTCCGATATTGCTAATCATCCATCCCGTTCAAACCGGTTGGGCCTTTGCAGTTCACTATCGACGCTCCTTCCTGTGTCGCCTGTCTCGCGTGCGTTCGCGTGTGCCCCACGGCGGCGGTGGCAGTTGACGGTGAGGACGTGCGGATCGTCGACGAGGCGTGTATCCGTTGCGGCCTGTGCGTCCCAGCCTGTCCCCACGACGCCGTCAAGGTATCCGGCCAGATCGGGAGGGCCTTGGCGGTCGCGGCCAAGGGCGACGGAATCCTTACGCTGTGCCCTGAGGCGGCAGCCCATTTCTACCCGGCCACCCCGGAACAGGTGGTCAACGCCTGCTACGCGGCAGGGTATCGGGCCGTCTATCGCGGCATCATCGGCGACGAACTGGTGGCGGCTGAATATCAGCGGCTGTGGGATGAGGAAGACTGGGGCACCATGATCCGCTCCACCGATCCCGCGGTGGCCGAGACGATCCGTACCGAGTATCCCGAATTGGTGCCCTACCTGGCCCCGGTAGCCATCCCCGCCGTGGCTGAGGCCAGGTACCTCAGAGCCCGATACGGCCCGGAGAGGGGCATCGTCTACGTCGGCATCAGCCCGCCGATCAACGATCCGGAATTCGATGCGGCGATCACGTTCGAGGACCTCGAGTTGATCTTCCGGTTGCGCGGCGTCAACCCGTTGTCGCAGTCCGAGTACTTCGTGCGGGTGCCGGAGGAGCGGCGGCGCCATCTCAGCGCCGCCGGAGGATTGCCGCTCAGGATGTTGCAGGAAGCCCGGCACACCAGCAGCCGGTTCCTCAAGGCGCGCGGGCTCGACGCCATCCCGGCGCTGTCGCACGCCATCGCGGAGACCCGGATCGACCTGGGATTCGTCGACCTGCTGTCGTACGAGGGAATGCTCGATCATCCCCTGTCGGGGCCGCCGGAGGAGTTGTTCTGGCGCAGGCAACTGGTGGCCAGCACCGAGCCGCCTCGGAGCGCCACCCCCGTGGTGGACCCGACCGTGGTCATGCGCGTGGGCGCCACGTTCGACATCAAGCGCCGGCCGGCCCGGCCCGACGCCGGAGCCGTGGCCAGCCTGCTCGAGGCCATCGGCACCGGGCCCAACGGCCGGCCGTGGGATTGCGGGGCTTGTGGCTTCCCGACCTGCACCCGCTTCGCCGAAGCAGCGGCGCTCGGCCGGGCCACCCTGCGGCAGTGCGTCCCGTTCCAGGAGCGGCGGGCGGAGCGGGCCGCCGAGGAGGCAGCCACCGACGCGTTGACGCAGTTGGCCACGGTCAGGGTGTTGCGCGACCGCTTGTCGTACGAGGTGGAGCGGTCCAAGCGCAGCGCCGAGGGCTTCGCGGTGCTGTTCATCGACCTCGACCGGTTCAAGGAGGTCAACGACGCCCACGGCCACGAGGCCGGCAACCACGTGCTGCGGGCCGTGGCGGCGGAAATCCGCGGTGCCGTACGGGCCTCGGACCTGGCGGCCCGCTACGGGGGAGACGAATTTGTGGTGTTGCTGATTCGGACCGACATGGCCGGGGCCGGTCGGGTGGCGGAGGCCATCCGGGCGGGGATCGAGGGGGTGGGGCGCCGGTTGGGCTATCCGGCCGGATTTGTCACCGCGAGCATAGGACTTGCAGAATTCGACCCGGGATACCCCGATGCCGGCGATCTGTTGGTCACTGCCGACCGGGCGCTCTATTTGGCTAAGTCTAAGGGTCGCAACGTAGTAGCGGATAAACCCGGAGACCAAACAAACACCGAAACCGGCCACATCAAGGCGGGCCAGACCTGATGGCATTTAACTCGGCAGAGCAACCGGAGCTGGAACAGCGAGGCCACCAGCCGATCGGCGGGGCCGACGCGCCCGACCCTTGGGGGGTCCGGCGGGCCGAGAACCTGCTAGCCAGCCTGGAGGGCGTGCTGTCCGCCCGGGTGGTTACCACGCCGCTCGGCGAGGTAACCGAGGTCCACATCCTGGCGCAGTCGGGACTGAGTGCCAAGCAGGTGGTGCGGAATGTGGAGTCGGCGCTGCTGGCCCAGCTCGGCCTCAAGGTCGATCACCGCAAGATCAGCGTAGCCCAGACGGCTGACGTCAAGCCGATCGAGGTCCTGGAACAACACGCCGTGCGCGAGCAGGTTTTGCAGCGTAGCGTGTTGTTCGAGGATCTGCAGGTAATGCCTGGGTCGCGGCCGCATCGTATAGGGTTGACAGTCAGTCTGTCGTACAACGGCATCCGCGAGACGGCCGAGGCGGAGAGTTCAGACACGCCACGGAGCCGGGTGGAGGCGGCGGCACGGGCGACGATATCCGTGTTGGACCGGTTGTTGGACGATTCGTCGGTGGCGCTGGAGGGGGCCAAGATCGTGGAGGCGTTCGATCGGGACTTTGCCTTCGTGGCGGTGCAGGGGTTGGGGGGTCGCGAGACATTATTGTTGACCGGCACGGCGGAGATCCGAGAGAGTGCCGAGCGGGCGGCGGTGTTCGCCGTGCTCGACGCCACCAACCGGTGGACCGAACTGCGCCGACCGAACTAGCAGTGCTGGTAGTGGTTTTACTGGGGTGAGGGCAGGGTGGCGTGCCATGCGGCGCGCCCATGGGATGGGTTGGTCACCACCATGTAACAGAAAGGAGAGCGAGGGAGGGGACCCGAACAGTCTTTTGTAGTGCCGAGCGGAGCGCGTAGCGGCGTTGCTGAGCGAAGCGTCAGGTGGGTCATAGCGAGACTCGCCACTTCCGAGAGAGTTCATTCCCTCACAGGAGGTGACGCTCATGTCGCTGAGAAGTGTAGCTACGACGTCCAACGAAGATTCCTTGATCAGCAAGGTCATGGCGATCATCCTTGGACTGTTCTTGGCTGTCGACCAAACTTGGGAATAACAGCCAGCTAAGGTCGGATCCCCTTCTTCCTCTATCCCTCATGGCAAGAGCTCTAGGAATAGGACGGTATGTGGCATTCGTTGGTGTTGCGGCTACTGCTGCCATCATCAGCCTCTGGCCGTTTAGAGAACCTTTCCCGGGCCTGTTCGAATTTGCGAGCTTTGTACTCGTCGGAGTACTCATCGAGCGGCTGAATACTCAACTTCGGGTTGGTGCACATGGGTCGATCGTCTTCTTGGTCTACCTCACAACAGCAATTCTATTCGGCGGCGTCTGGGGGGCGCTGATGGCGGGCTTGGCTACTGGAATTAGCCAGTTGACAAGGAGAATTGCGCCGATCAAGTTGGTCTTCAACGTTTCCCAGAGGGTTCTTTCAGTCACTATTGGTATTATCGTCTACCGTCTTCTTGGAGGCGGTATCCCACCTGAGTTCCTGAAGACAGTGGGTACGATCAGCAGTTCGGCAGTCCAGCGGGATCTTCTCCTCTTCTTTGTGTTCGCAGCTACCTACTTTGGAGCCAATTCTATCCTTGTGTCGGGGGCCGTATCTTTAAGTACTGGGAGGCCGCTGAGGGAAGTTTGGGATCTTAATACGCGGGGCATGATCGGCTATGATCTGGGGTCTAGTGCCGCCGCGTTGCTCCTTGCGTGGTTTTACGTTAGAGCCCAGACGGTAATCCCCTTTGGCTTGGGACCTTTAAGTCTAGTCTTAGTGATCTTCCCCGTCGTCGTTCTAAGACATATTTACGGGTTGTATTTTAGGTTGCAGGAGAGCGGCAGAGAGCTTCTTCAGGTTATGGTCAAAGCGATTGAGGCACGGGATCCGTATACTTCCGGCCACTCAATTCGCGTGTCCAGCTTGGCGAGATCGATCGCGGTTGACCTCGGCCTTTCAACCAAGGCGTTAGAAGAGATAAGCACTGCGGGTCTTCTCCACGATGTCGGGAAGATCCATGAAGAGTTCGCTCCGCTGCTTCGAAAGAATGACAAGCTCACGGATGAAGAGTTCACGCTGCTCCAGACACATTCTGTCAAGAGTGCTGATCTAGTTGGTATTATCTCTAGTTTCCGTGGTCCGATTCAATCGATGGTCCGCAGTCACCACGAGCGGTGGGATGGACACGGGTATCCTGATGGGTTAGGTGGGGAAGAAATACCCCTTGGTTCTCGGATCATCATGGTGTCAGATACCATCGATGCGATGACGACGGATCGACCTTACAGAGATGCGATGTCCCTAGACCGAGTGATTTCTGAGCTACAGCGTTGTAGTGGGACCCAATTCGACCCACATCTCGTCGAGGTTGTGCTGTCATCGCTGGCGGTCCGGCGGCTGATGGCCGAGCAATCTGGACAACAGCTCCCGCCCGCACTGCAAGACATGGACACGCCAGGAGGCTCCCAGCGAGTCGCCAAGTCTCCAGCACTCTTCCGGAAGTCAGGGGTGTAGTTATCCGACATCAGGTGTCGGTAGCGGAAGTGCAGCTTGCCGCGGTCCTGCTCAGACTACTCCTAATCGCACCAACTGGTCTTCTACGGAAGGGGGCATACTCCTCAGGTCATGTTCTAGGGTCGTGCCGATCCCGTTGGCAACGCTGCCCTCGTCCTTACCGAAGACGAGTAGCGTAGCCGCTTGAACCTCGATACGGTCCATCTTGTCCAGCTGAGCAGGGTGTTGGCCCAATGAGAACAGAATGTGCTTCCCAGTCTCAGCGTCTGCTTGAGACAAACTTCTTGTCAGATTCAGATGAGCTAGCCAACGGGCTAGTCCTCCAGCGTGTGCCATGGAAGTGGGTTCGAACTGAACCGAAACGGCGTTGGCGGCATACTCTAGTGCTGCTGCCCTTTCGCCACAAAGAAAGAGAATGTCCGCACTACGGATAGCCCACCATTGTTCGTCAATATCACATTGTGACCCACTCGCGGTCCCTTCGCGAAGGGCTTGAATCGCTTCCTGCTTGTTCCCGAGCATGGCTTGACTAAACGCCAGGTAATAGTGTGCCTTGAGTTGCTTATCGGGGCGGCCACCGTTGGCGAATAGAGTTATGGCTCGACGAGCCCACTGTGCCTGTTCTACATACCTACCAAGTCTCCCCAAACACAGCGCCACGTTTGTGACAAGGGATGGCGCTAGCCATTCACTGGAAAGTTTCGCCGCATTTGCACGAGCGGCCATAAAGTCGTTTAATGCCTCGGCGTAGTACCCGTCAGCACATTGAACAGCCCCTCGTCCGACTAACAGTGTTCCCAAGAGAGAGTTGGTAATCTTGTGCTTTCTTAGACTAGATATCGCCTCGGAAATGACTTCTCTAGCCTCATTGAGATCTCTAGATAGGTAAAGCAATCGTGCGTGCACCATGGCTAGATTGCCCAGCTCTTCAGGTGTGGAGACGCGATCCCTCAGCGAATTCAAGGCGACTGAGAGTGCACGAGTGGTTTCTTCAGGTGCGCTTGCTACCAGCAAGGTGCTAGCCAAACTCAAAGCCCGTGAGGAGGCTACCGATCGTTCACTTGACGAGGCAATGTCAAGCAGCTCTTTGAGTTGTTCTTCCAAAGTGACTTGGTCAATGCTCTCTAGGACCGTTGAAGCGTGAGTTCGGAGTACGGTTCTCCGCATCGCGAGGTCCTTGGAGCATTCACAGTTCTCCTCCTCTAGCACCTGAAGCGATTCCCGTAGCTTCCCCTGTTCCTGTAACGACTCCGCCAGCAGGATCACCGCCTCGCTCCGGGCCGGTTCCTCAAGATGCTCCATGGCCGACG
>Ga0209987_10000643_pt1 | contig 18497 bp, 17 predicted proteins | sample N074metaG_FD_182134 | JGI IMG/M metagenome (GOLD analysis project Ga0209987, IMG submission 182134) | Deep subsurface microbial communities from Kermadec Trench to uncover new lineages of life (NeLLi) - N074 metaG (SPAdes) (version 2) | ecosystem: Environmental > Aquatic > Marine > Ocean trench... | reverse complement strand
GCCCTATTCCCCGGACCCAGTTCGCTGGACAGTTGTTTGACCAGTTATCCCCCGAGCACCGCATCACACAGCTTCCCCGCCGACGTTGCTCACTCCTCATTTTGTCGAGCAGAGATCGCCTTCGCGCTTGAAACCTCGCTCACACTCCCAGGACTTTCCATAGGAGGAGAGGAAAGCGTGTTCGGGCATCTTAATGGACAGACACTCGTCCTCAGTCTTCTTGAAACCTCGCTCACACTTCCAGGAGTTTCCATAGGAGGAGAGGAAAGCGTGTTCGGGCAACTTAATGGACAGACACTCGTCCTCAGTCTTCTTGAAACCTCGCTCACACTTCCAGAAATCTCCATAGGTGGTGGTGGCGTAAGCATGCTCAGGTAGATCTGACGATGCCGCCGCAGAATACGACAAAATCGAACTAATAAAGACGATCACGGGCACTACCAGCGTGACCGTGCGGACATTGGGCTGCGGAACCTGACCCAGTCTGGCAAACGCGACTTTCATTGAATCTATCCCCCAAGACAAAGCGCTTCGTTTTCCGCCCGGAAATTTAGAGCAGGGTTCACGTCATGGCAAGCCGGAAGCGCGGTAGGAACGGCCCTTCACCCGTGAGGCCAATTGGCCAATGAGGCTCGGGCCGCTCCCTTGGTAGTGTCCCGGATTCTACAAGTGGCATCGACATTGATTCGTTCGGATTCGGCTCCTTCGATCACTTTTTCTGGGTCCGTCTTACCGATGTGTCAAGCCAAGGCAACCAGACCGATGTCACTGTGGGGGCTGATATTGACGCCGTTTGCGCGCCCTCCACGGTTGCACTGAAAAGAAGCCGCTGACGAGTGAACTGCTTCTCTCGCTGCTGGAGCACGTTCCCGATTCGCTACGCGGCAAGCGTGACCGTGCTCTTCTGTTGCTCGGATTCGCGGGAGCTTTCCGACGATCCACGTTGGCAATGATCGAAGTCGAGGATCTAGAAGAGGTCGCGGACGGTCTTCGTGTTCAGGTTCGCCGCTCGAAAACGGACCAAGAGGGCCAGGGCGCTGTCGTTCCGATCGTTCGAGGTCGGAAAGCGTGCCCTGTGGAAGCGGTGAACGACTGGATGGCGTCCGCTGGCATAACAACAGGCCCCGTTTTCCGGCGGATGGGGCGGGGCGGGCGAGTGTTCCCCGATGCACTCACGCCCTATAGCATCGGACAAATCGTCAAGCGCTACGTCGAGGCCGCCGGTCTTGACCCTTCGGAGTTTGGTGGCCACAGCCTCCGGGCGGGATTCATCACGAGCGCTGTGGAAAACGGCGCGTCGATTTTTCGCACAATGGATGTGAGCCTTCACCGTCGTGTGGAGACTCTTCGCGGATACGTCCGGCGTGCCGAGGAGTTCAAGGACCACGCGGGCGATGGGCTGCTCTAGAACCGGAGCTTCCGAAACCGCAAGCCGTTCGCCAGATATTCCTCACGCGAGAATCGCCAATCACGATGGCATACCCACGACGAAGGTCGGCTATACATTTCGTTTCCGCTTGCGTCCAAGATCTTGCGTACATCCTCGTCCAGTCGCCTGAACTCCTCTGGGACCGCCGCTGCTTCCAGCTCCGGGAGAAGAAGCGCGAGCAACTGATCGGATGACGCTTCTTCGAGGTCTAGGACCGAGAAGAAGTAGGTCACTAGGGTCATACCTTCGGTGAACCGCGGGCTGTTCTCACTGTGACCAAATCGTGCCCACTCGCAAGCTCCGCTTGCTCCTCCCGTCTATTCCCGCACTCGCAAGCTGCGCTTGCTCCTCCCGCTTGGAGCTGTCCAGGCGTTTCACATGACGCTTGAACTTCGGGAAGCCACGATCAACCAGGCGATGCACCGATGCGAAAGGCGTGCCTGTGCGTGTGCTACCCCTGCGAACATGACGGATCAAAGGACTGCGTCTAGAAGTAGCAGGATCCCAGGGACGGCCTTGCGATGGCTAGCCGCGTGGAGCGTCGCAATCATTCTCGCGTGTAGCCTCGATTCCGAAGCGGATTCGGAGCCACTGCCGAACTCGAAGCCAAGCGGATTGCAGGAGTCGTCCGAATCCGATTCCACGGACGTCTCCACGAGTGATGCTGCTGGGGATTCGGTCACTGATCGAGTGTATGCGTCAGACGAGGAATTTCTTGCCACACTCGATGCGAGCCTCGGGTTCTCCCGCGACGCCAAGTTCGATTCGCTGCGGTATGTGCTGGACGAGGCCAACACAGCGTGGGACCCGTCGGATGGAGGGGGACGGGCCTGGATCGAGAGTGTCAAGGATCGAGCGGGCGACCCTCTGGTTCCGCGGGCCGGGGGGCTTGCCCGGATTCACTTGACCTACGAGGCGGGCCCACAGGGTATCTCGAATGGCGGAGCGTTGTATTTCCAGGTTTCTTCGTACTGGCAATGGGATTTGCCCCAGAATCTTCAGTTCGACGCGCCCGGATACACCGAGGCCCGGTGCACGGCCGAGGGTGTCGAGCTGGAGCTCAATTGGTTGGAGAGCGAGATCCTCGAGATCAAGATCCGCGGACGTGGCCTTGTGAAAGGCGAGAAGATTGAGCTCATCTATGGTGCAGGCCCGGCATTGGCAAGGATGGATCGCTTCGCTGAAACACGAGCGCGGCTCTGGTTTTTGGTTGACGGAGATGGAGATGGAGTCGCCAAGCGCATTGCGGATTCGCCGGGGCTCGACATCGGACCGGGAGATCCCGCGAGACTCGTAGTTGTTGTGCCCTCGAGTGCGCGCCCGGGCGATGAGATTCAACTTACGCTGAGTGTTCTGGACCATGACGGCAACACCGGTGTTTCGTTTGAAGGCAGTGTGTCGATCAAAGTCGATCGCGATGGGCTGGAGGTCCCCGGGCAGATCGAATTCAGCCTCGACCAGCTCGGCCGACGGAGCGTGCCCATTCGGGTCGCCAAACCCGGGGTCTACCGCATCAGCGCGATTGCGTACTCGCCGCAGTATCAACTGGCCACGCTAACGACAAGCAATCCACTTGTTGTCAGGGAGGGGATCCCGCGGCTTCGCTGGACCGACTTGCACGGCCACTCACAATTCTCGGATGGCACGGGAACACCCGCGGACTACTTCCTATATGCACGCGATGTCGCGGGCCTCGATGTCGTGTCGCTGACCGACCACGATCATTGGGGCGAGAATTTCTTGGATGAGAACCCCAAGTTGTGGGAAGAAATTCGCCATAATGTGGAGCGCTTCCACGATCCCGGGAAATTTGTCACCCTTCTGGGTTACGAGTGGACCAGCTGGATTCATGGTCATCGGCATGTCATCTATTTCAAAAACGAAGGTGAGGTGCTGAGCATGCTCGAGTCGCGCTATGAAACTCCCGCTCAGCTCTGGAATGCTCTGAAGGGAAAGTCAGCACTGACCTTTGCTCATCACTCAGCCGGGGGGCCCGTCTCGACCAACTGGGCGTATCGGCCAGATCCCGCGATCGAGCCCGTCACGGAGATTGTGTCGATTCACGGCAGCAGCGAGGCTACCGATTCCCCGGGGCTCATCTATAACCCGTTGTCTGGCAACTTCGTCCGAGATGTTCTGGACGCGGGGATGCAATTCGGCTTCATCGGTAGCAGTGACAGTCATGACGGACACCCGGGCCAAGCCCAACTGGCCTCCTCCGGAGGCAGCGGCCTGGCGGCGGTCTTCAGCGAGGAGTTGAGTCGCGTCGGGATTCGCAACGCCCTGCTGGCACGCAACGTCTACGCGACCACCGGAGCCCGCATCTGGCTCGAGGTGGAAATCGACGGACATCCGATGGGGAGCAGCATTCCATTTGAAAACGGAGAGGGGGGTGAGGACTCTCGCGACACCAGTTCGGGAGAACAGTCAAAGCTCCAACGTCTGCACATCTATGTGGTCGCGGAGTCCCCATTGATGCTCATCGACATTGTGCGCTCGGGCAGCTTCGCCACGATCCATTTACAAGGAGAACTCGAGTGGACCGAAGATCGAGAAATTCCGCCCCTGCAAGACGGGGAGTATCTCTACATCCGGGTCATCCAGCGGGATCTCGGTGCCGCCTGGTCCAGCCCGATTTTCGGATCGAATAGCGGGGCTGGTGAATAGACTGGAGCGCGCCCTGTGCGTCCTCAGATATCAGTACGACGCGGAGTCTATGCGAGCGGCGCGCGGCCTATGGTCAGCGATTCCGAGAGGTTCGCCGAACGCTCTACCTGCACATTCAACACGTCGAAGCCGGCGGCCCCAGACCTTCCGAAAATCGGCTGGCGTGCCGGCAACAGCCTTCTACGAGATCTTCGACGCCGCTGCGCCCGAGACTTCGAAGCGCAGCCCAGAGTTCGATCCCGCGCGCCCGTCGCGAGCACTCCGGGCTGCTGTGGAAGGGTTCGCGACGGGAATCGCCGGGCAGGTACGCGGCGGATATCGACATCGTCTCGCGCAGCGCTGCGCCGCTGCGAACGAACGCGATGCCTGTGTCGTAGGGAACGTTGAGCCACTTGTGGCCGTCAGTCGCCCACGAGTCCGCGGTCTCGACACCCGCGACGAGTGCGCGCTTGGAAGGCGCCGCGGCTGCCCACAATCCAAAGGCACCATCGACGTGCAGCCACGCGCCAATACGATCGCACCATTGTCGCAGTGCTACGAACGGGTCGGAGCCGCCGCTGTTCACGTTACCGGCCTGCGAGCACACGATGGTAGGCCCGTCGATCTTCGGAAGTCGTCCGCTCGGATGCAGCCTTGGTCGTCCGTTTCGAGTTCGATGGTCCGGCCGAGCATGCCGAGCCCCTTGCGCACGGATGGATGGACTTCCGCTCCGACGACGACATTCAGCTCCGGAGCGCCGAACAGACGCGCCGAAATACTGCTCTGCGCGAGGCCGGACTGGAGTAGTCATTGGAGCGTGTTGGCACGACGGCTTGAAGACCAGACCGAATGCCAACGTGGAGACTCGACTCATTGATCTGGGATCACGACCGCGTGCCGGTCCTGGAGGTGCCGGAAATTCGCGGCTAGGCGGGCAGCCCCTACCCCCGATCCGAACCGTCTCAATGGCCCGCGGAGAAAAAGGACGACTGTTTCGCCATCGGCCGCGCCGCCCGGCCGTCTCCGCTTGAGCCACTCCCAGGCCCTTGCCCAAAACCCCGCGGAATCGCGGGAACTTCCCCGGCGCTTCGCGCTCGGATCAACAAGTCTCTGGAAACGCAGACTAGATCGCGGTGGGCGCAGTCTATCGCGAACTCGTCTCTGGACCGAATCCCTGATCGACAGGGAAAATGCAGGGAAGTTGTCCGGATCCCGGCTTCCGGCGAGGCCAGCGTCTCCGATCCGGCCCCGCTCGACGTCCTAGCCGGCGAGTTCCCTACGTTCGGGAACAGGGAAATTTCTGCCAGCGAGCACGGATTCCCGCCAGGGCGCCGGACGCAGTGCCGAGAGCGACGATCGTGCCAGCCTCCAGTATTCGGGAATTGCTGGCGTTTTGGGTCGTCCGACTTTTGGCACACTACGGGGTACCAAGACTGGCAAGCCCAAGAGCCTGCCGATGCCCGAGGTGTTGCAGGAGTGGATCGAACAGAATGTGAACCCCACCGGCCGTCTCTCGAGGCAGCCGCTATTCCCGAATTCGCGCACGGGAAGAACGTGGGCGCACAAGGCGCTCCAGCGTATCTGGAACAAAGCGGTTAGGTCGGTAGGTCTGCCGCACATCTCTCTTTACGAGGGGACCAAACACAGCATGGCCACCGATGCGATGCGCCGCGGAGTTTCGGAGCGAGCGTTGCAACGTTTTCTCGGCCACGCGTCGGTGCAGTCGACGCGACGCTACGCGCGACTGGCGGACAATGCGCTCCTCGAAGTTTTGCGCCCGCCAAACGATGCTTGGCGACAAGTTGGCGACAAGCAATCGAGCAACGAAACTGAACAAGATCAAGCGGTTAGTGGTGGGCCCTCCAGGACTCGAACCTGGGACCGTCCGGTTATGAGCCGGTTGCTCTAACCAACTGAGCTAAGGGCCCGCGCGCTTAGCCTAGCAGCAGGTGGGCGGGATAGATCCATATTGGCGGGACGATCTGAACCTGACGGGGCGGCCCTATTCTTCTTCTTCGACGAAACCCCGCAGCATCCGGCTTCGACTCGGGTGGCGGAGTTTTCGCAAGGCCTTCGATTCGATCTGACGGATTCGCTCTCGGGTAACCTCGAAGTCCTGCCCGACCTCTTCGAGCGTGTGGTTGCTGCGCTCGCCGATTCCGAAGCGCATCTTGAGAACCTGCTCTTCGCGCGGCGCAAGCGTGGCCAACACCCGGCGAGTTCCCTCTGCGAGGTTGCTGTAGAGGATGGCATCCTGCGGGTTGACGGCACTCGAATCCTCGATGAAGTCACCCATCTGGCTGGTTTCTTCTTCGCCGACGGGCGCTTCGAGACTCACGGGCTCCTTTGCAATCTTCTGGACCATTCGGATCTTCTCGACCGGGAGTTCCATCTGCTCGGCGAGTTCCTCGGGCATGGGTTCGCGCCCGAGTGACTGGACGAGATAGCGGGTCGCCCGAACCAGCTTGTTGATCGTTTCGATCATATGAACAGGGATGCGAATCGTGCGGGCCTGGTCGGCGATTGCACGGGTGATCGCCTGACGGATCCACCAGGTCGCGTAGGTCGAAAATTTGTAGCCGCGCTGATACTCGAACTTGTCCACCGCCTTCATCAGGCCAATGTTGCCCTCCTGAATCAGATCCAGGAACTGCAGGCCGCGATTGGAATACTTCTTCGCGATCGACACGACGAGGCGAAGGTTTGCTTCGACGAGTTCGCTCTTGGCTTCGTGGACGCGCGCCGTGGCGGCTGCGAGCCGGTCGAGCGCCGAGCGGATCTCGTTGCGCGACATCCGCATTTCCGTTTCGATTTTCTGGATCGTCTTTTCGATCTCTCCGAGCTCCGCAACCGCGGCAGCGATCCGATCTGCGTCTCCACCGAGCTGCCCGAGTGCGCCCTTGCCACGGGCGCTCCGACGCGTAGACAAGACCGCCAGCTCTGAAAACTCGGTAGGCGAAACCTTGAACGCCTTGGTGATCCTGCGCGCCTCAGACTCCGCGCGCCAGATCAAGGGTCCAACCCTTTTGAAATTTGCGATGAGTTCTTCGGTGGTAGCCTTCGAAAAGCCCGTTTCAGAGAGATGGTCGACCATCTGGCCGTAGAGTTCTTCGACTTCACCCAGCAATCGCTGACGGGTGGTTTCGCTCGTGCGAGAATTGTGGATCGACGAGAAGCGCTTCGTGACTCCGGCCTCGAGTCGACGGATCCGGTTGATCTTCAGGAAGAAATGCTTCCGCCGCTCCTCGGGGGTGGCTGCGGGATCGGCGGCATCGAGGCCGTCGATCACCTTCTTGAGCTCGATCTTGTGCGTCTTGAGCTGCTCGCTGAGGTCTAAGACCGCGCACACACTCAGCGGTGATCGGATCACCGCGATCACCCGATCGCGCTGTGCCGTCTCAATCCGCTTCGCAATTTCCACTTCTCCCTCTCGAGTGAGCAGGGAGACCTGGCCCATTTCCCGCAAGTAGACCCGAACCGGATCGTTCACTCCGCCGTCGTCGTCTACGTTTCGATTCGTACTGGATGGGTGCTTTCGCTGTGGCTCGGCCGCACCGGTCGGGACAACCGAGATGCCCTCTTCACCGAAGATCGCCCGAATCTCAGCAATCTGGCGCGAACAGAAATTCGGGCCTCCGAGTGCCTCCTCGACCTCACCGACTGTCAGGAATCCTTTTCGCCGACCCTCGGTGAGCAGTCCTGTGAGCAGTGCGCTCGCAAGCTCGCGCCCCTTTTCCCCATCGGGGAACGCGTTTCCATCGCTCGAACTCGCAGTCGCAGTCGCAGTCGCAGTCGAGGCTTCTTGGGATTTTGCGGCACCACATGTTTGCTCGGCAGACGTGGACGCCTTTTTTTCACACCGCGTGTGAGCAATGGAATCTTCGCTGCTCTCTGAAATATTCGGGGCCATGGGGGAGGGCTCCTTGCAGGTCTATTAGAAAAATTACCAGCCTATCGCTTCAGCTTCATCTTGAACTTCAGTTCGTGATACTCGTTTGACGGTTCTCGTGAACCACGGACTTTTCCCGAAGACGCTGCTTTTCCTCCAAGACCGTCCGCCAATCATCACTTTCGCTGCGCAACTGCTGCGTGAGGGCTCGACCTTCTTCTTTGCGCAGCCTCTTTCGCAGCCATTGAATCGTATCGTCGAGAATACGCGACGCCGTGTCAGCGTCAAGTTCCGCATTGCTCGTCGCAAGCTCCCGCAGAAGCTTCTTCGCGCCGTCTCCGAGGTTCTCGCAGATCGCTTCTACATCCAATTTTTCGACGACGGGCCCTGACGCGAGCGCCCGAACAATCTCTTCTGCAGGGCCCGCCGGTAGCAGGGTAAAGAGTTCGTCGGTCGACACGCGCTCGATGAGCACCGGATATTCGATCAGGCTGTGCAGGAGCTGGGCGGCAATGCGATTTTCCGGGCCGCTCTTGCGCGGCTTCACAGATACGGCGTCGCGCGGATCCTCACCGCGACGCTGAGAAGTGATCGCCGCTTCAACGTGCCTCGGTTGTGCCCCGACGGCCAAAGCGAGCTGCGTCGCGTATTCATTCCGCTCCACCGCTCCCGGAATCAGTGCCAGCATCGGTACGACTTCAGCCACGGCATCGGCAATCTTCCAGGGGGTGTCGTGTCCGCCCGCTGCAACGCGCGCAATCACGGCTTCGATGGCGGGGGGGGCTGAATCCACCAACGCATTGAGGGCCTCGGCCCCCTCTCGAGCCGAGAAGCTGTCGGGATCGTCACCGCTGGGGAGTATCGCGGCCCGGACACGGATGCCGTCCGGAAGTAATAGCTGCAGTGCCTTTTCGAGTGCGCGCTGTCCGGCCGCATCTCCGTCGAAGAGCAGCACGACTTCACCCGTGCGGCGGCGAAGCTCACGAACGTGATCGGGTGTGAGCGCGGTGCCGCAGGTTGCGACCGCACTGCCCACGCCCGCGAGATCCAACGCGATCCGGTCGAAGTAGCCTTCGACGACCACGGCCCGCGCCGCGCTGCGAATCGGTCCGAGTGCGTCCGGAAAACCGTAGAGCGCCGCACGTTTGCGAAAAATCGGACTCTCGGGAGTGTTGAGGTATTTGGGCTCCTGTTCCGGCGAAATCGCTCGCCCACCGAAGCCAATCACCCGACCGCGTGCATCGCGAATCGGGAAGGTGACACGACCGCGCAATCGGTCGTAGTGGCCACCGCCGGTCCGTCGCTCCGCGAGCAGACCCGCTCGTACGCCTATTTCCGCGGAGATCTGCTCGTCCCGCAGCGAATTCGCGATGGTGTCCCAGGAATCGGGGGCATAACCCAGCTGAAATTTCTCGATTGCGCTGGCCCCGAAGCCACGCGCTTCGAGATAGGCGAACGCCGGGTTGCCGGAAACCAGGAGTTCCCTGCAATATCGGGCCTGGGCGACATCATTTGCCCGATAGAGGATTGCGGTGTTGCTCTGCCCGCTCTCGTTCGACTCCGGAACTTCGATCCCGCACTCGCGCGCGAGCGTACGCACGGCTTCCGGAAAGGTCAGGTTCTCGATGTGCATCAAGAACGTGAAGGCATTACCGCCTTCGCTGCAGCCAAAGCAGTAATAGCCCTGTCGGTCGGGGCTGACGTTGAACGACGGGGTCTTTTCGCTGTGGAAGGGGCAGAGTCCGACGTGGTTGCGGCCGCTTGGTTTCAGCGTCAGATGGCGACCGATGAGTTCGACAATGTCGACGCGGTCGCGGACTTCCTGGATGGTCTCATCAGCGATCCGACTCAAAAAATACGCCTCGCCTCAGTTCGATATGCGTCTCATCTTTTTGAGCGCGCGTTTCCGAGCCGCCGCGGCCTTCTTCTTCTTGCGGACGCTCGGTTTGTCGTAGTACTCGCGACGCTTCAACTCGCTCAGGATCCCGGCCTTTTCACATTGCTTCTTGAAGCGCTTCATGGCGACTTCGAAAGGCTCGTTATCCCGCACCTTGATCACGGGCATGAGTAAATCTGTTCTCCCGGCACGCGGACGCCAAGACGCCGTTGTGACCCTTCAGTGAGTGGTATCTGTGTGGATTTCGTGTCGAAAATAAGAGTCATAACGACGTTCATCGACCGGCAAAAACCCTTGGAAACTCAGCTAGTTTCGACTCTTCCTGGCGCGAGGGCAAGCTAGCGCACCCCCCCCCACGCATCAACCAGCAGCCGAGGAGGGGGGCCGAACCGGCAATCCGAGCTCGATCAGCCGCAACTTGACCTCTGGGACGGTGGTTTCGTGAAAATGGAAGATCGAGGCCGCCAGAGCGGCCTGGCAGTGCCCCCCCGAGGGGCCATCGTCTAGGGCTCGCGCGAGGTCGTCAGCGCTCCCGCCACCCCCTGAGGCGATGACCGGAATACTCACGGCATCGGCAACCGCGCGAAGCATTTCGAGCGCGTACCCGCCCTTGGTCCCATCGCGGTCCATACTGGTAAGCAAAATCTCACCCGCGCCCATTTCCGCCACGCGCTTCGCCCACTCGACCGCATCGATCCCGGTGGGACGGCGGCCGCCGTGCGTGCAGACCTCCCAGCCTTCCCCGCTCGCCTGGGCTCGGGCGTCGATGGCGACCACCAGATTCGCGCTGCCGATCTTCACCGCTGCCTCTCCCACGAAGTCCGGATTTTCAACGGCGGCCGTCATGATCGAAACCTTGTCGGCTCCGGCGTTGAGCAGATCGCGAATGTCGTCTAGCGATCGCACTCCGCCTCCGACCGTCAACGGCATGAAGACCGTCTCGGCCGTCCGGGTCACGACATCGAGCAGGATTCCGCGGCCTTCGTGGCTCGCCGTAATATCGAGAAATGTGATCTCGTCAGCCTCTTGGGCGTCGTACATCTGCGCGACTTCGACCGGATCGCCAGCGTCGACGTGGTCGACATACTTCACACCCTTCACGACGCGACCCTTGTCGACGTCCAGGCAGGGAATGATTCGCTTCAGGAGCACGAGAGCTTCTCCAGGACTCGGCCGATGTCGACCGCACCGGTGTAAACGGCTGTTCCAACGATCGCACCCGCAATGATGCCACCATCGCAGGTTGCTGCGCGCTGCACGTCTTCTTCTGAACTCATTCCGCCCGAAGCAATTACGGGCAGCGCAACCGCACGCGCGAGCGCAGCGGTCTCTTCGAGGTTTGGACCTCCGAGCATTCCGTCGCGCGTGATGTCCGTGTAGATGATTGCCGCGACGCCCGCGTCTTCGAATCTGCGCGCGAGTTCAATCGCAGTCGTTTCGCTCTCGTCGAGCCAACCGTCCACCGCAACCCGGCCGTCCTTCGCATCGATTCCGACCGCGATCTGCCCTGGGAATTGGCGGCACGCCTCGACGACCAGATCGGGGTCACGCAGCGCCACAGTTCCGAGAATGGCGCGCTCGACGCCGCTACTCAACGCCTCCCCGATCGCTTCAATGGTCCGCAGCCCACCGCCGAGTTCTACCGGAACGGAACCGGCCTGCTTGGCAATCCGTTCGATCACATCTGCGTTGCGTCGGCGGCCGTCCTTCGCGCCATCGAGGTCGACGACGTGCAGCCGCTGAATCGGGTGGGCGGTAAACCGCGCAGCCACAGCAACCGGGTCGTCGTCGAAGACCGTCGCGCGATCGTAATCTCCCTGGGCGAGTTGCACGCAGCGCCCACCGAGGACATCGATCGCGGGAATGAACTCAAAATTCATCACCGCCTGGCGCCTCTCTTCAACGCTGTGTGGGCAGCGCGCCGACCGCGAACTCTGCCCCCCACTGCGCGAGTTCAGCGGCGGTCAGCCATCGCGTGCCACCACCGGGATAGCGCCGGGCATTGATAATGTGCTCGGACAGTGGGCGTTGGGTTTCGTCGAACTGCGCAGAATGAAAACGGCGCGCCACAGGCGCGGAATAGATCGTGAAATCGAAAGCGACACTCGCCCCGGAAGTCGATCCAAAACTCTCGCCCGCGCGCTCCCGATAGCGCGACACCCGGCCCATCATGATCGCAGTTGCGCCAAACTTGCTCGTAGCAATCTCGGCCGCGGTTCTCGGGTTGATGTCGAATGGCTTGAGCCCCTGCGCGGTAAAAGCCGTCACGAGATCGCTCGCGGGAATCACCCGTATGCCACGTTTGGTCATCGCGTCGGTGATGAAGCGGGTCACGAGTTCAGCAGCCATCTCGGCGGTAACTCCCGTCACCGTCGCGGTTCGCATCGTGTCCCGGTGCGTGAACGGAATCACGGCGATCAGCTTCATCGCTCCTTCCGGAACCCGCATCGTCTGGTTTTTCACGACCGGCGCGGGTCGCATCACCGAACACCCTAGGAGCAACAGAGCCGCAGCAGTCACGAGGAACCCGCGAACGCAGCTCAACATTCCGAAACCCAGGAAGCAAATGCGTCGAGCAGACGACGCCCCGAGGACTGGCTCTTTTCCGGATGAAATTGCACGGCGAACATACCCTCCCGGGCGACCGCGGCGGCAAATTCGCCGCCGTAATCGACCCTACCGACGACATCGGATGTGCGGTCTGGAATCGCACGGTAGGAGTGTACAAAGTAGAAGCAATCTTCGTCGGGCAGCTTCGAGAGCATCGGGTGATCCCCGCTGAACTTCACGGTGTTCCAGCCGATGTGGGGCACCAGCAGCCGTTCTCCATCCGGTGTCTTTTCGGGAAAGCGCTCGACCCGTCCCGGAAGAATCCCGAGACCGGGGGTCACGCCGTGTTCGTCGCCCTCGTCGAAGAGCACCTGGAGGCCCAGGCAGAACCCGAGGTAGGGGCGCCTGGCCGCAAGTCGATCGCGAATCGCATCATCCAGGCCGGCCTTGGCCAGGCTCGCCACGGCATCCGCGAAGGCGCCGACACCCGGGAGCACGACGCCATCGGCGCAGCGCACGGCCGCGGGGTCTGCAGTGATATCCGGATTCAGGCCGGACCGCTGCAACGCCTTCGCAACACTGCGTAGGTTGCCTGCGCCAAAGTCGACGACTGCGATTCGGGGGGGAGCGCTCATCGCGAGTGAATTACAGCGCGCCCTTCACGGTCGGCAAGCCCTTCATACGCGGGTCGAATTCCACCGCCATTCGCAGGGATCGGGCGAGCCCTTTGAAAATGGCTTCCACAACGTGGTGTGGATTCTTCCCGTACGCGAGATCCACGTGCAGATCGATTCCCGCGTTCTGGGAGAACGCGTAGAGAAAGTCCTCCGTGAGAGACACATCGAAGCTGCCAATGCGATCGTTCGCGAGGTTCACCCGATAGACGAGGTAGGGCCGATTCGAAATATCCAGCGCGACTTCGATCTTCGACTCAGCCATCGGAAGCGCAATCGATCCGTAGCGTCGAATACCCGCCGCCGATCCAAGTGCTTCGCGAAACGCCTGCCCAAGCGTTATTCCGACATCCTCGATCGTGTGGTGAGTATCGACTTCGAGATCGCCCTTGGCGGCGAGACGCAGATCAAACGCACCGTGCCGCGTGAAGGATTCGAGCATGTGATCGAAGAACGCAATTCCGGTGCTGATTTCGTATTCGCCCGTGCCGTCGATTACGAGCTGGACGTTGATCTCGGTTTCCTTGGTCTTGCGCTCGACAGACGCGGAGCGTTGCTGATTTTCGCTCATACTCCAGCCTCCGCGTCGACGTCTCGCGCCGCTTCGCGCTCGCGCCGCGCGCGCCGGATCTTCTGTAGCCGCAGATCGATGGAAACGCCGTGGCCCGTCAGCCCTTCCATCGCCGCGAGTCGAACCACGTCCGCACCGAGCTCCCGAAGCTTGGGCGGCTCGAACCGCGTGACGCTCGTGCGCTTGAGGAAGTCATCGACACCCAGCGGCGAGAAGAAGCGCGCGGTTCCACCCGTAGGAAGCACGTGGTTGGGGCCGGCGATGTAGTCGCCAACCGCAACCGGTGTGTAGTGGCCCAGGAATATCGCACCCGCGTTCGTAACCTGCTTGGAAATCCCGTCCGGATCATCGACGGAGATCACCAGGTGTTCCGGCGCATAGCGATTCGAAAGCTCGATGCACTCGTCCAGCTTCTTCGCCACGATGATCGCGCCGCGTTTCGAAAGAGACCGTTTGGCGATCTTGGCTCGATCGAGCGTCTGGAGCTGCTTCTCGATCTGATCCTGGATACGCGGCACGAGTGAATTCGCGGTCGTGATCAACACTGCACTCGCGAGTTCGTCGTGCTCTGCCTGAGAGATCATATCCGCCGCCAGCCAGGCGGGTGTGGCGCTGCGATCTGCGACGATCAACACCTCTGAGGGTCCCGCCTCGCTTTCGATCGCAACGTCACCGAATACCAAACGCTTCGCGGTCGCCACATATATGTTTCCAGGACCCACGATCTTGTCGACACGCGGAATGGTCTCGGTCCCATAGGCCATCGCGGCAATCGCCTGAGCGCCTCCCATCTTGAAGATGCGGTGAACTCCCGCGACCTTCGCGGCTATCAGCACTTCGGGCCGAATCGAACCGTCGGGCCCCGCGGGTGTCGCCATGATGATCTCCAGCACCTCGACGACCGACGCCGGAATCGCATTCATGATCACGCTCGAGGGATAAATCGCCTTCCCGCCCGGCACGTAGATGCCCACCCGCTCGAGCGGTCGCACACGGTGTCCGAAAGTACCGCCTCCTTCCTCTCGGACTTCCCAGCTGGACGGAATGCGCTTGCGGTGAAATTCTCGCACCCGCATCGCACACTTGCCCAACGCAGCGCGGTCTGCCGGATCGATCGCTTCGCCAGCTGCCACCATCTCTTCGTTGGTTACTTCGAGCTGCTTGGCGTTCGCAATTTTCGACCCATCAAACTTTCGCACCAAGGCGAGTAGCTCGGCATCGCCACCGCCTCGAACCTGATCGATGATCTTGCGGACCACCTTTTCAACATCTTCGGTATCGGTGTGGCGGCGATCGACGAGGCGCGCAAAAGCCTTCTCGAAATCCGGACTATCGGCACGCAGAACGGGAACGATTCCCTTCGCTTTGGTTCGGGTTGCCATTTTTAATTCTCCCGCTTGATTTCAGCACCGAGAGCTCGGAGTTTCGCTTCGATGCGCTCGTAGCCCCGGTCAATGTGATAGACGCGATTTACCACCGTGTCACCTTCTGCAGCGAGCGCAGCGACAATCAAGCTCGCCGAAGCCCGTAGATCCGTAGCCATCACAGGCGCCCCCATCAGCCGTGGGGTGCCGCGAATATGCGCGGAGCGACCGGAAAGAGAAATATCCGCTCCCATCCGCTGGAGTTCGGGAACGTGCATGAAGCGATTCTCGAAAACCCGCTCGACCACGATGCTCGAGCCCTCGGCAACCGTCAAGACGGCCATCAGCTGGGCCTGCATGTCGGTTGGGAAACCCGGGAACGGCGCCGTAGCCGCCTGCAACGCTTGCACGGGGCCCTCCATCCGGAGGCGCACAGCCCCCGCAGTGGCTTCGATCTCCGCTCCGGCTTCGCGGAATTTATCGAGCGTAGATTCCATGAACGCGGTCTCGACGCCCGTCACGCGGATGTCACCACCCGTGATCATCCCAGCGGCGAGCAGGGTGCCGGCCTCGATGCGGTCGCCCGCCACCGAGTGTTCCGTGCCCGTCAGGGATTCGACCCCACGGATTGTCACACGATCGCTGCCGGCTCCGAATATTTCAGCGCCCATCGCGGTGAGCACAGCCGCGAGTTCCACCACTTCAGGCTCTCGCGCAGCGTTTTCGATCACTGTCTCGCCGCTCGCGAGCGTTGCCGCCATCATGACGTTTTGCGTTCCGTTGACCGTCGTCAGATCGAACGTCACACGTCCACCGCAGAGTTCCGCAGCCGCGGCCTCGACGTAGCCGTGATCGAGTTGAATCTTTGCGCCGAGCGCCGCCAATCCCTTGAGGTGCTGGTCGATGGGCCGCACGCCAATCGCACAGCCACCCGGCTCGGAAACCCGCGCGCACCCAAATTTCGCGAGCAGCGGCCCCAGGACCATGAACGAAGCGCGCATCTTGCGGACGAGGTCGTAGGGGGCCTCTTGCTGGTTGACGGTCGTTGGGTCGATCCGCAAACTCTGCTCGTCACCAACCCAATCCGCGGATGCACCAAGAGCGCGCAGGATCTCAAGCATCGTCTCGACGTCCTGCAACCGGGGAACGTTGTGGAGAACCACCTCGCTGTCGGCCAACAACGACGCAGCCATCAGCGCGAGCGTGGAGTTCTTCGAGCCCGAAGCCCGAACTTCTCCCGTGAGCCGGGCGCCGCCGCGAATCAAGATGCGGTCCATCAGATCTTCTCACTCACTGGGGGGAGTGGTCCGCGCGCCGAGACAACGCGGGGGCGCGCTGCGAGATCCCGGTGAGTGACGACCTCACCCAAACCGGCTTCACACAACCAGTGTGCCACGGTTGGCGCCTGGTTGGGAGCCAGCTCGACCGCAAATCCGCCCCCCGGAGCGAGAAAAGTGGGGACTCCCGCCACCAACTCTCGAAGCACCGCGAACCCGTCCGAGCCCGCGAACAGTGCGACATCGGGTTCGTGGGCGAGTTCGGGCGCCAGCTCCGACCGCTCGGATTCGGCGAGATAGGGGGGGTTCGAGACCACGAGTTCAAACTGCCGGCCGGCCACGGGTCCAAAGAGGCTCCCCTCCACGAATTCGATCCGACTTTCCATTCCCAGATCTCGGGCATTTTGCTCGGCGACCTTGAGCGCGGCCGGCGAAACGTCGGTGGCCGTGATCTGCGCCCGAGGGCGCTCGTGGGCAATCGCGAGAGCCACCGCTCCGGAGCCGGTTCCGATCTCGAGGATCCGCGCGTCGCTGTCGCGTTCGGGTAGCTGATCCAATGCAGCCGACACGAGCGTCTCGGTGTCGGGCCGCGGAGACAGCACGTCGGCGGTTACCCGCAGCGCGAGCGACCAGAATTCCTTTCCGCCGACCAGTTGGGCGACCGGCACGCGGTCGTCGGCGCGCCGCCGAACCAATTCGCGAAACGCATCGCGCTCATCCGGACTTGTGGGCTTGTCGAAGTCGAGGTAGAGCCGCATTCGATCGACGCCAAGCGCGAAAGCCAACAGGCATTCGGCATCGAGTCGCGGGGCCTCGATCCGCTGCTCGCCGAAGTATTGGGTGGTCCAGCGCAGTAACTCGAGAATCGTCCAGGTCCGGCTCTTCGCTCCAGAAGCCGTCATCCGGCGTCTCCCGCGAAGTCGTCCTCGGCGAATTTGCTGCGGACCCCGTCGATCAATTCGTCGAGATCGCCTTCCAGGATCGACGCGAGTCGGTGGAGGGTGATACCCGCGCGGTGATCGGTGACACGCGTCTGCGGAAAATTGTAGGTCCGAATCTTCTCGGAGCGCTCGCCGGTTCCCACCTGGGCCCGACGCGCGCCGGCACGATCGTCGGCCTCCCGCTGAAGTTCCATGTCGTAGAGCCTCGAGCGAAGAACCGTGAACGCCTTCGCCTTGTTCTTGTGTTGGGATTTTTCATCCTGACACTGCACGACGAGCCCGGTCGGGAGGTGCGTGATGCGTATCGCGGAATCGGTGGTGTTGACACTCTGCCCACCAGGACCCGAAGAGCGGAACCGATCGATACGCAGGTCGTTGAGATCGATTTCGATATCGACTTCCTTCGCCTCGGGCAACACAGCGACCGTGACCGTGGAAGTGTGAATCCGTCCCTGCGATTCGGTCGAAGGAACACGCTGCACGCGGTGTACGCCGCACTCGTAGCGCAATCGCCCGAATGCGTCCTTGCCCTCGATGTTCACCACGACTTCGCGAATTCCGCCGCCGTCCGTTTGGGAAATCGAAAGCGGCTCGATCTTCCAGCCGCGCGTCTCTGCGTAACGGCAGTACATCCGATAGAGGTCCGCGGCAAAGAGCGCGGCTTCATCGCCGCCAGTCCCCGCGCGAACTTCCAGGATCGCGTTCTTTTCCTCGTCGGGATCCTTCGGAACGAGCAGCAGACGAATCTCGCTCTCGATCGCGACCTGCTGTTCTTCGAGTTTCGCAAGCTCACCCCGGGCGAGTTCGCGCACTTCTTCATCGCTGTCGTCGAGCATGGCCTTGGCGTCCGCGATTGCGGCGAACAGCTGCCGATAGCGAACTCCCGCATCGGCGAGCGGTCGAACGCGCGCGAGTTCCTTGGCGACGGGCGCGTACTCGGCGGGGGTGCTCGCAATACCGGGGTCAGCGAGTTGTTCCTCGAGCTGACTGGCTTTTGCTTCGAAAACTGAAATCCTGTCCAGAAGATCCGACATCACTCATCCCAAAACGTGCCACAGCCCAACACTAGCTGCGCGTTGGCCTGCGGCCAAAGCTTCCGCGGGGCGCATGACCCTGCCGGGTCACACTCCGTGCTGCGCGTTGGCCTGCGGCCAAAGCTTCCGCGGGGCGCATGACCCTGCCGGGTCACACTCCGTGCTGCGCGTTGGCCTGCGGCCAAAGCTTCCGCGGGGCGCATGACCCTGCCGGGTCACACTCCG
>Ga0209987_10000640_pt1 | contig 18524 bp, 18 predicted proteins | sample N074metaG_FD_182134 | JGI IMG/M metagenome (GOLD analysis project Ga0209987, IMG submission 182134) | Deep subsurface microbial communities from Kermadec Trench to uncover new lineages of life (NeLLi) - N074 metaG (SPAdes) (version 2) | ecosystem: Environmental > Aquatic > Marine > Ocean trench... | reverse complement strand
GCCGCCACAAGAACCTTCTGCATCCTTGTCACCACCACATGAGCCTTCAGCATCTTTGTCAGCATCGCCCTCTTTGTCGCCGCCACAAGAACCTTCTGCATCCTTGTCACCACCACATGAGCCTTCAGCATCTTTGTCAGCATCGCCCTCTTTGTCGCCGCCACAAGAACCTTCTGCGTCCTTGTCACCACCACATGAGCCTTCAGCATCTTTATCAGCATCGCCTTCTTTGTCGCCGCCACAAGAACCTTCTGCGTCCTTGTCACCACCACAACTGCCTTCACCGTCTTTGTCAGTTCCGCCTTCTTTATCGCCGCCACATTTGCCTTCGCCACAGCTTCCCTCACCGGCACCAAGCATATAGCCAGCACTCAGGGTGGTCATGGCAAACGGGCTTGCACCCGTATCAGCGTTAGCAGCGCTGGATACCGCAAACGTTCCAGCCAGAGCGGCACCTACCGCTACTGCAACTGCTTTTGCTACTTGCTTATTTGACATTTTTTTCTCCTACCTCTGGTTTATATGCCCAAGCCCGGGCATTTGATTGCGCCTGTGTACAGGCACGAATTTAATGATGCGGTTAAATATCCCACCTCACCGAGTCCAAAACTCTTTGCTCGATCTCCTCAAGTCTTGCCCCTCGTTCCCCGATAATGGCGATACTGCCATTGCCTACCGGGAGAATGATTCCTTCTATACCTTCGCCGAGCAATGGTATTGCCCTATCGACCATTTCCTCCGGCATAAGGAGAAGCGTAATGGGTCCGTTTTCACCCTGAATCACCAGGTGCGGCACCGGTCTTCCGTTGATCGGACAGGTGCGCGCATAGGTAATCAAACCGACCCCATCCAACACAGCGACATTCGAACTGACAACCTTCGACAGCGATCGTTCCGACACCGGCGTCAATGTGGCCCGCAATGAATTCCTCTCGTGATCAAGGTGTGCGATGACTTCATCGGCCAGCGACAATGATTCACCGCCCTCACCAATAAATCGTGCGCCGATTACTGCGACTATCGCGAAGCTTGCCGCAATACCAATCCAGGTGGGTACATTCAAGCGTGTCTTGCGGCCAAACGGCAGGTTGACAACGTTTGAATCCTCATCAATTGGCGCCAGGTCCGGCAGCTTGAGATCCGGCACCGCGATTGACAGTGCCCGTCCAATCCGGTCATCCAGTGCGCGCATCTCATCGCGATACGAACTGCAGGAGACACAAGCTGACGCATGCGCAGTTCCGCCGTCGAATGACTCCGACGGGTCTGCTGCTATAGCATCTTTGTAATCTTCACAATTCATATTCTGTCCTGCGGCGTTCATTGTGCCGCCTCGTCTATCACATCTTTCAACTTGTGCCGCGCCCGGTGCAGTCTTGTCAGCACCGCTCCGGGCTTTATGCCCATTAACTCTGCGATCTCCCTGGTGCTGTGTCCCATCAGGACCTGCAACACCAGCGGCTCGCGGTAATCGTCCACCAGCCTGTAAATCGCTTCCCTGATTTCGGTCAACTGCGAATCGTCTTCCTCAACCAGCATCGCAGCCTGCGCTGGGGTCAAATCGTCGATGTCCACCGTTTCAAGCCGCTTTCTTTCGAAGTACCGCGCATTCTCCCGGCGAACTATCGTCATTAACCACGGTTTGGCTGCCGCGTCCTCACGAAGCGCATCCAGCGACTTCCAGGATCTCAGCAACGCTTCTTGCACAACGTCTTCGGCTATACTCGGATCCCGGCTTAGCCAGGCTGCGTATCGGTACATGTCCTTGTGAAACACGCCGACTATGCTGTCAAAACGCCGTTTGCGCTCCAAATGCGCATTGCTGCTATTCATACGAGATGACCCACTCCCCTGGAGAATTATTACCTGATATTCAGTTTTTTGTGATTCAGGCGTGGAAACCCTACCGAATTATGGTGAAAATCCAAGCTTTGTTATTAATATTGAGCACTATGAGTCAAATGTCTGCCCCACAGTTCCCCAACACCCGACTTCGACGCACCCGCCAGAGCGAGTCTTTGCGTCGTCTGGTCGCCGAAACGGCTTTAAGCCCGGCTGACCTGATTTACCCCGTTTTCGTCCTTGAGGGTGAAAATCGCGCTGAATCGATCGAATCCATGCCCGGTATCGAAAGACATAGCATAGATGGGATTCTCAAAGAGGCTGGCCGTGCGCTCGAACTTGGCGTACCGGCAATCGCGCTGTTTCCGGTCGTTGCGGCTGACGGCAAGAGTCTCGATGGGGCAGAGTGTTTTAATCCGGAGGGCCTGGTACAACGGACAGTCCGCGCGCTTAAGGCGGAATATCCCGAACTCACCGTCATCACTGACGTTGCCCTCGATCCGTACACGACACACGGCCAGGACGGCATCATCGACGACACTGGTTACGTTCTCAATGATGTCACCGTTGCCATGCTCGTTCGCCAGGCGGTATCGCACGCGGCGGCCGGGGCCGACATCGTGGCACCGTCGGACATGATGGACGGCAGGATTGGTGCAATCCGAAAAGAACTCGAAGCGCAGGAATTTCACAACACGCTCATACTTTCTTACGCCGCTAAATATGCGTCCTGTTTCTACGGCCCCTTCCGCGATGCGGTCGGTTCTGCAGCGAACCTGGCAGGCGGCGACAAACACAGCTACCAGATGAATCCGGCCAATACCGATGAAGCCCTGCGCGAAGTCGAGATGGACCTGGCCGAAGGTGCTGACATTGTCATGGTCAAGCCGGCCATGCCCTATCTCGATATTATTCGCCGGGTTCGCGATAAGTTTGCAGTGCCTGTTTTCGCCTACCAGGTCAGTGGTGAGTACGCGATGATTTGTGCTGCGGGGGCCAACGGTTGGCTCGACAAAAAGGACGCGGTCCTGGAATCGTTGCTGGCGATCAAGAGAGCCGGCGCCAACGGTATACTCAGCTACTTTGCGCTGCAGGCCGCGCGATGGATGCGAGAGTAAAGGACTGATGGCTGCCAGCGCAGATCGCTATGGCGTAATGGGTTACCCCGTGTCGCACAGCCGCTCTCCGGTTATTCACCGCTTGTTTGCATTACAAACCGGGCAAAATATGCAGTACGAATTGCTGCCGGTGCCGCCGAATAAACTCGCCAGCGCCATGCGGCAGTTTCGCCGCGCTGGCGGCCGAGGCCTCAATGTTACCGTCCCTCACAAGAGCGAAGTGGCGATGCTCGCCGACACGCTAAGCGACCGCGCACGCACGGCGGGTGCAGTCAATACACTGGTCTTTGAGGAGAGTGGCGTTTTCGGTGACAACACCGATGGTATTGGCTTAATGCGGGACTTGCAGCACAACCTCGGCCTGCAACTTGAGGGAATCAATATTTTGATTCTTGGCGCTGGTGGCGCTACGCGCGGAATAGTGCAGCCGTTGTTAGCTGCAAAGCCCAATTCGTTGACCATCGCTAACCGGACACTGTCGAGAGCAAGCGCACTCGCCGATCACTTCGGCGCCTATGGCGATACGGCAGCTTGCCGCTTCGACGAGGTTCCGGAATCAACCGACTTCGGACTGATCATCAATGCAACGTCGGCCGGGCTAAAGGGCGAATCACCGCCGTATCCCGAGAGCGCCGTAAAAGAAAATACTTATTGTTACGACCTGTCTTACGGCCTTAACCCGACGCCCTTTAGCAAGTGGGCGGCCCAACACGGTGCCGCTCACTCAGTGATGGGGTGGGGCATGCTTGTTGAGCAGGCCGCAGAGTCATTTCAACTCTGGCGCGGCATGCGTCCTGATACCGAACCTGTACTAAAGCAGCTGTCTATTAGCGCATTGTAACCAGTTCTTCCGCGCTCGTTGGGTGAATGGCAACGGTATCGTCGAATTCGCGTTTTGTTGCGCCCATGCGAATCGCCACCGCGAAACCCTGCATCATTTCGTCCGCTCCATCTCCGATGACGTGGCAACCCACGACTTTTTCGTCCGCTCCGACCGTAACCAGCTTCATCGATGAGGGCACTTTGTGCTCACCGAGGGCGTACATCATCGGATTAAACCTGGACGTATAAACTTTCAATTCATCACCGTATTTCTCGCGGGCCTCGTCTTCGGTCAGGCCGACAGTACCTATTGGCGGGTGACTGAAGACCACGGTCGGTATCGTGCGATATTCAAGCCGCCTGTCCGTCATGCCGCCGTACAACCTGTCCGCGAGTCGACGTCCCGCGGCGATGGCAACCGGTGTCAGTGCCGCTTTGCCTGTCACGTCACCGATCGCAAAAATATTTTCGACATTGGTCTTTTGATAGTCGTCTACCGGAATGAAACCGTAACCATCCAGTTCGAGTAACGCCGCTTCCGCATTTAGTTGCTCCGTGTTCGGCGCGCGGCCAACGGCCCAAACTACCGCGTCGTAGCGCCCGAATTCCCGGCCATCCTCGGCGAGCAAGCTGAGCCCCTCATCCGAGGAGCTCAATTCGTGCGGAACCACACCCGTTTCCAGCCTAATGTTTTCCTGCTCAAATGATTTGTGCAACTCATCTCGCAACATCGAATCGAAACTGCGCAAGACACCGTCTTTGCGCACAAGCAAGGTCGTTTCCGATCCAAGCGCCGAAAACATGCCGGCAAATTCGACGGCAACGTAGCCGCTGCCAATCAAAGCCACACGCTGTGGACGATCGGGCAGCTCGAAGAATCCGTCTGAGGTGATGCCAAATTCCGCTCCGTGTATACGCGGCACGATGGGCCTGCCACCGGTCGCGATAAGGATTCGCTCAGCTTTGTATTTCTGCTCGTCAACCTGGACAGTATGACGATCCACAAGACTGCCAATACCTCGTATGACAGTGATATCCCGCTTATCGAGATTATTCTCATAGATACCATTCAGTCGTCCGACATAAGCATCACGCCGTTGCTTGAGCGCAGGCCAGTGGTGATTGGTCAATGAGACATCGAAGCCGTAATCCTTTGCGAGCCTGGCATGATGAACGTGGCTGGCTGCATACCACATGATTTTTTTCGGCACGCAACCAGCATTGACGCATGTGCCTCCCAGCGGGGCATTCTCTACAACGGCAACCTTTACGCCATAATCGGCAGCACGCTGGGCGTGCGCAAGCCCACCACTACCACCACCGATAACGATCAAATCAAAGTTCTTTGTCACGCATTTATCCCTTCATTCCTGGCTCGTCCGGGGCAAGTCCGGCAAGCCTGATTCCTGTGATACCATCCTGCGGCGCAAGGAGGGGCGCCAACTTATGACGAATCCATTACTGGACACATCCGCACTGCCGCGTTTTGATGATCTCAAGTCAGATCACGCGGAACCGGCGCTGCGGAAGCTTATCGCAGCACATCGTCAAAAGCTCGCAGCACTCCTCGACAATCCCGCTACCAGCGATTTTGAGTCCCTGGTGACGCCACTGGAAGATATGGGCCATGAGCTCAGTCGGGTCTGGTCACCTGTCGGTCATTTACAGAGCGTGCTCGGCGATGCCGGCTGGCGGGCAGCTTACAATACCTGCTTGCCGCTATTGACCGAACACAGCACCCAAATATCACAAAACACCCGGTTGCAGGAGGCATTCGAACGAATAGCGGCGACGCTGCCTGCCGATGCAGCAACCGGCAGACGTGCTGTCCTCGAGCATGCTCTGCGTGCTTTTCGACTCGCGGGCGTCGCGCTGCCCGAAAAAGACAAAGCCCAATTCAGCGACACGGTGCAACAACTTGCTGTGGCGCAAGCACTCTTTGACCAGAACGTGCAGGACTCCACCGACGCGTGGCACGTGCATGTCGAAGACGCATGCAGGCTCAAGGGCCTGTCCGAGTCAATCCTGGAGCGCGCCGCCGTCAGCGCAACTGAGCACGACTGCAAGGGTTGGTGGCTTGTGCTCGATTATCCGACCTATCACGCAGTCATGACACACGCCGACGATCGCACACTACGGCAATTATTTTACAAGGCATGGTCAACGCGCGCGTCGGACCAGGCCGAGGATACCGCCTGGGATAACAGTGACAATATCGAGAAAATTCTGGCCCTTCGCCACAAGCTGGCGCAACTCGTCGGCTATAGCAATTATGCGCAGTACTCTCTCGCCACAAAAATGGCCACAACAAGCGATGAGGTGCTCGACTTCCTGGCCGAACTTGCCAGCAAGACACGCACCGCGGCTGTCGCTGAGCTTGACGCACTGCGCGCGCTTTCTCCCGAACCGCTGGAGGCATGGGACAGCGCGTATTACCTCGAAAAACTCAAGAGCGAGCGATTTTCCGTATCTGACGAGTTGCTGCGCCAGTACTTTCCGGTGGAGCGCGTGCAAAAAGGCATGTTTGATCTGGCAGAGCAGCTTTACGGCGTAACGCTCACATCGATCAGCAACGTTGCCGGCTGGAACGAGACGGTGCGATACATTGAGGTTCGAGATGTCAGCAATGAACTGATCGGCGGATTCTATACCGATCTTTATGCCCGCAGTGGCAAGCGCAGCGGCGCGTGGATAGACGAGTGCATTGGGCGCAAGAATCTTACGGGAGAAGTTGTCCTGCCTGTGGGATATCTGGTCTGCAATTTTCCACCGCCTGACAAGAACGGCGTTTCGCTGCTAACACACGTTGACGTCGTCACCTTCTTTCACGAATTCGGGCATATGCTGCACCACCTGCTAACGCGGGTGGACTACCCGAGCATCGCCGGAATTAACGGCGTTCCGTGGGATGCCGTCGAATTGCCGAGTCAGTTCATGGAGAATTTCGCGTGGAGCTACGAAGTGCTAAAGACGGCGTCCGGGCACCACCAAACCGGAGAGGCGCTGCCCGAGGAGATTTTTAATCGCCTGCAAAAAAGCCGCGATTGTGGGGCGGCACTCGCCATGTTCCGACAACTGGAATTCGCGCTGTTCGATTTTCGCGTGCACGCAGACTACGACCCGAAACTGGGCGCGCGAACGATGGATGTTCTGGCGCAGGTTCGTGATGAAGTAGCGTTCCTGCCGCATCCGGATTACAACCGCTTCCCCATGAGCTTTTCACATATTTTCGCAGGCGGTTATGCGGCAGGCTATTACAGTTATAAATGGGCCGAAGTTTTGGCCGCCGACGCCTTTTCGGCATTCGAAGAAAGCGGCTTGTTCGATCCACAGACCGCGGCACGATTTCGCGAGGAAATCCTCGAAATCGGCGGCAGTCGAGACATCATGGAGGCATTTGTTGCTTTCCGCGGTCGCAAACCGCAACTCGATGCATTACTCAGACACAGCGGCATCGGCAAAGCCGCATGAAAATCGCAACCTGGAATGTCAATTCACTGAATGTCCGGCTGGGGCATGTAAGAGAATGGCTGGGCAGCGCCGCTCCGGATGTTTTGGTGCTGCAGGAAATCAAGCAGGTTACCGACGCGTTCGATATCGACGCGTTCGCAGACAGTGGTTACCAGGCTTTAGCGAGCGGGCAGAAAACCTACAACGGCGTTGCGGTCGCCAGCATTGAGACACCGAAGGATCCGGTGACAGACTTTCCGGGATTCGAAGATCCGCAACGACGTATCCTGGCCACGACCATCGACGGCATCCGCGTCGTCAATCTATATGTGCCTAACGGCCAAAGCCTCGATTCCGATAAGTACACCTACAAGCTAAGCTGGCTTGCGGCGCTGCGGGGTTTTCTCGAAGCAGAACTCGCCTCGCATGAACATCTCGTCGTGCTGGGTGATTTCAATATTGCCCCTGACGATCGCGACGTGCATGACCCTGAGAAGTGGGGCGAAGATATTCTCTGCAGTCCGCCCGAGCGAGAAGCGTTGCAGGGCCTCATCAATCTCGGTCTGGTTGACGTATTTCGTCAATTTCCACAGGAAGAGAAGAAATTCAGCTGGTGGGATTACCGAGCTGCGGGTTTCAGGCGCAATGCCGGATTGAGGATCGACCTTATTCTCGCAAGCACCGCGCTGGCTGAAAAATGCAGCGCCTGTTACATCGACCGTGAACCACGAACCTGGGAGCGACCCTCCGATCACACTCCCGTCGTGGCGGAGTTTGACATTTAACCGAAAAATCCGGGACTTATTGTTGAATTGGCCAAACCAACGGGGCGCAATGCGGTGTATCATGTTTAACCGTTATCCCGGAGTCACACGGAATATCGGTTAATTAAATGCGAGTTAGATGTGAACAGGCGTGATTACCGGCGGTTGCCCGTCGTCAATCCACGCGCCCCGAGCACAGACAATAATAAGAAGATGCGCATAATGACGCAGGATCGACGCAGCGATTACGACGTTACCGACACAGTGCAGGTCAGCAATACTGTCGCCGTGCGAAATGCTGTGTACGACCTGTTCAGCGATACTTTTCCCGGCAAGTCTTTCGATTCTCTCTGGCTCGCCTTTTACGATTTCGATCGGCTGTTCAAAGGCCAGTATCCCGGTTATCACGGCTGCGATACTACCTACCACGACATGCAGCACACGCTGGACATGACGCTCGCTCTCGCACGGCTTGTTTTCGGTTACGAAAGAACGGTTGAAAGCGCAGACAAGCTTGGTGCGCAGCGCGCGCAGATGACGATTGTCACCTCCCTGTTTCACGACTCCGGTTACATACGACACAGGGAACGCGACAGGGGTTTTCAGAACGGAGCGGAATTCACGCTGCAGCATGTATCGAGAAGCGCTGATTTCTTGCGCAATTATCTTCCCGATCTCGGCATGGCAAAAGATGTCGCCGTCAGCAGTACCATTGTGCATTTTACCGGCTTTGAAATTGACCTCGATAAGATCGAGGTTGACGATCCTCGTGATGCGATCTGCGGCCACCTGCTTGGCACGGCTGATCTTATGGCGCAACTGGCTGATCGTTGTTATCTCGAAAAGTGCCGTGATCACCTGTACAAGGAATTCGTCCTTGGTGGGATCGCAATTGAGCAGGCCAAACCTGACGAGTACACGGTGCGCTACGAATCGGGGATCGATCTACTAAAGAAAACACCGTCGTTTTATCAGCAAGTATCGCGGGATCGACTGCAAAAGAAATTCAATCGCGCCTATCGGTATATCGAAGCGCTGTATGACGGCCAAAATCCCTATGTCGATGCGATCAAGAATAACCTGACCCACCTGATGAAGATTCTCGAGTCAGGAAACTGGTCTTTGCTGCGCCGCAAACCACTTGTCTTCACCAGCACCGCCCAGACCGTTGATATAGTTGACGGCCTGGTGGAATCGCAACTCGCTGCCCTGCCCACAAACCCCCAGAAGATACCTGGCTTCGCAGTCGCCTGATTACTTTCCTGAAACACCCGATTTCGGCGCAGGTATTCTTATTCCCTGCTCGCCAGAGCCTCGCTGATGAAGTCCAGGCGATCGTTGCCGAAAAACATTTCGCCGCCAACAAAAAACGTTGGCGCGCCAAACACTCCACGCTGAATCGCATCCTGTGTGTTTTCCTTCAGCTCGTCCTTGATCGATTGATCGGAAATGTCACTCATAAGATCGTCTGCCTTTACTCCTGCGTTCGCCAGAATTTGCGCAAGAATTTTCTCGTTACCAAGATCAAGGTCATGGACAAACATCCCGTCGAATAAAGGCTGGTGGATATCGTGGAATACGCCGCGTCTTTGGGCCGCAATCGCCAGCCTGAGCGCTTTCAGCGTGTTTTGCGGGAATATGGAGTTGAATTTAAACACCATGCCATAGCGCTTTGCCCAGCGTGCAAGGTCTTTGTTCAGGTAGGCGCCTTTGGCCGGCACCGATCCCGGAGGGCTGTTGCCACTCGCTTGCATGACCGCGCCCAGAAGCATCGGTCGGTATTGCACGTCAGCGCCCTCGATTTTCTCGACCTGGCTATTGACCAGGTAGGAGTACGCACTGACGTAGTCGTAAAAAAATTCAACTTTTCTATTTTTCATTGTTCACCGCCTCACTCAAGCGCAATTTTCGACCCTGAAGTTCAGTCTGTCCAAGCGAAATCATAGCTGCTGCTGCTTCGTCGTGATTCACCATTTCGACGAAACCGAATTCTCGCGAGCGCCCGGTAGTACGGTCATAAATCACTCGGGCCGATTTCACGTCGCCGAAACTTGCAAAGACCGCACGCAAATCAGCCGTTGTTGTTTCCAGGGCGAGATTAGCTACATGGATTTTCATGCCCCGGCCATTGCCTGCATTTTTATGTGCCCGGGCCTGGCTGCAACGCGTTGTCCATCAGGCAGAACCAGCAACGGTATTTTCCCGTTGGCGTTCATAGCCAGAAACTCTGGTGTGTGGGTGTCACCCGCGAGAATATCGACCTCACGCCACTCATATTCGATCCCAAAATGCACGCCGAGAATTGTACTTTGTAACAATTGCCGGATCTTGAGTCGCCGTACAATCGGAATTTTTCACTCATGTTTATCTTGCTCCCCCAGTTTCTGCAATGCCTGTGCCTCTCGCCAATTAAGTCGGCGACTCGCAAAAAATGCGGCAAGCGCGGCCCCCGTCAAGGCATAAATTACACCGACGACACCGAAATCCCGACTTACAAAAGTCACGACGGTGTGCCACGAGGTTTCTGTTAAAAGCGCCAACGCGCCGGTACTAAATTCCCGGGCAGTCAGGTTAAGTGCCGCAACGAAGCTGCCGGTAAATGCGGAAAATACGGCAAATACGGCCGCCAAGGCGGGGAATCGCCAATCGATGCCCAGTCCAAAATAACGCACTGCGCGACCAATAAACAGTCCCTGTATGACGGAACCCCATGGAAAAAATCGATCGAAAAGCATCGATGAATAGACCCAGATGGTATTGAGAACGACGAGCGCGAACAACGCACCGAGTGCAGCGCGCAGCAGGGACTGATCATCGATCAACGCTTGCGCATTGATATCCGCTGGGACGTGATCAGGGTCCCGTGTGTATTTGTGTCTGAGCCGCAATATCGATTTTGAGTCTGTCATGTTTTCCTGCGTGGCATTTCATTCGGTGGCCTGCCTGCGACCCGCCTATGGTAGGCAAATTTCGCGAGACACGCGATCCCCCTGCTACGACCGCCTGCTGGTGCGTCCTGAAACTGTGTTTTTCATTAGACCTAGGCGCTCCTGAGAACCAACTCGGCGGCGGCCAGGTCTTCGAGTGAAGTGCCTACGGACTTGAAAAGCGTTATTTCATCATCGGAGTTACGGCCCGGATCGTCACCCCGAACCAGCTCCGCCAGGTCGGCAACAATTTCCTCCCGGCTGATCAGCTTTCGGGATATTGCGTCGATTATTTCGCCAGACTCGGCAAGCGCGCCTGCGTAAGTGTCGACGAATATGCGCGAGCGTTGCAACGCATCACCGTCTGCCTCGCGCATTTGTGGAGTGAAGGCCCCAACAAGATCCAGGTGCTGCCCGCCGCGAAGCCAATCGCCAAGAACCAGCGGCTCGGTGGCAAGAGTTGCACACGAGACGATGTCCGCTTGCTGTACGGCTTTTTCAAGATCTGTGACGACTTCAATTTCCTGTCGACTCGGGACAAGTGAGCTCGCGAGCGCATGTGCGGCCGCCTCCCGACGACCCCAGATCAGGATTTGATCCAGGTTACGCACGCTCGCGTGTGCACGAATCAAGTGCGGGGCCAGGTTGCCAGTGCCAACCATCAAGAGGATTTTCGCGTCATGTCGGGACAGGTAACGCGATGCCAGTGCCGAAGCGCAGGCAGTCCGGCGTAGGGTGAGTTCAGAACCATCGAGCAAAGCTTGTGGCACGCCGGTTGTCGCATCCAGGAGAATATAGCTCGCGTGCACCGCGCCGAGGCTTTTTGCGGCATTGCCGGGAAAAACAGTCGCTATTTTTATGCCCAGATTGCCACCAGGTTGCCAGGCGGGCATTAGCAGCAACGTCCCGTCTGCAGCGCCGCTGACAGGCACCGTATGATTGCTGCGCGCAGGGACAGTGGCACCGTACCGAAAGGCGTCCGCCAGAGCATCGATCAGCTGATCATAAGGTAGCCTCTCGGCAACTTGTTGCGCATTTATCGTTTGCATGGTCATCCTGAGGGCTGCAATTTCGGGTGCTTCGCGGTGCGTGGGCAGTATACCTATGAGGTTGCGACTTTCGCATTCGTCGAGTCTGTATAATGGCCGCCTGCGGTATCCTCGACAATAAAAAAGGACAACCAGATGATATGGCTAGTTAGTGGTATTTCGTTTTGGGCGGTAATGCATTTCATCCCTGCCGGCCTGCCCGGTGTTCGCAAGCAGATCATTTCGGTCACCGGCGAAAAAGCCTACCGGGGTGTTTTCGCACTGCTTGTAGTCATAGCACTCGTGATGATTATCGCTGGCTGGCGTTCGACAGTACCCGTCGTAATCTACGCACCACCATCGTGGGGACCCAATGCGACGCTTCTATTCATGTTTGCGGCTGTCGTTTTGTTTGGTGCTGCTCACGCGAAAACGAACATCAAGCGTGTGATACGTCACCCACAGCTAAACGGCCTGCTGTTATGGTCAATCGGGCACATCGTTTCCAATGGAGATATCAGGTCGCTGGTCCTCTTCGGTGGGTTGGGGCTTTGGGCTTTCGTCGAAATGGCGCTCATCAATCACCGCGACGGCGAATGGTTGAAACCGGAACGCGCGTCGCTCAAGAGTGAAGCTATCGGTGCAACGGTCAGCGTGGTTGTGTTTCTGGTTTTGATTGCATTACATCCTTACTTCGCTGGTGTGTCCCCGCTGCCCGCCTAGGCGCAGTCCAGACACGGGCCATTCATCGGGTAGCCACCGAACATGACGCTGCAACGAAAACTTGGCCTGTTCACGGTCCTCGCCATTGTCATGGGGGACATGATCGGCTCTGGTATTTTCTTTACGCCCGGCCAACTGGCGGCGGTCGCAACAGCAGAATGGCAGGTCTATTTCTTTTGGGCTCTGTGCGGCTTCATTACTCTTTGCGGCGCTCTTACTTTAGCCGAACTTTCTACCTTGCTGCCCCGGTCCGGAGTCGCCTATCACGCGCTCACCGAAGCTTATGGTCCGTTCGCCGGTTTCATGCAAGCATGGATGATGACACTCGTGAGCGGACCGGGTGCCATCGCAGGAGTGGCGATTCTCTTTGGCGAATTGGCAAACCAGGTTTTTGGTAGCGGCTCACCTGGCATGCAAATAACCTGGGCGGTACTTGCCATCGTGTTTTTTGCTGTGATCAACTTGCGCGGTGTGGAATGGGGTGGCCGCCTGCAAATTACGTTGACCGCAATCAAGATCCTTGGCCTGTTTGCACTCGTGGCCGGTGGCCTCTTCCTCGCGGCGCCGGCGAGCACACCGACTGAGGCGGTCGTTGTTACCACTGAGCAGGACTTGTTCGGTTTCTTTCGCTTCATTGGCCTGGGCGTTGCGATTGTGCTGTTCACTTATGACGGCTGGATTGATGCCTCGAATGTGGCCGGCGAAGTAAGGAATCCGAGACGCAACTTTCCCCTGGCCATGGGTCTTGGCGTCATCTGCATCACATTGATTTACCTGCTTGTAAATTACGCTTTTCTACGCGTCATGCCATTGGAGGAAATGCGGCAGAATCCTGCATTGGTTGCCAGCACGGTCGCCGAAGCAGCTTTCGGTCCGGTGGGCGGAGGTGCTTTGAGCATGCTGATGTGGATTTCGATATTTGGCGCACTTGGTGGGTTGATAATGACGCTGCCGCGCCTGTTTTACGCCGCCGCCTCCGAGTTCCAGCCGCATGCCGCCTCAACCCGGCTGGCTCCTGTTTTCAACGCGCTGGCGCATTTTTCCGATAAGCGATCAGTACCCTCGGGTGCCATTTTGTTCGCCTGTGTTTTCTCCATTGCGGCGCTTTTTCTATTCGGTTCTTTTTCACGAATAGTGACTTTCTTCGTTGTGCCATTCCAGTTCATGAACATATTGATGGTTTCGTCCATATTCCGCCTGCGATCGAAATTGTCCGGCCCTGAATCGTGGCGCATGCCATTTTATCCCTTGCTGCCAATTCTTTTTATTGGCGTGATGTCGATATTTCTTGTCGCCGCACTGATATACAACCCGGTTGACAGTTTGATCGGAGTTGCTCTTACTTTGGCGGGCATACCTGTCTACCGGATTTTGGCAAAGCATTCACCGGACAAGAGTGAATGAGCCGCTTTCGAGAAATATTTCCAGGCAACAAACCGCTGATCGGACTGAGTCACTTGCCACCCCTGCCGGATTATCCTGACTCACCCGGAATCGACGGGCTGCGTACACACGCATTGAATGATGTGCGTGTTTTGCAGAGCGGCGACTTTGACGGCGTCCTTATAGAAAACGAATACGACCGACCGCATCGCGTCAAAGCGGAGCCCGAGACCGTTTCTGCGATGACTGACGTAACGGCAACGGTATGTGCTGCCGCGAAAAATATAGTCATTGGCTGTGAAATCTTGCTCAACGATCCCAAAGCGTCTCTCGATGTCGCGAAGGCGGCCGGCGCAGATTTCATTCGCACGGATTATTTCATCGACAAAATGGCGCGGCCGCAGTACGGGGAATTCGAAATCGATCCTGCCGGACTTATGGAGTACCGCAAAGAGATTAAAGCCAGCAGCGTGCTGATACTGGCCGACATCCAGGTCAAGTACGCAACCATGCTGGAGAAGCGTGCTTTACAGGAATCCGCGCGTCTGGCCTGCCTCCAGGGTGCGGATGCGATTATCGTTACCGGTGATGAAACCGGTGATGCGCCGACGGTGCACCAACTCCGTGAAGCTCGTTCAGGTGTGAATGCAAGCGGCCTGGATGTGCCGGTTCTCATTGGCAGCGGGCTTGCGACGATTAACGCCTTCGATCTCCTCACGGCGTGTGACGGGGCGATTGTCGGCACGTATCTGATGCGTGAGGGTAAGGTCGATGCCGTAGCGATGCAGCGATTGCTCGACGAGGTAGAAAAGGCACGCGCATGAATATCATTTGCAGCGGCGATTGTGGTGTCGATCATTACGTCCGCAGCGGCCAACGACGAGCAGGCGGCATAACGGCCAATTTCGCACTACAGGCCAGGAGCTGTTTCGATGCTACCGACATCATTCGGCTGGTTGCACCACTCGGAAATGATGATGATGCGAGCATTGTTGAACGTCGTTTCCTGAACAGCGGCATCGAGTGCCACTTTGAAGTCCTGGCTGGCACCACTCCGGTACAGCACATCGATGTGGACAAATCCGGTGAGCGACGGTTTGTTGGTTACGAGGAAGGCGTTCTGAAATCCTTTCGGATTACGGAAAAACACGCCGCACTCATTGCGGACTCCGATTTACTGGTGGCGCCGGTGTTCGAGCAAAACCGCGATATGTTTGCCTCAATAATGTCTGCAAGCGCGGCGGGGATTATTGCCGTCGATTTTTCGGATTTCGCCGAGCACCCGGATTTTGATTTTCTCAATCAATACGCGAAGCAGATCAAGGTTGCATTTTTTGGGCTACAGTCAAGCCAGGGCGAGATCATTGAATCTTTGCGACTGCTGGCCGCAAAGCACAAGCTGTTAATCGTCGTGACTCTGGGTGCCGATGGCAGTCGGGCATTCCAATCTCGCGATTACTACGAGGTTGCTGCGGCGCCCGTCGAATCAGTCATCGATACGACCGGGGCTGGCGATGCATTTGCCGCCGGTTTCTTAAGTCGCTATTGCCTGTCAACAAACATTGAAGCGGCACTGTCTTTCGGTGCAACCGTCGCCGCCCGAGTTGTGCAACAACCGGGAGCCAACTAGCAGTGTGGCTGGTCCGCTATGGCGAAAAATATTTCGCGAACTAGCAGCCCTCCATCGATCGCGGTGATCTGCTCCTCACGGTGCGTGATTGCGTCGCGAACAAGGATGGTTCGGCCCCGGTTTAGTGGACCGTTTAAAATTGAAGCAGCCACTCGCCAGTGATTTTCAAAAAGTCGCACTCCTGAGTGTCCGCTTTCACCAGAAGCAATCGCTCATATCGCTGGACTGGGCCATGAGCCGGCAGCGGAGATTTTCTTAATCAACCCTGGAGTGCATCAATCGGGAGGGTCCTGTTATATTATTGGCCTCACCCACCAACACGCTCACTTTAGGGATACGAAAATGCATAAAAATAGAAAGGTCGTTGTAACAAGTCTGGCATTTTTCGGACTAATTGTCGCAAGCTTTGCTCTAGCCCAACAGCCTACGGGGCCGTTGTCCTTTTTTCTGACCAGCGCAGGTTCCGGCAATGGCGGAGACTTACGGGGACTTGAAGGGGCCGACGCCATCTGCCAGGGCCTGGCGGAAAGCGTCGACGGCGGTGACCTCATTTGGCGCGCCTATCTCAGCACCCAGGGCGACGATGCCGTAAACGCGCGGGATAGAATCGGATCGGGGCCCTGGTTCAATGCCAAGGGCAACCGCATTGCGGCTGACGTGAATGAACTTCACAGCGTGCTGAATCGGGTGAGCGCTTATACTGCGGTCGACGAACGTGGCCGAATAATACCTGGCAGCGGTTATTCGCCCAACCGGCATGACATCCTCACCGGCTCACAAGCTGACGGGACAGCATATTCTGACGGCGAGGACATGACCTGCAATAACTGGACGAGTAGCACCGATGATGGCAAAGCCAGGGTCGGGCATCATGACTATGCCGCCTGGAACTCAGCCCACAACTCCAGGGGTTGCAGCCAGAGCGCACTGATTAGCTCGGGTGGTGATGGTTTGTTTTACTGTTTTGCCGTGCAGGAATAAGCCTGCCGACACACGACTCATTGTCAATACGGGGACAGTTCACTTAATTAAGTAAACTGTCCCCGTAATTTCCCCGTAATTTATTCGACGGTAACCGACTTCGCCAGATTGCGCGGCTGATCGATGTCGGTACCTTTCAGCACAGCTACATGATACGCGAGCAGTTGTAAAGGTATCGTGTAAAGAATCGGCGCCTGGAAATCCTGTATCAACGCCGGCATGCGCATAGTGTGAATCCCCACACGATCACCGAACTGTACGCGCGGATCTGCGAACACATACAATTCACCGCCACGGGCTCTTACTTCCTGCAAATTGCTTTTGAGTTTTTCCAGTAATTCATCATCGGGGGCAATGGCCACGACGGGCATGTGTTCATCGACTAATGCCAGGGGTCCGTGTTTCAGCTCTCCCGCGGCGTAAGCTTCAGCGTGAATGTACGTAATTTCCTTGAGCTTTAGAGCCCCCTCCATCGCGATAGGATTTTGCACACCGCGGCCCAGGAACAACGCGTGATCTTTGTCCACGAAGTGCTTGGCAAGCGTCTCGATCGCGCTATCCAGCGCCAGAACCTGTTCTATCAACCCAGGCAATTCCGCAAGCTGCGCAACCAGCGCGCGTTCCTGTTTTTCTTCTAGGCCGTTGCGCCTTGCCAGTACAATCGTTAGCAAAGCCAGGGCGGCGAGCTGTGTAGTGAATGCTTTGGTCGATGCCACGCCAATTTCAGGACCAGCCCGCGTCATCAATACGAGATCCGACTCCCGGACTATCGAGGTTTCCGGCACATTGCAAATAGCCATCGTCGAAATGTAGCCGGCCTCTTTCGCCGATCGCAATGCGGCCAGCGTATCTGCAGTCTCACCCGACTGGCTGATAGTGATGAACAATGTCCCATCGGGCACAACCGGTGATCGATAACGATACTCGCTTGCGATTTCAACCATGCACGGAATTTTGCAAAGCTGTTCTATCCAGTAACGCGCCACCAGTCCCGCGTGGTAACTCGTACCACAGGCGATGATGTGAACGCCTTTTGCCTGGTCGAGCGCGGCAATTGCATTGGGTCCGAAAGCTGCATCCAGAACTTTCCCGTCAACAATGCGACCTTCGAGCGTGCGTTTCACAGCACTCGCCTGCTCGTGAATTTCTTTTTGCATGAAGTGGCGAAACTTGCCGCGTTCCGCCGCATCCGCGGTCAACTCACTTTCCTTGACGGGTCGCTCTACTTCAGCGCCATTTTCATCGTAAACGGTTACCTGGGTTCGCTCGACGACGGCAATGTCACCTTCGTCCAGGAACATGAAATTGCGCGTGACTGGCAGCAATGCAGCGACATCCGAAGCGACGAAATTCTCGCCGATGCCCAGACCAATAACAACCGGGCACCCCGCACGTGCGAGCACGAGTTTGTCCGGTTCGTTGGCACTCATGACTACCAGTGCGTACGCACCTTCCAATTCCGTAACGGTCTCCCTGACGGCCGCCACAAGTTCACCAGTATTTTTCAAGTGATGATGGATGCGGTGCGCGACAACTTCGGTATCTGTTTCTGATTCAAATTCGTAACCGAGTCCCTTCAGGTCTTCCCGAAGCTCGGCATAGTTTTCGATGATGCCGTTATGCACGATCGCAATCGTGTCCTGCGACATATGTGGATGCGCGTTCGCTTCACTCGGTTTTCCGTGCGTCGCCCAACGTGTATGTGAAATGCCGGTGACGGCACGAACCGGATCTACGTCGAGTGCATTCTGCAATTCCTGTACTTTGCCGAGTCGGCGGACACGGGTAATGCCATTGCTGGAAACAACCGCAATGCCAGCAGAATCATAGCCCCGGTATTCAAGTCGCCGCAATCC
>Ga0209987_10000638_pt1 | contig 18544 bp, 16 predicted proteins | sample N074metaG_FD_182134 | JGI IMG/M metagenome (GOLD analysis project Ga0209987, IMG submission 182134) | Deep subsurface microbial communities from Kermadec Trench to uncover new lineages of life (NeLLi) - N074 metaG (SPAdes) (version 2) | ecosystem: Environmental > Aquatic > Marine > Ocean trench... | reverse complement strand
GCGAGAATCGAACTCGCACTTCCGAAGAAACCGGATTTTGAATCCGGCGCGTCTACCAATTCCGCCACCCCGGCAATTTTTAATTATTACAGACTATTTATATGTGTAACTATATTTAAACGCGCCAGCGCGGTCGCTCTCGAACGTCCTCGACTCTGTCTCCTGATTCGTTCTAACTCCTGCATCCATGCAGTCGTGCACATCGTCTACCAATTCCGCCACCCCGGCAACACCTGCTTGTCAACAGGTGCGCAAGTATATACCTAAATTACCTGAACTCTGAAGCCTGCATTTCCAAGTAGTTTGGGTATACGTAAACTTGGCCCTGGTTAAAACCTCTTTATTACTGACTGCTAACTGAATTCTGCTACCATCGCGGCCCATGCGACGAGATGAATTTTCCTATCAATTGCCCGAGGAGTTGATTGCCCAGTTTCCGACCGAGCAAAGGGGCAACAGCCGACTATTGGCGATGGTATGTCCATCTGGGGAATTAACCGACCTTGAGTTTTCAAATTTCCCCGGTTTATTAAAAGCAGGAGATTTACTGGTCTTCAATGACACGCGGGTGATCCCCGCAAGATTGTTTGGTAATAAGGAGACGGGAGGCAAGGTAGAGATCCTGCTGGAGAGGATTCTGGATGATCAGCAGATGCTGGCACAGGTTCGTGCAAGTAAGTCCCCAAAGCCTGGAAGTATGATCCATTTACAGGGAGGTATTAGGCTTGAGTTAATAGAACGTCAGGAAGATATGTTTGTGCTTGACGTTATCGGTGAGATGAGTGTTTTGGAATTGTTGCAGCAGGTGGGGCACATACCACTACCACCATATATCCAACGTGACGATGATGTTGAGGATATAGAACGTTATCAAACGGTTTATGCAAAAAAACCTGGCGCCGTTGCCGCACCGACCGCAGGTTTACATTTCACCGACAAGCTTATGCAGGAAATCACGGAGCAAGGGATTGATAGTGTTTATGTCACCTTGCACGTTGGTGCTGGGACGTTTCAACCTGTTCGGGTTGATAATATCGAAGAGCATCAGATGCATAGTGAATATCTTGAGGTGTCAGCAGATGTCTGTGAGAAAGTTAAGCAATGCAAAGCCAAAGGTGGTCGTGTCATTGCTATTGGCACTACCGCTGTCAGGTGCCTGGAGACGGCAGCGCAAGCTAGCGAATTAAAGCCGTATCAGGGTGAAACAGATATTTTTATTTATCCCGGGTATGAATTTAAAGTCATTGATGCCTTGATCACAAATTTTCATTTGTCAGAATCAACTTTATTGATGTTGGTCTCTGCTTTTGCCGGGCGAGACAATATAATGCATGCTTATCAGCATGCGATAGATGAAGCTTATCGATTTTTTAGTTATGGCGATGCTATGTTTTTAATAAACAGTGAAAATTAGCAGGTGGTATGTAGTAGGTGGAATATGGGAATAGTTTATCTATCTACTACATGCTACCTACTATCTACCAGGAAATATGAAATTTGCACTGGCAATTGCTGGAAAATTTGTTCCAGACATTTTCAACCGACTATATCCGTATAGTCGTCCTGCATTGCCAGTATTTCCGCCATCCATGGCGGTCAAATGTGAGATACGAGGAATTGATGAGTGGAGTTTAATATACAGGGACAAGATGGGCAGGCACGACGCGGGACAATAAGTTTTCCTCGCGGTGATATTGAGACGCCGGTTTTTATGCCGGTCGGCACCTATGGCACGGTGAAGGCAATGACGCCTGAGGAATTACGCAAACTTGGATATAACATTATTTTGGGTAATACCTTTCACCTGATGTTGCGACCGGGTATGGAGGTCATGAAGCAGCAAGGGGGGCTGCATAAATTTATGAATTGGCCCTACCCAATCTTGACAGACTCTGGTGGCTTTCAGGTATTCAGTCTGGCCGAGCGACGAAAAATTACCGAACAAGGGGTCCATTTCAAATCACCGGTGAACGGTGATGACGTTTTCCTTGGCCCTGAGGAAGCGATTCAGGTGCAGCATGATCTGGGCTCGGATATCGTCATGATCTTTGATGATTGCACACCGTTTCCGGCTACAGAAGAACAGACGCAAGCTTCAATGCAATTATCATTACGTTGGGCAGAACGTTCGAAGATTGCACATGGTGATAATGAATCAGCATTATTTGGTATTGTTCAGGGTGGGATGTATCCAGAATTACGGCAGGCTTCAGTGCAAGGATTGCTGGATATCGGCTTCGATGGTTATGCCATTGGTGGACTCTCTGTTGGTGAGCCACAGGAAAAGATGCTGGAGATACTTGTGGGCATTACACTTCATTTGTCTGCAGACAAACCACGTTATCTCATGGGCGCAGGAACCCCGGAAGATATTGTCGAAGCAGTTTGTCGTGGGGTTGATATGTTTGATTGTGTCTTGCCAACGCGTAATGCTCGAAACGGGCATTTATTTACAACGACGGGTTCAGTACGCCTTCGAAATGCGGTAAACAGGGATAGCCTCGAGCCTCTGGACAAGGAATGTGCTTGTTACACCTGCCAAAATTATACCCGTGCATATTTATATCATCTAGATAAGACTAACGAGATTTTGGGTGCGCGATTGAATACGATTCATAATTTGCATTACTACCATTCACTTATGCAAGGTTTACGTACCGCAATCAGCGATCAGTCTGTGGATGAATTTGTCTCGGATTTTTACGCAAAACGCACCAAATCTACTCACACTGTGGCATAATAGCGCGCTTTCAATTTCAGGTAGTCAACAATGCTGGATTTCTTCATTAGTAATGCATGGGCCGCTGATGCGCCTCAAGCAGGTGGCATCATGAGTATGTTGCCGTTGTTTATTCTTTTTGCCGTGTTCTGGTTCTTTCTTATCAGACCACAAATGAAGCAGGCAAAAGAACATAAGACCATGGTCGAAGTGCTTGCCAAGGGTGATGAAATTGTTACCAATGGCGGTATGCTTGGCAAGATCAAGGAAGTTGGTGACAACTTCATTTTGCTTGAGATTACCAAGGAGGTTCAGGTCAAAATACAGAAAAATGCCATCTCGGCAACCATGCCCAAGGGCACAATAAAAACCCTTTAGACAAATAAACAGATCAGATAGCCAGAACAGATAAATTATATGAACCGTTATTCTTCATGGAAATATACTTTCATACTCATTGTCATAGCAGTGGGGATACTTTATGCCTTGCCGAATTTATATGGCAGCGCACCGGCAGTACAAATCTCTGCATCAAGTGCTTCGGCAGAAATCAGTGAATTGACTGAATTGCAAGTTAACATTGCTTTGGATGATGCGGACATAAAAGCAGTATCTATGGAATTGGCTGAGGGTCGATTGACCATCCGCTTCGCCGACGAAGAAACCCAGTTAAGGGCGCGGGATATCTTGCAAGAATCACTGGGGACCAGCCATGTGGTGGCATTGAATCTTGCACCTGATACGCCTGATTGGCTAAGAGATCTGGGTGCCGATCCTATGTTTCTTGGTCTTGATCTAAGGGGTGGTGTTCACTTTCTGATGGAAGTCGATATGGAGGCTGCCGCCAAAACATCAGAAGAGCGTTATGTCTCAGATATACGCACAACATTGCGTGAAAATAAGGTGCGCTATAAAACCATTACCCGTATTGATGAGGGGGGGTTGCTGGTGAGATATCGTGACACTGTGCAGAAGTTCGACGGCGACAAACTAATCAAAGATAATTTTCGCGCTCTGGATATTGTCGAAGTAAAAACGGAAGAACCAGAAACCCGTTTAATACTGAACCCCGATGTGGTCAAAGAAACACAGAAAAATGCCCTGCAGCAAAATATTACTATCCTAAGAAAGCGTGTTAATGAATTAGGTGTTGCGGAACCCGTGATTCAACAACAGGGACTGAGACGTATAGTGGTGCAATTGCCAGGCGTTCAGGATACGGCCAGGGCAAAAGATATCCTTGGTGCGACGGCGACACTGGAATTCCGCATGGTTGATGATGATCATTCTGTCCAGGATGCCATTGATGGACCAGTGCCTGCAGGTTCACGTCTTTACAACAACAGAAGCGGCGGACAGATCCTGCTGAAAAAGCGTGTAATGCTTACCGGTGAATCTATTATCGATGCATCATCCGGTATCGATCAACGTTCCGGTGGTCCTGACGTCTCCATTACCTTAGATGGTAAAGGCGCCAAGCAATTTAGCAATGCAACACGTGATAATGTTGGCAGGCGTATGGCCGTTGTCTTTATCGAAACCAAGACAGAAACTGTAGAAGTGGACGGTGAAATGGTTAAGAAAAGGAAAAAAATCGAGGAAGTCATTAATGCTGCGACAATTCAGGAACAATTAGGAAAACGATTTCACATTACTGGCATAGGTTCAACACAGGATGCGCGTAACCTGGCTTTACTATTGCGCGCCGGTGCCCTGGCCGCACCTATTGAAATTGTTGAGGAACGCACCGTGGGTCCGAGCCTGGGTAAAGACAATATTGCCAAAGGTTTTAACTCAGTGAAGATTGGTTTTATTCTGGTGCTGATCTTCATGGCAGTTTACTATCGTGTATTCGGTTTGTTTGCTGATGTTGCATTGACTCTAAATCTGGTGCTGATTGTTGCTCTATTGTCATTATTACAAGCAACACTGACCTTGCCAGGTATTGCCGGGATCGTATTGACGGTGGGAATGGCGGTGGATGCCAACGTGCTTATTTTTGAGCGTATCCGCGAAGAGATTCGTAATGGAAATTCCCCACAAGCCAGTATCCATGCAGGCTATCAGAAAGCATTTTCAACAATCACTGATGCCAATATTACAACCTTGATTGCGGCACTGGTGCTGTTCAGCTTTGGAACCGGTCCAATCAAAGGCTTCGCAGTGACACTATCACTAGGTATTATCTGTTCCATGTTTACTGCAATTATGGTGACACGCGCATTGGTTAATCTGACTTATGGCGGCCGTAAGTTGGATAAATTAAGAATTTAGTTGCAGTGAGACGACAAAGAGCGAAACGACAAGAATGAAACTTTTAAAAGAAAAATTAAATATCGATTTTATGGGTAAGCGCAAGCTTGCTACGATTTTTTCTTCCATCCTTATTATCATCTCTATTGCTTCCCTTGCTATTCAGGGGTTGAATCTTGGGGTTGATTTCACAGGAGGGACATTGGTCGAAGTTGGCTACGATGAAGTAGTTGAACTCGAAAGTATTCGTAGTGGCCTGGCTGCTTCAGAATTTGGTGAAGCAACTGTGCAGTATTTTGGTAGTGCCAGCGATGTCCTGATTCGTATTGCCCCAAGAGAAGGAGTGAATACAGCAGAAATTAGTGGCTTGATACTTAAATTATTGCGATCCAGTGGACAGGCAGTAGAAATGAGACGTGTTGAATTTGTTGGTCCTCAGGTTGGCGAAGAGCTGACGGAAGATGGGGGTCTGGCGATGCTATATGCCCTGTTAGGGATTCTTATTTATGTCGCTTTACGTTTTCAAATGCGTTTTTCAATTGGTGCAATCACAGCGTTGGTGCATGATGTCATCATTACCATGGGTGTATTTTCAGTCTTGCAGATGAATTTTGATTTAACCGTTCTTGCGGCATTATTGGCCGTGATTGGTTATTCATTGAACGACACCATTGTGGTGTTTGATCGCATTCGTGAAAATTTTCATAAAATGCGTAAGGCAACCCCGGTTGAAGTGATGAATGCCTCATTGAATCAGACAATGAGTCGAACCATTATGACATCTTTCACAACCCTGCTTGTGTTAACGGCCCTGTTTCTTGTTGGGGGTGAAATCATCCATGGTTTCGCAACTGCACTGATTATTGGTGTTCTGATTGGTACCTATTCGTCTATCTTTGTTGCCAGCCCGGTGACTCTGGCTTTGGGCATTAGCAAAGAAGACTTGATGGCTGTTGAGAAAGAAGGCGCAGACCAGGAAAGTCATATTTAGCATTACTATTTGTCATCATTAGTTGATGACAAATTTCACACAGGCTGAATGCATGTGCGTTATCAATCAGTGGGACTATTTAAATGAAAATTGTCGCTGATCAACAAATCCCCCACGCAGCAGAGGCATTTTCCGCATTCGCAGAAGTGACGCTTTGTAATGGTCGTGAAATCACCGCTGAGAAAATTCAACATGCTGATGTCCTTTTGCTGCGATCCGTTACCGTTGTTGATGCAAATTTACTTGAACATAGTCAGGTTAAATTTGTTGCGTCGGCTACCAGCGGTCTAAACCATATCGATCTGGATTATCTACAAGGAAATGACATCGGCTTTGCCCATGCCAGGGGAAGCAATGCAAGATCTGTCGCTGAATTTGTCCTCAGTAGTCTTTTTGTCCTCGCAGACCAAAACGATTTTAAATTTAAAGATAAGACAGTCGGGGTCATCGGCTGTGGTGAGGTAGGTTCTCGCGTCATCGAGTTGCTTGAGACGATGGGCGTTAAGACGATCATGAATGATCCACCATTAAAAGATGCCCTAGGTAAAGATGACCCAGGAAAATATGACCCAGGAAAATATGACCATGGGAAAGATGAAAGTAGTGATGGGCAATATCGTGATATTAAAGAGATTTTCTCTGCCGACATTATTACCCTGCATGTGCCTTTAACAAGTAACGGACCTTATCCAACACATAATCTGCTTGATATGGAATTTCTGAGTCAGTTAAATGACGATGTCATTTTAATAAATACTGCGCGCGGCGGTGTCATTAATGAAGTTGCGTTAAAAAATCATTTAGCATGTCATAAAAATATGAAGGTGGTGTTGGATGTCTGGGAAGATGAACCGAATATTGATTTAGATTTGCTTACACAGAGTGATATAGGCACGCCGCATATTGCCGGCTATAGCGCCGATGGAAAGATTCGCGCGACAGAGATGATCTTTGAATCTATATGTGAATTTTTTAAATTGGACCATAAATGGAATCCAGACTTTGAGTTACCTGTCACGAATAGTCTTGAATTACCTTTGGGCTCTGAACTAAATGATCAGGATGCGATACAAATGGCGATTCTTGCGAGTTATGATGTCAGGGGTGATAGTGCTTCTTTGAGGCAGCTGTCAGGAATAAGTGCTGAACAACGGGGTCAGTATTTTGATGAGCTAAGGAAAAATTATCCCGTGAGAAGAGAATTTCCAGCGACAGTGTTTCATTTGCCTGAGGGTAGGAAAACATTGGCTGGGAAATTGAAACAACTGGGTTTTAATGTAAAGACATTTTCATGACATCCGATCAAAAAAAAGTACGACTTGGTTTTCTGGTCTCTGGTCGAGGTAGCAATATGCTGGCTATTCTCAATGATTGTAAAGCGGGCAAGCTTGATGCGGAGCCTGCTGTGGTGATTAGTAATAATGCAGATGCTGGGGCACTTGAATTCGCAGGTGAAGCGGGGATCCCTGCATTTCATCTGAGTAGTAACACATATGAAGATAAATCAGTTCTCGATCAGGAAATTACTAACACCTTGATTTCACACAATGTAGATTGGGTAATACTGGCGGGTTATATGAAAAAGATTGGATCGAAATTACTTGAACAATTTCAGGGCAAGATTTTCAATATTCATCCATCTCTTTTACCTACACACGGTGGCAAGGGAATGTTTGGACTTCATGTTCATGAGTCAGTTCTTGCTTCGGGTGATTCCGAAACCGGAGTGACGATTCATCTGGTGGATGGTGAATATGATAAGGGTAGAATTCTGGCACAGGAAAAGGTTCCTGTCGAAGCGGATGATACGCCTGAAGTATTAGCTGCCAGGGTGTTGACGCTTGAGCATCAACTATATTCTGCGACTTTGCAGAGGGTTATTGAGGGCAGGATCAGATTGTAGTTTGATGGTTTGTTTTTTTCGAGCCTTTCGGCGAGAAATCCGCAACAGGCGTTCCAAACATATGTGAGGAATCTTATCTTCCTATTGATAGGAGTTTCTCTTCAGTTTTGGTTTCGCCCTGAACGGCGAGGCTAGTATCCGTCATTCCAGCGGATGCTGGAATCCAGTCAATTTAAGCGTCTTTATTTCTTTTTTAGTTTTGGTTTCGCCCTTAGCGGCGAGGCACTTCTTTTTTGCTTGTCCAAAAAATGAAGTACCCAAGAAAAAAAGACACCCCCGATATCATGTCCTGCGGATTCCCTCACAGCCAAATGATTTCTTAAGGTCGCGGAAACAAGACTTCCTGTCTTGGTTCCGCTTATTTGAACGTCCTGTTCAAATAACCTTAATATCATTCATCTGTTCGGCACGATAAAGGGGGAGATGATCGAACTCACAAAGTGGCATATACAGAAGAATCGATCTATCCTGAGCAATGGTTTCTCATGCCTAAAGAAATTAGAGATGAAAACATCACACACTAAATACTCACCAGAAAAATGGCTCGATTACCAACAGGGAGGGGGAGAGCAAGAGATGGACGTTGCTCAATCATTAGAAGCATTCGCAAAAGAAATCCTGCGATCCGTGTTGAAGGACAGTGGCCACGTACTATATTCCAGTGCTGCGACACTATGTCGTGGAAACGTCTATTTACTTGGACATAACCCCGGAGGATCTCCTGAAGGTCGCGATTATGAATCAATAGAAAAAAGCATTTGCAACCTAAAGCTAAAACAGTCAAATGAATATCTTGATGATAGTTGGAATGGTCTTGGGCCGGGAGAAAGTAAGTTGCAGCGACGGGTCTGTTGGTTGCTGGATCGGTTAAATATGGACGTTCGAAAAGTCTGCGCATCAAATTTAATTTTTTCTCGAAGCATTGATGCTGAGAACAGTGATTTCACAAATATGGCTAGTCTATGTTGGCCGGTACATGAGTATATTTTAGACATTGTATAGCCGACCATGGTATTGACGTTTGGGAATCGCGAGGAGAATTCCCCTTTTTCGTTTCTGCGAGAAAAACTGGGGGTTCGTTCAGCAATTGCACCGTACCCATCGGGTCACGGTGAATGGAAATGTAAGGCATTTTTCACGCCCGCTGATATTGTCGTTGTAGGACTTCCGCATCTAAGTCGTTATGCGGTTGATCATCATGAGGATGTTCCAAGATGGATACGAAAAATTACAGAGGTCAAAAAATGAAAGTTGCAGATAAATATATAAAACTGGTTGAATGGTCAGAAGAAGACCAGTGTTATGTGGGTTCGTCTCCAGGATTTATTGGCCCCTGTTGTCATGGTAAAGATGAAACCAAGGTTTACAAACAGCTCTGTGGCATTGTCGATGAATGGGTGGATATTCATCAGCAGGACGGGCTGCCCTTGCCTGAGTCACTCACCAGTAAATCATTTTCAGGTAAATTTGTTATCCGGGTAGGCGAAGATTTGCATAAAGCATTAGAAATTAAAGCAGCAAGGTCTGGTAAAAGCCTTAATAACCTTTGTACGAAACTGTTGCAAAGTTCTGTCACACGGTAGAGTTAACGAGGCGAAACTATTAAATCTTAGACTGAAATTCTCCCAGATCCTTATTTTTAATTACCTCGTCGTAATTAAAAACTCTCCCATTCATGGTGATATAAACCCCATTCCCCAAAGTCTGCACTGCAGCCACTGCACAACCCAGATTAAACAGGGCATCAGAATTCTTGAGTTGATAAGGCACCATTGCGCCGAGTAGAACGATGGTTTTGTCTTTAATCTTGGCAGCCAGCACCTGACTGGTTTCAACCATGGTGTCGGTGCCGTGGGTGATGACGATTTGGGATTCATCACAGGCAAGACAGGATTTAAGAATCTGTTGTCTGTCACTATCATCCATATCCAGGCTGTCTTTTAACATCACTGTTTCATACGCAATGTCCAGTTTGGCTCTGCCTTGTGCCAACATATCCTCAATACCAGATTGAGTGAATATCAGTTCACCATTCAGTTCATTGTATTGCTTGTCAATGGTGCCACCGGTAATTAACAGTCTTATCGTCATCAGATTTCGCAAGCTCATCACACATTATTTAAGGTAAATTGACTGTATTCTATTATTGTCAAGCGAGCAATTGCTAGAAAAGCTGATTTGTTGTCGATGCAGGTTGACTCAGCAACGACTGTCAATAAGAATCACACGTTCGTTAATGCAGGGGAAGGGGAGAACCACTATTTTGCCATCATTTAAAAGTTTCATGAAATATTGATGATTAATTTTACAAAAAATTGCTATCGCCGCGTGGTGCTCGATCATCCTGTCTTTACCATCCTTCTATTACTGCTGGTGTTCGCTTTTTTTGTTTCTCATGCAAAGGATTTCAGGTTGGATGCTTCAGCAGATGCCTTGTTACTGGAGAATGACGAGGACCTCAAAATTTTTCGTGAACTAAATGATCGTTATGCGACCAAGGATTTTCTTTTCGTTACGTTTACGCCAGATCAGGATTTGTTTTCCGATAGTTCCCTGCACATCATCGCCAGTTTAAGAGATGAGTTGAAGCAATTGGAATTAACTGACTCTGTTATTACCTTACTGGATGTTCCCCTGGTAAAACAGATCGAAGGCTCATTGTCAGAAGTGACCAGTGATTATCGAACACTGGAATCTGATGGTGTAGACAAGGTAAAGGCCAAGGCTGAATTGATCGCAAGCCCGATATTCAAGGAGCTGATTATTAGTCTTGATGGTAATACCACTGCTTTGCAGGTTAATTTGAAAGGGGATGATCCATTTCGCAAGATACTATATGAAAGAAATGCGCTGTTGCTGAAACAACAGGATGGAACAATAACTGCTGAAGAGGCCGAGCAGCTGAAACAGGTCTCCGCTGAGTTTGCAGTACAAAAGAATAAAATTAATGAAAAGGATCATCAGAACATCCTCAATATTCGAGCAATCATGAAGAAATATGAGCAGTTTGGGGCACTACATCTTGGCGGTGTCACTATGATCACTGATGATATGGTTACCTTTATCAAGAACGATTTGCTAGTTTTCGGTATAGGCGTTTTCGCATTTCTGATCGCCATGCTAAGTATCATCTTTCGCAAACTGCGATGGGTAGCGCTGCCTTTATTAAGTTGTGCCTATGCCGGGATGCTGATGATAGGTCTGCTCGGAATGGTCGGGTGGAATGTGACCGTCATTTCCTCAAATTTTATTTCTTTGATGTTGATTATCACCATGTCTATGAATATCCATCTTGTGGTGCGTTATAGACAACTGCGTAAAGATTTGCCTGATCTAGATCAGAAGGATCTGGTAATGGAGATGGCCGGAAAAATGGTTTGGCCGTGTCTTTATACTGCGCTGACGACAATCATGGCCTTTAGCTCATTGGTGGTGAGTGGTATTAAACCTGTTATCGATTTTGGCTGGATGATGACTATTGGTCTGACAGTTACGTTTATTACGACTTTCTTGTTATTTCCGGCCCTGTTGGTATTGATGAAAAAGCCTGAACCCGAGGAGGACAGGCATGAGGGCTTTGAGATAATGCCAGCCCTGTCCGCATTTACGGTCAATCATGGAAACAAGATATTACTGTTATCTGTCGTGCTGGTGGTGATTAGTGCTATTGGAATTTCAAAGCTTGAGGTAGAAAATAGTTTTATTGATTACTTCAGCAAGGATACAGAAATTTATCGCGGGCTTAAATTGATAGATGACAAGTTAGGTGGCACAACGTCTCTTGACATCATTTTAAAATTTGAAGAAGAAGTTGAAGAAGTCATTGAAGATGATATCGATGATGATGAAGATTTTAATTTTGATTTTGGTGGGGGATCAGAGGGGGATCCTGCAGATTACTGGTTTACACCGGACAAGGTAGATGAAGTGAAGAAAATACACGATTATCTGGAAGGTCTACCCGCTGTCGGTAAGGTACTCTCGATGGCTTCCCTTATTCGTGTTGGAGAAGATGTGAATCAAGGTGAGTTCGATGCATTCGAACTTGCCATCGTCTACAAGCGCATGCCTGAAGATTTGAAATCCAGCATGATAGACCCCTATATTTCCATCGAAGACAATGAAGCGCGGATTAACCTGAGAATTATTGATTCTTCAGAGAATTTACGTCGCAATGAATTGCTTGAACAAATTCATTCCGATCTGATCAACAAGCTGGGTTTTCCTGAAGATAGAATTGCCATCTCTGGGTTGTTGGTGCTGTACAATAATATGCTGCAGAGTTTATTCAAATCACAAATTCTGACCCTGGGTGTAGTGATGACAGGTATTGCCTTGATGTTACTGGTGCTCTTCCGATCATTGCCCCTGGCAATTATTGGCATTATTCCAAATATTCTGGCTGCAGGAATTATTCTGGGCTTGATGGGGCTGCTTGGGATCCCGCTTGATATGATGACCATTACCATTGCAGCAATCACGATTGGCATCGCAGTGGATAATTCTATTCACTATATCTATCGGTTTCGGGAAGAATTTGCCAGGAATCAGGACTACATAGAAACACTACACTATTGCCACGCCAATATCGGTAAGGCTGTTTTCTATACTGCTATCACCATTATTATCGGGTTTTCAATACTCGTGTTGTCTAATTTTATACCGACTATCTATTTTGGCTTGCTGACAGCATTTGCCATGCTGGTGGCATTTTTGGCGGCGCTGACCTTATTGCCAAAATTGATATTGATCTGGAAACCTTTTACGAAAAACAATAAATAGTTAATTAACAATAGCTTAGGCTATTTTTGTGGATGAAGTATAAATTCATCATAGTTAATTATTTGCTACTTATTTTGATTGTGCAGAAACCTTTTACTTATCTGTGGAACTAATTACAATGTACCGCCTACGTCAGGCAACATCAGCCAACCAGACTAGGGACAGGTAGCTTTCAGTACAAAAATCATTGCAGGGTAGACCCCGCTAAATGGGGAAAAGAGAAGACAATATGAATAAAACAATATCTCTAATAAGTTGTGTGTGGTTAATTCTTGTATTCAACACAGCGCAAGCAACCATTCAGACAGCTGAGGAAGTGGTGATGAGTACAGCGGATGCAGTACTTGCACGACTGTCCACTGAGCGCGAAGCACTTGATGCTGATCCTGGCAAAATTTATGGTTTGGTGAATGAGATTGTCATTCCGCACTTTGATTTTCTTAGTATGTCCAAATGGGTTTTGGGTAAAAGGAACTGGCGTGGTGCCTCTGAAGCTCAACGGGAAAAGTTTGTCAGTGAGTTCAGGACTTTGCTGATTCGTACTTATGCCAAGGCCTTGCTGGAATACGCAGATGAATCAATAGAATATTTGCCTGTAGAAGAAAATCCTGATTCAAGTCTGGTTGTGGTAAAAACAAGGATCATTCAGAGTGGATCAACCGCCGTACCAATCGATTATCGGATGCATATTAGCGGTGGTGAATGGAAGGTCGTCGATCTTGTCGTCGATGGTGTGAGTCTGATATCTACCTATCGAGGGTCATTTGCCTCTCAAATTAAAAAAAGTGGGCTTGATTCTCTGATCAGCAAGTTGTCGCAACGTAACGCAACCATGGTTAGTGCCGGGGATAATACGGCTTCCAACTAATACTTTTCTGCTCTCTGCTAATTGGCGCCGCACAATCACGGTGTTATGTGTTGGTCTGCCGGTATCAATTCTTTGATGCTGAAAATCTTCTTAAATCATGTAAACTGACCTGCTTTTTAATCAAGGGTGCCTCTATTGATTCTGGATGAGTCAGATTGAGATTCAAAACCTTCAAGAGCAAGGCGGGAAGTACTTGAAATAGTTATTCTATTGCGAGTGTTTAGCAACGTAGCTGTTGGAGATTTTGGACTCAAGGTGCTCATGCACGAATTAATAGAGGCACCCTTTAGTTAAACAGAGATGGCAGGCTAGTTTTCCTGTTTACATTTATTTTAGGAAGGTCTGAATAAGTCCATCCGGGACTTATCAGCCCACGAAAACTGAAAATGCGATTTCCAGTTTTCTTCATTTTCGACGGCATACTGCCATTTGAAAATGGCAGCACATCCTTGTGCTGCGGAATCTCTGACTAAATCAGAGCTTCATTTATCAGGTTTTGTAAGGAGTTACACATGCAGGTTGAGGAAATCAAGGAGAAGATCGAGCAAGGCTTTACTGATTGCGAGGTATATGTTGAGGGTGACGGTCGCCATTTTCAGGCAACCGTAGTGAGTGATGATTTCTCAGGTAAAAACATGGTGCAACAACATCAGATGGTTTATCAAGCTTTGGGTGATAGGGTTGGTGGTGATATACATGCATTGTCAATCAACACATATACCAAAGAAGAGTGGCAACAACAGAAAAAACTCAAAGGTATTCAATAAGCTGAATTAATACAGTTACGATGGATAAGTTAATGATAAAAGGTGGGCGACCACTGCAAGGAGAAATCAGAATTTCTGGTGCCAAGAATGCGGCCTTGCCTATTCTGGCTGCCACAATACTGGCTGATGAACCAGTCAATATTGGCAATGTGCCACATTTGCATGATGTTACAACAACAATAGGTTTGCTGGCGCGTATGGGTTCAGAACTGACCATCGACGAGCATATGAACCTTGAAGTCGATAGCACCAAGATAAAGGAGTTTTTTGCACCGTATGAATTGGTGAAGACAATGCGATCATCAATTTTAGTTTTGGGACCACTGTTGGCGAAATATGGCAAAGCCGACGTTTCATTACCTGGAGGCTGCGCTATTGGTTCAAGACCTGTAAATATACATTTACAGGGTTTGCAATCCATGGGCGCTGATATTCAGGTTGAAGGTGGTTATATTCGTGCGACTGCCAAAAAATTGAAAGGTGTACATTTGACAATGGATATTGTCACGGTAACCGGTACGGAAAATTTGATGATGGCTGCAACTCTGGCAGAAGGAACCACTGTCCTTGAAAATGCTGCTCGTGAGCCTGAAGTGTCTGATCTGGCAAATTGTTTGATCAGTATGGGTGCTAAAATTAAAGGCGCAGGAACTGACAGAATAGTAATAGAAGGTGTGGAAAAACTCTCTGGCACAACCTATAAAATCATGCCTGACAGGATAGAAACGGGAACCTATCTGGTAGCTGCTGCCATGACTGGAGGTAAGATCAAATTAAAAAACACCAGGGCAGACATACTTGATGCAGTACTTTCGAAATTAACTGAGGCAGGAGCCAGTGTTGATGTTGATGAAAATACCATTACTCTGGATATGGATGGACGACGACCCAAAGCAGTCGATATTCATACGGTACCTTTCCCAGGTTTTCCAACAGATATGCAAGCGCAATTTACAGCAATGAACTGTATTGCAACAGGCGGTGGTGTAATTACGGAATCAGTATTTGAAAACCGTTTTATGCACGTACAGGAGTTGCAACGAATGGGGGCGGATCTGAAACTGGAAGGCAACACTGCAATTAGTACTGGTGTTGATAGTTTAACAGGTGCCCCGGTTATGGCAACTGATCTACGTGCATCTGCCAGCCTCGTTTTAGCAGGTTTGGTTGCAGAAGGAGAGACAATTGTTGACCGTATTTACCATATAGATAGAGGTTACGAAACGATCGAGGAAAAACTAACGCAACTTGGTGCATGTATACGCAGGGTTGCCTGATCCGCTTAGGTATTTAATTCAGGAAGGTTGATCAATGTCCAATAATATAACTATCGCTGTCTCAAAGGGGCGCATATTTAAAGAGGCCATGCCACTATTGGCTGCGCTGGATATTTATCCTGCCGAAGCGCCGGAGACAACGCGCAAGTTGATTCTGGAAACAAATCGCCCCGAGGTGAAGATTATTATTGTCAGAGCAACAGATGTCCCCACCTACGTAGAATATGGTGCGGCTGATATTGGTATTGCTGGTAAGGATGTCCTACTGGAATATGATGGCAATGGGCTTTATGAACCACTCGATCTGAAAATTGCTCAGTGCAAGATGGTGGTAGCGGAACCAAAGCACCTCATAAAAGATAGCAAACCAGGTGTAAAGAACACGGGCAGAAAGAGAGTTGCCACCAAGTACGTTAACATCGCACGTAATTATTTTGCAGGCCAGGGCAAGCAGGTTGAAATTATTAAACTATATGGTTCTATGGAGCTTGCGCCGGTGCTTGGTTTAGCCGATCAGATCGTTGATCTGGTTGATACAGGTAATACATTGAAAGCCAATGGCCTTGTCGAAGTCGAAACCATCATGGATATCAGCTCCAGGTTGATTGTCAACAAAGGCGCAATGAAGATGAAGAATGATCTTATCAAGCCAATGATAGAAAAGCTGACAGAATTCGTAGAAGCAAAATGAAACTCCGTCGTTTAAACAGTTCTGATGCTGTTTTTAAAGAACAATTAAATTCATTGCTCTCCAATACCGATGAACCCACTGTAGAAATCAGCCGAACCGTCGAATCTATTCTGGCTGATGTCAAAGCACGCGGCGATGAAGCATTGCTGGAATACACTAATCGCTTTGATGATCGTAATGCGACCCTCGATGAGATTGAAATTCCAGCGGCAGAACTTGAAACAGCCTTAGCAGCAATCCCGAGCGAGCTCCGCGAAGGGCTGGAACATGCAGCAAACAGGGTGCGCGAATTCCATGAAAGACAGAAAATGGAATCATGGTCGTATAAAGACAAGGAAGGAAATACGCTCGGACAACAAGTCACGCCGTTGGATAGGGTCGGCATATATGTGCCTGGAGGCAAGGCAGCCTATCCTACATCTGTGCTCATGAATGCAATCCCTGCTCATGTCGCAGGTGTGCCTGAGATCATTATGGTCGTGCCTACACCAAAAGGTGAAAAGAACCAGATGGTTCTGGCGGCGGCAGCAATTTCTGGTGTCAGTAAGGTATTTTCCATCGGCGGTGCACAGGCAGTAGCGGCACTTGCCTATGGAACTGCGTCAGTGCCAAAAGTTGATAAGATCGTTGGTCCAGGAAATATCTATGTAGCGACGGCGAAGAAGCAGGTCTTTGGTACCGTGGGTATTGATATGATTGCGGGGCCATCGGAGATACTCATTGTCAGTGATGGAGAAAGTAATCCTGATTGGGTGGCCATGGATTTGTTTGCCCAGGCGGAACATGATGAGGAAGCCTGTGCGATTCTGGTTTGCCCAAAAATCGAGTTTCTTGATGCCGTTGAGGAAAGTATCAGGCGACTACTGCCAGAGATGGAGCGGAAAGACATTATCAAAAGTTCGCTTGAAAAAAATGGTGCATTGATTCTTGTTAAAGATATCGATGAAGCCATTGAACTTGTCAATCAAGTCGCACCGGAGCATCTAGAACTTTCTATGACTGCTGCAGAACCATTGCTACCCAGAATCCGACATGCTGGCGCTATCTTTGTGGGAAATTATGCGGCGGAAGTACTGGGTGATTATTGTGCGGGACCAAATCATGTCTTGCCGACAGCCCGTACCGCCAGGTTTTCATCGCCTCTGGGAGTGTATGATTTCCAGAAACGATCTTCAGTCATCATGTGTACAGAAGAGTCTGCGTCGTCATTGGCATCGACTGCTTCCGTGTTGGCACATGGAGAGGGACTGACAGCACATGCACGCTCTGCAGAATATCGAATCAAATCCTGACGACTCATTATGAGTAATAATGATAAGCCTTCACCAGAAGAGCGATTACAACAGTGGATTAAACCAGAGGTACTTGCAGCTCGCGCGTATCATGTGCCTGATGCGGAGGGTCTAATCAAACTGGATGCTATGGAAAACCCGTATCTCTTGCCCGTTGAATTACAGGAGGAGATTTTGCAGGTGATAATGGGGGTTGAAATCAATCGTTATCCCGATCCTGATGCCAGTGACTTAAAGCAAAGCTTGCGTGAAGCAATGGATATTCCCGAGAGCATGGAGATCATGCTGGGTAATGGCTCAGATGAACTGATTCAAATCATCGCCCTGGCAGTCGCTCATTCAGGCAAGACCATTCTGGCACCGGAACCTGGATTCGTCATGTATAAGATCATTGCTGACACCATTGGTGCAAAATATATTGGTGTCGATTTAAATCGGGATGACTTTTCACTAGACGGTGAAGCCATGTTGTCCGCAATCGAAAGGCACCAGCCGGCGGTCGTGTTTCTGGCATATCCAAATAATCCAACCGGAAATTTATTTGACGAAGAAACTATCAATCAAATTATTCATGCTGCGCCTGGATTGGTGGTCGTGGATGAGGCCTATTCTGCGTTTTCTGAAAAATCATTTATGCAGCGACTTGGAGAGTTTGACAACCTTTTGGTGATGCGAACATTATCTAAATCTGGCCTGGCTGGATTACGTTTGGGAATTCTTACTGGGCCTGCCATGTGGTTAAACGAACTGGATAAATTACGCTTACCATACAATATTAATACGCTTTCACAGAAGTTGGCGGAATTAATATTATCTCGTTATGATATTCTTGAACAACAGGCTGAAATAATTTGCGCCAATCGATCTGGTTTATTTGAACAGTTACAGTCCATTGAAGGTATTCATCCCTGGCAAAGTTCTGCCAATTTTATATTGTTTAAATCGATGGACAAATCAGCGGATGTTGTTTCTGCTGCTTTGATCGAACAGGGTATTTTGAT
>Ga0209987_10000637_pt1 | contig 18563 bp, 17 predicted proteins | sample N074metaG_FD_182134 | JGI IMG/M metagenome (GOLD analysis project Ga0209987, IMG submission 182134) | Deep subsurface microbial communities from Kermadec Trench to uncover new lineages of life (NeLLi) - N074 metaG (SPAdes) (version 2) | ecosystem: Environmental > Aquatic > Marine > Ocean trench... | reverse complement strand
AACAGTATTGGCTTATTTCCAATATAGTTTAAATCGGGCGACGCTAATTAATATTGCACCCAGGTTAAAACTAGTTTTTAAAATTCTTTAGTAAATTCGAGGCTAAGCTTAACTAAAGCAATAGAATCTGCACAAATATGAAGCTTGATGCAATAAAATTTAATACCAGGCACACCTCACTATCTATCGTGCGCACCGATAATACCCTGGAATTGCGATTCGGCGCTGATTTGCTGCAAAGCCTGATCAATATAAAAAACCCGCATAGGTTGGAACTGAAAAATCTTGAATACCTGTCGGGAATATTGCTGTTCCTGGCCGCACCGCGGAATATACTCCTGCTGGGCACCGGTGCCGGCTCGTTAATCCATTTTTTCAAATATCACTTCCCCCAATCCCGTCTTACCTCGGTCGATTTCGATACCGAGCTACAGGATTTGATGCATCAAAATATGCTTTTACCCGAAGCTGATGAAAACCTGCATTACGTGATCGACGATGCTGCCCACTATTTGCATCATTGCCACCAGCAGTTCGATTTGATACTGGTCGATATATTTGACGGAAGTCAATCGCCAGCCTGGTTGCTGGATCTTCCCAGTATTCGGCAGGTGCATAGTTTGCTCAGCGATCAGGGTGCTGTCGCTTACAACCTACTTATCGATAGTAAACACTCGTTTAAATTGTTTTACCGCAATCTAACACGGGTATTTGAGCAACAGGTCCTTTACCTGCCTGTCGAGGGGTATGACAATATTCTCGTTTACGGATTTCGATTCCGACCGCCGCAACGTGAGATGTCCTACTATTTACAACATGCCTCGATAATGACTGAATTGCACAACATCAATTATAACGAAATTTTAGCAGCGATTTATAGTGCAAACCCGGTAGGATCGGGCATCATTTAAAGATGCCTTTGGTGAAATTGTTTTGTCGAATGCGACCTACTGGTTTTTACCACCGCCCCGGCACTGGGGCGAATCAGCAACCTTACCGGCTCGGGTAAGCCATTCGTCCGGTGTCATTGTATGCAATGCCAGAGCGTGGATTGTTTGTAGTTCTAGCTCTAAAGCCTTGTTCACCAGTCGGTGACGTTTAATCAGCACCAGTTCGCTGAAATCCTCACTGACAATGGTGACCTTGAAATGCGACTCCGAGCCAGGCGCCACATTATGCATATGACTCTCATTTTCGATAGCCAGATGTTCGATACTGAAACTGCTATTCAGCCTGGACTCAATTGTTTGCTGCATTGTCATCTGAATTACCCGTGGCTATAGGGCACGATTAAAGTTTCTTTAGTACCTTCGTAATAGCCTGGCTTACATCACTCATGGATTGTATACGGTTTTCTGCTTCCACCGCCATCATTTTCTGCACCAGTAAACTAACACCGGGATTAATCGATTCATTCACCTCATGTATCGGCGGCGCATTACCCTCCAGGTGCTGGAACAGGATCGCCATTGGTTCACCTTTATAGGGTAACTGACCGGTCATCATGTAATAGGCGATGATACCAAGTGCGTAGATATCGCAACGATAATGCGACTCTGCCCCTTTGGCGCGTTCCGGCGATAAATAGGCCGGAGTACCGATTATCGACCCCTCCTGGGTCAAGGTCGCATCGGTGCCTGAATCAACCGATGCAATTCCAAAATCAACGACCTTGACCAATCCGGTTTCGTCAATAAGGATATTACTGGGCTTTAAATCACGGTGGATTACTTCCTGCATATGTGCCGCAACCATGCCCTCGGCGACCTGGGCTAGAATTTTAAGAGCAGGTTTAACTTTAAAACATTTGACTTCCCTGAGCAGTTCATCGACGCCCCGACTTTCGAAATACTCCATCGAAATGGCGCACAAATTATCCCTGATGAGTAGATCGTGAATGCGGATTACATTGTGATGACTCACTTTTCTGGAATATTTTACTTCACGCGTAAACCGCTCCCGGGAATCAGCGTCAGCGGTCAACTCCGGATGCATAAATTTCAATATCAGGCGTTCACCAACCATCTCGTCTTCAGCCAGCATGACTCGACCCATAGCGCCACGACCGACCTCTTTTTTGATTCGATAGCGATCCATCCAGATGTCGCCTTCTTTCAGATCTTCGATATTGAGGATATTCACTCCCGCTGCAGCATCGGCCGACTTGTCTTCAGCGCGCGCCTTTTCTTCTGCCCGGGTTTGATCGATTTTCGTCAACCGGGTTTCAAAAAATTCCTTCCAGTTAATATTCAATTTGGCCAGTTCAAAATCATTGCTCAGCTTAATCACAACTTCTTCTGCGGTATCTCGCACGGTCGGCTGCATCCGGGGTACCATTTTCAAAATAGCTCCCCGCACATCTTTCGCATGCGCTTTAGTAGTCAGTTTGGCTATGGTTTCAAGCGCCTCACGCTGTACCATGGCTTCGGGCCTTTTCAGGCACTTAAATCCAATTTCCAGACCCTTGCTGTAACCTAACTGGGCCACGGCCTTTAATATCGCAATCGCCGTTTCCGGCCATTTTTCGAGGGACTGATACAGGGTAACCAGCGAATCTCGACTAGCCGATGCGCCAAGGACCATAATCTCCCTTTCACGAGCCTGCCAATCCTCGTGCACTGCAGATTCGCCGATCTTCTCAATATTGGCAGGTTTGTCAGGCGGGATGATAAGTTGCTGGGCCGAGTTGCGGGTGAACTCATGATCATGCTCAATCAGTCCCTGGGCTGCCTGGTAAAGCTGATTGGTGCCGAATTTTTGCATGCATTTAATCGCCCGATCCTTACCCCACCATTCCTGTTGATCGAGACGTTGTAAAAAATTTTCCAGGCTTTTCTGGGTAATGTGCTTGATGATGACCTTGATCAGGAATTCACGAATTTCATCCGATTTTCCAGTGGTCCAGGGGGCAAGTTTCGAAACCAGTTCTTCATTGGCTTGCTTGGAGATAATTTCCATCGCCATTTCACGTTCGTTATCAGTCATCGTTTCGATAAATGGCAAAATGGTCGATGCATCATAGGGTGCCTTTAGCTTGATCAACGACTTGAGTGCTTCCATAACGATCGTTTTATTACTATCAGTCAAAAATTTTCCAATCACCCCGGCGATTTCAGGTTGTTTAAGACCAGCAAAATATCGCAGCAGGATGATCTTTATATTTTGGCTTTTAATATGCTCCGGATTGATATTAACCGAGTCCAGATCAAGCGGGATTTCCGAACCTTCGGCCAGTTTCAGCAATTGCTCGGCATGCACCACATCCAACTTCAATGCATTGATGATTATTTGCTCCGGTTTCAGGGACTGTTTCTGAAAACTGAGAATGCCTATTATTTCTGTTTTTGAAACGTTCGTTTCATGCAATCGTTTGAATAATTTGACCGGGTTAATCTGCGATGATTCCGACAGCACCTCGGCCGCGGTCGAACGGATATCGGTGGCTTCGTGTTCGAGAATATCGAGGAATACCTGCTCGGACTTCCCCGTCGCCTGCTCTTTGCAGATGTCCATCAGTACCTGTCGATGCTGTTTCTGGGCACTGGGGATAATTTCGAGCAGCCTCTCCAGGGAATCGTTGGCGGACTTCCTGATTTTCTTAGTCAGCCCTTTACCTTTGCGGGTCGTGAGATCCTGACATTCGAGAAACTGCTTCAGAGTTCGGTTAAATAATATAGAACCTAACACGGCCATATCGAATAATTTCTACCCTTTAATTTCGCGATGGGTAAAGCTCCCGAGATTTCGGTCGCCACCTGTAATTACAATTATCTTAGTAAGATTATAGCCATAAAACAGGAAAATTGATCAGCTCGTCCGGATTAATTCGGTATTCGCACCGAGATTCTTGATTTTACCTCAACTTCGGCTGCTAAATAATTGATTAGCAGCCAAATTTACTGATTACCCGAGGTTAATTTAATGGTCAAATGTAAACTCAGCAGACGAGTTCAGGTCTATTTTTATCAAATCTCCGGGGCTGAATTTCCCAGACAATATCGCCAGCGCAATCGGATTTTCGATCGCCTGCTGTATTTCCCGCTTTAATGGCCGCGCGCCATAAACCGGATCGAATCCGATTTTGCTCAATTCATCCAATGCCGACTCGCTGATTTCCATCGACAGGTCTTTTTCCTTCAAACGTGCCTTCAGGCTCTGTAACTGTATCTGGGCGATAACCCGAATCTGTGTCTTGGTGAGTGGGTGAAATACCACGATTTCATCAATTCGATTGATAAACTCTGGCCTGAAATGTTGCTCCACCTGTAACATCACGGCCGATTTTATTTCCTCGTATTGACCGTCGCCAGCCAGCGCCTGGATTTCGGTCGATCCGAGATTAGAGGTCATCACTATCACGGTATTACGAAAATCGACTGTACGCCCCTGTCCATCGGTGAGCCTACCATCATCGAGTACCTGTAACAGGATATTAAATACATCCGGATGTGCCTTTTCAATTTCGTCCAGCAATATGACCGAGTAGGGTCGACGCCGGATCGCTTCAGTCAAATAACCACCCTGTTCGTAACCAACGTAGCCGGGTGGCGCACCAATCAGTCGAGCAACACTGTGTTTCTCCATAAATTCAGACATGTCGATTCGAACTATCGCATCTTCAGTATCGAACAGAAACTCGGTCAAGGCTTTAGTCAGTTCGGTTTTCCCGACACCTGTAGGGCCCAGGAACAAAAACGATCCATTGGGGCGATCTGGGTCAGACAACCCAGCACGTGAACGCCGGATAGCGTCAGAAACGGCCTTGATCGCTTCAGATTGTCCGACCACACGTTTACCGATCTCGTCTTCCATGTTAAGTAATTTTTCGCGTTCGGATTCAAGCATTTTGGATACCGGAATACCGGTCCAGAGCGATACCACCGATGCTATTTCTTCCTCACCGACCTTGTTGACGAGTAGTTTCATATCCTCCATTTTGACATTGGTCGCCAGGTCGAGCTGTTTCACCAGTTCTGGTATTCGACCGTACTGGAGCTCTGACATACGTGCCAGATCACCGGCTCTTTGTGCAGTTTCAAGATCAAGATGCGCGCGCTCCAGTGCTTCTTTGATTTGCTTCGAACCCTGTAACGCCGCTTTTTCCGATTTCCAAATTTCCTCGAGATCGGAAAATTCACGTTCGAGCTGGCTGATTTCCGATTCCAGCGTTTCCCGACGTTTTTTACTCGCGGCGTCGCTTTCTTTCTTCAGCGCTTCGTGTTCAATTTTGAGCTGAATCAGGCGGCGTTCGAGTCTATCCATCGGTTCCGGCTTGGAATCAATCTGCATTCGTATACTGCTTGCCGACTCGTCGATTAAATCGATTGCCTTGTCCGGTAATCGTCGATCGGTAATGTAGCGATATGACAGGGTTGCCGCGGCAACGATAGCCGGATCGGTAATATCGACACCGTGATGAACCTCGTAACGCTGTTTCAATCCACGCAGGATTGCTATCGTATCTTCGACCGAGGGTTCCTGCACCATCACTCTCTGAAACCGCCGTTCGAGGGCGGCATCCTTTTCGATATACTGACGATACTCGTCGAGTGTCGTAGCACCTATGCAGTGAAGTTCACCTCTCGCCAATGCAGGCTTCAACATATTGCTGGCATCCATCGCGCCTTCGGCCTTGCCAGCGCCAACCACGGTATGCAATTCATCGATGAATAAAATGATCTGTCCTTCCTGTTTCGCCAAATCATGCAATACGGCCTTCAGCCGTTCTTCAAATTCACCGCGAAATTTTGTCCCCGCGATCAGCGAACCCATATCCAGTGACAAAAGGCGTTTATTTTTCAGTCCTTCGGGTACTTCGTGATTGATAATTCGTTGTGCCAGGCCCTCGGCGATCGCGGTTTTCCCGACACCGGGTTCACCGATCAAAACCGGATTATTTTTCGTGCGGCGTTGTAGAACCTGTATCGTACGGCGTATTTCCTCGTCGCGACCTATCACCGGGTCGAGCTTACCCTGCTCTGCCTGTTCGGTAAGGTCGATGGTATATTTTTCCAGTGCCATGCGGTGATCTTCTGCAGTGGCACTATCGACGCTCTGACCACCGCGTATGGTTTCCACCGCGGTTTCTATCGATTTCTTGTTTGCACCTGAGGACATCAGTACATCGGCGAGCGGTCCTTTTCCGCGCATCGCCGCGAGCACAAACAATTCTGACGAAATAAACTGGTCCTTACGATCCTGAGCCAGTTTATCGGTTACATTCAGCAATTTGACCAGCGCGTTTGACAAATGCAATTCACCATCGCTACCTTCAACGCTCGACTGCTTATCCAGCAGTTGGCTCAACTGCGATCGCAATAAGCTGATATTGACCCCGGCCTGGGCAAACAAGGGTCTGATCGAGCCGCCCTGCTGGTCTAACAATGCCAACATCAGGTGTACCGGTTCGATAAACTGATGGTCGCGCCCAACTGCCAGCGACTGCGCATCGCCGAGTGCTTCCTGGAACCTGCTGGTTAATCGATCCATTCTCATGCTAAAAAAACCTTTAATATCTATAAATCCAAAGAATTTCTGAACAAGCCCTGTGAGAGTCACAGGTTTTCAGTGGTTACCTAATAGATGGGTTTTTAGCGGGGTTTTTCAAGCGCTGCCGTCAATCCATATCATACTGGCCATGCGCCCAGTCACGGCATTTCGACGGTAAGAGAAATAGTCAGAACCATCGCTGAAACTGCAGTATTCGGATCGATTTATCTCCGCGACTTCGAGGCGAGACATTGTGTCGGTGGCTAAACCATATAAATCACATAGCCAATGTTCGGAGCGACTAGCGACGAAATGGCTTTGGTCGGCAGTGTATCTGGCGACAAATAATTCCCGCACCTCGCTACCAACCTCAAAACATTGTTGACTGATTCCCGGGCCGATCCAGGCTAGCAATTGATCGGGAGGTGAATTCATCTCATTCACTGCGGCCTCGATGACCCCGTCTACCATTCCACGCCAACCGGCATGAATGGTGGCGACCTCGGTACCCGACCGGTTACATAGTAAAATGGGCAGGCAGTCCGCTGTCATCACCACGGCAACAGTGCCTGGTTCACGGGCAATTGCGGCATCAGCAAGTCGATTCGACTCGGACTCAAGATTTACAACCCTGGTGCCATGCGTTTGCTCCAGCCAACAGGGTTCGGCAGGTAGCTGCAGGGAGTCGCAAAGTACCTTTCGATTGCGCGACACGGATTGATCATCATCACCAACGTGCGCCGCCAGATTAAGCGAATCATAGGGGTGCTGACTGAACCCACCCTTACGGGTGGTACACAGGGCTTTAACCTGTGATGGGGCGTTCCATTTCGCTTCTATAAATTTTATTGACGCTTCAGACTTCATTCACGGATTCACTCAGAGCATCCAGCAGGGTCTGAAAATCTTGCGGGATCGGAGCTTCAAAACTACAAATTTCGTGCGAACCCAGCCGCTTAAAACTCAGGCGGCTGGCATGCAGTGCCTGGCGTTTGAAACCCCTTAACAGGTCCGCCAGTTCAGAACTAATACCCGGTGGTAAACCTGGGCGACCACCATACACGGGGTCGCCAAGCAATGGATAATTTATATGCGCCATATGCACCCGAATTTGATGCGTTCGACCAGTTTCTAACTGCACATCTATCAGGCTGTGGTGAGGGAATTTGCGCGCCACCTGGAAGTGAGTAATCGCTGTTTTTCCATGCTTTTGTACCGACATTTTTTTTCGATTTTTCGGGTGCCGCGAAATTCCGGTTTCGATAGTTCGCCCGCCGGTTACGACCCCCCGAGTAATAGCAATATATTCACGTTTTACTTCGTGACGTTGTAGCTGGTCAACCAAACTTGCGTGGGCCTTTAGATTTCGCGCCACCACCATCACGCCAGTGGTGTCCTTGTCGAGGCGATGTACTATACCTGCACGCGGCAATTGTTCCAGCTCAGGATCGATATGCAATAAGCCGTTAACCAATGTGCCACTATCGTGGCCGGCAGCAGGATGCACCACCAGATTTGCCGGTTTATTAATCACAAGCAGGTTTTGGTCCTGGTGTAGTATCTCGAACTCAATGTTTTCCGGCCTGTCAGCCAGTTTCGCTACATAGGGGATATCGAGGTCGATCAAATCACCAGCATAAACACGTTGTTTGGGTTTACATGATTGGCGATTGAGGGAAATAAACCCCTGTTGGATCCACTCCCGAATCTTGCTTCTCGAATAGTCGGGCATTAAGCCACTAAGCGCCTGATCGAGGCGATATCCGGAATATTCAGCCTCGATTTTGATCTGTTGCTGAATTAATTTCATTGACTGGTTATACTGCTTGTTTGCTTTTACGGCAAGTCAATACACGAGTTAACATAGCTGGGAAGCCACTGGTCAATTGATGAAATTACGAATGATAGCTTTGATGGCTAGCTGCCTTTTACTACTGGCCTGCGGCCCGGAGAAGGAAGTTGATGTCACAGCCGGGTGGAGCGCAGAAAAGCTCTATCGGAGCGCCAAAAATGAAATGGCTAATAAGAACTACTCCACGGCCATAGAACAGTATCAAATCCTGGAGTCGCGTTACCCGTTTGGCAAATATGCTACCCAGGCGCAGTTAGATGTCGGCTATGCTTATTATAAATTTGATGAAGCGGACGCCGCGCTTGCCGCACTCGATCGTTTTATCAAACTTAACCCGCGCCATGAAGCAGTCGACTACGCCTATTACTTGAAAGGCCTGGCAAATTTCGGCCGCGGCAAAAGCTTACTCGATAGTATTTATTATCGGGATAAAGCCGACTATGACAAGTCAATATTGTTGACCTCGTACCATGATTTCCAGATCCTGTTAAGAAGGTTCCCGCAGAGTAAATATGCAGTTGATTCTCGACAACACCTGATCTACTTGCGCGATAAGCTCGCCAGTGCTGATCTGAAAATTGCGCGTTTTTATGCCTCACGCGATGCATGGGTAGCCGCTTCTAATCGCGCAAAATTTATAATCCTGTCTTATCCGGGCACAGGCGCAGTGCAACCAGCACTGGAGATACAATTAGCGGCCTACCGCCAACTTGGGCTAAACCAATTGGCTGCCGATACTCAACGCATCATCGATTTGAACTATAGCGACGGGTCCTGATTGATAGAGTTCACTGTCCGGGTCGCGGTCAGGACCCCCGGTTCACATTGTGATCTACCATCGCATTCGGGTATTCGCAACCCAGTTGCCCCATGACCTGGTTAAGTTCCTCTCGCAATAGTTCAATCGCATATCCGGCGCCGACCTCTCCCAGCGCAGCGACGCCATACATCATTGCACGTCCGCTGAAAACCATGTCGGCCCCCCGGGAGAGAAACCGGGCAATATCGACTCCGGACTCCACACCACCATCCGCCATCACCGGAACCTTCTGCCCAATCTTGTTTTTTATCGCAGCAATTAGCTCGACAGGCGGTATCGACGCATCGAGCTGCCGACCGCCATGGTTCGAAACGATGATTGCGTCGGCGCCGACCTGTATCGCCAGTTCCGCATCTTCAGTACCGCTAATTCCTTTGACGATCAGTTTATGCGGCCATTGATTCCGAATTTGCTGTAGCAAGTCGACATCTACGATGTCTTTTAAGGTTTTGCGGATAAAATCTGAAAGTTCTGCCATATTACCGGCACTCTTCAGATAGGGTTTGATGGTTTCGAACTCAGGGGTACCATGCCTCGCCATTGCCAACGCCCAGGATGGCCTGGTTAAGATTTGACAGAAACTACCCAGGGTCAATTTTGGAGGCACAGCCAACCCATTGCGAATATCACGGGGACGTATACCCAACGCAGGTACATCGATGGTAACTACCAGGTGTTTGCACTCGGCAACAACCGCACGCTTCATTAGATCGTGCAACATGTTCTTGTCGGTCGGTGGGTAGAGTTGGAACCAGAAACAGTCTTCTGCACATTCAGCCGCGCGTTCGATTGAAATGCTCGCCACGGTACTGAGGATAAATGGAATATTGGCTGATTTTGCCGCCCTGGCCTGGTATTCGGATGCCCCTGGCCATATCAAGCCACTCAGCCCGATCGGGGCAACGCCAAATGGCGCATTATAGCTTCGCCCCAAAATATCGACTGCCAGTTGAGCTGGCCCTGATCGCGTCAGGTACTGTGGCTGTAAATAGACTTTATCCAGAGCCTTACGATTATTTCTAACAGCCAGGTCGTCATTGCATCCAGCACTAAGATAATCGTATACAAAGCCAGGTATACGCGACCTGGCCATCGACCTTAGCTGCGCTATATTCGCAGCCTTTTTCATCAGTTGATTGTTCATTCGAATCTATCCAAAATTTATCGAGCGCGTATAAATCGACACAGGGCGCGACAAAATATAACATCAATTGTTTGGGAACCTTTGATTAATTCTGGGTGAATCGGGTTGTGATTCAAAATGATCAAGTTCAAGGCGTGGAACGCAAGTAATAGCACGGCTATTGCTAATTTTCACAACATGGGAATTGGTCATTTTAGGCACAACGCGTTCATTCATGAATTGATCAGAGGTTCCCTAGCATGGATTAATTTCTCTTTATTTTTCCCTGACACCTGCAGCCACGAAAGAACTCCCTGACCTTGACCAGTGATCGATAAGACCATGAAATACAATCTACTAGGAAACAGCGATATAGAGGTGAGCGAGATATGCCTCGGCACCATGACCTGGGGTACACAGAACAGTGAGGCCGAAGCCCACCAGCAGATGGATTACTCGTTCGAACACGGGGTCAATTTTATCGATACTGCAGAGATGTATCCGTCCAACCCGATTTCAGCCGAAACCCAGGGGCTGACCGAGGAGATTATTGGTAGCTGGTTTAAATCTTCGTCCAGGCGCCACCAGGTCATCCTCGCCACCAAGGTCACCGGCGAAGGGCTTCAATGGGTGCAGGATGGTGTGCCGATATCGCCCAAAAAAATCCGTATCAGCATCGAAGGTAGCCTGAAGAGGCTAAACACAGACTATATCGATCTGTATCAATTACACTGGCCTAATCGGGGGTCTTATCATTTTCGTCAGGCCTGGCATTTCGATCCGACTTCACAGGATAAACAAGCGACCAGGGCACATATACTTGAAGCACTGGCAGCTCTCCAGGAATCCATCGAACAGGGCAAGATACGACAAATTGGTCTGTCTAACGAAAGCTGCTGGGGCACCAGTCAGTTTTTGCAAATTGCCGAGGCTAACTCGTTACCGCGCGTGGTCTCCATACAGAATGAATACAGCCTGATGTATCGCCGGCACGATCTTGATCTGGCCGAGCTTTCGCACAACGAACAGGTCGGATTATTACCCTATTCACCCCTTTCATGCGGAATGCTGAGCGGCAAATATCGAGCCGGGAAAAAACCAGCGGGATCGCGAATCACTATTAGCCAGGATTTACACGGACGGGTGAGCGAGCAGGCTAGTGCGGCGACCGACGACTATGTCGAGGTGGCAGAAAAACACGGACTCGATCCTTCCCAGATGGCGCTCGCTTTTTGTCAACAACGCCCGTTTGTCACTTCGACTATTATCGGTGCGACCAACCTTAAACAACTTGAAATCGATATCGGATCCTTCGAAGTTGAACTCAGCGCCGAAGTATTAAAAGATATTCACAGGGTCTATCGCCGCTACCCCGCTCCCATATAAAGGCATCTTAATATTCTGTTAGGCTACCCATCTCGCCTGGAAAGATAAAATCTGCCAAAATAGCCTTCGAATAATTCACTCGAATAGCTTGTCAATATGGATCAAAAGAACATTGTCTCTGAAATGAAGGTGCTGCCCGAAATTGATGTCGAATTCGAGATAAAGCGGCGCATCGGCTTTATCAAGTCGACACTGCAAGCATCGGGCCTCAACCACCTGGTACTGGGAATTAGTGGGGGCGTCGATTCGGGCACCTGTGGGCGTCTCGCCCAACTCGCTGTGGATGAATTAAACAACGAGGGTGACAATTACCGATTTATAGCGGTGCGCCTGCCATACGCCACGCAGGCAGATGAGATCGACGCGCAGATTTCATTACAATTCATCAACCCCAGTATCAGTGTTAGCGTCAATGTGCAACCCGGCACCGATGCCCTTCACCAGTCGACTTTAGCTGCACTAGAGCAGCAGGGTGAGCTCCACCAGAGTGAATTAGAGCTTGACTTAGCCAGGGGCAATGTCAAGGCTCGGATGCGCATGATCGCCCAGTACGAAATTGCCGGACTGCTTGGTGGCCTGGTGATAGGCACCGACCATTCGGCAGAAAATGTTACCGGTTTTTATACAAAATATGGCGATGGTGCCTGTGATCTGGTGCCATTGTTTGGCTTAAATAAACGCCAGGTACGCTCCCTGGCCAGTCATCTCGGTGCGCCCGAACAACTGATCAGCAAGCAACCGACTGCAGACCTGGAAACCCTTAGCCCGTCGAAGCCCGACGAGGATGCACTGGGCCTGAGCTATGACCAAATTGATGATTTTCTGGAAGGCAGGTCAATAGACCCTGGCGCGGCGAAGCGAATCATAGAGATATACTGTCGTACCGAGCACAAGCGCCAGGCAATTGCGACTATTTATGGCTAGACAGACCGCCGCTTTCGCAGAAATGACCGTAGTATTATCGAGAACGACGGGCTTAAAAAAGAGCCATAGAGACATCACCCGGCTATAAAACTGCTTCTGCCTGAAGATCGGCATGATACGAAGACCGCACCATTGGACCGCTTGCGACCTGATCGAAACCCAGTGAATATGCAAACTCACCGAGCGCATCGAACTCGTCGGGCGTGACAAATCGCTCGACCGCCAGATGATCGAGGCTTGGTTGCAGGTATTGACCCAGCGTCAGCATATTCACATTGTGGGCGCGCATATCGCGCAACACCTGTTTCACCTCGCTTATCTCCTCCCCCAGGCCCAGCATTAAACCGGATTTGGTAGGTACTTGCGGATACAGTTGCTTGAAATTCTTTAACAGGCTTAGCGACCACTGGTAGTCGGAACCGGGGCGAACTTTTTTGTACAGGCTCGGTACCGATTCAAGGTTATGATTAAACACGTCAGGGGGAGATTTTGCCAAAATTTCCAGTGCGGTATCCATTCGACCCCTGAAGTCCGGCGTCAGGATTTCGATCCGAATATCGGGATTAAGCTGTCGGGTTTGCTCGATACAGTCGATGAAATGCTGGGCGCCACCATCGCGCAGGTCATCCCGGTCGACCGAGGTAATAACCACGTAGCGCAAACCCATCCTGCGGATTGTTTTCGCCAGATTCACGGGTTCCCGCTTATCGAGTGGATTCGGGCGCCCGTGCCCCACATCACAAAACGGGCATCGCCGGGTACAGATATCGCCCATAATCATGAAAGTAGCGGTGCCCTTGGAAAAGCATTCCCCCAGGTTTGGGCAGGATGCCTCTTCGCAGACGGTAAAAAGATTATTTTCCCGCAAGATTGCTTTTAACTGCCGAACGCGATCACCGGTGGGTGCTTTGGCGCGAATCCAGGGCGGCTTGCGCCGCACCGATATTGACCGCACGACTTTTATCGGAATGCGCGCGACCTTGTCAGCTCCCTTAAGCTTTTTGCCCTGAATTACCTGGTACTTGCTATCCACGATTGATATTCCCGATTAATATGCCCGCGAGTTCCTGTCCCGCCTGTTCGAGTTCGATAGTGACGTTCAAATCAGCCATCTGGGTTACTGCCTGCTCCTTCATGCCACAGGGGTTGATGCGCGCAAAAGGATCCATGTCCATATCGATATTGAGACTCATACCATGATAGCAACTTCCCTTTCGAATACGCAATCCAAGCGCAGCTATCTTGGCCTTATTGACGTAGACACCGGGAGCATCTTTGCGTGCAACTGCTTCGACATTATAGCGCGAGAGTAATTCTATTATCGATACTTCTATATGCGTTACCAGTCTACGCACACCCAATCCCAGTCGATTTAGGTCGAGCAGGCAGTACAGCACCAGTTGTCCTGGCCCATGGTAGGTAACCTGTCCGCCTCGATCGATCTGAATTACCGGTATATCGCCAGTGTCGAGTAAATGTTCAGGATTTCCATTTTGTCCCTGGGTAAATACCGGTGCATGTTCGGTAATCCACCATTCGTCGGCGCTCGCCGCATCGCGAGTTTGGGTGAAGATTTTCATTTTTTCCCAGGTTTCCCGGTAATCGGTAAGCCCCAGGTATTTTATTTTAGTGTCTATTTTCGACATAGCCGATAGCGACCCGGATCCGTACCTTGCCATCTATTACAAAGACATCACCACGTGTTCACATTCGTATAAATCCTGGTATATATCTTCCAGTTGCTGTTGATTATAAACCGTGAACGTGACTGTCAGGGCCGTATATTTGCCTCCTTTACTCGCCCGTTTTCGCACCTCGAAATGCTCAGCCTGCGGACATCGAGCCTTGACCAGTCCAAGGACAATATCCTCGAATTGAGCCGTATGATTACCGAACACTTTCAGCGGAAAGCGGCTCGGATATTCGATCAGTTCCAGGCCCGAGGGACGGATTTGATGTTTTTCAATCACCAGGGCTACGTATCAGGTTAAATTTATATTCATGGTAGAGCTGGATGATCTGTTGCCAAACAACCCCGGGGCGACCTTTACCAACCGCATGTTGATTGAGGGTCACGATCGGTAATATTTCGCGGGTTGCCGAACTTAACCAGATCTCATCGGCCTGGTGCAAGTCATCCTCGCTGATATTTTTTTCGCTACAAATAATCTTGTTCTGCTGGCACAGTTCAAGAACGATTTCGCGGGTAATACCACCGAGCATGTGGCGACTTTTTGGCGGTGTGATAACGATATCATCCCTGACGATAAACAGGTTGCTCTGCGAACCTTCAATGGCGAATCCCTCTCGAATCAGAATCGCCTCGTTCGCGCCCTGTTTTCTTGCTTCCTGGTGCAGTAACGCGTTTGGCAACAAATTAATTGTTTTTATATGGCAGTCACTCCAACGCGTATCGTCAAGCGTGACTGCCTTTTCCCCCGCGGTGGCCGAATCCTGCGTTGCATAAACCTGCTCTGTACAGGTTACCAACACATTGGGTTGCATATCGGGGGGCCATGCGTGATCGCGTTTTTCCATCGTGCCACGAGTTATCTGTAAGTAAATCACGCTATCAGCAGACGGGAAATTATGCTCAATTAAAATGGAAAATATTTCAATCCACTGCAGCGTGGTCAGCGGATTTGGGATATCTATTGCATCCAGGCTGTGCTGCAGTCGCGCCAGGTGGCTCTCGCTGCGGAACAGTTTACCCGAATAAACCGGTATGACCTCGTATACGCCGTCTCCGAACATGAATCCACGGTCAAATACAGATATTTTAGCTTTCTTGACGGCAGTATAATTGCCATTTAGATACAGTTTTTCAGGCACCCCATTTCTCTATTTAAACATCAACTTTATACTGTCTAGCGTTTTGATCCACAATCCGCCGTCATCCACCGCATGCGTTGCAACAATACTTTCATTGACAACTATTTTATCGTCCAGTTTGACATTCACCACACCCATCTCCTGGCCCTGCACTACCGGTGCGTTAATTTCACTGTCAATCTCCATCGACGCCTGCAAATCGCGATAGCGGCCACGTGGGATCGTAATGTAGATATCACTCTCGACACCCATCGCAATTTGCTCCTGATCACCATACCAGATGCGAGCGGTTTTCAAGACTTCATTCGCACGATAAAGGCGGTGGGTTTCGAAATAACGATACCCGTAATTTAGCAAAGACAAGCTACTCTGAGTTCGTGACTTGTCTGATTCAGCTCCAATTATCACCGAAATCAGACGCATGTTGTTTCTGATTGCAGACGCTACCAGGCAATAGCCAGCCGTTTCAGTATGGCCTGTCTTGACACCATCTACGGTATTATCGCGCCATAAAAGGCGATTTCGATTGTATTGGCGAATGTTATTAAAGGTATATTCTCTTTCTTTATAGATTCGATAAGTCTGGGGAAATTCCTGGATAACTGCCTGGGTTAAAATCGCAATATCGCGAGCAGTACTGTAGTGCCCTTTAGTTGGCCAGCCAGTCGCATTTTCAAACCGGGTATTGGTCAATCCCAATACCTCTGCCTGATGATTCATATAGCCGGCAAATGCCGATTCCGTGCCGGCAATATGTTCAGCCAACGCAACGCTAGCATCGTTACCCGACTGGATTATTAGTCCTCTCATCAAGTCCCTGACCGTTATCTTTTTTCCGACTTCGACAAACATTTTCGATCCTTTCATGCGCCAGGCTTTTTCGCTGATAGTGACGAGTTCATCGAGTTTAAGGTCACCATCGGCGATCGCCCGATCGACCAGGTAGGCCGTCATTAACTTGGTGATACTTGCGGGCTCTATCCGCTGATCCGGATTCTTTTCAGCCAGTACCTGCCCACTGTCAAAATCCATCAGGAAATAGCTGTCCGCATCTAGCGAGGGCGGATCTGGTATCGGCCTTGGCGTTGCCCATGTGCTAGTGTTGATAAATAACAAAAAGGCAATAATAGTGATTTTGACTAATTTCATCTTATGCAGTAGATATCGTGATCCTAAGTGCCGCGATTGTAGCGGGCGACCCAGGCCGTAACAAGCGCTATTGCAGGGAACATCCAATCAACTAATGTCACTAATTAACGACGATGCGGGCAGTACTAAATCCCTTGCCTTTGAGGCGGCGAATGATCGCATTGGCTTCATCGATGCCGTATAAGGGACCCACCCTCACTCGGAAGAACAACCCTTTATTAGTTGCCAGTTCTGTAATCGATGCTGACCGTTCGTTTGCATCCTGCAAATCACGCAACAGGTTAATAGCGTTAAATTCCTCGCCAAAAGAACCCACCTGGATAAACAACGGGCTATCTTCCGCGGTATTCTCAGCGAGCGGGATAGCTCTTATTACAGATGTGGGTGCCGGTGCTGACGCGCTCTGGCCCGGTACCAGGGTAGTGATCTCAACCCTGGCTGTACCCGCGCCAATAATATCGAGTTTCTGCGCGGCAGCGTAAGATAAATCAATAATGCGCCCGCTGACGAATGGTCCCCGGTCATTGACCTTGACCACCGCCGAGCGGTTGTTAGTCAAATTTCTCACTCGCACATAAACAGGAATTGGCAGTGTTTTATGTGCGGCAGTCATAGCGTACATATTAAATACTTCACCACTCGATGTTTTCCGGCCATGAAATTTTTTGCCATACCAGGAAGCGATGCCTCGCTGTTTAAATCCTCTCGCGTTTCCCATTACATAGTAACGTTTGCCAGCCACTACGTAAGACGAAGGATTGCCACTGGCCGATCGACTGGTTTGCGGAATAGTCGTAGGGATACCACCGGTTTTATCTCCGATTGGCACCCCAAAGGTACAGGCTGACAGGGTCACTACCAGGGTTCCGATAAAAACTAGTTGTTTCAAACTGTTAGCCCTGTTTCATCCTGTCTTTTATCAATAGTGACAACTGGTACACAGCCATTGCATAAAGCTCGCTATGATTATAGCGGGTAATGACATAAAAATTTTGCAGGCCAACCCAGTATTCCGCTCCATTTTTCTGTTGTAGTTTCACCAGGGCTACGGCAGTATCCGGGTCAAGTGCAGTATTTGAGTACAACCCGTTTTGCACCAGGTCAGACCACTTATAGGTAGTTTTGATTCCAGGCTTGAGCAGGTTAATCGAATTGTTATCGAGCGCCGTCAAGGGTCCGGCTACTGCTTCGTTTGCTCGCCAGCCATGTTTGACGAAATAGTTAGCCACGCTGGCAAATATGTCTGGAAAACTGTCAAACAGATTGGCCTGACCATCGCCGTCAAAGTCCACCGCATAACTACGGTAACTCGAGGCAATAAATTGAGGCACGCCCATAGCACCGGCATATGATCCCTTCAAGGCTCTGGGATCGAGGTTTTGCTCTTTCACCAACAATAGAAATTGCTCAAGCTCACGACTAAAAAATGCGCTACGTCTGGGATAGTCGAAAGCCAGGGTCACCAGGCTATCGAATACTGGATCCTTCCCCTTGTAGACTCCATAAAAGGTTTCAACGCCAATAATCGCGAGGATGATTTCTTCGGGGACCCCGGTTTTCAGTCTGACTTCGGCCAACAGTTTCGCGTGTTGACGCCAAAACTTCGCCCCCTGCTCAATTCGCTTATCCTTGATGAATATATGCCGATACTCATGCCAATCCAGTTCTTTTTCGGCGGGTTTATCCAATAACTCGAACAAGTGGCTTTGTTTCTTTACGCCCGAAAACAATGCAATCAGCTCCGGCTCAGTATAATCGCTTTCCCCGGCCAAACGCTCGATAAACTGGTTGACGTCGGCACGATTTTTATAGTCGCCAAGCTTGATTTCGACTGCGTTTACCAGCGTCGAAAATAGCAAGGCCACCCATAGCAAATAATATTTCATCCACTAACCCAAATAACGTTTAGCTGAACGTATCGACATCACTAATCCAAATCCCATCATCAAGGTTACCATTGAAGTACCACCATAACTGATCAGCGGTAG
>Ga0209987_10000636_pt1 | contig 18566 bp, 17 predicted proteins | sample N074metaG_FD_182134 | JGI IMG/M metagenome (GOLD analysis project Ga0209987, IMG submission 182134) | Deep subsurface microbial communities from Kermadec Trench to uncover new lineages of life (NeLLi) - N074 metaG (SPAdes) (version 2) | ecosystem: Environmental > Aquatic > Marine > Ocean trench... | reverse complement strand
GGCGCCGGGGCTATCACCCGGCCCACTTGATTTCACACGCGGGTTTCGCGGCTCTTCGGGGGAGACATCCCCGGCGGTCGCTCCGGTGTCCGGATACCCCGGATGCACAGGCCCGCGGCGGCACAACCGGAGAAAGAAACCCCCCATGGCGATTCCAGACGTCTCCATGCGCCAGCTCTTGGAAGCCGGCGTCCATTTCGGTCACACCACCCGTCGCTGGAACCCGAAGATGTCGCCTTACATCTTCGGCAAGCGCAACGGCGTCCACATCCTCGATCTCGAGCAGACGGTACCGCTCCTGCACCGGGCGCTGGTTACGGTCCGCGAAGTTGTCGCCGGCGGCGGCCGGGTGCTGTTCGTCGGCACCAAGCGGCAGGCCAGCGAGGCGGTCGCCGAATCCGCCAAGCGCTGCGGCCAGTACTACGTCAACCACCGCTGGCTCGGTGGCATGCTGACCAACTGGAAGACCATCTCCCAATCGATCCGGCGCCTCAAAGAGGTCGAGGAGCAGCTTTTGGAAGGCGAGACCGGCTTCACCAAGAAAGAGCTGCTCAAACTGACCCGCCAGCGCAACAAGCTGGATCGCGCCCTGGGCGGCATCAAGGAGATGGGCGGCCTGCCGGATGTGCTGTTCGTGATCGACACAAACAAGGAGCATATCGCCGTCGCCGAGGCCAAAGTCCTGAACATTCCGGTGATCGCGATCCTGGACTCCAACTCCGATCCGGACGGGGTGCTCCATCCGGTGCCGGGCAACGACGACGCAATCCGCGCCATCGCACTGTACTGCGAGTTGATCTCCGGCGCGGTTCTGGACGGCATCCAGGCGGAACTGGAGGCGAGCGGCGGGGACGTCGGCGCGGCCGCGGAAGGCCCGGTCGAGACACTGCCCGAAGCCCCGGCGGAGACCCCGGCGGAGACTCCGGCGGCGCCCCCGGCGGCGCTAACGGAAACGCCTGCCGCGGCAGCGGTGACCAGCGAAGCGCCAGCGGAAGTGCCCACCGAGCCGGCCGCCGAGCCTGCCGCTGAACCTGCTACCGCACCTGCCGCGGAGCCCGTGGCGCCAGCCGCCGCACCGGCCGATTCAGAGGAATCCCCCAAGCCCGCCTGATAAGGTTTTGCCTGGAGGCTTTTTGGGAACGGCGGCGCGAGAGCCGCGTTCGCGCAACGCAATCAACAATTTACGATCGAAAATCTGAGGAACGGATCGAAATATGGCCGAGATCACCGCTGCATTGGTCAAGGAGCTGCGCGAGAAAACCGGCGCCGGCATGATGGACTGCAAGAAGGCGCTTATGGAGATCGGGGGCGACGTCGAGGAAGCGGTCGATTGGCTGCGCAAGAACGGTCTCGCCGCGGCCGCGAAGAAGGCCGGCCGCGTCGCTTCCGAGGGATTGGTCGGGGTGGTTGCGGAGGGCAACCATGGCGCTGTCGTCGAAGTCAACTCCGAGACCGACTTCGTCGCCCGCAATGAGGTGTTCCAGGAATTCGTGAGCCGGGTCGCGGCGCTTTCGCTGGATGCCGGCGGAGATTTGGAGGCGCTCGGCGCCGCCGCCTATCCGGGCGGGGGCACGGTCAGCGAGGCGTTGACCGAGATGATCGCCAAGATCGGCGAGAACATGAGCCTGCGCCGCGCCGGCGCGCTCCACGTCTCCCAGGGCGTGGTCGCCGCCTACGTCCACAACCAGGCGGCCCCGGGACTGGGCAAGATCGGCGTGCTGGTGGCGCTCGAATCCGCCGGCGACGTGGACAAGCTCACCGCCTTCGGCAGGCAGCTCGCCATGCACGTTGCCGCCGTCGCGCCCCAGGCAGTTAGCGTCGAGGACCTCGACGCGACGGCGCTGGAGCGGGAGCGCAATGTCCTGGCGGAGCAGGCCCGGGCCAGCGGCAAGCCCGAGGAAATCGTCGAAAAGATGGTTCAGGGGCGCCTGCGCAAGTTTTACGAGGAGGTCTGCCTGCTTGACCAGACCTTCGTAATCGACAACGAGTTCAAGGTGCGTCAGGCGGTCGAGGCCGCCGGCGAGGACGCCGGCGCGCCGATCGTGGTGACCGGGTTCCAGCGCTTCAAGCTCGGCGAGGGTGTCGAGCGCGAAGAGAAGGATTTCGCCGCCGAGGTGGCCGCCCAACTCGGCGGTTAGGCGCGGCCACCTGATAGGTTGGACCGGCGAATCGTGTAGACTGGCGCGGCCGCCTAAATTTCGCCGCATGGCGCGGGGATACTCCGACCCGCGAGCGCCTGGGGCGGACCCTACGAGGCGTGGCCGAGTGAGCGCATGAGCGAAGCATCGAAATACCGACGGGTACTGCTCAAGATCTCTGGCGAGGCACTTATGGGCGCCCGCGACTACGGGCTCGACCCGGACGTCCTGGCCCGTGTCGCCACCGACGTGCGCCAAGTCCGCGAGATGGGCGTCGAAGTCTGCCTGGTGATCGGCGGCGGCAACATCTTCCGCGGCCTCTCGGCGGCGGCCAAGGACATGGAACGGGCGAGCGCCGACTACATGGGCATGCTGGCCACGGTGATCAATTCCCTGGCGATGCAGAACGCCCTCGAAAACCTGGGGGTCGCGACCCGGGTCCAATCGGCGATTCCCATGGCCCCGGTAGCCGAGCCCTTTATCCGTCGCCGCGCGGTTCGCCACATGGAGAAGGGCCGGGTCGTGATCTTCGGCGCTGGGACCGGCAATCCCTTTTTCACCACCGATACCGCGGCGGCGCTGCGTGCCTCCGAGATGGGCTGTGACGTCCTGCTGAAGGGCACCAAGGTGGACGGGGTCTACGACGCCGATCCAGTCAAGGTCCCCGAAGCCAAGCGCTTCGAGCGGCTCGGCTACATGGACGTTCTAACCCGGGATCTGGGGATCATGGACCACACGGCAATCTCGTTGGCGCGTGAAAACAATATTCCAATTCTGGTATTCTCGATCTATGACTCAGGCGCTTTCGCGGAGGTTCTCCGCGGGCGGGGGCGCTACACCATTGTTCAGAACGAGGAATGAGGCGTGGCCGATCCCGATCTTAGCGACATCAAACGGCGTATGGACGGTGCTCGGGAGGCGCTGCGCCGGGAATTTTCCGGTCTGCGCACCGGGCGCGCCTCGGCTAGCCTGCTGGACGTGATTATGGTCGACGCCTACGGTGCGGCCATGCCGCTCAGCCAGGTGGCCACCATCGGCGTGCCGGAACCGCGGATGATCACGGTCCAGGTCTGGGACCGCGGCCTGGCCGGCGCTGTGGAGAAGGCGATCCGCATCGCCGGGCTGGGTCTCAATCCGGCGGCCGAGGGGCAACTGATCCGGGTGCCGATTCCGGCGCTCTCGGAGGAACGCCGCGTCGAAATCACCAAGATCGCCAGCAAGTACGCCGAACAGGCCCGGGTGGCGGTCCGCAATGTCCGGCGCGACGGCATGGAAATGCTCAAGCGCATGGAGAAGGATCACGAGATATCCAAGGACGATCACCACCTCTGGGGCGAGGAGGTTCAGTCGATGACCGACGTGCATATCAAGGCGATCGACGCGGCTTACGCCCAAAAGGAGGAGGAGATTCTCCAAGTTTAGTGAATAGAAACCAACATATGATAGCCATGCGATCCCGAGTTCCGGTTTTTTGGCGGGAGCAGGCCCACGGGCCGGGCCAAGACCTCGCCGAGGGGCTTCGGCGCCTAGGAAAGCCCAGGTGCGGGCATCATATATTGGGAGCTATCCGTTGGGAATCATGGACGGCATGCAGCCACTGACGGGCCACGGCGGCCCCTCCAACGCCCCAAACCATGTCGCCATCATCATGGATGGCAATGGCCGCTGGGCCAATGCGCGCGGGCTGCCCCGCGCGGCCGGGCATCGTCAGGGTGCGGAGGCGGTGCGCCGCACGGTGGCCGGCGCCATCGAACTCGGCATCTCCTATCTGACGCTCTATGGCTTCTCCTCGGAAAACTGGAAACGGCCGGCGACCGAAGTCGAGGACCTGATGGGCTTGCTGCGCCGCTATCTGCAGGGCGAGATAGCGGAGCTGCACAAGAAGGGCATCCGCCTGCGGGTCATCGGCGAGCGCGCGCGCTTGCCCGCCGATATTGTCCGCCTGATCGACGACGCCGAGGCCCGGACCGCGGGGATGGACCGGCTCGATCTGGTCATGGCGATCAGCTATGGCGGGCGCCAGGATATTCTGGCCGCGGCCCGGCGGCTGGCCGAGCAAGCGGTGGCCGGGCGCCTGGATGCGGCGGAAATCGACGAGGCGCGCCTCTCCGAAGCCCTGTCCACCCACGGCGTTCCGGACCCCGATCTGGTGATCCGCACCAGCGGCGAGAAGCGCATCAGCAATTTCCTGCTGTGGCAGTCGGCGTACAGCGAGTTGGTTTTCGTTGACAAGTTGTGGCCGGATTTCGGCAAGGACGACTTGGCCGCGTCGATCTTGGAATTCCAGCAGCGCGATCGCCGCTACGGCGCCGCCGCCGAGTCGGGCTAGGTCACGGGGGCGGCCGAGTTTTGGGGGGACTAGGAGTCCGCAGCCTATGGGCGTTGATCTTGGCGCCGCCCGCACTCGCCGCACTCTATTTCGGTTCTCCATACAGCGACATCCTGATTCTATCCATCGGCGCAGTCGGGGCTTGGGAGTGGGCCCGGCTCTGCGGCGGCGGCACGCCGGGGCTGTCCGGTGTCATCGCGATCGCCACGGTAGTGGCGGCGACGATCGCCGGAATCCTGGGCACCCCTGCGGTCGGCGGCTGGTTGGTGGCGTCCGGCGCCATGGCGGCGACCCTGGCGGCGAGCCGCGAGCGGCCGTCGAGCGCGCTGTGGTACGGCGCCGGCGCGGCCTACTTGGGGGCGGCTTGCCTCGCCTTCCTGTGGCTGCGCACCGATTTCGACAGGGCCCTGGTGCTGTGGCTGATCGCGGTTGTTTGGGCCACGGATACCGGTGCCTACCTGGTTGGCCGCAGCCTGGGTGGACCCAAGCTGGCGCCGGCGATCAGCCCAGGCAAGACCTGGTCCGGACTGGCCGGCGGGGTCGCCGCAGCCGCCTTGGCCGGCCTGCTGGCGGCGATTTTGCACGGTCAGGGACAGGTCGCGGCGTTGGTCGCGGCCAGCATGGTGCTTGCGCTGGTTGCCCAGGTGGGCGATCTTTTCGAATCGAGCCTAAAACGGCGATTCGGCGCCAAGGACTCGAGCAACTTGATCCCGGGCCACGGTGGCGTGTTGGATCGGGTCGACGGGATTTTGGCCGCGATTTTGGCGCTGGGAAGCGCGCTCTGGTTGACTGGAATCGAATTCTGACATGGCGGTTGCATCGCCCAAACCCGACGCCCTGGCCGCGCCGCGCCGCGTCACCATCCTTGGCTCTACCGGGTCGGTTGGCCGCAATACCCTGGACTTGATCGAGCGCCAGCCCGAGGCCTTCGCGGTCGAGGCCCTGACCGCCAATGACAGCGTCGGGCGCCTCGCCGAGCAGGCGCGCCGGGTCGGCGCCAAGCTGGCCGTCGTCGCGGATAGTTCACGATATCAGGACCTCAAGGAAGCGCTGGCCGGCAGCGGCGTCGAGGTGGCGGCGGGTGCTCCGGCGGTGGCCGAAGCGGCGGGCCGGCCGGCGGAATGGGTCATGGCAGCCATCGTCGGCGCGGCTGGGCTCGCGCCGACACTGGCGGCGGTGCGCCGCGGCGCCATCGTCGCGCTCGCCAACAAGGAGACTCTGGTTTGCGCCGGGTCGCTCATGACCTCGGAGGTCGTGCGCCACGGTGCGACCCTGTTGCCGGTCGATTCGGAACATAACGCCATCTTCCAGGTGCTCGACTTCGAACGCCTCGACGCCGTGGAACGGATCACCTTGACCGCCTCGGGCGGCCCGTTTCGCACCCTCTCGCGCGCCGCCATGGCGGAAGTGACGCCGGAGCAGGCGGTCGCACATCCGAACTGGGACATGGGCGCGAAGATCTCCGTCGACAGCGCCACCATGATGAATAAAGGTCTCGAGCTGATCGAGGCCTATCATCTTTTCGGCCTGGACGAGGCGCGCATCGATATCCTGGTTCACCCGCAGTCGGTGGTGCATTCCATGGTCGCTTATTCGGACGGCTCGGTCCTGGCGCAGATGGGTCAACCGGATATGCGGACCCCAATCGCCTACACCTTGGCTTGGCCGGAGCGCATGGCGGCGCCGGTGGCGCGGTTGGACTTGGTCGAAATCGGGCAACTTACTTTCGAGGCGCCAGACAGTGTGCGATTTCCGGCGCTGCGCTTGGCTCGCCAGGCCTTGCGAGCCGGCGGATCGGCCCCAACTATATTGAATGCGGCAAATGAAGTGGCTGTTGCGGGGTTTCTGGACGGCCGCCTCGATTTCCTCGGCATCGCGGACGTGGTGGAGCGAACCCTTGAAAGGATCGCCTCCGTATCGCTCGGCGGGCTGGACGATGTCTGGGAGATCGACCGGGAGGCGCGTCGCGTCGCCGCCGATATGTTCAACTGAGCCCTTCGGACTCTATCGAATCTAATTGGAATCACTCACTTTCAATTCTCAAGCAACGGTGGTAGTAGGAATGCGTCGGTCTTGTTGCCGGTGGCTGGCAGAGGCTCAAGTGTGGTCTTTCCGCCGCCAAATGGTCCACAACAGCGGGTGCCTGTAGTATGGAAATCGTCAGCTCTATCCTGGCTTTTCTGGTGATTTTGACCGTTCTCGTGTTCGTCCACGAAATGGGTCATTTCCTGGTTGCGCGGCGCAATGGCGTGCGGGTGGAAGTATTCTCGATCGGCTTTGGCAAAGAGATCTTCGGCTGGACGGATAAGTCCAAGACCCGCTGGAAATTCAGCATGGTCCCGCTGGGTGGCTATGTGAAGATGTTCGGCGACACCAATGTGGCCAGCCAGCCCTCGGGGGACGTTTCGGACCTGAGCGCCGAGGACCAGGCGGTCGCGTTTCATGCCAAGCGACTCGACCAGCGGTTTTGGATCGTCGCCGCCGGCCCGCTGGCCAACTTCCTGTTCGCCTGGTTGATCCTGGTCGGCCTGTTCGTCACCGTGGGTCAGCAGTTTACGCCACCCGAGGTGGGCGAGGTCATGCCCGGGAGCGCCGCCGAGGTGGCCGGATTGCTGCCGGGTGACTTCATCGTCGAGCTCAACGGTGTGGACATCGAGCGCTTTGAGGAAGTGCAACGGTTCATTCGCCCGAACCCGGAGGTGCCGATCGACATCGTCGTGTTGCGCGATGGCGAGCGAGTTGCCCTGACCGCGGTGCCCAAGTTGAGCGAGTTGACAAACAATTTCGGCATGACCCAAAAGATCGGTCTTTTGGGGATATCGCGCGGCGGGGTCGAGTACGTTCAACATGGCGTCGTGAAGGCCATCTGGCGCGCCGGTGGGGAAATCCTGTTTCTGTCTCGGGCGACGCTCGAAGCCCTGGGTGAGATCATCGTCGGCAACCGCAGCGCCAGCGAGTTGGGCGGTCCGGTCAGAATCGCTCAGATGTCGGGCGTCTATGCCAACGCAGGGCTAGTGCCGACACTCGGTTTCATGGTGATGCTGTCGGTAACCCTTGGCCTGATCAATCTGTTTCCGATCCCGATGCTCGACGGCGGTCACCTCCTATTCTATATCATCGAGTTCGCGCGCGGCCGCCCGCTCGGAGCGCGCGCCCAGGAGTACAGCTTTCGCATTGGTATTGCCCTGGTCTTCAGCCTGATGATATTTGTCACCTTGAATGACTTGATTCAGTTGGAGGTTTTCGACTTCATCAAGAACTTGGCGACCTAGGGTCTTATCGTCCTGGATCGAAGCGATCCGAGACTTGAATAAGCGCCTAGCTGTCAGAGTTAGGGGGCGACTCACGTATCAAATGGCTTCGATTTGAAACGATCACGCTCTAGGGTCGCGGCGGAGACTCGGCAGGCCGATGCTGGATCATTCGTGCCGCGGCAGCGGTCGGGGGGAGATGCTAGGCTTGACTAGGGGGCGAGTCTCGACATTTGGCGGCGTTGTGCTGCTGTGGCTCTACTTTGTGGCCAGCGCGGCCGCGCCCGGACCGGCGCTCGCCCAGTCGTTGATGTCGGGCGGGGTCATCATGGAAATCCGCGTCGAGGGCGTGCAGCGCATCGAGCCTGAGACGGTGCGCTCCTACATGCGCGTCAATCCAGGCGACACCTTCGATCCGCTGGCCCTGGACAAGTCGCTCAAGAACCTATTTAGCATTGGCCTGTTCGCTGACGTGACCCTGCGCCGCGAGGGCGATGTGCTGGTCGTGACCGTGGTCGAGAACCCGATCATCAACCGCATATCCTTCGAAGGTAACGACCGCCTCGAAAACGACGCGCTCGCGGCCGAAATCACCCTGCGTCCGCGGGGCGTGTTCACCCGGACCAAGGCGCAGAAAGATACACAGCGTGTGCTGGAGATCTACCGCCGGTCTGGCCGCTATGCCGCCACCGTGGAGCCCAAGGTCATTCAGCTCGAGCAAAACCGCGTCGATCTGGTGTTCGAGATCAGCGAAGGCCCCTTGACCACAATCCAGTCGATCAACTTCATCGGTAATCGGGTGTTCTCCGACTCAAAATTGAAGGGTGAGATCATCACCACGGAGACCGCTTTCTACGTCATCTTCAGCTCCAACGACACCTACGACCCCGATCGCCTGACATTCGATCGGGAGCTGTTGCGCCGTTTTTACCTGGAGGAGGGTTACGCCGATTTTCGCGTGCTGTCGGTGGTGGCGGAACTATTGCCAGACCGGGAGGGATTCATCGTCACCTTTACGGTCGACGAGGGCGAGCGTCAGAAATTCGGCAAGATCGACGTCACGGCCACGCTGCCGGGGCTGGAGCCGGAAACTCTGCGCGAACACGTGATCGCGGAAGAGGGTGATTGGTACAACGCCACGGGGATCGAAGAAACAATCAATAACCTGACCGAGGTGATTGGGACTTTGGGTTACGCCTTCGTCGATATCGTGCCCCGCATCAAGCGGGATCGGGAGAATCGGCTGATTCACGTGACCTTCGAGATTAAGGAAGGGCGGAAGGCCTTCGTCGAGCGCATCGATATTCAGGGCAACGAGCGCACCCTCGACCGGGTGATCCGGCGCGAGTTCCGATTGGTCGAGGGCGACGCCTTCAACGCCGCCAAACTGCGGCGTTCGCGCCAACGCATCCGCAATCTCGGTTTCTTCAAAAGCGTCGATGACAAGGTCCAACAGGGCAGCGCGCCCGACAAGGTCATAATTGGCATAGAGGTCGAGGAGCAATCGACCGGCGATCTGACCTTTGGCGCTGGTTTTTCGACGACCTCCGGACCGATCGCTAGCACCGGGATCCGGGAACGTAATCTGCTCGGGCGCGGCCAGGACCTGCGCCTCAGTTTCGCCTTCTCGGGCGTCGATAGTCAGCTCGATCTGAGTTTCACCGAGCCCTATTTTCTGGATCGAAATATCGCCGCTGGTTTTGACCTGTATCACATTGTAACCGACGACGACGATCGTTCCTTCGATTCCCGGCGAACCGGCGGATCTCTGCGGGCCGGATTTTCCTACAACGAAAGACTGCGCCATGTGGTGCGCTACACGCTCGAGAACCAGAAGATCGAAAATGTCGATGCCGACGCCCCGCTCCTGATCCAAGAAGAAGAAGGGGAGGCGCTCGAATCCACGGTATCGCACGAATTGAAGTACGATACGCGCGACAGCCGTTTCGATCCGCGCGAAGGTACCGTGGTCTATTTGCGAAATGAGCTAGCCGGCCTGGGGGGCGATGTTCATTACTTCAAGTCCTCGGTCGGCGGTGAGTATTATTTTCCGCTGGCTGAGAACTGGACCATCTCGGTTGGCGGCGAAGTCGGAAGTATCTTCGGCATCAACGAGGATACCCGGATCAGCAACCGCTACTTCGTCGGCGGCAACAACTGCCGCGGCTTCGAGTTTGCGGGTATCGGCCCGCGCGACGGGCCGACCGCGGATCCCCTCGGTGGCAAGCACTTCTACACCGGGACTTTGGAGCTTGGCTTTCCCGTGGGCCTCCCGGAGGAATACGACGTCCGCGGCAGGATTTTCAGCGATGTTTGCTCGTCTTGGGACCTGGACCAGACCAACGCCGATGTCCAGGATTCGGACTCCCCGAGGGTCTCCGTCGGCGTTGGTTTTTCCTGGCGGTCACCGCTGGGTCCGTTTAGTCTCGACCTTGGTTTCGTCGTGATGGACGAGTCATTCGACCAGACCGAGCTGTTGAACATCAGTTTCGGAACCCAATTTTGATGATCGTATTGAGGCTTCGGCAAGCCCTTCTGGCCATGCTGGCAGTGGGCGCGGTCTTGCTTCTCTGGACGGCGGTCCCGGCGGTTCCGCGCGCCCAGGAACTGGCGCCGCCGGTCCTCGCGATCATCGACGTCCAGAAGGTGCGGCGCAGCTCGACCGCAGTGAAAGCTCTTTCCAAAAGAATTGCGAAACAGAAGGTGCAACACCAAGACGAGCTGCGCGAGCAGGAACGGTCTCTCCGCAAAGCAGACCAGGAACTGACGCGCCAACGCTCGATTTTGTCCCCGGAGGCCTATGCCAAGAAGCGCGGCGAGCTCGAGCGGCGGGTCGCGACCCTGCAACGCGAAGCCCAGAACCGAAAAAGGGGACTGGATAAAATCTTTTCCCAGGGAATGGCCAAGGTGCAATCCGAGCTCAACAAGGTCGCCGCGGAGATCGCGGAGGAGCGCGGGCTCGACTTGATTCTGTCCAAGACAACCGTGGTGCTGGTGAAGCCCAAGTTCGAATTGACCCAGGAGGCCGTGCGGCGGCTCAACGCCCGCTTGCCCGACCTGCCCGCGGCTCAGCCCCAGAATTGACGCCGTGGCCGATCCCCGGTTCTTCACGGCCGCCGGGCCATTCAGCCTGAAGGAACTCGCCGAGATTTGCGATGCCGAGATCGGTGGCGATGCCGATCCCGCCATGACGTTCGCCGGTGTCGCGCCGCTCGACCGGGCGGGACCCGCGGAGGTCAGTTTTCTCGACAACAAGCGCTATATCGAACAGTTCCGGGTAAGTACGGCGGGAGCCTGCATCGTTGCGCCCAAGCACGCCCAGCAGGCGCCCACGGACATGGCGCTGCTGATCTCCGCCAATCCTTACCGCGCCTATGCACTGGTGGCGCAGGCCTTCTATCCGGCGCCCCCGCAACGGCCCGGCCGCCATCCGAGCGCGGTAGTGGATCCCAGCGCCCGCATCGGCGAAGGCACCGAGATCGGCCCCGGGGTGGTGATCGGCGCCGGCGCGGAAATTGGGGAGGACTGCCGGATCGGCGCCAACGCGGTGATCTGCGAAGGCGTGGTCGTGGGCGCGGCCACCCAGATCGGGCCCAACGTGACCTTGAGCTATTGCATGGTCGGCAGGAATTGTCAGATCCATGCCGGCGCCAGCATCGGCAACCGGGGTTTCGGGTTCACGCTGGACCCGGAAGGCTATCTCGACGTGCCCCAACTCGGCCGGGTTATCATCGAGGATGGCGTCGAGGTCGGCGCCAACAGCACCATCGATCGCGGGGCCGGACCGGACACGGTAATTGGCGCCGGGTCAAAGATTGATAATCTGGTACAAATCGGGCACAACGTGAGCCTGGGCCGGGGTTGCGTGCTGGTCGGCCTCTCGGGCGTTGCGGGCAGCGCCAAGCTCGAGGATTACGTCCTGGTGGGGGCTCAGGCGGGGATCGGAGGCCACATCACGATCGGCAAGGGCGCGCAGCTTGCGGGGCGGTCCGCGGTCATACGCGATGTTCCGCCCGGGATGGCGATGGCCGGCGTGCCGGCCATGCCGATCAAGGATTTTTTCCGCCTTTGTGCGATATGGCGGCGGCAGGTAAAAGCGAGAGGCAAGAGCAATGAGTGAGCAGGTCGCCTCGAGGAACGTGGTGGAAACCCTCGACGTGATGCGGATCATGGAGATGATCCCGCACCGCTATCCATTCCTGCTCATCGACCGGGTGGTCGATCTCGAGCCCGACGTGGGCGCAGTCGGTGTCAAGAACGTCACGATCAACGAACAGTACTTTCAAGGTCACTTTCCGCGCCGGCCGGTGATGCCCGGGGTCTTGATCATCGAATGCATGGCCCAGACCGCGGCGGTGCTGGTGGTCGAGACGCTGGACGGGGCGGCGGCCGGCAAGCTGGTCTACTTTATGACCATCGAGGAGGGCCGGTTTCGCAAGCCGGTGGTGCCTGGCGATACGCTTTACATCCACGTCACCAAGCTGCGGCGACGCGGTGCCGTATGGAAGTTCAGCGGAGAAGCGCGGGTCGACGGCGTGCTCATGGCCCAGGCGCGCTTCACCGCCATGATCATGGACGATTAACACCAAAGGTCCTTAAAAATGCCCCTTAGAGACGGCCTTCCTGCTGCCCGCCCCCTGGCCGGCCCATGGACCCGGCGGATCGCCCACGCGATCTCAATGGGCCATAGTCAAGGACCCTTGTAATGGGTGGAGTTCACGCCACGGCAATCGTCGATCCGCGGGCCCGCCTCGGTGAGGGGGTCGAGATCGGCCCGTTCTGCGTCGTCGGGGCCGATGTCGCGCTGGACGAGAATGTAATTCTGCACAGCCACGTGGTCGTCGAAGGCCACACCAAGATCGGCGCCCGGTGCCAGATTTTTCCGTTCGCCTCGATCGGGCACCGCCCGCAGGACCTGAAATACGCCGGCGAACCCTCGGAGTTGATCATCGGCAGCGACAACACCCTGCGCGAGCATGTCACCATGAACCCGGGCACCGAGGGCGGCGGCATGGTCACCCGGGTCGGTGACGGCGGCCTGTTCATGGTGGGTGCCCATGTGGCCCACGACTGCGAGATCGGCGATCGGGTCATCTTGGCCAACAACGCCACCCTTGGTGGCCATGTCGTGGTCGAGGACGGCGCGATCATCGGCGGCCTTTCGGCGATCCACCAATTTGTGCGCATCGGCCGCCACGCCATGATCGGTGGTATGTCGGGGGTCGAACACGACGTGATTCCCTATGGCTTGGCCACCGGCGAACGAGCGCGGCTCCAGGGGCTCAACCTGGTGGGCTTGAAACGGCACGGTCTGGGCCGCGCCGACATCCGGACTCTCTCCGAGGCCTATGCGCGGCTGTTCGGCCCGGAGGATACCCTGGCCGAGCGGGTCGAACGCCTGGCCGTGGACTTCGGCGATTCCGCTGGCGTCGCCGAAATCGTGGCTTTCGTGCGCGCCCAGTCCGCGCGCGCCCTGTGCCGACCCAAAGGGAATGGCGGCTAAGCTCGGAATCGTCGCCGGCGGCGGCGACCTACCGTCCCGGCTAGTCGAGGTTTGCCGCGCGAACGGGCGCGCGGTCTTCGTGCTCGCCATTGAGGGCCAGACCGATCCGGCGACGGTGGTGGGGGTGGAGCACGCCTGGGTGCGCCTGGGCCAGGTGGCACCTGCGCTGAAGGCGCTGCGCGCCGCCGCGGTCGAGGAGTTGGTGCTGATCGGCCCGGTCAAGCGGCCGGGCCTGAACGAGATCGGTTTCGATTTTCGCAGCGCGCGGCTCATGGCTAAAGTTGCCGCTAAGGGGCTGGGTGACGACGGCGTGTTACGCGCTGTAATCGACGCGTTCGAGGACGAGGGCTTCACCGTGATCGGCGTCGACGACGTCCTCGGCGACTTGCTCGCGCCGCGCGGCCCGATCGGCGCCGAGAGTCCCGACGCGCAGGCCGAAAGCGATATCGCGCGCGGCCTCGAGGTGCTGCGGGCGCTCGGCGCGGTCGACATCGGCCAGGCGGTCGTGGTTCAGCAGGGTATCGTGCTTGGAGTCGAGGCCGACGAGGGCACCGACGGATTGCTCGCGCGCTGTGGGGAACTCGCGCGCGAAGGCCCGGGCGGCGTCTTGGTCAAAATTCGCAAACCGGGACAGGCGCGCCGCGCCGACCTGCCGACGCTCGGCAACGAGACCGTGGCCGGCGCGGTCCGCGCGGGCTTGCGCGGGATTGCGGTCGAGGCCGATGGTACGCTGATCGTCGATCGCGCGGCCGTTGCCGCGGCGGCCGATTCCGCCGGGATTTTCCTGATCGGAGTTGACGTCCCGACCTGAGACCGGTTCCGGCCTGGCTCAGCCGCGCAGATCGATCGGCACGAAATCGCGCTTCGGGTGGCCGTTGTAGAGCTGGCGCGGCCGGCTGATCCGGTGGTTCGGGTCCTCGATCATCTCTTTCCACTGGGCGACCCAGCCGACCGTTCGGGCGAGCGCGAACAGCACCGTGAACATGCTGGTCGGAAAGCCCATGGCCTGAAGAATGATGCCGGAATAGAAGTCGACGTTGGGGAACAGCTTCTTCTCCGCGAAGTAACTGTCGTCCAGCGCAATACGCTCCAGCTCCATGGCAAGATCGAGCAACGGTTCGTCGCGCTTGCCGAGTTCGTCCAGGACCTCATGGCAACTCTCGCGCAGGACCGCGGCGCGTGGGTCGTAGTTCTTGTAGACCCGGTGGCCGAAACCCATGAGCCGGAACGGATCGTCCTTGTCCTTGGCGCGCTTGATGAATTCCGGAATCCGTTCCTTGGAGCCGATCTCCTGCAGCATCTGAAGCACCGCCTCGTTGGCGCCGCCATGGGCGGGGCCCCACAGCGAGGCGATGCCGGCGGCGATGCAGGCGAAGGGATTGGCGCCGCTGGAACCGGCGATGCGCACCGTGGATGTCGAGGCGTTCTGCTCGTGATCGGCGTGCAGGATGAAAATACGGTCCATGGCACGGGCCAGCGCTGGCCGGATCTTGAACTCCTCGCAGGGCACCGAGAACGTCATATAGAGGAAGTTTTCGGCGTAGCGCAGGTCGTTGCGCGGGTACACGAAGGGCTGGCCGACCGAATACTTGTAGGCCATCGCGGCAATGGTCGGCATTTTTGCGATCAAGCGGTGCGAGGCGACCATGCGTTGGTAGGGATCGCTGATGTCGGTCGAGTCGTGATAGAAAGCCGAAAGCGCGCCGACCACCCCGACCATGATCGCCATGGGGTGGGAGTCCCGCCGGAAGCCACGGTAGAAGTTCAGCATCTGCTCGTGCAGCATGGTGTGGTAGGTGATCGAACTCTCGAACTCCTTGCGCTCGGTCAGGCTCGGCAGCTCGCCGTGGAGCAGCAGGTAGCAGACCTCCATGTAGTCGCTGTGTTCCGCCAGGTCCTCGATGGCGTAGCCGGCGTGGCGCAGGATGCCTTTCTCGCCATCGATGAAGGTAATGGCCGAATCGCAACTCGCGGTGGCGGCATAGCCGGGATCGTAGGTGAAAAACCCGGTGTCGCTGTAGAGCCGCCGTACGTCGATAACGCGCGGGCCCTCGTTGCCTTCCAGGATCGGTAATTCCCACGACCGGCCGCTGCTGTTGTCGGTCAAAGTGACCGTGTTCCGGCCTGCGGAGATTGCTTCCGCGGATGTCGACTGTGTCATGGCGCTATTTCCAGGGTTGCGTCGGATGATTTCTTTCTGCGGCGCAGCATAAAGACTCTTGGTCCGTCGGGCAAACCCGCGGAGACCGGATGGCGGTCCCGCCCTTTTATCTCAAAGGGTTACGAGGCGGTCTGCTGATCCGAGATTCGGGCGAGGGATTCGCTGCGTCCCAGGATCGCCATGACCTCGAAAATCCCTGGCGAGGCGTGGGAACCGGATAGCGCGGCGCGCAGGGGTTGGGCGATCTGGCCGAGTTTGCAATCCTCGGCCTCGGCGAAGGCACGGACCCCAGCCTCGAGTGCGGCTTCGCTCCAGTCGTCCAGGCGCTCCAGTTCCGGCCGCAGCCGGCCGAGCCGCGCGCGGCCCTCGTCGGGCAGCAGTTTGGCCGCCTTGCCGCTCATCTCCAGCGGACGGGAAGCCACATAAAATGCCCCGTTTTCAGCTAGTTCCTTGATTGTTTTAGCGCGTTGCTTAAGCCCGGGCATGGCGCGCCGCAAGCGCTCCCGCGCTTCGTCATCGAGGGCCTGTCCCGTCTCCGCCCGCAGCCGCGCCGCGACCAACCCGGCCAACTCGGCGTCGTCGGATTCGCGGATATAGTGGCCGTTGAGATTGTCGAGTTTGGCGAAGTCGAAACGCGCCGGCGAGCGGCCGACGCCGTCGAGGTCGAACCAGGCGACCGCCTGTTCGGTCGAGATCACTTCGTCGTCGCCGTGCGCCCAGCCCAAACGCAGCAGGTAGTTGCGCAATGCCTCGGGCAGGTAGCCCAGGTCGCGGTAGGCCTCGACACCGAGCGCGCCGTGGCGTTTGGACAGCTTGGCGCCATCGGAACCGTGAATGAGCGGGATGTGGGCGAATTCGGGCCGCGGCCAGCCGAGCGCCGCGAACAACTGGGTCTGGCGGAAGGCGTTGGTCAGGTGGTCGTCGCCGCGTATCACGTGGCTCACCGCCATGTCGTGGTCGTCGACCACGACCGAGAGCATGTAGGTCGGCGTGCCGTCGGCGCGCAGCAACACCATGTCGTCGAGTTGGTCGTTGGCCACCGTGACCGGGCCCTGGACCAGGTCGTCGAGAGTGGTTTCGCCTTCGCGTGGCGCCTTGAGACGCACCACCGGCGGCACGCCCGGCGGCGCCTCCGATGGATCGCGGTCGCGCCAGCGCCCGTCATAGCGGGGCGAGCGGCCCTCGGCCCGGGCCCGCTCGCGCATCTCCTGGAGTTCCTCCGGGGTGCAATAGCAGCGGTAAGCCTTGCCCGTCTCTATCAGGCCATGGGCGACCTCGGCGTGGCGGTCGGCATTCGCAAATTGTTTGACCGCTTCGCCGTCCCACTCGAGGCCGAGCCAACGCAGGCCCTCGAGGATCGCGCCGATCGCCTCTTCGGTCGAGCGCTTGCGGTCGGTGTCCTCGATACGCAGCCGGAAGGCGCCGCCGTGATGGCGCGCGAACAGCCAGTTGAACAGCGCGGTGCGCGCGCCGCCGATATGCAGGAAGCCGGTCGGCGAGGGGGCGAAGCGGGTGACGACGGGACGCGGCTCGGAACTCATTTCGGGGCCTGGCATTTGGCTCTGGGGAAGACGGCGCGGCTGTGTAGCACATTCGGGTGGGCCGGGCCATGCGCGGGACGACTCAAGCCCGACCCACACCCGGATATTCTCGCGTTCCCGGCGGCGATCGTCTAACTTCGTGTTGAAGGGCCGCAATAAGGCTCTCGACGGGGGGAAGCGCGGTGACCGAGGCCGCTGCTAATTTCATTCCGGACCTGCATGCGCCCGCGACAAGGCTCGCCACCGGCTTGGCGGCGCGGCTCGAGGCGGAGCGCGATCGCTGGGCACTGTGGATTCCGGCCGGCTTCGCCACCGGGATCGGGTTCTATTTCGCGTTGGATCGCGAGCCGGCCGCCTGGCTGGGCGCGGCTGTCCTGGGTCTGGCGGTGATCGCCGCGGTGCTCGGTCGGCGGCGGCCGGGCATTTTGCTCGCCTGCCTCGTGTTCGCGGTGTTTTCGGCCGGCTTCGCCGCGGCCCAATTCCGCACCGCCTGGGTCGCCGCGCCGATCTTGGAGAAACGCATTGGCCCGGTGGCCGTCTCCGGACGGATTGCCGCCGTCGAGCGCCGCGCATCCGGTTGGCGCCTGATCCTGGAGGCACCGAAAATCGGATTCCTGGAACCCAGCCAGACGCCGGCACGGGTCCGGGTCGCCGTGCTCGACGCCAGCGGCGGCGCCTTCGAGCCCGGCCAGCGGGTGCGCTTGCGCGCGGTACTGCGGCCGCCGCCGGAGCCGGTGGCGCCCGGCGCCTACGATTTCGCGCGCCGGGCCTACTTCCAAGGCCTGGGCGGGGTCGGATTCGCCTATGGCAAGGTCCGTGCCGCCGGGGACTTGAGCGGGGACCTGAGCGGGGACCTGGAGAGTGGTTTCACCACCGTGGTCCCGCTTATCTCTCGCGCCTGGTGGACGCGCCTGCGCCTGGTTACCTCCGAACGGATCCTGGCCGCGCTGCCGGGTGAGTCCGGCGCCGTCGCCGCGGCCTTGATGACCGGCGCCCGCGGCGCGATCCCGAAAGCGACTCTCACGGCCATGCGCGATTCCGGCCTCGCCCATCTGCTCGCCATTTCCGGGCTGCATGTGGGCCTGGTGGCCGGGCTGTTGTTTTTCAGCGTCCGGGCGATCCTGGCGCTGGTGCCGGCGCTGGCGCTGCGCTATCCGATCAAGAAGTGGGCGGCGGTCGCGGCCGGTCTCGGCGCCTTCGCCTATCTCGCGCTGACCGGGGCCACGGTGCCGACCCAGCGGGCCTACCTAATGGTTGGCCTGGTGCTGCTCGGCGTGCTGCTGGATCGCAACGCGCTGTCGTTCCGCCTGGTCGCCTGGGCCGCGGTGGTGGTGTTGGCGATCGCGCCCGAAAGCCTGCTGTCGCCGAGCTTTCAGTTGTCCTTCGCCGCGGTTGCCGCGTTGATCGCCGCCTACGAGATGCTGCGCGATCGTAGCCGGCGGTTCTTCGCCGGGCGCGGGATTTTCGCCTGGGCCGGGCTGCAGGTTTCGAGCGCGGCATTTAGCTCGGTCGTCGCCGGGCTGGCGACCGCGCCCTTCGGGATCTACCATTTCAATCGCATCGCCTGGTATGGCCTGGCGGCCAACGTGGTCGCGGCGCCGCTCACCGCGCTGTGGATCATGCCCACAGCGCGGTGAGCGGCG
>Ga0209987_10000634_pt1 | contig 18581 bp, 19 predicted proteins | sample N074metaG_FD_182134 | JGI IMG/M metagenome (GOLD analysis project Ga0209987, IMG submission 182134) | Deep subsurface microbial communities from Kermadec Trench to uncover new lineages of life (NeLLi) - N074 metaG (SPAdes) (version 2) | ecosystem: Environmental > Aquatic > Marine > Ocean trench... | reverse complement strand
TGTTTGCCGACGATGTGGAAGCGGTGGACGTGCAGGCAGTCGGACGCAACATCCGCTATCATTCCATATTCGCTCCCGCGGGCACCAATGTCGACTGGGTTCAGAAGAAAAGCGACAACGGCCTCAAGGTACGAACTTACGAGAGAGGTGTGGAGGGCGAAACGCTGGCTTGCGGCACCGGGGTGGTGGCGTCTGCCCTGGCGGCGGCGCGCCGGTTTGCAATCGAATCTCCGGTGCATGTCGAGACCCGCGGCGGCGAAATTTTAAAAGTCTATATCGAACCCTCGAACGGGGCCTTGCCCACTGTGTATTTGGAAGGGCTCACCAAAATTACTTTTGAAGGTCACCTCATCGAATTGTGACCGCAATCTTTTCACCCCACAGAGACCATTATGTTTGAAGGATCGTTTGTCGCCATAGTCACTCCGCTTAAGAACGGCAAAGTGGATGAAGCCGGGTTGCGTGATTTGCTGGAGTTTCAAATCGCCGGCGGCACCAATGGCATCGTGCCATGCGGCACGACGGGTGAATCCGCCACGCTCGATAATGAAGAGCACCATCAGGTGATCTCCATCGCGGTGGAGGTGTGCAAGGGTAAGATACCGGTGCTGGCGGGAACCGGGTCCAACTCCACCCGCGAAGCCATCGAGCTCACCCAGCACGCGCAACAAGCCGGGGCTGACGGGTCCCTGCTGATCACGCCTTACTACAACAAGCCTTCGCAGGAAGGGTTGTACGAACATTTCAAAGCGGTGGCCAGGGAAACCGATCTGCCGATTTTTCTTTACAACGTGCCCAGCCGGACTTCGGTGAACATGCTCCCGCCCACGGTGGCGCGGCTCGCCAGGGACGTCAAAAACATCGTTGGGATCAAGGAAGCTTCCGGGTCGCTCATCCAGATCAGTGAAGTGATCGACCAGTGCGGCGATGATTTTACGGTGTTGTCCGGTGACGACCCTCTGCTATGGCCGATTCTGGCGATTGGCGGCAAGGGAGTGATTTCGGTTTCCGCCAACGTGGTGCCGGATAAAGTAGCGGCGCTCTGCGCCAAAGCGGCGGACCATAAAATAGATGAAGCGCGGGCTCTCCATTACGAGTTGATGGACCTCAACAACGCCATGTTCATCGAGACCAACCCGGTGCCGGTCAAAACCGCGCTCGCGCTCATGGGAAAAATTTCTGATGAACTCAGGCCGCCCCTGTCTCACCTCACCGACGAACACCTGCAGGAATTGAAAAGTGTCCTCAAAAAATATTCTCTGATATGAAGGGAGGTATGGGTTGATAAAAATTGGCGTGATCGGAGCCGCGGGGCGGATGGGACGGACCATTATCGCCTGCATTGAGCAGTCCGCAGGCGTGGCGGTGTGTTGCGGTACGGAAGCGCCGGGCAACTCCTGCGTGGGGAGCGATGTCGGAGAGCTGGCCGGAATCGGTTCCAAAGGTATTGCCGTGCTGGATGATCTGGCGCAAGCGGTGACGTCGTGCGACGTCATCATCGACTTTTCATTGCCGCAGTCCAGTATGAACACCCTGCAACAGGTGACGGCGCAGAACAAGGCCGTGGTGTTTGGAACCACTGGGTTTTCCGACGCAGAAAAAAGAGAAATCCAACAAGCCGCGCAGTCCATCCGTTGTGTGCTGGCGCCCAACATGAGCATTGGCGTCAACGTATTGTTCAAAGTGGTGCGGGATGCGGCGCTGGCGCTGGGCGATGCTTATGATGTGGAGATCATCGAGGCTCACCATAAATTTAAAAAAGACGCGCCCAGTGGCACCGCCGTCCGGATTTCGGAAATCGTGGCGGAAGCGTTGGGGCGCGATCTCAAGGAAGTCGGCGTTTATGGCCGGCACGGCTTCAGCGAGGGCCGGGGCGCGAAAGAAATTGGTATCCACACGGTACGGGCCGGTGATATTGTAGGGGAACACCGGGTGTTGTTCGGCGGTATGGGAGAAACATTCGAGATTCTCCACAAGGCGCAAAGCCGGGAAACATTCGCACGCGGGGCGATCCGCGCCGCGCAATGGCTGGTCGAACAGCAACCCGGTTTGTACGACATGCAGGATGTCCTGGGTTTGAAATAGGAACGATGTCATGGCTTTCTTCAAAGAGAAATGGAACCGCCGGGCTTTTTTAAAAACGGTTTCCCTCGCCACGCTTGCGCTGTCCACGATGTTTGCGCCGCGCCAAGGTTTCGCGACAGTCGATTTCCAGCAGAATAAAAACATTCCCAAAAATTACATTCAAAACCGGGACGTGCCCGGGTTTTACATCCGGAGCGCCAATCCATTCATGGGTGTGGATATGAGCCAGTGGGGCCTGCCGGTACGTGGCTTGGTGGAGCGTCCGCGCACCTTCACCTACGAAGACTTGTTTGGGTTCCCCGTGGTTTCGCAAATCTCGCGGCTGAAATGTGTGGAGTGCTGGTCCGCCAAGGCGGTGTGGGAAGGATTTCGATTCAAAAATCTGGTGGACCAGGTACGCCCCAAACCTTCCGCCCGCTACGTTTATTTTCAATCCGCTGATTCCTATTATGAAAGTTATTCACTGGACGAATTGCTCCGGCCGCGCGTGCTTTTGGTTTTGCGCATGAACGGCCAATCCTTGTCACGCGATCACGGTTTTCCACTGCGCTTGATCGCGCCCTTCAAGTACGGCTACAAGAACGTCAAATACATTACCGGCATTGAATTCACCGATTCGCGCAAGCGCAATTACTGGGCCGATTATGGTCCGTACTCAGTGGATGGGACCATTCAACCGGGCATTGACCATCCTCTCGATTTCAAGAAAAAACCTCTGCCGATCAACGGCGGCGAAGTATTCCATTTTTTTGATCGACGTCCCGGCGCTCCCAAGACCCGTTCATGAAGCGTTCCTGCTCGCAGAGTTTGCGGTTTCCGTGGGCGGTTTTTATAGGGATTCTTCTGAGTGTTTTGCCGGGCTGTTCCGATTCCCGTGTGGAGCAAATTGAAGTTCAGGTTCCTGCCGGGGTCACTGTTCCCGGGGACATGGTGTATATCCCCGCGGGCGAGTTCATCATGGGCCATGCCGAGGCACCCAAAACCGAGCTGGGCCAGAAAGTTTTTCTAAAAGCGTTTTTGATCGACCGTTATGAAGTCGCGCGTGGGGACTATCGGACGCAGAACCCCGGCTATGCCGTGTTCCCCGGAAAAGAAAATTATCCCGTCACGCTGGCCACATTTTTTGAGGCGGAGGAATATTGCCGGGCAGTGGCCAAACGTCTGCCCACGGAGGCGGAATGGGAGAAAGCGGCGCGCGGCACGGATGGGCGTAAATGGCCCTGGAGGGTTTATCGGGAGCATCCCAACATGGGGTTTTCCGGTTTCATTCCGGAGGCGGTGGACAAGCATAAAAGTTGGATCAGTCCTTACGGCCTGTACGGTATGGGACACAATGTATGGGAGTGGACGGCGGACGACTACGACTTCAATGGCATGCCGGGTGCTGAGCAGGGCAAGTTCAAAGTCCTGCGCGGTGGCCTGTACCAGACGCATTTGGTGATCAAGTTTTCCGCTACTTGGGATCGGAATTACCTGGAGCCGACCGCGCGTTACAATTTTGTAGGGTTCCGTTGCGCGCGAAATACCGGATAGAACTTACCGGGCAGGAATCAAAAAAGGCCCCACGCATGCACGTGGAGCCTTTTTCTTTTTAGTTGGGAACTTCCCGGAACCGGATCAACCGATTCCGAAGGAAGTTCCCATTATTCTATCACTAGACAATGGACCACCTCCCTTCAATCCAGGGGGGGTGAATCGTCGCACTGCAGGTTCCCCTGGCACCCGCAACACCGTGCCCTCTTTCCAGAAGGACGCACCCGACTCCAATTTAAATGGTTGCTAAGAACCGGGGATAAAGAATATTTTCAATGTTTTCCAAGGTCCTCCCGTTCGGGTCAGAATCCTTTCAAATGTTGCAGGATTTGTTCCGCGACCTGCTCGAACAGTTGGCTGGCGGAACCTCCGGTGATGCCGCCACCGACCCAGGACTCCACTTCCCATTGCCCGAGGACACTCTCTTCGCTGAATAAGGCGACTTTCACCTTGATGCGGGCGCGCGACCCGTCGTCGATACCGAAAGTGGCCATCCGTTTGAGGCGACTGCCCTTGTTGAACTCGGTCACCTTGTATTTCATGTGGAACCTGGCGTACTTTTTCTCTTCCGCTACCAGGAACAAAGTGTCGGCGAACTGGTCTTCCAAGGCTAGCCGCAGTTGGGCCCCGGCGTCTTGAAAGTCGTTTTTATTAGATGTTAAATCTTGCAGGTAAATGGTGTTTTTGTGTTCGGACCAGGATTTTCGGGTCACCGAGTCCGTGCCCGAACAGGCGGTCAGGAAAAAAATGAGCGATAAACTTAAGGCTAGAAATTGTTGCACGATCCTGTCACTTTCCGCAAGAAGGTTGCCTGTAAAACGTCCGCATTGTACCAGATGAAACTATTGCTTTGCAAAGTGGAACCACGGTTCAAGTCAGCCAGTGCACAATTGTTTCTTCAAAACCGCTGAACCAGATCTGGGCTTCTATGGGGATGAGATTGTTGAAGTAGGTCAGGTAGTCCAGAGCGAGAGCGGCTCCCAATACGATCAACAAAACCCCGCTGAACACATTGGTGGAATGGAGCAGAATATGGTGGTTGCCCAGTTTTAGGTTCCAGCCTTTACCGCGCATAAGCCGCCAGAACCACCCGTCTTTTTTCAGATGGCTGAAAAAAGCGGAAAACACAATGAGCGGCAATCCCAGACCCATTGCAAAGAAAAATAGCAGGGTCATGCCTTGCAGGACGTGTTTTTCCGATGCCGCGAGGAGCATGATTCCGGAAAGGATGGGGCCGATACAGGGAGTCCAGCCGAGGGCAAAGGTGGCCCCGAATAAAAAATAACCCACCAAAGTTTTGGTCGGCGCGCTTTGAAAGGTGGCTCCGGAGAAACCTTTGCCGCACAGGGTCATCACCCCGAAAATCACGACCAGGCCTCCGCCCCAGGCGGTCAACGAAAACTGGTAGTCGCGCAGGAGGCTTCCGAGAAAACTGGCCGAGGCGCCCATCAAAACGAACAAGGCGGCGAGGCCGCAGAAAAATGCGAATGAATTGACCGTCATGCGTGCCCGGCTGGCCTGGGCGGTGACCGCAAAATAGGCCGGTAAAATGGGTAGCGTGCAGGGTGAAAGAAAACTGAGCAGTCCCGCGAGGAAGGAAAGAATCGACAATGCCAGGAGACCGGCTTGGGGCAGAGTGTTTTCCGGTTTGAAGGGATTGAATACCGGGTTTTCAGTAGAACTTACGGAGGAAGCCGAAGTGCTCTCGGCGAACGGATTGGACGATCCCGCAACGGCAATGCCTCCCGGTCCAACGGCGTTGAGGACGGGGGAATCCGATAGCAATTTCATGGCGAGCGGCTGAGCACTGCTGACACAGCGGAAACCGACATCCGGGGCGGCGATTTCCGGAGCGGAGTATTGCCGGTAACCGGCACGGGAAAATTCTTTCAGGATCTTGAAATAAAAATCTCCGGGGAAATGCCCAATGTTGGCTTGGGACGCTCCGCGCAGAACTTTATAGCCGCGGTCAAAATCCACATGCGTGTAGGAATTGCCGGAGTAGGGAGCGTAATCGTTGTTCACCCACTCCCAGACGTTGCCGACCAGATCGTTCAGCCCTGACGGGGTGGTGCCCCTGGGAAATGATCCAACCGGGAGCAGATTATTTTTGGCCCCCGCTTTATCGGGCAGGTTGGCGCGGTCCGGTTCAAAAGCCTGACCCCAGGGATATTCCCGGCCCTCGGTGCCGCGCGCGGCCCGTTCCCATTCTTTTTCCGTCAGCAGGCGCTTGCCTGCCCAATCACAAAAATTAGCGGCATCGTACCAGGTGACCCACACCACCGGGTGATGGGCCCGGCCGTCCAAAAAAGTACCGTTTTCCCAGTGCTGTGGTTGGGCATAGCTTCCCAGATTTTCTGCGAGAATTTTAAATTTGGGATGGTTGGGCAGATCGTCTATAAAATTTTTATAACGCAGGTTGGTGACTTCGTTCTTGTCGATATAAAACCCTTTGAGAAAAACTTTTTGTTGCGGCCGCTCGTCCAGATAAAGCGGTTTGGGAACGCCCATGGCCAGGAGGTCGCCGGCCTCATCTTTTTTATCCGTGCCAAAAATAAAATGTCCGGCGGGTATGAATACCATGTCTCCTTCGAGCGGATTATCAGGACCGGATGCGTGAGCCTGAGTGAAGGATGGGACGGTTAGAATTGCCAGGATTAAAAAAGCTGAAAATAGATTTTTATTCATTGGGTTCCAGCAAGAAAGGTCAGTCGCTACTGCGGTTGGCTTGGATGGGAACCGCCAGCAGGCTTTCAAAATAGCGCAGGGTTTTTGGTGTGGCCCAGTCTTCCGCGCCATTCAAAACACCGATCACGTTGCCCTCACGGTCGATCAGGATGGTGGTGGGCAAGCCCACGACTTCGTAACGATTGCTCACCTCTAGCGTGGGATCGAGCAGAACCGGGAAAGTCAGGTCATGCGCTTTCATGAAAGGAACCACCACACGGGCCCCGAACATGTCATTGGAAATACCAATCACCGCCAGGTCCTGGGTTTGGAAATGCCGATGCAGTTTTTCCAGCGAGGCCATTTCCATTTTGCAGGGGCCGCACCAGGTGGCCCAGAAATTGAGCAGTAAAAATTTACCGCGATGCCCGCTCAAGTCAAACTGAACATCGCTCAGGGATTTCAGGGAAAAATCGGGCGCGGGTTGGTTGACCGTGACCGCCGCCGCCGGCGAGGCCAAGCCCCACAAGAATAAGGCGACCGCGCCGAGGCCCAGAGTTTTGCCAGCAGAAACAAAACGACCCGGCCAAGGATAGCGCCGGGTCAAATTCAAAAAATCTTTACCTGTCAACTTCATTTAAACCTGATTTTGTTGCGAGAGGGCCGCCGAATCACTCCACCGATTCGATGCATCGCACCATCGGGATGGCTTTTTTCAAAGCACGTTCGATCCCCATTTTGAGGGTCATGATGGAACTGGAACAGGAACTGCAGGAACCCACCAATCGAAGTTTCACGACCCCGTCATCAATAGTCACCAGCTCAACGTTGCCGCCGTCCTGCATTAATGCGGGACGAAGCGTTTCGAGTACAGCTTCGACTTCTTCTTGCATTTCTTCCAAGATAGTTGCCCTTAAAAAACCCGTCCCACACCGGCCAGGGTTATTCCTCGCCCACCAATTGTTTTTTCTTTTCCAAAAGTTCTTCGGTGGTTTCCACGTGTTCCGAGTCTTTGGGTATGCAATCCACCGGGCAAACCTCCACGCACTGCTCGGCCTCGTACCAGCCAACGCATTCCGTGCACTTTTCCCAATCGATCACATAGATATCGTCACCTTCAGTGATGGCCTCATTCGGACATTCGGGCTCGCAGACACCGCAATTAACGCAATCATCATTGATCAGTAAAGCCATTTTATTCTCTCCTTAAAAGCAGAGGAATTATTAGTTGGTGTGTCACCCAGGCTGTTTTTCAAATGTCCCCGACTCCGGGTTCCATTCAAAAAAAGCCTGCTCTTTGATTTTCCTATTATACACCGAAATGACCAGATAACGGGCTTCCGGATAAGTCGGTTCGTTGTCGAACAGGGCCATCCTTGCATCTTCCTCGGAAAAGTAAGCGTCGTGCTCCGGATGAGAATGATAAAAGAGCTTGATGGCCAGTTTTCTGGATTCAGTCTCTTTCAAGATCCCCAACAATTCCTTGGGATCGATGTAAAAAGCGGTCCGTGCGTCCCGGACAAATTTCTCCGGGTCCATCTCATGCAACTTGTTTTGAATGTTGGTACACCGGAACAGGATGTCTTCCTGATCGCTGTCCGGACAGCCGATAATGATGCCACAGCATTCAAACGGGTATTCCTGCAGGGCATGTTGCTGTGCTTCGTCCAGTTTGCTCTGCGCCAGTGGAATCATACGATTTTGTGTGTATTCTGAAGGTTTGGAGCCGGGTTTGTCAATGAGATTTTTCCAGATTGCGCCTGGCGGCCCGGCGACGCGGCGGAGCCAGGTTGCACTTGGTGGAGGCCACCGGTCAGCTCCTTTTGGCACGCAACAATTTTCAGGCATGATTTAAAGTGCATAGCCCTCTGCCCCCGCTACCGGGACTCAATAATTATGGGGCACAATGCCAAAGTTCAGCTCCTTGGGTCCAGCGGCACGCTGGCTCCCCCGCCAGGGGAGGCCGAAGGGTCACACGTGGGAACGCACCACTAGGTTGTCGTCCACGGTGATCTGGCAGGCCAGCCGCAGGTTGGGATTCTTTTTCAAAGGCTTTGCCAGATTTTTGGTTTCAACGTCGTTTCTTGGAGCCACCTCGCCGGACACGATTTCGACCCGGCAGGTGGTGCACAACCCGCGACCCCGGCAATTGAGCAGTTTGAAAATGTGCGCATAAATCCCTATTTTTTCCGCAATTGCGGCTTCCCGCAGGTTGACTCCGGGCTCTACCTCAATAGTTTTATTCTGAACTTCAAACTTGATTTCTAGCATGCTTCCACCTGAACGTAGTTGAGTAAACGGCCTTTGCCCCAATATCCGTGAAACGCGCTGCCCACGGAGGAGCAGACGGCTGTCATATGAACGAATCGGGTTTGTCCGGCGCCAGCCTTCAAGACGCCGACCTGCGAAAAGGGTGGGATGGCGCCCCCGCAATTGGCACATTCGACCGAAAACCGGCGGCACATTTCAAGCAGACACGCGGCACACAACACCGGGTGAAACAGGTAAATTTCCTGGCCTTCGTATTCCATGACCGTGGGCAGTGCGGGCACAGAGGCCTCGCATTCCACACACTCGGCGGGCCGAGACATTTTCTTTGAGGTGCGTGTTTCGAACACCGGATCTCGATGAAAAAGGGTGACGAGCCTGAAGCCGCATTCTACTGCAACGGGATTCAGTTGATGCAAACTTTTTTCATTTCACTGAAATTATCGAGCACCGTGCCGACACCGCGGACGATGCTGAGCAACGGTTCGTTCGGCACATAGGTTTTGAGATTGGTGCTTTCCTCGATCAACTTGTCGAGGCCGCGCAATAAAGCGCCACCCCCGGTCAGGTAAATGCCGTTGGAGTAAATATCGGCGGATAATTCCGGCGGTGTTTTTTCCAGGGCTTTCAGGATCACCGTGATGATGGAGGCGATAGGTTCCTTCATGGCCTCCCGGATTTCGTCGCTGTTGATTTTGATGGCAGTGGGCACACCGGTTTTAACATTCAGGCCGCGAGCCTCGGTCGTCAAGATTTGCTTCAGGGGATAAGCCCCGCCGACGGCGATTTTCACCCGCTCAGCCTCGAAGATGCCGATATTCAAATGGTGCTGTAAACGCATGTAGCGCAGGATGGCTTCATCCAGCTCATCCCCGGCGACCCGAATGGATTCCCCGTAGGCGATGGCGAACATCGAGGTCACCGCGACATCGGTGGTGCCGCCGCCAATATCGATCACCAGGTTGCCCTCGGGTTTGTGCACGGGAATGCCGGAGCCGATGGCCGCGGCCATGGGTTCCTCTACCAAATGCACCTCCCGCACTCCCGCCATGGTGGCCGCGTCGATGACGGCCTTCTTTTCTACCTGAGTGATGCAGGTGGGAATGCCCACCACCATGCGGGGCCGAACGAACCGGTAATTCCGCAACACCTTTTTGATGAAATAGGAAATCATCTTATTGGTGATGTCAAAATCGGCTATGACGCCGTCCTTCATGGGGCGGATGGTTTGGAGCCGGGAGTGGGTTCTGCCATGCATTTTTTTTGCTTGCGTGCCGATGGCTTCCACATGGCTTCGCCCCTGGCCGTTATTGCTGATGGCCACCACCGAGGGCTCGTTCAAGACGATCCCTTTGTTTTTAACATACATCAGAGTGTTCGCGGTTCCCAGATCCATGGCGACGTCTGCGTTGAACATTTCCGATACGTGGTCGAACAATTTTTTAAACATGAATCCTCTCTTCGTTTTGGGAGGCACGGGACAAGGCAATGCCAATGAGGTCATTCAATTGATCGGCGTCGGAAGGGTAGAGGGCCATTCCGAAATCGGCCTCCACCGGCACTGGGGTGTCGCCGATATTCAGGAATTTATGATGCACGGAATGGTTCAGCTCGTCTGCCAGCGAACGTGCCTTGCCGGGGTCCATGTCGGTCAAATGAATCAGCAGAGCCGAGTCGGAAAATTTGATGATGAACTTGGGAATGGCAATGGTTTTTTCCAGCAAGGTGAGGAATTTTCCCAGAAACTGATCGCCGCCTGCCAACCCATAGGTGCCATAGATCGAATGCAGGTTATTGAGTTGGACCATCAGAATCCCCGAGGGTTGATGGTCCTGAAACAGTTTGGATTCTATGGAACCCAGGTTGCCATAAAGAAAACGCTGGTCGGGAAATCCCGTCACCGGGCACAGGGTTTTGTCGAATTCCAATTGTTGCTGGTTCTCGATACGCGCCCAGGCGAAGGAGGCAAAGGCGGTGATCATCGAAAGCTTGTCGAGCTGTTCCTGGCCCAACCCGTGGGCGGCCTGGGCGGCACACAAAATTACGCCCGGCACTTGTTTGCCGGCGATCAAAGGCGCCGCCAGTACCGACCCAAAAGGTTCGTTTTTTTCTCCGGAACCGAACAGCATGAATTTGCGTTTGCCGGTGTTGCGGATCATAACCGGAGTCCCGGTATTGGCGCAGGAACCGCAAACTCCCTTGCCCGGTTCAATGTTTAATTTTTCCAGGCTTTGATGCCAGCCGCGGGAATGGGTCACGCGTCCCACCCCGTCACTTTTGAACCAGACCACGGCCATGGCGTCGCAGGACAGGAGATGGAGCGGCAGGTTGATCAACCGTTTGCTCAGCGTTTTCCGGTCCGGCGCTTCAGCGAGATGGCGGCACCCTTGCAATACCTGGGAAAACGCGGCCGGCTCGCCCTCGATCCATTCGGGATGTTGCTTTTCCAGATTCAGGTGCCAGGCCATTTGATCCGCGAAGCCCGTGATGATCTTCTGCAATTTAGTGGAAAATTGGTACTGCTCCTTGGAGTCAATCACCAAAACGCCTTCCAGTTGGTGGTGGATGACCGGCACCGCCAGCAACCCTTTGATGTCCTCTTTCTTTGTGTACCATGCGAGCGCCGGAGGTTTCTCCTTGGAAAAATCTTTGATGCAGGATGCCTGGTCCAAAGCCACTTGGCCGATCAGACCTTTCCCCCATTCTACGGTGGCTTGCGGATTGATGTTGGGGCTGAGGCTGAGATGCGCTTTCAATGTCAAGGAACCGCGCTCGGAATCGATGGCGAACAAAGCCGTCGTGTAGGCGTCCGCTGTGTTGCCGGCCAGTTCGATCAATTGTGTCAGGGCTGTGCGGGAACTCATGGGATTCGTCACCCAAAAAGGTATTGAACGGTTTGGTGCGTGACGCGCCGGGGGCGGCTCCGGCCCAACGAGCGGCCAAAAGTGTGAAAAATTGTAGAATGTTAAAGGCCGATTGCGGGCCGCAGGAAGAAAGTCACTGGAGTGCCCCCTGCCATCCCTCCGCTCACCCACAGAAAAATGTAAAAAACCTTACAAAACAAACATTTTACGGGGAGAGACCGAGAGAGTCAATGGTTTTCCAGCGTGGCATTCTTGGCCGGGAAGGTTACATAGGAAAGTTTGGTATTGTCACCCACAGTTGTGGAGATGGATATTGAGATAGACCTGTGGCCTGCCGGCGCAACCTGCCGCAGGGGTCGGCGAAGCGCCAGCGCTGGATGGTCAGACTTTGTTTCGCGCCCAGTAACAGTGGGGCATAATTCGCAGAGCACAGCCATTTGCTTCCCCTGCCAAGGGGTCGGCGAAGCGCCAGCGCCGGAGCATGGCAGAATCACCGGACAACCCCACCTGGATCGGGTTCCCCGACCCTTCCTCCCCTTACCAAGGGGAGGATACAGGAGGGGTGGTGGGTCATTCTGAACTTGCGCAGGTGCTGAAGAAACTCACCTTGACAGATTTGAAGCCGGTTACTATACTCCATAACCTCTTTGCCGGGAGCGACTTATATTAAGATGAGAGTGACGGAAAAATGGGCTGATAGCTCAGCTGGGAGAGCATCGGCCTTACAAGCCGAGGGTCACAGGTTCGAGCCCTGTTCAGCCCACCATTTTCCCCCAAGCCAGCGTGCCGCTGGACCCGATGCGCTGAACCTTGGTGTGATTTCCAAAAGTTGTTGAGCGCCTATCCGACCTTATTTGCCCAGCACTGCGTCGGCCAGGTGAAACGGATTTTAGAAAATTTAGGGCGGGGTCGTAGTTCAGTTGGTTAGAACGCCGGCCTGTCACGCCGGAGGTCGCGAGTTCGAGTCTCGTCGACCCCGCCATTAAATTAAAAAGGGTTGACCGTTATCGGTCAGCCCTTTGTTTTTTGAAATGCTTTCGTTCTCACGGTATGATTTGATTTTTTTTGCGAAGATGAATACCGTTATAAATTAGTTCTTTCATTGCCTAATCTCGAACCCTGTATCCGATGCAGGTTGCTTATCGAATCCATGGGCAAAGATACCGAAGGAATAATTAGATGGCCACAACCCCTGAGCGAATTGAGTATTTAAAGAAGCTGGCTTGGGAAGTGGGCTGGGACCTTGATGATATAGGACCCAAGGGTCGGCAGATCAAATGCTCTCACTCCAGCTATTTAAATCGATGGGTTATGGCTTTGTTCGTGGTCCATTTTTGGTATGGCTGACGTTTGGGTTGGGGATGCCGAGGACCGATTCGATAAGAGGGATTGTGGGGGCTTCTCAGGCGGCGGGTTCGTGTAAAATAAGTTCAGGTGTAGCTCCAATCATTTATGATGTGGCGACGAGCAGGGTTGGTAAGGGAATTTAGATAAAGACGGGGCAACGAATGAATAAATGGTCCATGGTTTTTTTGGTTTTATTCCTAATTTTATTGGTGGTTTTTTTTGTAACTCTTTTTATGGGGTTAGATAAAGGGCCTACGGTAGCTCCACGCTCGCCGCTTTAAATAGAAAGAGACAATGCAATTATCGAAAAACAAAAGGCCGCAACCACCAATGCGCCAAGCAATACAAGTCAAATCCAATGCCCGGTTATTGCCTTTGTCGTTTGTCAATAAGGTGGCAAAGTTGTCAAGCGGGTGTCCTCCACAGGCCCACCCACGGTAAAATGGTAAAGGCTTTGGTAACTCATGTCCTGAATCCCAAAAATCTGATGGACGGGATCATCAAAAAAACATCCTATACCGGTGCTACGGATGCCACTGACTTCTGCCTGTAGGTATAGCACTTGTCCTATGGCTCCGCATTCCCAATAAAGGCGCGGATAAAACCACGAGCTATATTTTTTGAGAGGTCCTTCAAAAGCGCTGATCATTGCCAAGCTGAAACAACCATCACTCGCGATGGCCTGACCGCAGGATACCGATGCGGCAGTCCTCATAAAGTCCCCTTGATCAAGCAAAAATAAATCCAATTCCGTGGGGCAACCTGCGGGTTTTTCCCATAAAAAATCATGATTGAATTTTGTTTTCAAGTCCTGCAAATGACTTTTGTTCCGTAGCAGAAAATACAGGCCTTGGGGAAGATCATCAACCCGATGCACGAATAATCCTAAATGCACATTGGGTTCCCAGGGAAGCGTTTGAAAAGGCAGAGGACAGGCCTCGGGAATTGTTTTTATTAGAAATTGATAGAAAGTTTCACGATTGATTTTGGTTCGTCCGTCCAGGGCCACCGCGCTTCTTCGCTGATGGATGGCTTTCCTTAAGGGAAACAAATGATCCGCAGGCTTTGATAAAGAACTTGGTTCAAAATTAAAATTGGGATAGCTCGCGGTAAATGGTTTTTTCGTATTTTCAGAAACTTCATTGATGCCTGGCCAGGCAACATGAGTCTTGCTGAGGATATTAGGCGTTCCACACCAGTTTAAATTCGCAAAACTATCCAGGACCGGTTGTTTTTCAAAATTCCAGTCCCTTGAAATTTCTTGCGGAGAAATAGCCATCAGACAATCCGGCACTTCCACCTCATCGTCGTTCTTGGTTTTCAATCCCAGAATGATTTCCAAATCATTACAACTGAGTTGGTCCATTAACACTGCGCGCCAACCCAAGCCGGCGCAAGCGATGTTAATTGCCGCCAAAGCATGTCCCAGATCATGGTGGCAATACCGAAAAGCTCTCAAACCGTACTTCCAGGCTTCCCTCCAGTAAATGGAACTCAAGCCGACAAAGATCGTGTCACGGGGCAACCCATCCAGCATTTTTTCCCATATTCCGATTGGGAAGGTGGCTCGAATTTCTAAACCATGTAACAGCGGGGAGTAATGCGAGATGGCAGGAGTTTGCGAAAGACCCTGCAAGGGTCCGGAGATCAGGTAGCCTTCGGTTGGGTGCAAATTGCCGCTTGATGGATTGACCCTGAGCGCCCATTTTGATCCTTGGAAGCTCTTCCAGGCGGTTATAGCGAGGCTATCAAAAAAAAGCTGAGAGATGGACTCGAAGCTCAAGGGAGAAACTGCGATCGTGGACGGTTGGAGCGCTTCCGCAAAGAACGGTTTTTCCGTTGGCGGAATTTTTTTCAGGGGGATGACCTCTGCCCCTTTGTACCGCCGGAAGGGATCGGGCTGGGAAAACCAATCCAAGTGTCCGGGGCCAGGGGCAAAGGAATTGTAACCGTGTTTGGAGGACTGATGATATCGGAATACATTTGCCAGGGCAGACATAGTTCTCTTTTCATATTAAAGCTATTGAGGGCTAACCGGTTCACGCAAAATATTTGATGGGGAGAGCATACCAGAGAAATTGATAATTTCGGGGCACTGAATGGGAGTGGCCGCATCCCCATATCTCCCATGCTTGGCATGCCAAGCAACGCAAAGCCCATGCCAATGCCCTGAACCACTGCCGGGTTTTAATTGCTGTGAAGCGGGGCCACCCATCCAAAGGGACTAAGGATCCGGCACACGGGATGCCCCCGAACCGGGCCTGCAGGTGCCAGTGCCTTGCTGATAGGGTCGCGGCCAAAAAGCAGTGGACGCCATCAGGAAAGGGCGGAAGGTTGGCAAACTGTATAAATCTGAGGATGCGTTGCAGGAGAAGCCACACGGTCCAGCGGCTATCAGCGGCGCCCATCGATCAGGTGGTGGGGATGAAGATTTCAATTATTCTTTAGGCCCCGTATTTCTTGCGCAGGTCGGCCAGAAGTGATTTGGAATTTTTTCCACCTTTCTCATCGTTTTCTTTGGCGGCAACAGATGCGGCTTTTTTTATGTGCTGGATGGCTTGGGATCCGTCCTGCACGAGGTCGTACACTCGTGCCAGATTATAATGGGCCTGAAAATCATCCGGATCGAGGGCCAGCACTTTGTGATGCTGGGCAATCGCTTCTTCCCATTTTCCTTGCTCTTCAAAAACCAGAGCGAGATTGAAAAGGATCTTCACGTGATTGGGGTCGAGCTTTAAGGCTTCCCGGCACACGGCGATGGACTCGTCGTGCCGTTGCAGTTTTCGGTAAACGATGGCCAGTCCATGGAGCGTTTTCGTATTATCAGGATCGAGGTGTAAAGAAGTCTTATAGGCTTGGGCGGCCTCTTCAAACATTTTGGCCTGGCGGCAGGCCAATCCCAGTTTAAAATGAGCCTGGGCGTCGTCGGGGTTTTTTGCGACCACCTCCCGGCAGTCTTCGATTTCATTTTTCCGTAGGTCTGGCATGGGTCAGGGCAACACTCGCAAAACATTTCGGGCCGGGGGCAGGCAAAATTACCCGGAGGACCGAAAAATTCATTGGAGAATGAATCCGCTGGCAGGGGTGATGGCAAATTCGTGAAAGCGACCACAAGCTAAAACAGCGCTGAGCGCTTTTTATCTAGTCGATAATGCGCAGTTCGTTGGATAGCTCGTTGACATCCCCCGGTTGCACCGGGAAATGGGGCTCCAGGACATCGGCGCATTTTAAAATAGCCTGCTTGTAGCCGGCACCCGGTTGGCCATCCCTCATTCCCCGGACCACCAAAGCGCAAATATCCTCCCAAACTTTTTGGTCCAGTTTTTCCACGATAGCATCATCACCCATCACCCGGGCCATTTGTTCGTAAACGGAGACATAAATCAATACGCCGTGGGCCCCTTGAGTTTTACGCACGCGAAATTTTTGGAACGCCTCCGCCGCCCTTCTCTCCACTTCCTCGGCCATCTCTTTTTTCGGAATGAACGGCTGGCGCAGGATCGGGAAAAACGTCGCCAAGGCCGTTCCAAGGATGCCGCCCACCATAAGGATAACAATCGTGTGAATCAGAGGCAGTCCCTCTGCATCGGAAGGCACGGCGCCCCACTGCAAGGTTCCGGCAAGCAGATTTGTTGACAGACACTCCGCACCGGCAAGAAAGACCAGGGCGAACAGGAATCCGAAGATGTCTTCTGCCCGGTCGTATCGGCCCGAAACCGTAGCTGCCACCGGCACGATTTCACCGGAGGTTTTCTTTTCTGCTTCGGCCACAGCATCGGCGATGGTGTTCCTGTCTTCCGTTGAAAAATATGAGCTGGCTTTTTTAATCATTATCCATCCTTCACCACGACCCCGTGGCTCCGCCACCACCTGAGAACCCCCCGCCAAATCCGCCACCGCTGCCTCCGCTGGAAGCCGCCGATCTAAGCAGGAAGAAAATCGCCACTCCCAAAAACGCGATAAGCGCCCAAGCCCATCCCGACTTCCCCGACTTGAACAGGTTGATGATCAATATGACGATGCCAATAACACCCAAAATGAAGACGGGCAATACCCACCAAGGCTGTGTGGGTTTGGGCAGTTCGAGTCCCCTCGCCATAGCCTCCATACCCCGAACCCCATCCAGGATACCCGTAGAAAAATCTCCCCGCCTGAAATTCGGAACGATCAGGTCGTCCATGATCTGCTTCGCCCGATAATCGTATTCCCGGCCCCAGTCCGCTCCCAATTCGATCCGAACCTTACGGTCGCCGCTGGAAATCAACAACAGCATGCCGTTGTTTCTATCTTCGAACCCGATGCCCCAGTGGTTGAACAATTCCGTGGCATATCTTTCTATGGGAAAACCCGCCGCGTCCTGCCCGGCCAGGGATGCTATGGTGACCACATAAATAGGAATATTTTCTTCTGCCAGTAATTTTTCTGTGATCTCGTTGAGGGTCGGTTTGTCTTCCTCCTTGATCAATCCAACGGAGTCGACAAAAAAATCTTTATCGGGTGGTTTTTCCGGAAAGGTTAAAGCGGTAGCGTCCTGCGCTAATAGAAGCAGAATAGCCAGAACCGGTAGAATTTTGTACCAACGGAAAAAAGAGTTCATACGCACGTGCGTTAGGGATTAATGGGGCTAAGTTTAATCCCCGAACCAAAAAAGTCAATGCAATTACGCGGAAACGAGCCGTTGAAAATGGCACAACTCAGTGGGGCAGGGCCATCCCCGATCGGTTTCATAAAGTTTCTGCCATTTAAGAAGAGCCATTCAGCTATTTTGAATTAGCCCTGAATTTACACTATTTTGCAGTATTTTCTGCCGGACAACTGAGTCCGAAAAAGTCTCATCACTGGAACTCAGGGTCCTGATTTTCCGGCGCCCCCCACAGCCTGATTTTAAAAACCGAACCGCCGCCCGGTCTTTTATTTTTTCTTAAGATTGCATTTGGTTTTTAATGGAATTATCATGCCCGAATGAAAACTTGGACCCATGAAAAGCCCTGGCACGGACTGGGCGAGGAAATCGAGGCCAACCTCACCCCTCACGAGATGCTGATCAAGGCCGAACTCGATTACCAACGGCCGTATTTATCCCCTGCAAACCACGAAATGTTTCAGTTCATCAAGGCTTTTATCGCGGCGGGGGATGCGCAACTTCAGACCGTTGGGAGTCTGGACAAGGGCCGCATCATTTGGGTGCTGGCCGGGGTGAACGAGCAGTTCACTTTGCCGGGAGAGGACCCGGTGGCCGGGTGCCTGCTGTTTGCGTCGCGGAATGAAAGAAGAGATTGGGTGCAAATGCAAGTGCTGGCGGTGCGGGAGGTGGGCGGCAACACCCTGCAGATCCCCTGCAAAGCAAAAACCACTTTCAAAAATATTTTCCGCCGGAAGTTCGTATCCACTCCCCCGTTTTTGTCGCCGGCGTCCACCGAGCTGGAAGCAGAAATGATTCAAAAAGCCAAAGAGAATATTGGTTTGGCCCGGGAAGCGATGGCGGCGTTCGCGTCCGATGCCCAGCGTCTGGCCAACCAAAGCGTCGAAGAAGCGACCGCCTACCGTTATATGTTCGATGTCTTTCAACCGGAGGCGATCCAGGATTTGTCCACCATGGGCCAGAAAGAGGTGGAAGAGTTCGCCGAGAAAAAGACCCGCATGGCGGTGGCGGCGATTAACAAAGCTCCCGGACAAGATTTGGAATCCGCCCGCATGACGGCCTGGGGGTTGCTGAACGCGGTGACCTACGCGGTCGACCACCATATAGGCAGCAATCAGGATTCGCGCTTGCGCCTGGCCTGGTTTGGGGGCAACGCAGAAATAAAAAGAAGGGCG